>ENA-OPCP01000059-OPCP01000059.1-human-gut-metagenome-genome-assembly--contig:-NODE-59-length-104255-cov-10.510873_pt1 | contig 104255 bp, 102 predicted proteins | sample MGYA00241563_ERZ501477 | MGnify/ENA primary metagenome ERZ501477 (study PRJEB25962, sample SAMEA2042572) | human gut metagenome | biome: human gut; feature: human-associated habitat; material... | reverse complement strand
CGGTCTGCCGTGAAACGGCAGAATAAAATGATGAAATCATTTTATTAAGAAATAGAATTATATTTCATCAAATTTCCATAATCACGGGCAGGATCATGGGATTGCGCTTGGTGGTCTTATAGAGGTAGCCGCTCAGGTCGTTCTTGATGGCGGACTTGATGGCCGACCAATCCCGCACCCGCTTGCGCTGGCAGCGGTCGATGGCCTCCATGGCGACCTCCTTCAATTCGTCCATGAGTTCTTCGGACTCCTTGACGTAGATGAAGCCACGGGTGATGATGTCCGGACCGGTGATGACGCTGCCGTCCTCGCTGCTCAGGTTCACGCACACCACGATCATGCCGTCCTCGGCAAGGTGCTTGCGATCCCGCAGCACCACGCTGCCCACGTCACCCACGCCGCTGCCGTCCACGAACACCCGCCCGGCGGGGACGGTGCCGTTGACCTTGCAGGTCTTACCGGTGAACTCGAAGACGGTGCCGATTTCGCCGATGTGAATGTTCCGGGGGTTCATGCCCATGGACTGCGCCAGCTTGGCGTGGAGCTGCAAATGCCGCTGCTCGCCGTGGACGGGGATGAAGAATTTGGGCTTTACCAGCCCGTGGACGATTTTCAGCTCCTCCTGGCAGGCGTGGCCGGAGACGTGAAGTCCCTCGCTCTTTTCATACACCACGTCTGCGCCCTTGCGGTACAGCTCGTTGATGATGTTGCTGATGGACTTTTCGTTGCCGGGAATGGCGGAGGCGGAAATGATGATCCGGTCGCCGGCGGTGATGTCCACCTGCTTGTGGGTGCTGAACGCCATCCGGTACAGGGCGGACATGTTTTCGCCCTGAGAGCCGGTGGAGACGATGACGATTTTGTTCTTGGGAAGGCTCTTGATGGAAGCCAAATCCACGATGGTTCCCGGCTTCACCTTCAGATAGCCCAGCTCCTGAGCGACCTTCAGCATGTTCTCCATACTCCGGCCGGAGACGGCCACCTTGCGGCCGTAGCGCTGGGCGGTGGAGAGAATGGACTGGATGCGGTGCATGTTGGAGGCGAAGGTGGTGACGATGATCCGCTGGTCGCAGTTGCGGAACTGCCGGTCAAGGCTGTCGGCGACCACGTTTTCGCTGGGGGTGTAGCCCTGCCGCTCCACGTTGGTGGAGTCTGCCAGCATCGCCAGTACGCCCTGATTTCCCAGCTCGCCCAGCCGCGCCAGGTCCATCATGCCGTCGTGGGAGGTGGGGTCAATCTTGAAGTCGCCGGTGAAGATTACCGTACCCACGGGGGTGCGGATGGCGAAGGCCACCGCGTCGGGGATGGAGTGGTTCACGTGGATGAATTCCACGGTGAAGCATCCGGCCTTCACCACGTCACCGGGCTTGTGGGTGACGAGCTTGACCTTGTCCGCCAGCCGGTGCTCCTCCAGCTTCAGCTTGATCAGACCGCAGGTCATGGAGGTACTGTGGATGGGGCAGTTCACGTCCCGCATGGCGTAGGGGATGGAACCGATGTGGTCTTCGTGGCCGTGGGTGATGAACATGCCCCGCAGCTTTTTCTGGTTGGCCACAAGATAGGTAAAATCGGGGATGACCAGATCGACGCCGTACATGTCTTCCTCCGGGAAGCCCACGCCGCAGTCGATTACGATCATATCTTTTCCGTATTCCAGGACGGTACAGTTCTTGCCGATTTCGTCAAGGCCGCCCAGAGGAATAATTTTCAGTTTTTCTGCCAATTTAGATGATAACTCCTTTCAAAATGTACATGGAAATGCCATAGAGGCACAACAAGCAGGCAGCCGCTTTCCTCAGAATCCGACCCCGAATCGCCGTTTCCTTGAAAAAACGCCTGCAATGTTTTTTTCTTTGCGGGAAGCGCGTCCGCGTCTCCCAAATGCCCGGGTAAAGCCCGTCCCCGGCGCTGGCCAATATAGTATAACACAGTTTCGGGAAAAAGTATACAATTTTTTTGCGGTCTTTTTTACGGATTTGACGGAAAAAGAGTTGCACCTTTTGGCTGGATTTGCTATAATATCGGGTATAGTATGGATATCTGTGGCTGGTCGCAGCCGGAAGGAGGACGTTTGGCAGTGAATCGAAAGCTGGGAAGACTGCTCAGACCCGGGATGGGTGCATACTTTTTCGTGATGGCCGCTTTCTGCGCTGCGGCGCTGCTGGTGGGGCATTACTGGCTGGCCGCCGGGGAAATGGCGGTGACGGTGGTCACGTTCCTACTGTACGTTCTGGACAGGACACGTCGGGAACGGAAAATTCAGCAGTATATCCAGTCGGCCTCCAATACCCTGGAGGCATCCAGCGGCGGGGAAGCGCCCCTGCCTGCGGTGATGGTTCGTCTGGGGGACGGGGACATCGTCTGGGGCAACCATCGTTTCAGCGAGCTGACGGGGTATGCCGACACCATGACCCAGCTGCGGCTGGAGGAGGTGCTGCCCGACTTCCCCCTGGACTGGCTCACCGCCGGAAAAACGGAAAGCCCCCACGACGCGATTCTGGGCAACCGCCGTTACCGGGTATACGGAACCACCATCCGGGCGGAGGACAACCGGGGCACCATGCTGGGCGTGCTGTATTTTTCCGACCTGACGGAGCTGTATCAGGTGCGGGACGAGTATATCCGCTCCCGGCCTGTTGTCGCCATCATTCTCATTGATAACTACGAGGAACTGACCAAAAACCTGACGGAAAGCGCCATTTCCTCTCTGAACGCCAAACTGAACGAAACCATCACCCGGTGGACGGAGGGCTACAGCGGCCTGCTTCGCCGGTTGGAGCGCAACCGTTTCCTGTTCATTTTCGAGAAGCGGGACTTAGAACGGGCGAAGGAGAACAAGTTCTCCCTGCTGGAAGACATTCATGAGATCGTCAATTCCTCCGGCCTGCCCGCCTCCATTTCCATCGGCCTGGGCGTGGACGGCGAGAGCTTCGAGGAAAGCTATGACTTTGCTGCCCTGGGCATCGAGATGGCGCTGAGCCGCGGCGGCGATCAGGCGGTCATCAAGGATCGGGTCAACTTCAATTTCTACGGCGGACGGAACCGGGAAGCGGATTACCGCAGCAAGGTGCGCTCCCGTGTGACGGCCAATTCCCTGATGGAGCTGATCGGCCAGAGCGGCCGGGTGTTCATCATGGGACACAAAAACGCCGACCTGGACGCCGTGGGCGCGGCCATGGGCATCAGCTGCCTGTGCCGGAAAAAAGGCAAGAAGGCCAATATCGTCATCGATCTGGAAAACAACGCCGCCGAGAAGCTGATCGAGGAAATCCAGGCGGTTCCGGAATACCGGGATGTGTTCGTGTCCGGCCAGGACGCCCTGCTGATGGCGGACAACCGGAGTATCCTCGTGGTGGTGGACACCAACCGGCCGGATCAGGTGGAGTGCAGACCGCTGCTTGAAGCCATTTCCAAGGTCTGCGTGGTAGACCATCACCGCCGGGCGGCGGATTATATCAACCCCGTGGTGGTCAACCTGCATGAGCCATACGCCTCCTCGGCGGCGGAGCTGGTGACGGAGGTGCTCATGTACGCCGTGGAGAAGAAGGACGTTCTGCCCATCGAAGCGGAAAGCCTGATGGCGGGCATCTGCCTGGACACCAAGTTCTTCAACGTCCGTACCGGCGAGCGTACCTTCGAGGCCGCGGCTGTTCTGCGCCGTCTGGGCGCTGACACCACGGAGGTCAAGAAGCTGATGCAGAACGACTTCCAGGACACCATGGCGAAGTATCAGATCATCAAATCCTCCCGCCTGTACCGGCAGGAGATCGCCATTGCGGCGCTGAACACCCCCACGACCCGGGTGCTGGCAGCCCAGGCGGCGGACGAGCTATTAAATATTTCCGGCATCACCGCCTCCTTCGTCCTCTATCCGGACGGAGATCAGGTGATCATCTCCGCCCGAAGCATCGGCAGCGCCAACGTCCAGATGATTCTGGAACCTCTGGGCGGCGGCGGCAACACCGCTACGGCCGGTGCGCAGATGAAGGACATCACCGTCAAGGATGCCCTGGACGAGCTGGTGGCGTCCATTGATAAATTCTACGAAGAATAAACCAGGCCAAACGCCGTTTTAACGGCTGTTTGGCGTACATATCATACCGACTAAGGAGACTGTTACAATGAAAGTAATTCTGCTGCAAGATGTAAAAGGAAAGGGCAAAAAGGGACAGATGATCGAGGTTTCCGACGGCTACGCCCGGAACTACATGCTGCCCCGGAAGCTGGCCACGGAGGCGACTCCCGACGCCGTGAACACCATGCGCATGAACGACAAGGCCAATCAGGAGCGTATTGCCCGGGAAAAGGCCGAGGCCATGGAGACCGCCGGAAAGCTGCGGGAGATGACCGTTACCGTGGCCGCCAAGGGCGGCGGCGCGGGACGTCTGTTCGGCTCCGTGACCAATCAGGAAATCGCCGACGCTCTGGCCAAGACCGGCATCAAGCTGGACAAGCGGAAGATCACCATTGCCGAGCCCATCAAGAATGTGGGTACGTACACCGTTACCTGCAAGCTGGGCTATGAGATTTCCGCGCCGCTGACGGTGAAGATCGTCGAAGCATAAGATTTAGCAGCACAATATTCTATAGAGAAAGGAGAATTTGCCATGGATGAGGAACTTCTGTCCCGGCAGCAGCCCCAGTCTTTGGAGGCGGAGCAGGCGGTTCTGGGTTCCATTCTCATCGACAGCCGGTGCATTACGGATGTGGTGGGCATTGTGAAGCCGGAGGATTTTTACCTGCAGCAGAACCGGGAGATTTATGAAGCCATCTATACCATGTTCAACTTCTCCCAGACCATTGACCCGGTCACGGTGCTGGACAAGCTGAAGGAGCTGGGCTACTACCACGACAATTCCCGGGATTACATCCTCCAATTGATGGAGATCACTCCCACCGCCGCCAATGTGGCGCGCTATGCGGCCATCGTTCAGGAAAAATCCATGCTTCGGGGACTGAATCAGGCCGCAACGGACATTCAGCAGATGGTGTCGGAAGAGGTGGGCACCCCCGCCGAGATGCTGGAATCTGCGGAAAAGAAAATTTACGCCCTGCGTAAGGGCGAGCGGGGCGACTCTCTGGAACACATCGGCACGACGCTGCACAAGGTGTTTGACCGCCTGACGGAGCTGAGCCAGTCGGACTCCCTGATCCCCGGCCTGTCCACCGGCCTGCGGGACTTAGACACCCGGATCAACGGACTGAACAAGTCTGACCTTCTGCTCATCGCCGCCCGGCCTGCTATGGGTAAATCCGCCTTTGCGCTGAACATCGGCGTCAGTGTAGCAAAAAAATACAAGAAAACCGTGGCCATTTTCAACCTGGAAATGTCCCGGGAGCAGCTGGCCATGCGTCTGCTTGCCAGCGAGGGCTTTGTGGAGCTGCAAAAGCTGGCCACGGGCAAGCTCAGCGAGGACGAGTGGAGCAAGCTGTGCATCGCCTCCGCCGCCCTGAGCCAGACGGACATTCGCATTGACGACAATCCCTCCGTCACCGTGGCGGATATCAACGCCAAGTGCCGCCGCCTGGACAATCTGGGGCTGGTCATCATCGACTATTTGCAGCTGATGCAGGGTTCCGGCTACGGAAAGAACAGCGACAACCGTGTTACCGTGGTGGGCGAAATTTCCCGTTCCCTGAAAATCATGGCGAAGGAGCTGGACGTGCCGGTGATCTGCCTGAGCCAGCTGTCCCGTGCGGTGGAAAGCCGCACCGACAAGCGGCCGATTCTGTCCGACCTCCGGGAATCCGGCGCCATCGAGCAGGACGCCGACTCGGTGATGTTCCTGTACCGGGACGAATATTATCACGAAAACACCGAGGACAAGGGCGTGGCGGAGTGCATCGTCGCCAAGAACCGTCACGGCGAAACCGGCGCGGTGAAGATGCAGTGGATCGGCCAGTATCAGACCTTTGCCGACCGGGAGTGGAAACATGCGGAATAAGCTCTTGCGGATGATCCGGCAGTATGATATGATGGCGCCGGGAGATACGGTCATCTGCGCCGTCTCCGGCGGGGCGGATTCCGTGGCGCTCCTGTTTGCCCTGTATCTGCTGAAGGATAAGCTGGACATCCGTCTGGAAGCCGCCCATTTTAACCACCATCTCCGTGGGGAAGAATCCGACGGGGATGAAGCCTTTGTCCGGAAATTCTGCGGATGCTATGACATCCCCCTGCATGTGGGTTCGGCGGAGGTTCGCCCGGGGAGAAAGGGGCTGGAGGCCGCCGCCCGGGATGCCCGGTATGCCTTTCTTCGGAGCCTGGACGGGAAAATTGCCACTGCCCACACCGCCGACGACAACGCCGAGACGGTGATTATGCGCATGATTCGCGGCACCGGCCTGAAAGGGCTGGGCGCCATTGCCCCTGTCAGCGGAAAGGTCATCCGCCCCATGCTGCTGATAAACCGGCAGGAGGTGGAGGAATTTCTGCTTGCTTGGGGGCTTCCCCATCGGGAGGACAGCTCCAACGCTTCCGATGCCTTTCTGCGAAACCGTATCCGTCACACCGTAATGCCTCTGCTGAAATCGGAAAATCCCCGATTGGCGGAAAATCTCTCTCTGATGGCGCTGCGGCTGCGGGAGGACGAGGATTTTCTCGCTGCGCAGTCGGATTTTTCGGTTTTGCCCGGGGTGCAGACGTTAAAATCCATGCCGGAGGCTCAGCGCAGCCGCTGCATTGAGCGGTTTTTGAAGGACAGCGGCGTGAAGGAGCCGGAGGATTCCCATATTTCCGCGGTGGAAGGGCTGCTGTTTTCCGACAAACCCTCCGCGCGGGTCAATTTACCCGGCGGCGTAACGGTGAGCAGACAGTACGACCGCCTGGAAGCCCGGACGCGCAAGCCCTGCCCGGAGCCGGTGGCACTGACCTGCCCCGGAGAAACGGTTTACGGAGATTACCGCGTGACCTGCGCCCCGGCGGACAAAATCGTCAACACGTCGGATACCTTTACGGTTTGTCCGGTGGGGACGATGACCCTTCGTCCCCGGGAAAGCGGGGACACTATCCGCCTGAGCGGCGGAACCAAAAGCCTCAAAAAGCTGTTCATCGACCGGAAAATTCCCGCGGCTTTGCGGGAGCGGATTCCCGTACTGTGTGACGAACAGGGAATTTTGGGCGTATATTCCATTGGCGTTCACGCCGACCGCGCCGCCGGGGAGCTTCCCGCCGTGACTGTCCGATTCGGCAAAGATATCGCAGAAAACAGCGCCGATCAGGCGTACAAATAGAATGAAATACACAGCATAAGGGAGAAAAAGCTATGGAAAAGGACATTCAGGAGATTCTGCTGACCGAGGAGCAAATCAAGACCCGAATCGCGGAGCTGGGCAAAGAGCTGACGGCGGACTACGCGGGGAAGGATCCCATCATCGTCGGCGTCCTCAAGGGCGTCGTGGTGTTTTATGCGGACATGATCCGGGAGATCAGAACCCACTGCCAGATGGATTTTATGTGGATTTCCTCCTACGCCGGAACCAATTCCACCGGAAAGATGGAGGTCAAGCGGGATATCTCTTCGGATATCAGAGGTCGCCATGTGCTGATTCTGGAGGACATCTATGACACCGGCAATTCTCTGGACTTTACCTACCGGCATCTGATGTCCCGGGAGCCTGCGTCCCTGAAAATCTGTACGCTGCTGGATAAGCCTGAGCGCCGTCGCCCCGGCATCACTCTGAAGCCTGACTATGTTGGCTTTACCATTCCCAACGCCTTTGTGGTGGGCTATGGCCTTGACTACAATGAACACTACCGGAATTTGCCCTATGTTGGCGTGCTGAAGCCGGAAGCCTATGAAAAATAAGGAGTAATCCCAAATTGAAAAGAACGAGATGGATCCCGCTCATTGTGTATGTCGCGCTGATGGCGGCATTTCTGGGTTGGATCAGTAACCTGTTTACCACCACCCAGGACAGCCTGCCCTATTCCACGGTGGTTGAACTGTTCCGCAAGGAGCAGGTGCGCCAGTTCGTGGTGGAGGATCAGACCATTACGATGGAGCTGAACAAACCCTATAACGGTCAGACGACCATCACCGCGCCGCTGGCCGACCCGGAGAGCTTCCGGCAGGAGATGCACGACCTTCTCACGGAACAGACGGAATCCGGTGTACTGGAAAGCTACAATTTTGTCCCGGACAGGGGCTTTTCGCCTTATACCCTGATCCTCCCGCTGCTGGTGGTCGGGGTGGTATTGCTGTTCATCTGGGCGCTGCTGATGGGGCGCATGAGCAGCGCCGGGAATCCCATGAGCGGGTTCAGTAAAGCCCGGACGGTTCTGGGGGTTCCCGGAGATAAAAAAGTGACCTTTGACGACGTGGCAGGCGCGGACGAGGAAAAGGAAGAGCTTCAGGAAATCGTGGATTTTCTGAAAAATCCCGAGAAGTTTACCGAGATCGGCGCACGGATTCCCCACGGTCTTCTGCTGGTGGGGCCTCCCGGCACGGGCAAGACACTGCTGGCTCGTGCCGTCGCGGGAGAGGCGGGGGTGCAGTTTCTGTCCATTTCCGGCTCGGATTTCGTGGAAATGTACGTGGGCGTCGGCGCCGGACGTGTCCGGGATTTGTTTGAACAGGCGAGGAAAATCGCCCCTGCCATCGTGTTCATCGACGAGATCGATGCCGTCGGCCGCAAGCGCGGCTCCGGTCTGGGCGGCGGTCACGACGAAAAGGAGCAGACGTTGAACCAGCTGCTGGTGGAAATGGACGGCTTCACCCGTTCGGAGGGCGTAATCGTTCTGGCGGCCACCAACCGTCCGGACATTCTGGATCCGGCACTGCTGCGCCCCGGCCGCTTTGACCGGCAGATTCATGTGGGTCGTCCGGATGTGAAGGGGCGGGAGGAAATTCTGAAGGTTCACGCCAAGGACAAAAAGCTGGACGCCTCGGTGAATCTGAAAACCGTCGCCCGCTCTACCGCCGGATTTACTGGCGCTGATCTGAGCAACCTCCTCAACGAAGCGGCAATCCTGGCAGCCAGAGCGAACCGCCCGGTGCTGACCATGGAGGACATGAACGAGGCGTTGATGAAGATTACAGCAGGCCCCGCGAAAAAGAGCCGCGTTCAGACCCGGAAGGATTTGAAGGAGACGGCTGTTCACGAAGCCGGCCATGCCGTCGCCATGTACAACCTGCCCACCCATGACCCGGTGCGTCAGATTACCATTGTTCCCCGGGGGCAGTCCTTGGGCGCGACCTGGTATCTGCCCAAGGACGATTCCTCCAACCTGACCCGCAACGAAATGTACGAGCAGATCGTGTCGCTGCTGGGCGGGCGTGTGGCGGAAGCCCTGTTCCTGGGGGATATCTCCGTAGGCGCTTCCAACGACATCGACCGGGCAACAAAGCTGGCAAAGGACATGGTCGCCCGTTACGGCATGTGCGAAAAGCTGGGTACGGTCTCTTATCTGGACGGCGGAGAGGTGTTCATCGGCCGGGACTACCAGACCACCAAGAGCTATTCCGAGAAGATTGCCGGAACCATCGACGACGAGGTCAAGGCGCTGATCGACAAGGCCTACGACCACTGCAAGCAGATTCTCACGGATAACAGCGACAAGCTGCACGAGGTTGTGGACTTCCTTCTGGAGAAGGAGACCATGACCGGTGAGCAGTTCGAAGCGGTCATGCAGGGCAGGGAAGTGGAAGATGCTTCTTCCACCTCCATGTTCGACGGCTTCGAGGACGGCGCAGAAGACCCGAAGAACGCTGAAGAATAACTGCCACAACATTTTTCCAAATACCACCACAAAACAGATTTCCCCGGTATCCATTCGGATACCGGGGAAATTGCTTTATACGAGTTTTTAATAAAACGCTTAAAAGCGTTTTATTAGGCCGCAGGATTGCGGCCAGCGGCCACTGCCGCTAAAAAACGAAGTCAATACATTTCTTACCGCCGACCAGGCGGTCTGCCGTGAAACGGCTTAAATAAAATGATGAAATCATTTTATTAAGAAATAGTATTATAGTTTGGAAGCAACGCTCTTTCTGACCAGGGCGCGGTGAAGCTTGGCTTCTGCCAGGCGCAGGTCGGTGTCGGAAGCGTTTTTGTCGTGGAGTACCTTCTCCGCTTTTTCGCGGGCGGCCTCCGCACGGGCGACGTCGATTTTGTCCGCCCATTCAAAGGTGGTGGGGACTAAGGTCACTTCGCCCTTCGACACGCTGACCATGCCGCCGATGCACGCCGCCGTCCGGCGCTGTCCGCCGGATACGATGACGGCCCGCCCCATACCCAGGGGGGCAACATAGTTCATGTGACGGGCGAGAATGCCGATGTCGCCGTTGATGGTGCGAACCAGCAGCTCCTCTGCCTGACCGTCATAAATCAGGCCGTCGGGCGTGACGATTTTCAAGTGGAAGGGTGTCATGCCTTCTCACCGCCCCGGTACTCGGCAACCACGTCGTCGATGGAGCCGGCGAACAGGAAGTAGGATTCGGGAATGTCGTCATATTTACCCGCAATGATTTCCTGGAAGGAGCGGATGGTTTCCTTCAGGGGAACGTACTTGCCCTGGTAGCCGGTGAACTGCTCGGCAACATGGAAGGGCTGGCTGAGGAAGCGCTGCACCTTACGGGCGCGGTTGACCGTCAGCTTGTCCTCTTCGGAAAGCTCGTCCATACCCATGATGGCGATGATGTCCTGCAGTTCCTTGTAGCGCTGGAGGATGCTCTGCACGGCACGGGCAGTCTCGTAATGCTCCTGACCGACGATTTCGGGGGTCAGGATACGGGAAGTGGAATCCAGAGGATCCACGGCGGGGTAAATGCCCAGAGAGGAAATGCCGCGGTCAAGAACCGTTGTGGCGTCCAGGTGGGCGAAGGTGGTAGCGGGGGCGGGGTCGGTCAGGTCGTCAGCAGGAACGTAGACGGCCTGAACGGAGGTGATGGAGCCTTCCTTGGTGGAGGTGATGCGCTCCTGTAATGCGCCCATTTCCGTTGCCAGCGTGGGCTGATAGCCGACGGCGGAGGGCATACGGCCAAGCAGTGCGGAAACCTCGGAACCGGCCTGGGTGAAGCGGAAGATGTTGTCGATGAACAGCAACACGTCCTGATGCTTTACATCACGGAAATACTCTGCCATGGTCAGGCCGGACAGACCGACACGCATACGGGCTCCTGGCGGCTCGTTCATCTGACCGAAGACCATGGCGGTCTTGGAGATAACGCCGGACTCGGTCATTTCGTTGTACAGGTCGTTACCCTCACGGGTACGCTCGCCAACGCCGGTGAAAACGGAATAGCCGTTGTGGGCAGTGGCGATGTTGTAGATCAGCTCCTGAATCAGAACGGTCTTGCCAACGCCTGCGCCGCCGAACAGACCAATCTTACCGCCCTTGGCATAGGGGCAAATCAGGTCGATGACCTTGATGCCGGTTTCCAGAATCTCGGTAGCGGGCTGCTGCTCCTCGTATGAGGGAGCGGGACGGTGGATGGGCCAGCGCTCGACGCCCTGTACAGGCGCCTTGTTGTCAATGGGCTGACCCAGCAGGTTAAATACACGACCCAGGCACTCTTCGCCAACGGGGACGGAGATGGGGGCGCCGGTATCGGTGGCCTCGGTGCCGCGCTGCAGACCGTCCGTGGAGGACATGGCGACGCAGCGAACCACATTGTCGCCGATGTGCTGGGCGACCTCCGCCACGATGGTATGCTCGCCGTTGGGAATCTCGATGGCGCTGAGCAGCCCGGGCAGCTGGTCGTCAGCGAAACGGATGTCAAGAACAGGACCCATGACCTGGATCACAGTTCCTTTGTTTTTGGCCATTGGGAATTCAACTCCTTCTGCTGAAATATTCGCGGAACCCAACACGGGGAAAACATCCACTTTTACCCAAAATTCCGGGCTTAACCGACATCAGATACCGCAAATTCGTAACTTCTGGGGATTGGGCGATCGGAATGCCGCCCCTTGGAAACTTAAGAACCCGCGACGATCTCCGTAATTTCCTGAGTGATCGCGGCCTGACGGGCGCGGTTGAACTTCAGGCTCAGATCGTCGATCATATCGTCGGCGTTCTGGGTCGCGGAATCCATGGCAGCCCGGCGGGCAGCCTGCTCGGAGGCGCGGCTCTCACACAGCGCACCGTAGATAACGCCGCCCAGATATTCGGGGATGATCGCAGCGAAAACCTCTTCGCTGTCGCCCTCGTACAGGATATCGCCCCGGTTGGCAGCCTCCTTCTTTTCCGGCTTTTCCAGAGGCAGCAGCTGCATGGCCGCAGGCGTCTGGGCGAGAACGGAGACAAAATTGGTATAGGCGACGACAATCCGGTCAAATTCTCCTGCCAGGAAAGCCTTGCTCAGCTGCTTGGAAATGGAGAAGCAGTCGCCGATGGTAAGATCAGCCGCTTCAGCGTAGCGCTCCGTAAAGAGCGGAACCTGCTTGCTTTTGAAGTAGTCCAGAGCCTTCTTGCCGATGGGCAGAACCTCGGCGTCCTTTCCTGCGATCTCCGACTGCACCAGCTTGAGAATGTTGCTGTTATAGCCGCCGGCAAGACCGCGGTCACCGGCAATGACGATATACATGACCTTCTTCACAGGACGCTCCTGCAAATAGGGGGAGGAGAAATCCCGGTTGGAGGACGCGATGTCCGCGATGGTGGAGTAAAGAATTTCAAAATAGGGGCGGGAGGAAAGCACCTGCGCCTGCGCCCGGCGGAGCTTGGAGGCAGCGACCATTTCCATGGCCTTTGTGATCTGCCTGGTGGACTCCATGCTTCGGATGCGGTTTTTGATTTCCTTGGTGGAAACGCCAGCCATGGCTTATCCCTCCTTATGCCTGGAATTCAGCCACCAGCTCGTCCAGGGCAGCTTTCAGGGCGTTCTCCGTCTCGGTCTCCAGCTTGCCGGTGGAGCGAATGGCCTCGAGAACGTCGGCGTGGTGATTGTTCATATGCTCTTCCAGCCGCTTCTCAAATTCGGGAATCTGAGCAACGGAAACGGAAGCGAGATACCCATGGACGACCGCGTAGATGATGCACACCTGCTGCGCCACTTCCTTGGGAGAACCGTTCTTCTGTTTCAGCACGGCCACGATCCGTTCGCCCAGAGCCAGACGGGACTTGGTATCCGCGTCCAGGTCGGAGCCGAACTGGGCGAAGCTTTGCAGCTCACGGTACTGGGAGTACAGCAGCTTCAGAGAACCGGCCACCTTCTTCATGGCCTTGATCTGGGCGTCGCCGCCCACACGGGAGACGGAAATACCGGGGTTCACGGCGGGCATGATGCCGGAGTTGAACAGCTCGGTCTCCAGGAAGATCTGGCCGTCGGTGATGGAAATGACGTTGGTGGGAATGTAGGCGGACACGTCGCCGGCCTGGGTCTCGATGATGGGCAGAGCCGTCAGGCTGCCGCCGCCAAGCTCCGGGGACAGCTGGGCTGCCCGCTCCAGAAGACGGGAGTGGAGGTAGAAGACGTCGCCGGGGTAAGCTTCCCGTCCGGGGGGGCGGCGGATCAGCAGGGAAATGGCACGGTAGGCCACAGCGTGCTTACTCAAATCGTCGTAAATGACCAGCACGTCCTTGCCCTGATACATGAAGTATTCGCCCATGGTGCAGCCGGCGTAGGGCGCGATATACTGCATGGGCGCCAGCTCGGAAGCGGTGGCGGAGACCACGATGGTATAGTCCATAGCGCCGCCGGCGGCAAGACTGTCCACGACCTGCGCCACGGTGGATCGCTTCTGGCCGATGGCAACGTAAATGCAGATGCAGTCCTTGCCCTTCTGGTTCAGAATGGTGTCGGTGGCGATGGTGGTTTTGCCGGTCTGACGGTCGCCGATGATCAGCTCACGCTGGCCGCGGCCGATGGGAATCATGGAGTCGATGGCCTTGATACCGGTTTGCAGGGGGCGGGAGACGTGCTGCCGCTCAATGATACCGGGGGCGGGCATTTCGATGGCACGGTAGGCCTCCGCTTCAATGCTGCCCTTGCCGTCGATGGGCTCGCCAAGGGCGTTGACAACGCGCCCGATGAGCTTTTCGCCCACGGGGACGGACACGACCTTACCGGTGCGCTTGACGGTATCGCCTTCCTTGATGCCCTGATCGGAACCGAGGATGACGATGGAGACGGTGTCCTCTTCCAAGTTCTGCGCCATGCCATAGGAGCCGTCGGGGAATTCCACCAGCTCACCGGCCATGCACTTTTCAAGACCCGAGGCCTTGGCAATGCCGTCGCCTACCAGAATGACGACGCCGGTTTCGCTGACTTCGATCTTGTTCTCGTAATTTTTGATCTGGCTGCGAATGATTTTCGTTATTTCTTCGGGTTTCAGTTCCATACAGTCCCTGCTTTCTCGTCAGAGTACGGTTTTGTTCAGCAGTTCCCGGATGGCGTCCAAGCGATGGGACACGGTGTCATCCAGGCGCTGACCGTCATAGTCCAGGCGGACACCGCCCAAGACTGCGGGATCAATGCGATTGTGGAGCGCGATCGTCTTTCCGGTGATCTGGCTCAGCTTTCCTGTGAGCTTCTCCTCCTGCGCCGGGGTGAGGGCTACGGCGGTGACGGCCGTCACCTTCAGAATGCCGTTATCCCGGTTATACAGTTCGGAAAAAGCGTCACAGCAGTCGGAAAAGTGGCGGATATAGCCTCTTTCCGTCAGAATTTTCATAAAATTCAGAATATAGGGATGCACCGAGCCGCGGAAGCTGGTGTCCAGAATCCGGCACCGCTCCGGCTTGGAAAGGCTGGGGTTGGAGAGCAGACGGACAAAATCCGGCTCCTCACCGAAGCTTTTTTGCAGGACGGTCAGCTGTTCCCCGATTTCCCGGGACAGCCCCTCGTCCTTTGCAAGCTCGTACAGGGATTGACCGTAGACGTTACCAACCTCTGTCATTTCTGATCACCCAATTCTTCAATGAAGCGGTCGATCATGCCGTCCTGATCGGCGTCGTTCAGCTCACGGCCCACGACCTTTCCGGCGATGGCCATGGCCAGGTCGGAAATTTCATCCTTGGCCTCGTTGATGGCTTTTTTCTTCTCCATCTCGATGTCGGACGCGGCCTTGGTTTTGATCTGGGCGGCCTGCTTCTGCGCCTGGGAAATGATCTCCTCGCTGCGCTGGGCGGCGGTTTTCTGGGCGGAGAGGATCATGTCGTCGGCCTTGGTCTTTGCCTGACGCATGTTTTCCTCATAGGTCTGCTTAATGGCTGCCGCTTCGGATTTTGCGGCCTCGGCGTCGGCAATCTGCTTGTCGGCGGTCTCGCGGCGCTTGTCCAGCACGGCCTTGATTTTATCCAGGAAGAAGATCTTGACGATAAGCAGCTGGATAAACAGGTTGCAAATCTGTGCAATCAGAGTTACGGGGTTTACCGTCACCAATGACTGGTAAAGGTCCATTGCGTTGCCTCCTTCCGGCGTACAATTTAATGATCGGATTTCTCGCCGGAAATCAGCCCAGATGCTTCATGAACATACCGGGGGCGACAAAAATCAGCAGCAGACCGGTAACGAAGCCGTAAATACCGGTGGTCTCGGACAGAGCGATACCCAGGATCATGGTGCTGGTAACGTCGCTCTTGCACTCGGGATTCCGGCCGATGATTTCACAGGCACGGGCGGCGCAGTTACCTTCGCCGATACCAGGGCCGATACCGGCGATCAGAGCCAGACCGGCGCCGATGCCGCAACCTGCCAGAGCAATGCCTTTAGCTAAAACTTCCATAAATATTTCCTCCTAATAATGATTACGTATTTATTCAAATGGCCGCTGCGTTATCAGCCCGCAGCCTGTTTGATGAAGAGGGTGGTCAGGGTGCAGAAAATGAACGCCTGGATGCAGCCGCTGAACCAGTCGAAGTACAGGCTGGGAATGGCGGGAATGCCGATGGTCAGCCAGGGGTAGTCAACGCCCAGACAGGTGAGAATGGCGAGAACGCCCAGCACCGTGACGATGATGCCAAGAATTTTCAGCTTCTTTTTCTTCTTTGTAAAGCCGATAATCAGAGGAATCAGACCAACGATGGTGACGATCAGCGCGACATACATGCTGGATGCCAGCAGATGGAACAGCGCGTTGTTGGCGGCGACCAGCGCGGCGTAGATCAGGGCGCTGATGACCGTGCCGGAGAGAATGTTGCCGAAATGACGGCAGGCCATGGAGACGGGGGTGAACAGCTCGCTCATGACATTGATGGGCGCCAGGATGAAAAGGGGATCCAGGAAGCCCTTCAGATACGCCCCGATGCCGGAGGCCTTGATCTTATGATAGGTAATCAGCACGAACACCACCAGCGCCCAGGCAAGCTCCGTCATCAGATCGGCGGTGGGACTCCAGATGCCCACAAGGCTGATCAGGTTGGAAAAAATGCTGGTAACGAAGATGGTGCCGACCAGCGGGATGTACCGGTCAAACTTAGGCCCCATATTGCCCCGGACGAATTTCACCAGGGAGGTGTAGATCGTCTCGGCGACGGCCTGCTTCCGGGAGATGCCCGTGACCTTCAATCCGGAACCCAGCCAGATGAACAGAGCGGAGATCAGAATCAGAATCAGCCAGCTGACAATCAGCGTCTGGGTGATCTGAACCGTTCCGAACAGCGGGACGTTTTCAAATGTAGCTATAATTCGCGCGCCATTGATTTCAACGTTCATACACTCACCTCATAAATCGATGAATATTACAATTCTTACACTTCAAAGGGGCCGGGATGGTCTTCCGGCTCGTCCTGCTCCTGTACGTTTCGTTCGGCTTCGCCGGCAGCCGGCTTTCCTCCTTCGGGAACGAGCTTGCCCCGGCTTTGCAGGAAGAAAATGACCACGTTGGGGAACAGAACGGGCAGCGCGCCGGCCACAAAATGCACCTGGGGAATCAGGTATGCGGCGATGACCCAAGCGGCCTGAAGAAGCAGGCGGACATTGTAGCTCATCTGGAATTTCTGCCGCATTTTCTTCTTGCTGTCGATCTCCACGGCGCTCTGCACCGTCAGGCAGAGAATGGTGAAGTTCAGAATCGCTACCACGGAGCCGCACGCCGCGCCGAGCAGGATGCGCAGAAGCGCAAACTTGCCGATGCCGAACTGACTCAGAAGAAACAGCCCCGCGACCATGATAACGTCGCACACCAGCGTGCCAACGGCGATGCGGGAAATCTCTTTTTTGGATGCTGCCTGTAATTTCATAGTGGGAATTCCTCTTACTTGTGGTCATTGAAGGAGACGGGCGGGTCTTTGCGGTCGCTGCTTTCGTCGGCGGCCTTGCGCATGGCTTTCAGGCACGAGCGGGCGGTGCTGACGGAGGTAAGCAGACCCACAATGCCCAGCACAATCACGATCCAGAGACCAAGGTCAAACTTATCCTGAAGCCAGACGCCCAGAATCAAAAAGAAAACCGTGGGAAACAGAATGGAAAACCCAAACTGCACCACCCACATAAGCAAATTCAGCAGCTTCATAGCGCCTCCGCAGGAGGAAAATGTCAGACCCCCAAAATCATTCCAGAATATTATACCCGATTTTTTGTCGAGATTCAAGACCAATTTTGAAGAATCCGGCAAAAGTTTCTTTGCTGGACGTTAAATGGACAGAAAGCGGAGAAAGAACGCAAAAGGGGCTTTCCATTTTGGGAGAAATATAGTAATATAGTAAAAGAAAATGACCGGCACCGAAACTGCGCTTCCTTCATACAATATCCGGAGGTGGTTTTGGTGGCGGGTTACATTGTGCTGGGGACGCTGGCGGCCTTTGGTCTGGTGAGCGCGCTGTGGGCGCTGTACGGATTTTTGCTGCCCGCAGAGCGGGGCGGCGGGCTTTACGCCCCGGCAAGGCCGGGGGTGACGGAGAATTCCTTTGCCCGGCGATATCTTTGGCTGCGGGAGTTGGGACTGCTGCGGGAAGAGCTTACCATGGTGGACTTTGGCATCAGCGACGCGGAACGGGACTGGCTGGCGGAGCGGGGCGTAACGGTCTGTACGCCGGAAAAGCTGGTCGAGAGAATGGGAGAGAAAACGACTTGACGGAAGATTTGGAGATTTTGCAGGGCGCCATCAGCGCCGTGGTATATCAGAATTACGAAAACGGCTACGCCGTCCTTCGGCTGAACGTGGGCGGCGGACAGAATGTAACGGTGGTCGGCACCATCCCGCTGCCCGCAGTGGGCGAGCGGCTGATGGTGACGGGCAAGTGGAGCACCCACTCCAGCTACGGGCGGCAGTTCGAGGCGGAGTTCCTGGAGCGGCTGATGCCCCAGACCAGTCTGGAAATTCTGAATTATCTCAGCAGCCGGATCATCAAGGGCATCGGCCCCAAGACGGCGGCGCGGATCGTGGAGCATTTTGGGGAGCAGACCCTGCTGGTCATGGAACGGGAACCGGAGCGGCTGGCCGAGGTACCCGGCATTTCCCGGGAAAAAGCGAAAGCCATGGGCGAGGAATTCCGGCTACAGGTGGGAATGCGGCAGCTGATGGAATTTTTTGCCGTGCATCATCTTCCCGCGGAGCTGGCGGTGCGGGCGTATAAGCTGTACGGTGACAGCACCGTGGAGCTTCTGTACGACGACCCGTACTTACTCATGGACGAGGGACTGGACGCGCCCTTCGGGGCGGTAGACCGCTTTGCCATTGAGCTGGGCGTGGCGGGGGACGACCCCCGGCGGGTGGAGGCCGGAATCCTGTTTGAGCTGAATTACAATCTCACGGCAGGACACAGCTTCCTCCCGGAGGACAAGCTGCAGCTGGCGGTCAGCCAGCTGCTGAGCGTGGACGGAGAAGCGGTAAAAGAAGGCATCGGGCGACTGCTGGAAGCCGACCGCCTGGTGCGCAGTACGCTGGCAGGTATCACCGTTGATTATCTTCCAAGGCTGTATGAAGCGGAAGTGAATTGCAGCCGGCGGCTTTTAGAGTTTGCAAAGGGCAGCTTCCCGCCGCCCAAAGGCTTGGAACGCATGATTCAAAACGTGGCGGAGGAAAGCGGCGTCGAATACTCCGAGGAACAGACCCGCGCCATCCGAGAGGCGGCGACCTCCGGACTGCTGCTGATCACCGGCGGCCCCGGTACCGGTAAGACGACTATATTAAATGGTATATTGTCCCTGCTGGGACAGATGCAGCTGGCCTGTCTGCTGGCCGCGCCCACCGGTCGGGCGGCGAAGCGGCTGACGGAGGTGACGGGGGAGAACGCCTCCACCATCCACCGGCTGCTGGAAGCGGGAATCGACCCCGGCACGGGGGACATGGTGTTCGTCCGGGACGAGGACAACCCTCTCAAATGCGACGCGGTGATCGTGGACGAGATGTCCATGGTGGACGTGGAGCTGCTGCACCATCTTTTGCAGGCCATTCCCAAAGGGAAGCGGCTGATTCTGGTGGGCGACCCCGACCAGCTGCCCCCCGTGGGACCGGGGTTCCCGTTCAACGATATGCTGCGCAGCGGCTGCCTGCCCACGGTACGGCTGACGGAGATTTTCCGCCAGGCGCAGCAGAGCCTGATTGTCATGAACGCCCACCGGGTGAATCAGGGACAGATGCCGGAGTTGAAAAATGTCAAAAGCGACTTTTTCTTCCTGCGCAGACAGAGCGAGGAGACGGTCGGCACCCTGATCCGGGAATTATGCACCACTCGACTGCCCCAAAACATGGGCATTCCGCCGGAGCAGATTCAGGTGCTGTCCCCCACCCGCAAGGGGGGCGTAGGCACCGCCGCTCTGAACAAAATGCTGCAAGCCGCCCTGAACCCCGCCGCTCCCGACAAAAAGGAGCGCGCTTTCGGAGATATTATTTTCCGGGAGGGGGACAGGGTGATGCAGATCCGCAACAATTATGATATACTATGGAAGAAGACCGACGGAAGCGCCGTAGGCACCGGCATTTTCAACGGCGACGTGGGTACGATCACCGGAATTGACCCCGGCGCGGAGACCCTGACGGTGACCTTCGACGACCGGGCGGCGGATTACGACTTTACCCAGCTGAACGAGCTGGAGCCTGCCTACGCCATGACGGTTCACAAAAGCCAGGGCAGCGAGTACCGGGCGGTGATCCTGACGGCGTGGAACGGTTCGCCGTACCTGCTCAGCCGCAGCATCCTCTACACCGCCATCACCCGGGCGAGGGAGCTGCTGATTATCGTGGGGCGCGAGGAAACCGTGGCGGCGATGGTGGAAAATGCGAAGAAGAACCGCCGCTACACGGGGTTGAAGCTTCGCTTACAGGGGAAAACCGAATGAGACTGTATCATTGGCTGCTGAGCGTGCTGTTTCCGCCCAAGTGCGTTCTGTGCGGCAAAGTCCTGGGGAAAGAGGCGCTTGACCTGTGCCGCACCTGCCGGGAGGAGGCTCCCGAATATCTTAATGGAAAAAGAAGGGGTCAATTTCTTGACAGTTTCGCCGCGGTCTGGTACTATGAAGGGAACGTAAGAAGGAGTCTTCTGCGTTATAAGTTCGGCGGCGCGAGAAATTACGCAGTTGCCTACGGTAGGCTGCTGGCCATGCGTATCCAGAATCAGTACCCCGACGGCTTCGACGTGCTGACGTGGATTCCTGTCAGCCGTCTGCGGAAGCTGCGCCGGGGCTACGATCAGGTGGAGCTGCTGGCGAAGGCCGTGGGGCGGGAGCTGGGGATGACCCCGACGCCCCTTCTTCGGAAAGTCCGTCACAACCGCCCTCAGTCCGGCATTCACGGCGAGGCGGAACGCCGGGCAAATGTGCTGGGCGTCTACCGGCTGACCCGGGGCGCGGAGATTGCCGGAAAGCGGATACTGCTGCTGGACGACATTCTGACCACCGGCGCCACGGCGGGAGAAGCCGCCCGGGTGCTGAAAACCGCCGGGGCGAAGGAAGTGCATTGCGCTGCCATTGCTTCGGCTGGAAGGGAATAATACGATTTCTTATTGATAAGTAGGTGTCATTATGTTTTTATTTTCCAATGACCTGGGCGTTGACCTGGGGACATCCAACGTTTTGATTTACGCCGACGGCAAGGGACTGGTCGTCCGGGAACCCTCCGTTGTGGCCATGGACAAGAACACCGGCAAGATTTTGCAGGTGGGCGCGGCCGCCCGGAACATGCTGGGACGTACTCCCGGCAACGTGGTCGCCATGCACCCGCTGAAGGACGGCACCGTATCCGACCATGAGATGACCGTCCGGATGCTTCAGGAAATGTTCAAAACTGCCACAAAGGCATCCTTCTTCACCCCCAAGCCCCGTGTGGTCATCTCCGTACCCTCCGGCGTGTCTGAGGTGGAGGAGCGCAGCGTTATCAACGCCGCCATCGAAGCCGGCGCGCGCAGAGTGTTCCTGATCGAGGAACCCCTTGCGGCGGGGCTGGGCGCGGGACTGGACATTCGCGGCCCCAGCGGCCATCTGGTGGTGGACATCGGCGGCGGCACCACGGACATCGCGGTGCTGAGCATGAACGGCGTGGCGGTTTCTTCCTCTTTGAAGGTGGCAGGCAACTACTTTGACGAGATGATCGCCCGGTACGTCCGCCGTCAGCATGGTGTGGTGGTCGGTCAGGTCACCGCCGAGAATGTGAAAATCCAGATCGGCCAGGTCTACCCCCGGGACGAGGAGCGGAGCATGAACGTCAAGGGGCGGGACTTCAAGACCGGTATGCCCAAGGTCATCACCCTGACCTCCACGGAGATTTTCGAGGTGCTGCGCCGTCCCGCCCGGATGATCACCGACGAGGTTCTGGCGGTTCTGGAGCAGACAAGCCCCGAGCTGGTGTCGGACATTTCCGAAAACGGCATCACCCTCACCGGCGGATGCAGCCAGATCTGGGGTATGGATCTGCTGATTGCCGAGCGCACGGGCATTGGCTGTGTTCTGGCGGACGACCCCGACGCCTGCACGGCCTACGGCGCGGGCAAGAGCCTTGCCTGGATTAACCACATGCAGGAGGGTCCCATCAACATTGCCAGAAAACGGGCGATGCGTGGCTGATATGGAGAAAAAAGCGAGAATCGGGCGAAGCGCCCTGCTGATCATCGGCATTATTTATACCGCCCTGGGCGGAACCTTTGTGATACTGGGCATTGCGCTGGCGGCGCTTCTGCGGGACAGCGACGCCTTTATGGTCGGTCTCATTTTCGGCGGGATCGGCGCTATATTCCTGATTTTGGGAATCGTCTTTCTCATTGTCGAACTCTGCAAGAAAAGGCGGTCGGATGCCCTGCTTGCCTCGGGACACTACATCCTGGGCGAGGTGGTGGATATTGCCGCGAACATCAATGTCAACGTAAACGGCCGGTATCCCTACTATATAATAGCACAGTATATTGACCCCCGCGGCTTGCGGCACATTTTCAAAAGCCCCAGCCTGCGCATTTTCCGCGACCCGGAGCTGATCGGGAAAAAGGTAAAGGTCTACGTGGAAAATGACAGTTTTAAGCACTATTACGTAGACGTGGACGAGATTCTGCCGAAGTATGTGGAACATTAGATAACAGAATTTGCCCCCAAAGGCCATTGGCCTTTGGGGGCAGCCCTTTAATCCGGATTGCAGTCGTTATCTTTCTTCCGGTCGCAGCCGGTGGGGGTGAACTGGCGGGCGGGGAAGGGAATGCGGCTGAACATTTCGCAGGGGTCTTCGGTGCAGCAGCCCTCGCTGTCGCAGCATTCCTTTTCGGGGATGGCGTATTCCACCATGGGCACGACCAGCTGCACATCCCGTTCCAGCCGGACGATGGAGAACTGCCCCAGGGTGACGTACAGGCGGCGATGGTCGCCGGAGGTGACCAGGTCTTCGTCGAACAGCGCCCGGATGGCCTCGGGAATCTGGACGGTGACGGACTCCGCCGCCCCGCTTTCGGCGGCATCCTTGACCTTGGAGCTGAGCACCATGGGGTCAAGCACCTCTACTGCGGACACCAATTAGGCAGGCGCGTCGTCGAATTTTCGCAGGACGACGCGGACATGCCCCTCCCGGTCTACGGAAATGTGGTCAAGGATGCGGCGCATGTCCACGTTGGTTACCGTTTCCAGTTCCAGAAAGCGCTGAATCTCGCCTGTGTAGCGTTGGACGGTTTCCACGGCTTTTTTGCCCGGGGCAAGCCGCGCCAAAGCTCTGTCCAGCGCGTTCAGCTCTTCGGTAATGCCGGTGGTTTTTTCTTTCAACTCGGTCAGGCTCAGAATATCGCTGGCGTACATCTCCTGATACCTGCTTTTTTTGGACAGCAGCTTTTTTCGCTTTGCCTCGATCTCCCGCTTGGCCTGCTCCGGATTTTGAGAGGCGGGGAGACGCTTATCCAGGCTTGTCAAAATGTCCTCAACGAAAGCATCCCTGTCCTCAATCAGAGAAGCAAAATACTCCCGCAGCCGTTCCAGCAGCTCCGGCTCGTCCAGACAGGTGCGGTTGTCGCATTTCTCGGCGGTATACTGGTCGTTGGTAACGCACCGCCAATAGACCCGCGTGTTGGCGTAGGTATAGCTTTTTCGCGTAAAGGAGCGCCCGCAATGCGCGCACTTGATCAGCGTGGAAAAGGTATGCTTGGCGCTGTATCTGCCCGCCATAAACGGCTCGCCGGAATCGTATTGAGTGCGCCGGGACGCCATGATTTCCTGGGCTTTCCGAAACGCCTCCGGCGTGACGATCGCCCAGGCGGGGCGACTGTGACAGAACTGTTCCTCCTCGGGAAGCCGGATTTGCCTGCCGGTGAGAAAATCCTCAATTTCGTATTTGTGATTTATCAGAATCCCGCAATAAATGGGATTCACCAGAACCCGGCGAACGCCCCGGGCGTTCCAGTCGCTGCCAAGCTTGGTTTTATCCCGATCGCGGTTGAGGGTCGCGCTGATGGTGCGGCACCCCAGCCCCTGGTCGTTGTAGAGGGAAAAAATCTTGCGGACAATTCCGGCTTCGCCGGGGTTGATTTCCAGGGTGAAGTTGTCGATTCTGTCGTAACCGAAAATCCTCTGGGGGACGCGGCCTTTTTCGGCATTGATTTTTTTACCCCATTTGACGCGCTTGGAAAGATTGCTGCTTTCCTCCTGCGCCATGGCGGAGAACAGGGTGAGAATAAACTCGCTGTCCCCCATGGAGTCCATGTTGGCGGTGAGAAACAGGGTGCAGATGCCCATGGATTTGAGCTTTCGGATGCTTTGCAGGGCGTCCACGGTGTTCCGCGCGAAACGGCTGATGTCCTTGACCACCACCATGTCGAACAGCCCCAGCTCGGCGTCCCGGAGAAGCCGCTTGAATTCCTCCCGCTTTTTCAGGCTGGTTCCGCTGATCCCCTCGTCGGCGTAAAGCCTAACCAGCTCATGGCCGCTGCGTTTGGCGTATTCGACGAAAAATTCCTTCTGATGGTTCAGACTGTCGAGCTGTTCGTCCTTATCTGTGGAAACGCGGCAATAGGCGGCAATCCTCATGGGCGGGCAGTCTCGGCTTGCCGGGAAAGAAGCTTCTCGAGAAGAAGCGCTTTCAGCATTTGTTCAAAGCTTTTTGGCGTATTGGGATTTTCAAAGGTAAAGGTCAACTGCGGCGTTTTCTTTGCCATGGAATGTTCCCCCTTCCGTGAAACATCTTATTGGGGGAGGGGAGCGGGAATGCCTCCGACGATCCCGTTTTTGCCCTGATGAGGCCGGGGATGAAACGTCTTTTCAGAAAAAACCGGAAAAACCGCGCAAGCAAAATGCACAGTTGAAAGGCTGCAATTTCGTCATTATGCCAAATGCAACGCCCAAATATTTCGCGAATTCATACAGATACTATCAAATTATGACAAAGTGCGAAATAAGATTCCATGTCGACCGAAGGACGTTGACAAATCCGTTTCGCGGTGTTAAACTGATGCCATCCTAGGAAGGAAACAAAAATCCAAATAAAAAAACAGGAGGAAACTATGAAGAAGATTCTTGCATTGCTGCTGGTTGTCGTCATGGCTGTTTCCATGTGCGCCTGCGGCTCCGGAAACGGAACCAACGAAAAGCCCACCACTGCGGACAACAAGACCGCCGACGCTGCAAAGCCTCAGGGCGAGCAGACCGGCACCGTGAAGGACACCGCCGTTCTGGCAACGTCCGATGAGCCCTACCGGTTCTTCGCTCAGTCCAAGCAGAGCTGCTCCGGCGCGGATAACCTGGTTCTTTCCAACGTGTATGACTGCCTGCTGCGTCTGGAAGCCGACGGCTCCCTGACCCCCGCTCTGGCGGAAAGCTATGAAGTCTCCGACGACGGCCTGGAGTACACCTTCCACCTGCGCAAGGGCGTGAAGTTCCACAACGGCCAGGAGATGACCGCCGAGGACGTCAAGTTCTCCTATGACTACGGCTTTGAAGGCCCCATCGGCACTGCTCTGTTTGTCAACTACAAGCAGTGCGACATCATCGACGACTACACCGTCAAGATGACCCTGTCCAGCCCCTACGCGGCGTTCCCCTACGGCGTGGCTTCCCGTCTGGGCGGCATCGCCTGCAAGGCTTACTTTGACGAAGTCGGTGACGACGAGTACGTCAAGAACCCCATCGGCACCGGCCCCTACAAGTTCGTCGAGTGGATCAGCGGCGACCACACCACCCTGACCGCCAACGAGGACTACTGGGGAACCAAGCCCACTATCAAGAACATCGTTATCCAGGTCGTTGCCGACACCAACACCCAGATTCTGGGTCTGCAGAACGGCGACTACGATGTCGTCCGCAGCCCCTCCATCGACGTCTGCACCCGTCTGGACGGCAACGCCGACGTGGCATGGGACAGCACCCTGTCCACCGGCCGTATCTCCCTGTACCTGAACGACTGGACCGGCGCCTGCAAGGACATCAACTTCCGGAAGGCTGTTCAGGCCGGTATCGACAAGCAGATGATCAACGACGGCGTCTACGCCGGCCGCAGCGAAATTCTGAACGTGGACATGTGCTCCAACTACCTGAGCTTTGTTACCGAGGCTGACGGCGTTGAGGTTGTTCCCTACGATCAGGAAGCCGCCAAGGAATATCTGGCCAAGTCCAACTACAACGGCGAAGAGTTCGCGGTGTCCGTTCCCAGCGGCTCCGCTCTGGAGAACGTTGGCAAGATCATCCAGGCTCAGCTGATGGAGATCGGCATCAACTGCACCGTCAAGGCTACCGACTACCCCACCTACTCCGGCGAGTTTGCAAACCGTACCTACGAAGCCTACATTATAAACAATCTCTGCTCCCTGGTTGACGCGGACGGCATGTACACCGCCCACCGCCTGGACAGAAAGCCTTGGGAGAACCGCGTGTTCCAGCGCGACGGCGAGATCTCCGAGATCCTGCTGAAGGCCCGTGCGGCTAAGGGCGACGAGCGGAAGGCGTTGTATGTCGAGGCCTGCAACATCGTGGCGGAAGAAGCCTATGACGTACCTCTGGTCAATGACCTGGCGACCATCGCGTACCGTTCCAACATGAGTGGCGTGAAGGCGCACTGCCTGGGTAACATGTACTTCGGCGACTGGAGCTTCAACTGATCCATCCCAGCATTCCCAAGAACTGACTGAGTAAAAGAGGGAAGCGGAACGGTGACACGCCGCGCCGCTTCCCTTTTCTTTCGGAATCTCTGATGAAATCGTCTGCGGCTGTGAGCGGATCTTTTCCGCCCACTCTTCGGTGTCAAAAACGGGGAATACACAAAGTATTCCTCCGTTTCCGATACCTCGATTGGTCGAAAAATCTCTCGCTCACAGCTCTTGCCGATTTCATCAGAGGTTCCGCTTACTTTCATTGCCCCGCTTTTTCAAGGAGGAAATCAATGAGCTGGTTAAAATACGCCGGAAAACGGCTGCTGATGCTGATTCCGGTTATCATTTGTGTGACATTTGTTCTGTTCCTGATCCTGTCCGCCGCTCCCGGCGACCTGGCACGTTCGCTGCTGGGCGACGACGCAACGCCGGAGCAGATCGCGGAGAAGAAGGCGGAAATGGGTCTGGATAAGCCCCTTCTGGTTCGCTATGTCCGCTATATGGGCGGCGTTCTGCGGCTGGACTTCGGCGAGTCCTGGATCAACGGCGAAGCGGTGCTTGCCCGTTTTGCCCGCCGCCTGCCCAATACGCTCCTGCTGTCTACCCTTGCCATGCTGTTTGCTGTGGCGGTGGGTATGCCTTTGGGCATCGGCTCCGCCATCAAACAATATAGTCTATTGGACTACGGCAGCTCCTTTGTAGCGATGCTGCTGTTCTCTCTGCCTGCCTTCTGGCTGGGTACCATGTGTCAGGTGCTGTTCTGCCTGACGCTGCACTGGCTGCCCACCTCCGGCTTTGACTCTCCCAAGTCCCTGATTCTGCCTACGCTGATTCTGGGTGCCAACACCATGGCTACCATGATCCGCATGAGCCGCACCAGCATGCTGGACGTTATCCGGCAGGACTACATCCGTACCGCCAAGGCCAAGGGCGCACCCAACAAGACGGTCATCCGTCATCATGCCCTGCGCAACGGCATGATCCCCGTCGTGACCCAGATCGGCGTGAGCTTCGCCGGCACCATCGGCGGCGCTGTGGTCACGGAAAACATTTTCACCATTCCCGGCGTCGGCACCATGCTTTTAAGTGCCGTGAAATCCCGGGACGTTCCCGTGGTGCTGGGCACGATCATCTTCGTGACGGTGATCGTTGGCGTGATCAATCTTCTGGTAGACCTGCTTTGCGCGGTGATCGACCCCAGAATTGACCTGGCATCCTGATGGAGGGCAAAGCGTATGTTGAAACGTCGTAAAAAATCTCTTTCCGAATACAGCACCGGCGAGCTGGTCATGTTCCGCTTCCGCAAGAACAAGCTGGCCATGTTCGGCGTGTTCCTGCTGGCTTTCGTGTTCCTGGCGGTGCTGGCCGCCCCGATTCTGAGCAGCTATGAAAACGTGACCAAGCTGCACATTTCCGACCGGTTCACCAGCCCCAATCCGCTGTACATCTTCGGTACGGACGAATTTGGCCGTGACCTGTTTGCCCGTGTTCTGTACGGCGGCAGAATTTCTCTGCTGTGCTCCTTCGCCATCATCGGCATCGCCTTTGTGGTCGGTGCGCTGATCGGCGGCGCCGCAGGTTTCTTCGGCGGCAAGGTGGATAGCTTCCTTATGCGGATCGTGGACATCCTGATGGCCGTTCCTTCCTCTCTGCTGGCCATGGCCATCATCACCGCCATGGGCAACGGCGTCTGGAAGCTGGTGGTAGCGCTGGCAATTTCCCAGGTGGCGCGGTTTGCCAGAATCGTCCGCTCCTCCGTGCTGACCCTGCGGAACGTGGAGTTCGTGGAGGCTGCCAAGTGCTACGGATGCAGCTCCCTGCGCATTATCCTCAAGCACATCCTGCCCAACGGCATCGGCCCCATCATCGTTTCCGCGACACTGTGTCTCGGCCAGACCATCCTGAGTATCTCCTCCATGGGCTACCTGGGTCTGGGCGTCGCCTCTCCCACGCCGGAATGGGGCACCATCATCTCCGAAAACAAGATCAACATTCAGGCCTATCCCTACCTCGGCCTGATTCCCGGCATCTGCATCTGCCTGACCGTTATGGCGGTCAACTTCATCGGCGACGGCCTGCGGGATGCCTTTGACCCCAGAACCAAGAAATAAGGAGGACGTACAGATGGAAAAGAAACAAGACAACCTGATGGAGATTTCCGATCTGACCGTCCGGTACAATACAGACGACGCAGTGGTTCACGCGGTCAACAATTTCAACCTGAAGCTGGTTCGCGGCGAAGCCCGCGGCCTGGTGGGCGAGACCGGCGCGGGAAAAACCACCCTGGCGCTGTCCATCCTGCGGCTGCTGCCGGAACGGGTGGGCGAGGTGACCGGCGGTTCCATCGTCTATGACGGTCAGGAGCTGCTGAACCTGCCGGAGGCGGAAATGCTGCCTCTGCGGGGCAAGCGCATCTCCATGATCTTCCAGGATCCCATGACCAGCCTGAACCCCACCCAGACCGTAGGCGACCAGATTCTCGAGGTTCTGAATCTGCATTTCCCGGAAATGACCCGGGAGGAGAAGAACAAGCGTGTGGACGAGATGATGACCCTGGTTGGCATCCCGCCCCAGCGGAAGAAGAGCTTCCCCCACGAGTTCTCCGGCGGCATGAAGCAGAGAGTCGTCATCGCCATGGCGCTGGTTGCGGAGCCGGAGCTGCTGCTGGCCGACGAGCCGACCACGGCTTTGGACGTGACCATTCAGGCGCAGATTCTGGAGCTGATGAAGCAGCTGCGGGAGAAATTCAATACCTCCGTCATGCTCATTACCCACGATCTGGGCGTTGTGGCGCAGTTCTGCGACTCCGTTTCCGTGGTTTACGCGGGACGTGTGGTGGAGTATGGCCCTGTTGAGATCGTGTTCCAGCGGAAGGAGAACCACCCCTATACCGCAGGCCTGTTTAACTGCATCCCCAATCTCCATGACGATCAGCCCCGGCTGCACCCCATCGCTGGACATATGGCCGACCCCAGAGTGGAATACAAGGGCTGCTGCTTCGCCGACCGCTGCGAGTACGCCACGGAGCGCTGCCGGACGGAAGCGCCGTCCATGCACGTGTGCGGCGAACACGGCATCCTGTGCCACCGTTATGCCGAGAAGGAGGAGTTCTGATATGGCAATGCCTCTTGTTGAAACGAAGAATCTGAAAAAATATTTCAAGACAGGCGCGGGAATGCTCCATGCCGTTGAGGACGTCAACCTGAAGATCATGCCCGGCAAGACCCTGGGCGTGGTGGGCGAAAGCGGCTGCGGAAAGTCCACCCTGGGCAGAACCATTCTGCGGCTCCAGCCCGCCACTGCCGGTGAGGTGCTGTACAACGGGGAAAACATTCTGAAATACAAGGGCAAGGATATGCAGAAGATTCACCTGAACATGCAGATGGTCTTCCAGGATCCCTACAGCTCCCTTGACCCCCGTATGTCCGTTCACAATCTGATCGCCGAGCCGGTGCAGGTGTGCGGCCTGCTGAAAACAAAGGCAGAAATCAACGAGCATGTCCGGGAGATCATGGATATGTGCGGCCTGCCTGCGGATCAGGCGAACCTGTTCCCCCACGAGCTGGACGGCGGCCTGCGCCAGCGGGTCGGCCTGGCCAGAGCCATGGCGGTAAGCCCCAAGTTCATCGTCTGCGACGAGCCGGTCTCGGCTCTGGACGTGTCCATTCAGGCGCAGATCCTGAACCTGCTGATGGATTTGCAGGAGCAGCGGGAGCTTTCCTATATGTTCATCACCCACGATCTGTGCGTGGTGAAGCACATCAGCGACGAGATCATGGTCATGTATATGGGACAGGTGGTGGAGCACGCGAAGACTGCGGAGCTGTTTGCCAACCCTGTACACCCCTATACCAAGGCACTGCTTCACGCGGTACCCACCATTGACCTGTCCAAGCGGAACAGAGAGGGCTTCATGCTCCGGGGCGAGGTTACCAGCCCCATCAATCCTGCACCCGGCTGCCGGTTCGCGCCCCGCTGCCCCTACGCAACGGATAAGTGCAAGGAGAATGTCTGCCTGAAGGAAGTCAGCCCGGATCACTTTGTTGCCTGTTCTCTTTGCGATTGAATCACAGAAATAAGGCAATACCGCACAATTTGGCAAGACGGCTGAGGCTAGCGGCCACAATTGCGCGGTGTTGCCATAACGAAAGCGCGGCACCGGTGCGGATGGGGAAACCCTCCGCCCGGGGTTGAGCGTAATTGGAGGAATGACATGGATCTCAATTCTATCAAGACAGAACAGCGTAACAGCCGGACTGCACAGATCGACACCATGAGTACGCTGAGTATGGTCAAGCTGATCAACGAAGAAGATAAAAAGGTCGCCGTGGCGGTGGGAGATGAGGCCGAACACATTGCCCAGGCGGTGGATGTGATCGCCGCTCAGCTCAAGCAGGGCGGACGGCTGGTCTACAGCGGCTGCGGTACCTCCGGACGCCTGGGCATTCTGGACGCCGTGGAATGCCCGCCTACCTATTCTACCGATCCCGGCGAGGTGATCGGCCTGATTGCCGGCGGAAACGAGGCGATTTTCCGGGCAAAGGAAGGCGCGGAAGACGACGAGGCTCTGGGCGCGGAGGATTTGAAGAAAATCGACTTTGGCAGCAAGGACGTGCTGGTGGGCATTGCCGCCTCCGGCAGAACCCCCTATGTGCTGGGCGCCATGAATTACGCCAAGGAGCAGGGCGCCCATGTTATCGGCATTTCCTGCAACCCCGGTTCCCAGGTGGAGAAGACGGCGGAAATCGCCATTACCCCCACCCCCGGCCCCGAGGTGGTCACCGGCTCTACCCGGATGAAGAGCGGCACCGCCCAGAAAATGGTGCTGAATATGCTCTCCACCGGCGCAATGATCAAGCTGGGTAAGGTATACGGCAACCTGATGGTGGATGTGAAAGCCACCAACGAGAAGCTGGTGGAGCGGTGCAAGCGCATCGTCTGCGAAGCCACCGGCGTGGATTACGATACGGCTACCAAGGCTCTGGAGCAGTGCGGCTACCGGGCAAAGGTCGCCATTGTCATGCTGAAAACCGGCGGCGACGTCCATGACGCCGAGCAGCGGCTGGAAGCCCATGAGGGACGAGTCGCCCAGGCCGTGGGGGAGAACTGATTATGGCACATCTGCGTTGTGATTTCCGGTCGGATGCCATGGCGATGAATACCTCCATGACCGTCATTTTGCCGGAGAAAACCGATTTGTCCCAGGTGCCGGTGGTGTATCTGCTCCACGGGCTGGAGGACAACTGCACAGGCTGGACGCGGTACACCAGCGTGGAGCGTTATGCCCGGGAAAAGGGCGCTGCGCTGGTGATTCCGGAGGTTCAGCGAAGCTTCTATACGGACATGGAGCAGGGAATTCCCTATTTCACCTTTATCCATGACGAGCTGCCGGAGATTTGCCGGGGCTTTTTCGGGTTCTCCGCCCGGCGGGAGAAGAACTACATGATGGGTCTTTCCATGGGCGGCTACGGCACGCTGAAATGCGTGCTGCAAACCCCGGAGCGTTACGCCGGCGCGGCGACTTTCTCCGCCGTGGCGGATATCGAGGAATTTGCCGCCGGGCAGACAGCCGCGGAGAAACGAGAGCTTCAGGCCGTGTTCGGCCAGTCCCTGAAAATCCCGGCGGACTGCAATCTGCTGACACTGGCAGAAAAAGCGGATGCGTCCGGGCTGCCGAAGCTTTATATGGCCTGCGGCGAGCAGGACGGTCTGTACGCCGCCAACGTGCGGCTGTCGGACAAGCTGACGGCGTTGGGCGCGGATATCCGGTTTGAACACTGGGAGGGCATCCACAACTGGGTGTTCTGGGACGCGGCGGTTCGGAAGGCTCTGGATTACCTACTGTAGGACGAAAGGAAAAAACGGATGGACTTTATTGCAGGAGTAGACGGCGGCGGCACCAAGACCAAGGTAGTCTGCGCCTCGCCGGAGGGAAAGGTGCTGGATACTGCGGTGTTCGGCCCCTTCAATATGAACAGCATCGGCGCGGAACGATTCTCCGCGCTGCTGCGGGAGCTTTGCGCCTATCTGAACGGAGTGGGTCATTGCCGGGCGCTTTGCATCGGCTCCGCCGGTATCAGCAACAAGGAAATGACCCGTATCGTAGAGACGGAAATGACCCGGGGCGGCATCGAAAACTGGAAGCTGGTAGGCGACCAGGTGATCGCCCTGAACGGCGCGCTGTCCGGCGAAGCGGGTATTGCCCTGATTGCCGGTACCGGCTCCATCTGCTTTGGAAAGAACGGGGCGGGGGACTACGCGCGTTCCGGCGGCTGGGGACATCTGATCGGCGACGAGGGCAGCGGCTACGCTCTGGGCAGGGATGCCCTGGCGGCGGTTGCCCGCGCCTGGGACGGCTGGGGCGAGAAGACGCTGCTGTCCCGGCTGCTGGCCGAGCAGATGGAACTGGACGACCAGAAGAAGATCATTTCCTACACCTACGGCGGCGACAAGAGCCGGATCGCGGCATTGGCGCCCCTGGTGGAGCAGGCAGCCGGGCAGGGCGACGGGGTCGCTCTGGCAATCATCCGGGACAATGCCGTCAAGATGACCGGCTTAGTCGGCGCGGTGGCGCGTCAGCTGGATATCAAAGCCGGAAAGGTTGCCATGCTGGGCGGACTGCTGGAGCATGACACCAAGCTTCGGGAGACCTTCGTCGCGGAAATGGGCAGGCAGTATCCCGCTCTTACCTGCACGGAGCCGGAGCAGGACGCAGCGGCCGGCGCGCTGATGCTGGCAAAAGAAATGCTGTGAGGTGACAATATGCACCCAATCGTAGGATGTATGGAAAAAGACAGCCGTCTCGTGGTGGGACTGATGTCCGGCACCTCGGCCGACGGCGTGGATGCGGCGCTGTGCCGGATCACCGGCCATGGAACGGCGTCTAAAATCGAACAGCTGGGCTTTGTGTTTCAGCCCTTTACCGGGGAAATTCGCCGGGAAATTCTGCGGCTGGCCAGCGGCAACAGCGCCTGCGCGGCGGATTTCTGCAAGATGAATTTCCTCCTGGGGGAGCTGTACGTCCAGGCGGTGGAGGCGCTCTGCGACCAGACCGGCGTCCGGGCGGAGCAAATCGACCTCATCGGCAGCCACGGCCAGACCTTCTGGCACATTCCGCTGCCGGAAACCTATCTGGGACACAGCTTCCGCAGCACCTTCCAGCTGGGAGAAGGCTCGGTGCTGGCGCAGCGGTTCGGCTGCCCGGTGGTGAGCGATTTCCGGGTTCGGGACGTGGCGGCGGACGGCCTGGGGGCGCCTCTGGTACCCTACAGTGAATTTTTGATTTACCGCAGCGAGACCGAGTGCGTGGCCTTGCAGAACATCGGCGGCATCGGCAATATCACCTGCCTGCTCCCGGCCTGCCGACTGGAGGATGTGTTCGCCTTTGATACCGGCCCGGGCAACATGGTCATGGACGCGGTTTATACGGAGCTGACCGGCGGGGAGAAGACCTTCGACGAGGGCGGCGCTTACGCCGCCGGAGGAAAGGTGCATGAGAAGCTGCTGAAAACGTTGATGCAGGATCCCTACCTTGCGCAGAAGCCTCCGAAAACCACCGGACGGGAATACTACGGCCCCGACTTCGTGAAGAAAATCATGGACTACGCCCGTCAGGAGCACATTTCCGGGCAGGATCTGATGGCCACGGTGACGGACTACACGGCGCAGACCATCCGCTACAGCGTGGAGCATTATTTCCCTCGCAAGCCGGATAAGCTGATCATCGGCGGCGGCGGAAGCATGAATAAGACCCTGGTGCGGGCGGTGGCCAAGGCGCTGCCGGAGTGCCGGGTTCTGACCAACGAGGATCTGGGATATGACAGCAACGCCAAGGAGGCCGTGGCCTTTGCGGTGATGGCCAATGAAACGATTTTTGCCGGATGCAACAACGTCCCCACGGTCACGGGGGCGAGAAATCCGGTGGTTATGGGGAAAATCAGCCTGTAAAAGCTTATGGAAAACAGAATTCGACCTGAAAACCGGAAAAAACCGAAGTTTGAAGTTTTCGAAAAGGTTTTTGACCCGGTCATTCCCGGCATTATCACAGCGGGACTCTGCTCCGGCTTCGCGGCACTGATCGCCCAGTTTGTGCCGGGTTACGCGGAGAACCCGGTCAGTGCCGCAGTATATTATTTACTGTCACTGGTGAGTACCGCCTTCATGAGCTTTATGCCCGCCTGGGTGGGCTATTCCGCCTGCGATCAGTTCGGCGGAACGGCCATCCTGGGCGGAATGCTGGGCATGATCACGGGGCTGAGCGAGGTCAACGACTTGGCGCAGACCCTGGGACTTTACAATGCCGCTGACCCCGCCGCGTCCATTCTGTGCAGCGGCCGGGGCGGTGTGCTGGCGGCCATTCTGGGCGGCTGGCTTCTGGCGCGGCTGGAAAACTGGCTGCGCAAACGGATGCCCAAGAGCGTGGACATGGTGCTGACGCCCTTCTGCACATTTCTATTGGTGCTGGTGCCGTATCTGCTGCTGGTCATGCCCTTGACCGGCCTGATCTCTACGGTGCTGTGCGGCGGCGTGCGGCTGGTGTGCATGAGCGAGCATCCGGCGGTACGGATTCTCGCGGGCTACGGCTGTACGGCGGTGTTCCTGGTGGCAGTGATGATGGGGATGCAGTATGCCTTTGTGGCGCTGTATTCCATGGAGCTGGACAGCTACGGCTACGTGACGCTGTTTCCCACGCTGGCAATGGCCGGCGCGGGACAGGTGGGCGCGGGGCTGGCGCTGCTGGTGAAAGCCCGGAAGGCCGGAAACGCCCGGTTTGCCAACGTGATCGGGGCGACCATCGTCCCGGGCATGATGGGCGTGGGTACGCCGCTGCTCTACGGCGTGACGCTGCCCCTGGGCAGACCCTTTGTGACGGCCTGTCTCGGCGGCGGCTTTGGCGGCGCGTTTATTATGGCCTGCGGCGTGGCGTCCTCCGGCTGGGGAGCCTCCGGCTTGCTCGGCATTCCCATGATGGGTGCGGGGCCGGTGGGAACCAAGGGGATGCTGCTGTACTGCGTGGGTCTTTGCATCAGCTGTATCATGGGCTTTATGCTGACCTTTTTCACCGTTCCAGCAGAACGGGTAAAGGATGTATAATACTATTTCTTCATAAAATGATTTCATCATTTTATGAAAGCCGTTTCACGGCAGACCGCCTGGGCGGCGGTAAGAAATGTATTGACTTCGTTTTTTAGCGGCAGTGGCCGCAATCCTGCGGCCGAATAAAACGCTTTTCAGCGTTTTATTAAAAACTCGTATAAGGCAACACCGCGCAATTGTGTCTGCGAGCCTCAGCTGCCTTTTGCCAGATTGTGCGGTGTTGCCATAAAACCTCATGCAGGAGCGCTGCACCACGAAAGAGCGCAAATGACGGTGCATGAAGTTTTTGTACATGATTTCCGGTTGCCCCTGCGTACCGGTGGATGCGCCGGACGCGGGGGCGGATTCTTGCCTTTTTGAGAAAAATGTGCTACAATGGCATGAAAGAAAGTTGGGTTGGGAGATGATTTTGTTGAAAAGTGTTCTGATTCGTGCGAAGCAGTATCTGCCCACGGCCAGCGGCGCGGAACAGGGGGCGCTAAGGTATCTTCTGGAGCATTCCGAGGAGATTCCCCAGCTCAGCGTCAAGGAGCTGTCCCAGCGCTCCTTCAGCTCTGCGGCCACCATTGTGCGGCTGTGCAGAAAGCTGGGATTTGAGGGCTACCGGGATATGCAGAAGCAGCTGCTGTTCGAGATCGCCGTGCGCACCCAGGAGGAATCCAAGGGGAACGCCCGGGTCACCGCCGGAAGCACCTCGGATATTGTCTACAAGATCACCTACCGGAACATCGCCTCCTTGGAGGAGACCGTCAAGCTTGTGGAACCCCAGGTGCTGGAACGGGCGGTGGATCTGATCTGCCGGGCGGATTCCGTTCTCCTGTTCGGATTGGGCGCTTCTCAGCTGGTGGCCAAGGACGCGTATCTGAAATTCATCCGGATCGACAAGCCCTGCTCCTGCTGCGAGGACATCCACTCTCAGTACGTCATCGCCAAGAACTCCAAGCCCAATGACGTGGCGATTGTCATCAGCTATTCGGGCAGAACCGAGGAGATTGTTCGCTGCGCGGAATATCTGAAAGCCCAGGGGACGCCCATCATCGCCATCACCCGTTTCGAGCTGTCGCCCATCTCCCGGATGGCGGCCTGCTGCCTGAACGTGATGGCTTCGGAGGAGCTGTACCGCAGCGGCGCCATGTCCTCCCGAATTGCCCAGCTGAATATGATCGATATTCTGTATACGGCCTGCATCAACCGGAATATCAGCCAGAACGTGCGGATGTTCTCCCACAACCGGCTGGATACGGAGAGAGCGTAACAGTAAGAAATACGGAGGTACTCTTTTTGGGGAGTACCTCCGTTTATGTATTGAGCGGCCTGCCTAATTGAGGGCAGTGGCCTCTACCACCGCGGTGGGACGGTTGGAGGAGAAGACGGTGCAGCCGTCGGCTTCTCCGATGCGGGTGTCGCTGGTGAAAATGTGGGCGCGGCTGTCCTCGCCGCAAAGCACCGCCCGCTTGGAGAATACCGCAAGACCGCTCAGAGTCGCGGGACGGCAGGTGCCGATCACCGCGTCCGCCAGAATGCGGTAGTAGAAGGTGATGTCGATACAGTAGTGATTCCGGTCAAAGGCGACCGGCTCCACATCGATGTAGGTGTGCAGAAGCTGGGCGCTTCGTACCCGCACGTTGGCGGCGCTGTCCAGCGTCTGCTGGGAGCTGACGGTGAGATAGACCCGCAGGTCTTCCACGCAGTCCTTATCCCGGCAGGCGTCGGTTATCTTCCGTGTGTGAATGGACATGGCCTGACGCAGATCCTGAGGATTGCAGCGCAGGATGTCCGGACATTGCTCAGACATGGAAACCCCTCCTGATGGCGTGATTTAAGCGAAAATTGCTTATAGGACAGTTTATGCGCCGCCTGTCAGGAAGTGCATAAATCGGAAGCATCAGGGGAGCGGACGGTTCATACTATTTCTCGATAAAATGGTTAACACCATTTTATCCTGCGAATCCTTCGCAGGCCGCCGGTGGCGGCGAGAAATGTATGGACTTACGTTTTTTGCGGCTACGCCGCTGGCTGCTGAAACAGCAGCCGAATAAAACGGTTTTTAACCGTTTTATTGAAAACTAGTATCAGCCGTCCCAGGAGAAGCGGTATACCGTCTCACTGCGGTAGGTTTCTCCCGCGCGGGTGACGGGCTGTGGCCAGTCGGGATGATGGAGACTGTCGGGATAGAACTGGGTTTCCAGAGCGACGCCGGAGCGCTTGCCGTAGTGTACGCCGCCCTTGCCGGTCTCGTTTAAGAAGTTGCCCGCGTAGAACTGAATGCCCGGGCAGTCGGTGCAGACGCTCATGCTCCTTCCGGAAACCGGGTCAGACAGGGTGGCGCAGGGATTGCAGAAAACCTCCCAGTTGTGGTCGTAGCCGCCCTGAAGCTTCAGCGGTTCGTAGTCCGCGCCGATGTCCCGGCTGATTGGCTTGGGGGCGCGGAAATCCATGGGCGTGCCGGTAACCGGCCGCAGTTCGCCGGTGGGGATGTTCTCGGCGTCGTCGGGGTTAAAGAAGCGACCCGGAATGGTGAGCAGCTGCTCCATGGCCTTGCCTGTCTGGTCGTGTCCCGCCAGGTTGAAATAGCTGTGGTTGGTGAAGTTGAACACGGTGTCCCGGTCGCAGGTCGCTTTATATTGGATGTGCAGCGCCCCGTCCGCCGTCAGGGCGTAGGTGACCTGAATGACGGCGTTCCCGGGGAAGCCCTGGTCGCCGTTGGGGCTGGAAAGCTCCAGGGTGACGGCGTTTTCCGTGTGGGAAACCGGTTTCCACAGCCGGTGGAAGAAAAAGTCCGGGCCGGAGTGGAGGTTGTTGCCGCCCTCGTTCCGGGACATATGGTAGGTTTTTCCGTTCAGATCGAAGGACGCGCCCTTGAGCCGGTTGGCATTCCGACCCACGGTGGCACCGAGACAGGCACCGTTTCCCGTGCGGTAGCCGTTGCAGTCGTCATAGCCCAGCACCACGTCGGCGGTGACGCCGTCCCGGTCGGGAACCAGCAGGGAAACCAGCGTCGCGCCGTAATCCGTGACGGCGGCGGACAGCTTGCCGCAGGATATTGTGTAGAGAAAGGTCGCTTCGCCGGAGGGCAAAGTGCCGAAAGATTTTTTCATGAAAAAGTCTCCTTTCATTTTTGGTCGGGAAAAGGCGGGAATTATGTTAAGACCGCTCCTTTGAATTATACTATATTCCGCGTCATATTTCAAACCCTTCTTTTGCGGTTTGCAGGAAAAACGGAACTTTCCCATTCATGAGGGACATCCGCGGCTGGGGGGAGAATGGGGAACTTTTTGATGTAGAAAGCGGCGATACCATATTTTGTGATTCCCCCTTGACAAAACCACAATATCTTGTATAATAGGCCGTGCACGAATTGATTATGAACCGGAGTTCCAAGGAGGAATAGCCCATGAAGATTATTAAGCGTAACGGCGCAGAGGTCGTTTTTGACATTGATAAGATCAATATGGCCGTGACCAAGGCCAATGAAGCGGTGGACGAAAAGGTGCGTATGACCCCGCTGCAAATCGAGAGAATTTCCCAGAGCGTCCAGATTGCCTGCGAGGAAATGGGGCGCAGCCCGTCCGTGGAGGAAATTCAGGATCTGGTGGAAAAGGCCATCATGGCTCACGGCGCTTTTGAGGTGGCCAAGGAGTACATTACCTACCGCTACACCCGCAGCCTCCTGCGCCAGTCCAATACCACGGACGACCGCATCCTCAGCCTGATCGAGTGCAACAACGAGGAGGTCAAGCAGGAGAACGCCAACAAGAACCCTACCATCAACGCCGTCCAGCGGGACTACATGGCAGGCGAGGTCAGCAAGGACATCACCAGCCGTATCCTGCTTCCCAAGGAAGTGGTGGACGCCCACGAGGCCGGCATCATCCATTTCCACGACGCGGACTACTATGCCCAGCATATGCACAACTGCGATCTTGTGAATCTGGAGGACATGCTGCAAAACGGTACCGTCATCTCCGGCACCCTGATCGAGAAGCCCCATTCCTTCTCCACCGCCTGCAACATCGCCACCCAGATCATCGCCCAGGTGGCGTCCAACCAGTACGGCGGACAGTCCATTTCCCTGACCCATCTTGCCCCCTTCGTCCAGGTCAGCCGGGAGAAAATCCGCAAGACCGTGGAACGGGAAATGGCCGTCTTCGGCGTTTCTCCCGCGGAGGAAACCATTTCCAAAGTCGTGGAAGACCGCCTGCGGGAAGAGGTTCGCCGGGGCGTTCAGACCATCCAGTACCAGGTCGTCACTCTGATGACCACCAACGGACAGGCGCCCTTCATCACCGTGTTCATGTACCTGAACGAGGCTAAGAACGAGCAGGAGAAGAAGGATCTCGCCATGATCATCGAGGAGACCCTGCGCCAGCGCTACGAGGGCGTGAAGAACGAGAAGGGCGTGTGGATCACCCCCGCCTTCCCCAAGCTCATTTACGTTCTGGAAGAGGACAACGTCCGGGAGGGGACGCCCTACTGGTATCTGACCCGGCTTGCCGCCCAGTGTACCGCCAAGCGGATGGTTCCCGACTATATCAGCGAAAAGAAGATGCGGGAGTACAAGCTCTCCAAGGGGGAAACCCCCGGCCACGGAGACGTGTACACCTGCATGGGCTGCCGCAGCTTCCTGACCCCCGACCGTTCCGGCAACGGCTGGGACAACGTGGCCAGAGCCGGAAACTACGAGCCGGGCAAGCCCAAGTATTACGGCCGGTTCAATCAGGGCGTCGTCACCATCAATCTGGTGGACGTGGCGCTGTCCTCCGGCCGGGATATGACCAAATTCTGGGAGGTCTTTGAAGACCGGCTGGAGCTGTGCCACCGGGCGCTGCGGTGCCGCCATGAGCGGCTCAAGGGCACTCTGTCCGATGCCGCGCCCATCCTGTGGCAGTACGGCGCACTGGCACGGCTGCCCAAGGGCGAGCCCATCGACAAGCTGCTCTATGGCGGCTACTCCACCATTTCTCTGGGCTACGCCGGACTTTATGAGTGCGTCAAGTACATGACCGGCAAGTCCCACACCGACGACGAGGCCAAGCCCTTCGCTCTGTCCGTGATGCAGAAGATGAATGACAAGTGCCTTCAGTGGAAGACGGCGGAGAATATCGACTATTCCCTGTACGGAACACCTCTGGAATCCACCACCTACAAGTTCGCCAAGTGCCTGCAAAAGCGCTTCGGCTTGGTTCCCGGTATTACGGACAAGAGCTACATCACCAACTCCTACCACGTTCACGTGACCGAGCCCATCGACGCGTTCACCAAGCTGCGCTTTGAGGCAGAGTTCCAGCAGCTGTCTCCCGGCGGCGCTATCAGCTACGTGGAAGTTCCCAACATGCAGAATAACATCGACGCGGTGCTGGAAGTGATGCAGTTCATTTACGACAACATCATGTACGCCGAGCTGAACACCAAGTCCGACTACTGCCAGGTCTGCGGCTATGACGGCGAGATCGAGATCAAGGAGGACGACGGCAAGCTGGTGTGGGTTTGCCCCCAGTGCGGCAACACCGACCAGAACAAGATGAACGTGGCCAGACGAACCTGCGGCTACATCGGCACCCAGTTCTGGAACCAGGGACGCACCCAGGAGATCAAGGATCGGGTTCTGCACCTGTAAAAATCAAACCACCGGCCGCGAAAACGGCCGGTGGTTTTCTTCTCGGTTTTATCAGTTCAGATAGTCGCCAACAGGGCTGGCGTTGTATTGCTTGATGACCTTCATGATAACAGAGCCATCGGGCTGGGTCGCTTGTTCCACGATTTTGTACCGGGTGCGGTTACGCTCCAAAGTTCTTTTGTAGTTTTCCACATCCTGTTCAACCTGCTTGACCGCCCAATCATGTGCAACGTCTTCCTTTAGCATAAAGTGAAGAGTCTGACAGATACAGGCTGCTTTGATTCGCTTCATATCACTGTATCCTCCTTATAAATGTGTGAATATAGCAAAGGAACCTCTGAATAAATCGCCTTCGGCCGGCGGCGAATCTTCTGCCGCCAGCTCTCGTCGATTTAATCAGAGCTTCCCAAACACTGGGGCTTGCATATATTCTACAAATATTATAACGAGTTTTTGTGCAGTTTTCAAAGGCGGTTTTGAACAAAAAATAAGCTCTGAGAAATGGTCAAAATCCCGATGAATTTATTTTTCTGCATGATTTTTGAGGGAATCTGTGATATACTTGAGAAGTACGCTGGATTCCAATCCTATTTGCTGTAAGGAGGACATTATGAAAGAGTATGAAATCGTAGCAAAGTTTTACAATGCCTGTGCAGGCTCGTCCAGACCACAGACATTCTTTGAGGAAGCGGAACTCAATGACCCGGCTGATTATGTCCGGCAAAAGCATGGCAGGGATTTTGAGAAATTCCGGAAGGAGGTTCTTGCGAACGGCCAAATTGTGTTTTCCTATGACAATGGCAGCGTGACCTACCGTTACGAATTTGCGGAGCTGTAAGGACTGGCACTCGGCCGCCATAAAAAGCCACTTCCCATCACGGGGGAGATGTGCTATAATTTGCTTACATTTACATCGCTTGACAAGGGCACACAGCCCTTTGTCGTGTGCGATGGATAAGTAAAAGTCAAATTTTCCACTCAATCGAAACGTGTTCGTCGGTTGCGCGGATCTGTGAGATCAGGCCGTCGGCAACCTGCCGCCTGTCCTCGAAGTCAATTTCTTCCCATTGGTTCAGGTAGACCGACAACCGCTCAATCTGTTCCGGGGACATGGTTTCCGCTGACAGCGCCGCGATCTCTTTTGTCAGGGCTTGGCGGCGTGTGTCCAGCTCCTCGATTTTGCTGTTGGCATAGGACAGCAGCACCGCATTAGCCCCGGTCAAAGTATTCAGCAGCTTTTCAATCTCGTCCTCCACGCGGGCAAGCTCCATGTTCAGCGCGGTCAATTTGGGATTGACCGTTTCTCGCTTTGCCGTCAGCGTCTGGAACTCAGACAGCTTCTTGACCATCTCGCCGTACAGAAACCTTTCAAATTCCCGTGTGCGGAGCGTCCCGCAGCCGTCACAGCTTTTACTGTCAGCCCGCTTGGAGCAGCGGAGATACTGAACACCTGTTGGATTGCCGACGCTCATAAGCGCGTACCCGCAGCGGCCACACTTGACCTTTCCGGCAAGCCATGTGTTCTTTGCCTTTCGCCCGCCTTGGAACGTCTTGTTCGCCATGAGCTTCTTCCGGCAGCGCAGCCATGTATCAGACGATACCAGCCCCTCGCTGGGAGCAAGAACAAGTATCTGATCTTTCAGGTGCTTGTTTTTTCTTTCCTGCACATCCCGGCCCTGATAGAGATAGCAGCCGTTTGTTCCGGCAAAATCTGTCGCTTCATTGACTACCACCGTCCCCTGACTTTTGAAGAACTCGTACATATCGAGGTCGGCCTGCGCGTAAATGGGATTTCTCAAAAGCTGGGAGATAAAGCCCCGTGTCATTTCCTTGCCGTAGATCAGGATGCCCTCGTCGGCAAAGTAACGGGCGATGTCCCCGAAAGAGGTTGCGGGCTGAGAGTACATTTCAAACATCAGCTTTGCAATATCTGCCGTTTCCGGGTCAGGCTTCATCATTTTTGTGCGGATGCCCTCAATGGTGGTCGGCTCCAGTTGGAAGCCGTAGGGGGCCGCGCCGCTCATGTGAAAACCGTGCTGGCAGCGGGAATAGTAGGCATCGGTCACGCGCTTCTGGATGGTTTCACGTTCAAGCTGGGCGAACACAATGCAGATATTCAGCATGGCCCGCCCCATCGGGGTGGACGTGTCAAACTTTTCCGTAGAGGAAACGAACTCGACATTGTATTCCTGAAAAGTTTCCATCATGGTTGCGAAGTCCAGAATGGAACGGCTGATACGATCCAGCTTGTAGACCACCACGCGCTTGATCAGGCCCCGGCGAATATCGGCCATCATTTCTTGGAACTTGGGCCTGTCGGTATTCTTGCCGGAATAGCCCTTGTCGGTGTACTTGCGGAAATTGCCTCCTCTCAATTCATACTTGCAGAACTCAATCTGGCTTTCAATACTGATACTGTCCTTGCGGTCAACGGACTGTCTGCCATAAATGGCATCTTCACGAATAATCATTTGGTGCTCCTTTCCGTGTAGGAGCTACCAAACCTTACACCTATATTATACCTCTGGCAGCCCCGCATCTCAAGGATGTCCCGCATTAGTGCATCTGCGCCCGTCCCGGCGCATACTTCACAAAGACCTCATACAGACAGCTTTCAATTTCACGCTTGCGCTTGTCCCGTGCTTTGGGAGAGAGCATCGGGGTCAGGTTTTCCACGGTGATGGATTTGCCCTGAAAAGACGCGGTTTTGACTTCCTTGTGATAGCCGACTCTTGCCTCCGTCATCTGAAAACCTCCTATAACAATCAGCGGTGTGAATAGATTTGATGGTTTCCCGTTGTCCGTGGGGAAACGTGAAAGGACGGCACAAAAGCGCCGTCCTTTGACCTTGCCCCACCTCTGGCCACGATGACCAGAAGCAGCGGGACAGTTGTTTTCCGTTTCAATCCACAAAAGAGGGAGCCGCCGCGCCGGAATGGTTTGGGCTGTCATAAGACAGAAAGGCCCGGTTTGACGGCTCCCTGTATGATCGTTGTGTGCCGTATTTGCCACGCATCCCCGGCACGGGGAGTATTCCAGACCGCCGATGGCTTCGGCTGCATAGCCCCACAGTACCGCTGCCCGTGGAGGGCTGGCGCATACCGCAGGGACTCCCCCTCAAGTCTGTGGGAGGGCGTGAGCAAGTTTCATTATCCTCCGCGCTGTCCTCGCGCCCGGTTTGCCAACACCGGGTCAAAGGCTGCGTTGATCGCTCGGCCAGCTTGTCCATCACCTCCTGAGCTGGCTGTCGTGGCGGCGCGCCTTACGTCGCTATCACGCGGATTTCGTATCGGAAATACTGTCTATTCAGTTTTCAAGGCGAGGAAGAAAACTCCTCTCACCTATCAGGAGGTTTCGGGGGCAAACGTACTCCCTCTTACAGAGATTTTTTCAAAATATTTTTCATAGCGGCCAGCCCACGCTCAACGGAGCAGCAGATGCGGCTCCGGCCAACGCCCTCGGCTGCCGCGATCTCGGCCTTGCTCATGCCAAGAAGATAATGCTGGTACACACGCCGAGCCTGCATAGGCGGGAGCTGGGCCAGCGCGTCATAGAGGGCAAGCGTGGTTTCACGCGCCTCAACGTATTCGTCCGGGGTCGTGGGCTGGCGGAGCACGTCGGCCTCAAAGCCGGGATCGGTGTCCAGCGAGCACTCGCCATTTCTGCGCTTTTGCCGCTTGTAGCTGTCGCACAGGCGGCCTCCCATCGAGAGGGCGGCGGCGATCTCGTCCGAAACTTCCAGTATCACATTTTCGGTCATATAGGGGTAATACCGTTTCAGGTTGATAGTCGTCATAATTGTCCTCCATTTCAAAAGGTGGTTGGTGAGTGCAGATTGAAATGGAGAACAGGCGGCCCGCGGCACCTTGGAGCTTCTGGCCACCGTGACCAGAAGCAGGGGCATATAAAAACGCCCGCACAGCATGACGCTATGCGGACGCAAGCAAGTAAATATCTTGTTACATGATGTTTAATTTCATTTTCAAAGCCGGACGACTCCGATGGAGGGGCTACGCTTTTTTTAGCTGGTGCAGATCATGGACGCTACGAAAAAGAAAAATGGACACGGCGATACCTCCTCGGACACCGCCGTATCCTTAAAAAAGGGCGACTTTACCACACCCCCCGTAAATCCATTTTTCAAAAGGAAAACGGCGGCTTGATTTTATTTCAAAGCCGCCGTTAGATAGTGTTATTATGGCATAGAAATTTGTCTGCCAATCAGCGGCTTTTTTTCTTTCCTGCCGCTGGGCAGAGAACTCGTATTCATGTCATACTGGTTATTATTTTTGATTACTTTTTGTTGGAGCGACGAATTGCAAACAGGATGAAAGTGCCCATCGTGGCAACTGCAAATACTGCACCAGCAGACCACCAGTTGATCCAGTTTCCGAAAATGACAGAGGTTCCAATTCCGATAAGTAAGGTTACGATTGCTGCGATGATTTCCATAAAAATATCCTCCTATTTATATTTCATTATTTGTCTGAATTATTCATTTGCTGAGTTTTTGTGCGGTGTGCCAATACCGCATAGACAACCAGCACTAACACTATCAAAATTGCGATAATAGAGAACACTCTTAAAAGGGACATACCTGTCAACATTCTAATAGCCGGAATAAGTGCAAGCAAAATCACAATCGTGCAGATTGCGATAATTCTTTGCATCCACTGCTGTTGCTGTACCTTAGCAACATTGATCGTTTCGACAAATGCGTTAGACACTTCATCTACCGACACTACCTGTTCCTCCAGTCGCTTTGCTTGCAAAAGTTCAACAACAGAAACTCCGAGTGCATCCGATAACGGCTCAAGCATACCAATATCAGGAAATCCAATTCCGCGCTCCCAACGACTCACAGCTTTGTCCGTAATTTGCAGTTTGTTTGCCAACTCCGCTTGCGTTAGTCCGCGCTCTTTTCGTGTCGAAGAAACAAATGCGCCAAAACTTTTCGTATCCACTTCTAAATACCTCCTATGCATCTCGACATACAGTACAACCAATACTATCTTTTTCCGGGAGTTGCCTTGTATGTCCTGACTCCAGTATAAGTACGGACGGCCTGTAGCACAACCGATGCTCCATTTCCTTGAGGGAAAACCAACTCGATGACTAATTTACTCCATCTATTATAGCGCAAAAAATCGCCCAATCAAGCATGGTGTGAAATTAAATATGCAGTATAATGAAATGCAGCACCGTTCAAATACTATCACCCGAAATGTAAAATTACATCAGGTGGTGATGACATGAAGAACGAAAAAAGCGAACGCAAATTTGATTTTCGTCCGATGGGGCTTGCAATCAAGAAAGCCCGTGAGAAGAAAGGCATGACACAGGAGCAACTGGCCGACATCATCGGGCGGGACACTCGTACTGTCATGTACCACGAAAATGACGGTCAACATCCGAGCTTAGATATTTTCTATCAACTGGCAACCATGTTCGACTTGTCAGTAGATGAATACTTTTACCCCAACATGAGTGCCGATGAAGCCGCAAAGAAGCGAATCAACATTCAGCTTAATTCTCTCAGCGAAAACGAGCTGCGGCTCGTTGAGGGTATTGTCAACGCAATCATAGAAAACCGTGGAACGGAGGAAGCGTAAGAAACGGCGCTGCCTCCGTTTTTTGCGGGGTTTCCGGGGGAGCGCGTTAGCGGCAAGCAAGGCAAGTGTATTGACACTTGCAATTTCCGCGCTGCGGAAATGCTTGTTGGGGTGCCCCCAAACCCGCTGGACTTCTGGCCACCGTGACCAGAAGAAACATTGTCTGCGTCGCCGTCCCTAACGGGCCTGCTCCTTATTGCGCTGGTTGTCCGTCAGCCCGCGCAGGTGATCCACGCTGCCCTTATGAATATGCTCTTTGTCTATATGGGTACAGACGAAGAATTGATACTTGCCCTTTGTCCAGCGCATCGCCGTTTCATAGCCGATGCGGTTGGCCTCCTCCGCCGTCACCTCGCCGTGAGGGAACGCCTGCCGGATCTGGTAGCACAGCGCCCCGTGTCCGGCCCTGCGGTCAGTTTCGCCCTGATACTGATTTTTGACCAGCATGAACTCGGCGTGTGCCGTGGCCGGATCGCAGAGGTAGGAGGAAACGGCCCCCAGCTTCTCCGGGTTCAGGCCATAGTCAAAGCGGTCTTTCAGGCTTTGCAGGGCCGTCCGCTTATCGGCCCGCTTGTGGGATTTGAGGTAGGTTGTGGCCGTAGGCATCCCTCCTTTCCATACGACAAACGGCGGATGGGATCAGCCGCCGTTTTCTGCATCTTCTGGCCACCGTGACCAGAACTCAGCCCATGATGAAGCCCCGCAGGGAGCCGTTCAGCTCGTCCAGCTTGGCAAGCAGCCATCCGGCCAGCGCAGGCAGGCCAAAGGGTGAAATGGCAAACGCCATCAGCAGCCCCGCGATCCCCGTGGAAATGTCTTTCTCCACAAACAGCATCAGGACACTCAGCAGCCCCAGCACCGACGCGAGGATGGAGAGCAAACCAGCGGAAAGACTCAGCAGGAACGAGAGCACGGCCACAAGCAGGGTCAGCACCAGCACAAAGGGAGCGGCAAGGATTTTGAATATAATCCGCATAGGGGGTTCCTCCTTTTTCCTGTATATGTCTATTATAACTCTGAAAAAATCGGCGCTCAAGGATGTCCCGGCCCTCCGCACTTCTGGTCACGATGACCAGAGGTGCGGACAGCCGGGGAACGGCGCGGGGCCGTTCCCCCTGTGTCACATCGTTACAATGGCAGAGAGCTGGGCCAGCAAATCAGACAGCGGCCCCCACAGGTCGGCATAGTCCTTTTGCAGACGCTTCAGCTCGTCCGGGTACAGGCCGCCGTAGCTGTTGGCATGGATGGCCGCCTGATTAAGATTGTTTGCACAGCGCCTCTGGAGCGACACAAGCTCCTTGACGGGTTCAAGGTCAACGTGGAGCACATAGCCGCCCAGCGCCATTTTTCGGATATAGGCGCTCATATTGCGGATGCCCGCCTCGGCCATGCGCTCCCGAATGACCTCCAGCTCGTCAGGCCGTACCCACACATAGATAGGGACGCTGCGGACGCGCTTTTTTGTCAACGCTCCTCACGCTCCCGGCTGCGGCGCTTGGGCGGGTGTTCCCGCACCTTATCCAGCGGCTTATCCTCTGGGAGCGGCGCAGGCAGATTGTTGATGATGCCGTCGATCTGATTATAATTCTGCTCCATCGAAAGCTCGGCGTTCTTGTTGGGATTGTGTTCCTGATCCATAAATGCCCTCCTATCTGTCGCCCCGGTCAGGGGCATTTTTCTTTGGGGCGGATTGCCCCCGGTCAGCCTCGGCCTGTTTTGCGGCGGTTTTCATCTGCTCCCGGATCGAACGGGGCCTGTCGGGATTGTCGGGCGCAGGCCGCAGTTCATAGTCAGATGCCTGCCGCTTTGTTAGTGGCCGTGTGTAGGTCAAATGCCCCCACGCCAGAAATGATCCATTTTCAACCGGGACGCGCTGATCGTAGTTGACAATTTCATCCGGGGCGTTGCGGGGCGGCTTGGGGAATGTCCCAATGTCCACGGGGCGCTGGGTGGAGTAATACTTGTAGAGGCCGGGAGCCTCGGTCTGCTTGACACCGACATTGTAAAGGCGCTGGTACTCCTGCACCCGCGCCGCAAAGTCCTGTTCCAGGGCGGCACGGTCGCTGCCGTAATGCCCCCACTCATACTGCCGCTGGCCGTCCTTGTCATCATAGCAAGCCCATGTGACATAGGGCGAGGGAGCTGCTGGGTTATGCCCCAGCGCAAAGCCCCTGCCATTTTCCAGCATGACGGCCTTTATGATCTCATAGCCTTGGTTTTTGTCCATACGTCCTCCTTTCCAAAATGTTAGCAATATTTCTGCAAAACCGGGCGGGGCTATGAAATCATACGCCCCGCCCATGAAGCGGCCCCGGAAAGCCCTGCAATCAGCGGAGTTTTCCGGGGATAAATGCTCACGGCCTACCCCGGTATTTCCGCATATAGCCGCGCTGCTTCTGCCGCCTTGCAGCCCCGGCGCAGGCCGGGGAGCAATACCGCTGCCGCCCGTCCGGGAGAAAGGCCCTGCCGCACACCGGGCAGGGCCGGGTTTCCGCCACGGTCTCCACGGTCAGCGACCTTTCCAGCACGGGATCAAGGGGCAGCACCGCCGAACGGAAATAGCGGCAATAAGCGCCCGTCCAGCATTTCCCCAGCATATAGCACTCGCAATCCAGCGGCAGACAGCCAATGTCTTTGTCATAGTTGGCACACCACCGCTTCACAAGGGAGCGGATCGCCGCCTTTTCCTGCCGGGTCAATTCACGGCTCATGTTTGCCCCCTGTCTTTACCCTGAGCTGCTCCCGGTAGCAGAACACGCAGCCGATCCCATGCCAATAGAGGCAGCCGTCGCAGCGGGAGCCTTTGGGCGGCAGGTTGGGCGGGACGCCCTTGAAGTAGCTCTTTTCTTTCATAAAGTCCTCGTAGGGGCTGTCGGTAAACCTCATTCTTCACCGTCCTCGTCCCACGGCGGCCCGTCATCCTCGGGATCGGTTTCGTCATAGTCCTCCGCGCCGTCATATTCGCCGCCGTAGTCCGCCTCGGACTCAGCGGCCCGCTGCTTCTTGGAACGGTAGATTTTGAAGTACCAGCCAGCGCCGCCGCCAATGACCACCACAGCCAGCGCCAGCAGAAGCATACCGCCGCTGCCCGTGGCCTTGGGCTGCTCCGGCTCGGGGTCAGGCTCCGGCTCCACCACAGGCGCAGGCTCGGGAGCCTTGCCCTGGCACTCGCTCATGTTCACGGCGCAGACGGTGCAATCCGTGTTGATAGCACCAACGGCGCATTTATCGGCACAGGAACACTCCGGCAGCTCACCGCCCGCCGCCTGCATCGCCGCCAGCAGGTCGGCCTCGTCCACCATGTTCAAAAAGTAGGTCTGATACTGCTCGCCGTCCTCATCGGTGGGCTTGTCATAGTCAATGACGATGTAAAAGGTGTTGCCGCCGCTGGTCTGCACCGTGATGAACTGCTTGTTGGTGGCCTTATCGTAGAGCAGATCACGGGTCACAAGGTTTCCATCCTCGGTAAAGCCCTCGCCGGGGTCAACGGTTTCGGCGGGCAGCGGCTCCACCGGGTCAAGGCCGTCCCATTCCTCACCGCCCCCGGCGTAGGCCGTGACCGCCATACTACCCATGAGGACGGACACACAAAGCGTTATCAGCAAAAGCCGCAGTTTTTTCATTCCGTCACCTCCGCCTGTTCTGTCGGCTTCTGGCCACTGTGACCAGAAGCGCCGCTCTGGAGCTGCTGGAGCACCAGCGGCAGATCGGCAAGGGAGATACTCATGCCGCGCACGATCTCCACGATCTCGCTGTTTTCCGCCTCCAGCTTCTTCTGCTCCAGTTCTTTAAGCCGTGCCTGCTGCTCGGCAATTTTGGCCTTGACCTTTTCAATCTCGGCCTCGATCTTTGCGCTTTTCGTAATTGCCATATCAAAAAACCTCCTTTACGGTAGTCGCCCGTAGGCGTAAAGATGGGACTGCCAATAGCTGCTGTTCAGGTTGGCATAGCTGATAGGGTCGCCACAATGGAGCATCCAGCCGTCGCCCACATAGATGCCCACATGAGAAATACCCGCTGTGTCATAGGTGCCGACAAAGAACACCAGATCACCGGGGCGGGGGCTGCTCGTCCGGGAGCAGATGTTATATAGGCCCTGTGCCCCCAGCCGCCCGAAGCTCCAGCCGCATTGATTGTAGACGTAGCTGACGAAGCCGGAGCAGTCAAAGGACGTGGACGGGCTGCTGCCGCCCCACACATAGGGGAAACCGAGATATTTTTCCGCTTCTTTCAGAATGGCGGCAAAGGTTTCATCATCCAGATAGGACTCCGGGACTTCATGCTCCGGCGGGCGGTTGGTAATGTATTTTCCGATATAGCCGGACGAGGGGAACAGATCGAGACGGTTTCCCAGTGTGGACATATATAGGGCGTACATGGAAAGCTGCTCCTCGGACATCATGTAAACCGGGACGTGTGAGAGATTGAAGTTTTCCAGCGTGACATAGCAGATGTAATAGTTGTACGGCACCTCTACGTCATAGCCGTTGCCCTCGCTGTCCGTCCGGGTAATGGTACGGTAGCGCACCTCCACCACCACATCCTCGGTCAAAATGTACTGGCGGTCAAAGAGGTCTTGCAGCGTCCCGCGCACCTCGTCCAACGTCCACGCGCCCTCATGGAGTGCGGAGATCATGGAGATCAGTACATAGGGATCGTGTTCAATGGTGTCGAGGTCAAAATGGTATTCGTCGTAATCGTGGGTGCGGGTGTAGGTGTCGAGGTAGCGTTGCAGCTCGTCCTCCAGAGCGCAGTAGGCGGCCTCGGCTCCCAGCATATCCGCGTCCTCCGCCTTATAGGTGCTGGCGGCGATGGCCGCAAGGGTGCTGTTTCCCACGGACACCATCGAGGACATACACGATTGCAGGGTCAGCACCACCAGCAGGCAGCCCAGCGCAAGCAGCGTCCCCACGGGATGCCGCTTGACGAACGCCGCCGCTTCCCGGACAAACCGCTCTGTGGCCGATACGGTTTGTTCGGCGGCTTTGGCGGTCTGCTTGGCGGTTTCCCGCGCCTTGCGCTGATACTCCCGTTTCAGCTTGTGGCGGTGCCATAACCGGGCGGCGGCGCTCTGCGCCTCCGGCTGCTCCTGTGCAAACTTGCGGGAATGGTAGTCCGCCGTGGCCTTGATGTACCGGGATTCCGCACGGGCGGCGGCCTTGGCCGGGTGCTCCCGAATGGCCCTGCGTACCTTGTGCCGCCCATAGTGCAGCGCAGCCTCGCCGGAACGCTCCACAAAATGGCCGCCCTCCACGCCTACATTGTCGCGTTCCTCCTGATACACTTTTCCGTGCAGAAAAGCGTGGGTTTCGTGTCCGGCGATCCGGGCGATCCGCTTGATGGAGCCGGGCTTTTTCGGCGGTTTCTGCTTTGCCAGCCTTTCACGGGCCTTGTTCAGCCGCTCCTCCCGGCTCTCCATGCGGAGCTTGGACTTGTGGAGCTTGGCCTGTTCGCTGTTGGTGTGGAACTTCTGGCCACCGTGACCAGAAGCAGCCCCGCCCTTGGGCGGCTTATTCTGCCTGTTTTCCATTGGCAGCGTCCTCCGGCTTGGTAGTCAGCAGGTCGTAAATCTCGCCACGGGGGAAGCGGTCAACAAACGGGATGGTGACGCTGCCATAGAACAGCAGGCCCTCGCCGGAGTTGGACTGCGTGATATACGATAGCTGGTGCTCTGAAATACCGATCTGCTTGGCAAGAATGGCGCGGTCACTCTGCGCCTGCGACAGCAGGATCATAAAATCTGTGTTGTCCAGAATGTTCTCGATCTCCCGGCTGGCCAGCAGGTCTTTCACATTCTGCGTCAGGGCCGAGGGGACGCAGCCCTGTTTGCGGAGCATCTTCCAGACGGTCACGAAGTAGCTGGCGGTCAGCGGGTCACGGAGCAGGATATGGAACTCGTCAAAATAGCACCATGTCGCCACGCCGTTTTTGAAGTTGGTTCCCACCGCAGAAGTGACAAAATCGTTGGTGATGTGCATGGCAATCTTGCGGAGGTTTTCGCCCATGCCTTTCAGCACGAAGCACACCACGCGGGAATTGAGGTTGACGTTGGTAGGATGGTTAAAGAGGTTGAGGGAGCCTGTGCAGTATAGCTCCAGCGCTGTGGCGATCCGCTTGGCCTCCGGCTCCGGCTGGCGCAGCAGCTCCTCATACAAATCTTGGAGCAGCGGCGTTTTGGCCGTTTCCAGCCCCAGCGCCATCTCCCGGTACACCTGACGCACACAGCGGTCAATGACGGTTTTCTCGATAGGCTGCAAACCGTCCCGGCCTCCCACCACCAGCTCACACAGCGACAGCAGAAAATCCGCTTTCAGGGACAGAGGACTATCTCCGCCGCCCATGTCCATCTGGACATCCATCGGGGAAATGTGGTTGGGGCTGTCCGGCGCGATCTCGATGACCTGACCGCCCAGCCGTTCCACCAGCGGGGCATATTCGCCCATCGGGTCAACCACGATGATGCGATCCTGCGGAATGGCAAGAAAGACGTTCAGCAACTCGCGCTTGGCGGCAAAGCTCTTGCCGCTGCCCGTGGAGCCGAGGTAAAGGCCGTTGGCGGATTTCAGCTTTTTGCGGTCAGCCATGATGACGTTATGGGACAGGGCGTTCATGCCGTAGTAGAGGGACGGGCCATCCATACGAAGCTCCCTCGTCATAAAGGGGACGAAGATGGCCGTGGAGCTGGTGGTCATGCCGCGCTGAATTTCAATGCCGTTGTAGCCGAGAGCCAGTGAGGACATATAGCCCTGCTCCTGCTGCCAGTCCAGCCGCTTGACGGCGCAGTTATATTTCTGCGCGATGCCGTTCACGGTGAAAATGTCGTTTTCCAGCCGCTCCCGCGTGGGGGCGGTGTTGACGATCAGAAACGTCAAGAGGAACATTCTCTCGTTGCGGCTTTGCAGGTCGGCCAACAGCTCGGCGGCGTCCTTGGAAAAGGTGACGAGATCGGGCGGAAGAATGTCAGGGTCATATCCGGCGCGGGTGGCCTTGCGCTGCTCCTCCACTTTCATCTTGTCGATGTCGGAGATTTTACCCTTGACCGTTTTAATGGCCTTGACCTGATCCACCGTCTGAATGTGCATGGTGACAGTCAGCTCGGCGTCCAGCTCCAAAATCTCCAACAGCAGCTTGTCCGACAGCTCCGACGCCATAATCTGCAAGTAGGACGCCGCGCCCCATGTCTGGCCCACGCGGAACGAGCGGCTCTGCCGGAAGTCAAAGCTGTCCGGCACGATAAAGTCTTTCGTCCCCATGCCCGTATGGGCGATGTCCGCCCACTTGAAGCGGAACGGCTCCCGGCTGCCGGGGTGAAGCTGGCCGTGCAGCAGGGCCAGACGCTCCCGCCCGTCAAGGGGCTGGCTCTGTACCCCCAGCCGCTTAAAGTTGCCGATCACGTCCGCCTCTACACGTTCCAGACGGGGACGGGCGGCGGCCACATTTTCAGCGGGGATACAAAAGGTGACGTACTTGGCCCGTTCGATACCGTTGTTGCTTTTGGCGATCTGGTTTTTCAGCATCCCCGTGTATTCCGTGCGGACGCTGTTGAAGCGGTCATCCGCCTCGGAGATATTCACCTTGTAGCGGCTCCCGGAGCGGCTGCGGCGGTTGACAAAGGAAAGCTGGAACGGCAGCGAACTGTCAAAATAATTCAGCCATGAACTCCAGCCGCCGAAAATGGCCGTCTGATCCTCGGCGGACGCAACGGAATAGTTGATGTCCTCATATTCCAGCGTTTTTGTGTAGACACCGCCGGGGAGCTGGCAAATGCCGTCCGGCAGCATCCGTACATAGGGAATGGTCTGCTGGGCCGATATGGTCGCCGGACGATTACCGGCCCGCGTCAGGCTTTTTGACTTCTTGGGGCTTTTGCTCAAGTGTGACCTCCTTTCCCGCAAATGGGGCGTAAATATTCTGTGTCTGATAGGGCCTCACACCGGGCCGCAGGAACTTTGCCCGGATGATATTCCGGGCCACCTTTTCAAAGGGCAGGCCGTCACGCTCATACATCGCCATGAAAAAGGCCGGGAGCATAAGCGCGATCATCAGGAACATCGCCCCGGTGCCGCCCAGCGCGTGACGGGTCAGCAGATACACGGGGATGCCCACGGCAGCCGCGCCGCCGAAGCAGATAAGCTGGCGGCGGGTGAGGTTAAAGGCAATTTTCGTCTTGATCTTGGAAAGATCGTTGGGAACATTCACATAGGGCAAGATACGTCCTCCTTTCCGCTATCTTCTGGCCACCGTGACCAGAGGCCCGCTGTCGGCTCCACCTCGTTGCCCCACACGTCCCAGCCGGGAGGGGTCTGCCGTGCGAACAGCTCCACGCGGGGCCTGTCGCCCATGAGGGCAACGATCTTGTCCCGCGTTTCATCCGGCTTTTTGCTGTGGGCCTCGATGGGCGAAATGATAAACTGGTGAATGTCGGCGGCCTGCCGCTTTGGGTGTCCCTTGGTCGCCAGCAGGCAAACCTCGGCGTTGGCCCGCGTCCAGAAGCCCAGCCCATAAAACCAGCTATCCGCCTTTTTGTTCTTTTTGAGCCAGACAAAAGCGACGCTTTTATAGGTGAAGCCCCACGCACGGATCAGCCGCAGGGCCTCCGGGAGCTGCGGGAACGTGGCCCACATGAAAAGGGCGCTGTCCTTGGCCGCAAGCTCGGCCACAGGCAGCGCGCACAATTCATCAATGCTCATGGTGGGGTAATGGTTTTCTGCCGCCCCCTGCACTTTCTTTGCGGAGTAGCGCCACGGGGGATCGGCGTAAATAATTTCGTAGGTTCCTGTCATCATTCTCCTTTCCCGCCAGATGCCACAGCCTCCCGCGCCCGCCGGATGCGCTCCGTGGCGGGGCCGTAAAAGGCCGGGGCGGTTTCAAAGCAGACGAAGCGGCGGCCCGTGTTCAGCGCGGCCACGGCAGTTGTGCCGGAGCCAGCGCAGATGTCCGCCACCACCTCGCCGGGGCGTGTGTAGGTGCGGATCAGGTACTCGCACAGGGCCACGGGCTTCTGCGTGGGATGTACGGTGGTTGTCACCGTGGGGAACGCCAGCACGTTCCCCGGAAAGCGCCGCCCATCGGACTCGCCGCTGGTGCGTTCAAACTTTCCGTAGTTGGGGCTGCTCCCGCTGCAACGGTGGATTTTCTTGTACGGCTTGCCCTGCTCAAACTGCGGAAAGTAGGCCGGGGACTTCTGGTAGAACACCAGAATGTTCTCCGTCTTTTTCAGCGGAGCGCGGCGGGCATTGAGAAAACCCGTGCAGCGGCTTTTGTACCATACTCATTCATAACGGAGCATGGCGAGGTTGGACGCGCCCAGCACCTTGTCATAGGGGCATTGTGCGAAAAACAGCACCGCGCCCTCCGGCTTGACGGCCCATTTCACCGCCTCCCACAGCTCCGGGAGCGGCAGCGGCACATCCCAAAAGTTCCGGGTCGTGCCGTAGGGCGGATCAGTCAAAAGCATATCCACGCTATGCTTTTGCAGGGAGCGCAAGCCCTCAATGCCGTCAGAGAGTTGCAGGCCCTCCGGGATCGGCCTCTGGCCACCGTGACCAGAAGCGGCGGTATCAGCGATAAGATCACCTTTCCTTTCTCAATGGGCGCTGAAGATGCTTTTTGAGATCGTCCCGGTTTTCATCAGCATGAAGCACAGAAGCACCGTATAGCCGATACAGCCCCAAATCGCGCCGATGGGATCTCCGCTTGTGGCGATCCCCTGAATGAGCACCGCATAGATGGCAACGCAGACGAGGATCAGCATACCCTGAAAGCCCACGGCAAACAGGGAGCGCAGATAATTCTGGCCCATCGCGCCAAGCTCCCGGTTGGAGAGCGTCGCCACGGGGATGGGGGCTAAACTGGTCAGCAGATATATCTCGATCATGCGGCCATATACGATCACGAAAATAAAAATGTTCAGCGCCAGCATGGTAAACTTAATGAGGAACGATTGCAGGAACAGGCCCAGCAGAGAGCCAAGCTCCATCGTTTCAAGGGTCATTTCCAGATCGGCCAGCATATCCGGCGTGATGTTGGTTGCGCCTGTGACGATGCCCGCCGCGCTTGCGATTACGCTTTGGGACACGTCAAAGACGGCCATGACGATATTGAATGTGTTGGACAGGATCAGGATGGCACAAGTGGTTTTGAATACCCATAATTATGACCGAATTTCGCTATGATACCCAGCTGCTCATCGAGGGGCATGATCTGGATGAAGACGCCATCAACGACTACTTTGTGGAGCATTTTAGGGGCGACTGTCTGCTGGCAGTGGGCGATGAGGATTTGATCAAAATCCATTTCCACACGAACGAACCCTGGAAGGTGCTGGAATACTGCGCGTCTCTGGGAGAGATTTACGACATCGTGGTAGAGGACATGGACAGACAGTCCAGGAGCCTGAAGGGATGATTATGCTGCCCTTTTAGGCTCCGGGCGGAGCCTGATCCGCTGTATCAGACCGATCAGCTGCCCCGACAGAACAACCGTCAGCAGGGAATAGCCGATGCGCCGCACGGGAATGTAGGTCAGGGAAAGCCCCAGCACGATCAGGTCGCTGGTGAGGTAAATCCACTGAATGGGGATTTTCGTCAGATGGGAAAGGCTCATGGCCAGGGCGTCGTCACCGGTGGTGGCGCCGCCCGCCCGGACGCAAAGCCCCGCGCCGACACCGATGAACAGCGCGCCCGCCACGGAAGCCAGAAGGGGGAGGTTTGCGATTTCCGGCCACAGGGGCGGGAACAGCTCGCAGACGGCGTAGCTGGCGGAATAGCCGCAGGCGGCGATGGCGGAATAGGCGATGAAGGACTTGCCCAGGGTTTTCCACCCCAGCGCATAGCAGGCGATGTTCAGCACGAAGCTGCTGACGGCGGGGGAAAGCCCGAACCAGTGGTCAAACAGCAGCGTGGCGCCCAGCACGCCGCCCTCGGTCACCCCGGACAGGGCGTGGATGTTGTACATGCCAAAGGCTTGCAGCGCGGAGCTGAGGAAAGCGACGATACAGTTGGCTGCTTTTAATTTCGGGAATTTTAACGACATTTTTTCGGCTTTTATCTCCTTTTTTGTTATTATATGGATATAATATCATGAAGAATGAAAAATGTCAACACGGCCCCGGACAGGGCGCGTCAGTCCGCCGCAAGCACGATTCTGCGGCGCTGCTCCCTGCCGGGGGCTTCCGGCTGCTCCTGAGCGAACAGACCGTACAGGTCGCCCCAGCGCTGTTCCAGCGACTGATAGGGGTGGGGGACGGTTTCTCCGGCGTTTCGGAAAAAACCACTTTTTTTGACCGCGCTTAAAATGGCGCGGCCTTTTTCGTTGAAGGCCAGCACCCGGACATAGGGGGCGGGAGCGGAGAGCGTTTCCGCCGTAATGCCAAGGTACGCGCACATCATCATCCGGTCAAGGCGGGTGCGGGTGTAGCGCTTGGACTTGACGGCGGTGAGGATGTCCTCCAATGTGGCTTCCCGGCGGCTGGCGTGCATGAATTTGCGCCACAAGCCCTCCCCGCCGTAGGGCAGGGCTTCAAATTCTCCGTCGGTCATGGTGCGCAGCTGGGCGAGAACCGCCCGTTCCCCGGCGGCAAGGCTGTGCAGGGGCGCGTTTTCAAAAATCGCCCGGGCAGGCTCCGGGACGAAGGAATCCCACGCTCCGCCCTCCAGCATGAGACGGCGAACCGCCGTAGCGGAAGGGTTCTCCCGGTGGGGCGCCTGGTCGTGGTAGTCCCCGTCCCGCCGGATGGGGAAGGGAACCATGGGGGAGTGTTGGGCGAGAATGGCCTTGCAGTATTCCACGGCCAGAATGTCGTTGGGGCGGCGCAGGATTTCCCCGGACAGCCCCATCTGCGCGAGAGCCTCGGCGCGGGCGGCGGGGAAGGACTTGCCGCTGTCCAGTTCCCGGCGAAGGAGGGGAGAGAAGTCCTCCGAAAGCAGCGCCCGGGCGGTCTCCATCAGAGACGCGGTTTCGCCGGTCTCCGCGCCGAAGCAAAGGGTGTCGCACAGCTTTGACAGAATGCCCACACCTCCCGCGGCGAAGCCCTCGGCGGAGGACAGGCTCACGGTGGTTGGCAGCTCCACAACCAGGTCGGCGCCGCAGGCGACGGCGGCCTTTGCCCGGAGGGTTTTGTCCAGGACGGCGGGGGCGCCCCGCTGGACGAAATTCCCGCTCATGGCGCATACGATGGCGGTTTCCCTCCCAAATTCCGCCCTGATGCGGTCAAACTGCTTGCGGTGGCCTGCGTGAAAGGGGTTATATTCGGCAACGATACCAACGGTTTTCAAAAATATCCCTCCTTTTTTTGAAAAAATTCCCTTGAGGGCTTGAGAAATTGACGCAAATGCTCTATAATGTGCTCAGTTATGGCTATCATATCACAAACCGACCAAAAAGAAAATATTTATTTAGGAGGCTTTCCCCAATGAATGTACTGATTATCAATGCCGGCTCCTCCAGCCTGAAGTATCAGCTGATGGATCCCGAGACCGGCGCCGTGTCTGCCAAGGGTCTGTGTGAGCGTATCTACATCGACGGCCGTCTGACCCACAACGCCAACGGCAAGAAGATCGTGAAGGATATCCCCATGCCCACCCACTCCGAGGCCATTGCGGCAGTCCTGGCCATTCTGGTTGACCCCGTGGACGGCGTGATCAAGTCCACCGACGAGATCGATGCCGTCGGTCACCGTGTCCTGCACGGCGGCATGGAGTTCTTCGACTCCTGCATCATCAACGACGAGGTCATCGCCGCCATTGAAAAGTGCATTCCTCTCGGCCCCCTGCACAACCCCGCCAACCTGATGGGTATCCGCGCCTGCCAGGCGGTCATGCCCAAGACCCCCCAGGTGGCCGTGTTCGACACCGCTTTCCACATGACCATGCCCCCCAAGGCTTACCGTTACGCCATTCCCACCGAGTACTATGAGAATGACTCCATCCGCCGCTACGGCTTCCACGGCACCTCCCACAAGTATGTCACCAAGCGTGCCATCGAGCTGATGGGCCGCAAGGACATCAAGCTGGTGAACTGCCATCTGGGCAACGGCTCCTCTCTGTCCGCCGTGAAGGACGGTAAGTGCCAGGATACCTCCATGGGTCTGACCCCATTGGCCGGTGTTCCCATGGGCACCCGTTCCGGCGACATCGACCCCGCCGTCGTGCAGTTCGTTATGAACAAGTACGGCATGAGCGCGGACGAGTGCCTGAACATGCTGAACAAGAAGTCTGGCGTGCTGGCACTGTCCGGTGTGTCCTCCGACTTCCGCGACATCGAGAACGGCGCTGAGGAAGGCAACGAGAACTGCGCTCTGGCGCTGGACAAGTTTGCCTACGAAGTCCGCAAGTACATCGGTTCCTACGCCGCCGCTCTGGGCGGACTGGACTGCCTGGTGTTCACCGCCGGCGTGGGCGAGAACTCCGCTTCCATGCGTGCGCGCATCTGCGAGGGCCTGGAATTCCTGGGTGTCAAGCTGGATCCCGAGAAGAACAACACCCGGGGCAAGGAAGCCATCATCTCCGCCGATGACTCCAAGGTCACCGTTTGGGTCATCCCCACCAACGAAGAGCTGATGATCGCGCAGGACACCGCCGCGCTGGTCAACGCTGCCAAGTAAGATTTTCAGAAGACAGGAGCCGCCGCCACTGTAGGCGGCGGCTCTTTTCCTTTGGACATACTATTTTTACCTTGATTGGAAGGAGAACCCTATGGAATCTGTTGTAGAGCGCTTTTTGCGCTATGTGACCTTTGACACCCAGTCGGACGAAGCATCCGACACCTGCCCCTCCACGGAGAAGCAGAAGGCGCTGGCCGCCGCGCTGGTGGAGGAAATGCACGGCATGGGCATTCAGGACGCCAGGATGGACGAAAACGGCTATGTTTACGGCACCGTCCCCGGCGACCCAAAGCTCCCCACCATCGGCCTGATCGCCCACATGGACACCGCGCCGGACGCTTCCGGCGCGAATATCAAGGCCAAGGTCGTGGCCTATGACGGCGGGGATGTCTGCCTGAACGAGGAAAAGGGCATTTTTCTGCGGGAGGCGGACTACCCGTCCCTCAAAAACCACGTAGGCAAGCACCTGATCGTCACCGACGGCACGACGCTTCTGGGCGCGGACGATAAGGCGGGCGTAGCGGAGATCATGACGGCGGCGCAGCAGCTGCTCGCCATGGGCGGCAGGCACGCCACATTGAAGATCGGCTTTACCCCCGACGAGGAGATCGGCCGGGGCGCGGATCGGTTTGATGTGAAGGGCTTCGGCGCGGATTTCGCCTACACCGCCGACGGCGGCCCCGTGGGGGAGATCGAATACGAGAACTTCAACGCCGCCGGTGCGAAGGTCATTGTCCATGGCTTGAACATCCACCCCGGCTCTGCCAAGGGGAAGATGGTGAATTCCCAACTGATTGCCATGGAATTTCAGAGCCTGCTCCCTGTGGGACAGCGCCCGGAGCTGACGGAGGGCTATGAGGGCTTCTTCCACCTGCTGGGTATGAAGGGCGAGGTGGAGCGCTCGGAGCTAAGCTATATCATCCGCGACCACGACATGGAGAAATTCGAGGAAAAGAAGGCGGTCATGGCCGCCGCCGCGGACTTTATCAACCGCAAGTACGGCGCGGGAACCCTGGAGCTGAGCCTTAAGGACAGCTACTACAATATGAAAAAGTGCATTGAGCCGTGTATATACGTGGTGGAGCGGGCGAAAAAGGCCATGGCCGCGGCAGGCATGAACCCGGTGGAGGTACCCATCCGGGGCGGCACCGACGGCGCGCGTCTGTCCTACGAAGGGCTGCCCTGTCCCAATCTGTGTACCGGCGGCGAAAATTACCACGGACGCTTTGAGTTTATCCCCACCGAGGACATGGAAAAATGCGTCCGGATGCTGGTGGAGATTCTGACGGCGTGATTTGCAAAAGCCCCCAAGTGGTTGGGGGAAAGGACTAAAACATGAAAGAAAAACGATTTTTCCCGGAAAAGGGACTGCTGATGCTCTCCGGCATCGCGTTTCTGCTGCTGACCGTCCCGGCGTGGGTGCAGGGCTTTGTGTGGTGCGGCGTGGCGGCGGTGCTGTTGTGCGTCGCGGTGTGGCGGCTCCCCGTCTCCCAACAGAAGGTACGGGCGCTGCTTTCCAACCCTGCACATGCGGCGCTGAGCCTCGCGTTCAACGGCGCGCTGGCGGTGAATTTTTACCACATCTGGATCGATTCCCAGAAAATGCAGCGTGTGGCGGGGTGGCTCGGCATGGAGAACGGGCTGTTCGTCCCCCTTTGCGCCGCGTTCTTTGCCATCGCGGCGGCTCCGGCGGCGGGGTGCGTGATTTCCTATTATATCTCCGCAGGTCAGGAGGACTACCGCAGGACGAAAGCGGAAACTCTTCGTTCCGGGGAAACCGGCATTCCCATGGGAAAGGCGCTGCTGATTCTGTTTGCCGTTTCCGTGGTGGGCATCAGCGCCATTCTTCGGGCGAATTTCTACTATATGGACGATTCCCCTCGGGCGGCGCTGGGGTATAAGCAGTGGGACTATTTCAGCCGGTATCTCTCGACGGCACTGGCGACGCTGGTGCATGGGGGAGATTACCTGGTGGATGCCGCGCCGCTGCCCCAGGTGCTGGCCATGCTCATTATGGCGGTATCCGGGATACTCATGGGGTATATCTTCTGTGAGCGGACAACATTTTCCGGCTGGGAGCTGGCGGTGCTGTCGATTCTGGGGCTGAATCCTTATTTCCTCGGCTGTGTCAGCTTCCGGTTTGACGCGCCGTATATGGCGTTTTCCGTGCTTGCGGCGGTGGTGCCGTTGCTGTACCGGAACCGGAACACCGCGGCGTATTTGCTTGTGTCCGGCCTGGGGATTCTGGCGGTGTGCACCAGCTATCAGGCGGCGGCGGGGATTTTTCCCATGCTGGTGGTTGCGCTGGCGCTGCGGATGTGGAATCGCGGGAAGTCTATCCGGGAGGCCGGGCTGTTTTGCCTGAAATCCGCGGCGGGGTACGCGCTGGGGTTGCTCTTCTTCAAGCTGGTGATCATGATTCCTGCCGACACCAACTATGTTGGCAACGCCCTGCCCTCGGCGGGGGAGCTGATTCCCCACTTCATGAGGAATCTGAGAAGCTATTATTCGCTGATTTTGTCGGATTTCAAGCCCTTCTGGCGGATTGCGGCGGTGCTGGCGGCGGCAGCCTTCTGCGTTCGCACGGTTCTGGATTCCCGGAGGAGAACGCTTCCCGCCATCGCCATGACCGCCGTGGCGCTGATTCTGATGGGGATGATGTGCTTTGGACTGTATCCCGCGCTGGCATCCACGGTTTTCGCGCCCCGGGCAATGTACGGCTTCGGCGTGCTGCTTACCGTTTTCGGCATGACGGCGGCGGAAGGGAAGACGCGCGTCCCTCTTAAGATACCGGCGGTGGTTCTCAGCTGGGTTTTCTTTGTGTTCTCCTTCACCTATGGGAATGCCCTGAGCGTCCAGAAGGACTACACGGATTTCCGAACCCAGCTGGTGATTTCGGACTTGCAGGAAATGGAGGCGTTCCGGTCGGACACGCCGGTGACGGTGCAGCTGTCCGGCTCCATCGGCAAAGCGCCGGTTCTTTGGAACATGCCGCAAAACTACCAGATGCTGAACCGTCTCATTCCCGACACCTTCGGCGGGGGAGACGATCTGACCCAGTACGGGTTCTACTGCTACTATGATCTGCAAAACGTCGTATGGAATCCGGATGTGGACCTGCGGGAAATGGACTTGCCCGTTCTGGAGGACAACATGTACCACACGATCCGCGGCGAAGGAAGCTATGTTCTGGTGGAACTGAAATAGTGAATGATTACAAAAAATCCCGGAAAGCGACAGCTTTCCGGGATTTTTGCTTATAAATTGGAATTACTCAGCAAAGTCAGCTTCTTCGGCAACGGGCTCATTGGCGTTCACGGTGACCTCGGCGGCAGGCTCTTCAGTGGGGACTTCCTCAGCAGGAGCCTCGGCGGGGACTTCCTCGGCAGGCTCTTCGGCAGGCGCTTCCTCAGCGGCGGTCTCTTCGACGGCCTTCGGCTCCTCCTTGCAGCAGGGGCACTTGGGCAGGGAGGCGAGAACCTTCTTCGCCCAGGCGACGATCTGTTCACCGTAGGTAGCGACAACGTAGACGACGCCGGCAGCGGCAACCAGAGCAGCCAGAACTTTTGCAATTACATTGAATGTTTTCATGGCAATGACCTCCAGGAGATTTTTTATACAAGCAAAGTATAACCAATATCGTCAAAAAAAGCAATACGCAAATTGGGAATAAATTGAAAACAAAACCGGAGCTTTTCAGACATACCCGTACATTCCCCGAACGCTGACCTCCCCGGCGTTGACGGCTTCCACGCGGGAGTCGGAGAACTGCACCACCAGCGCACCCTCGTCGTCCACGTCCAACGCCCGCCCGTGGCGGATTTCTCCTGCGCCCACCACGGAAATTTCCTTCCCGAGGGTGACGCAGTTTTCCCGGTAGAACCGGAGCATGTCCTCCTTGCCGGTGAACAGGGAGGCGTCCATTTCCCACAGCGCCTCCATCATGGCGGCGGCGACCCGGCAGCGGTCGATTTCCCGGCCGGCCGCCATGGCGAGGGAGCAGGCTCTGTCCCGGATTTCCGGGGGAAAATCCTCCGCCCTCTGGCAGCAGTTGACGCCGATGCCCACGATTGCCCAGCCGACGCCGCCGGCGGAATTCAGCCCCATTTCCGTGAGGATTCCGGCGAGCTTCTGCTTTCCCCAAACCAGGTCGTTCGTCCACTTGATGCCGGGGCGAAGATGAACGGCGCGTTCCACCGCGTGGCACATGGCGGCCGCGACGGCGCAGGTCAGGTGCATCAGCTCCTGGGGGGCGCACTTTGGGCGCAGAAGGATGCTCATATAAATCCCCACCCCCGGCGGGGAGAGGAACGACCGTCCCATCCGTCCCCGGCCGCCGGTCTGGCGGTCGGCGATCAGCACGGTGCCATGGGGAGCGCCCTGGGAAGCCAGGACTTTCAGGCGATTGTTGGTGGAATCCAGCTCGGGAAATACGAAAAGGCGGTCTTTCCAGGGATATTCCCGGGGAAGAAAGGAGAGAATCTGCTCTTTCATGTCAGTCAATGTCGCTCAGCACTTCCTCGGGCGGATTGTCCAGAATTTCGGGATGGGCGAGAATGCGGCGGTAATGCTTGAAGAAGGCGGCGTAGTAGAAGCCGTCCACGATCCGCTCGTCCAGGGTGAACTTGACGTCCACGTACTTCTTTTCCACCACGGTGCCGTCCTCCTGCACCTCCACCGCCCGGCGCTTCATGCCGAAGGAGCCGAATACCGGCAGGTTGCCAAAATCGTACAGGTGATGATAAATAGGCGGGATGCCCAGGCTTCCCATGGAGGTGAAGAACAGACTCCCGTGGAAGGGGCTGACCTCCAGCAGGAATTTGGGCAGCATCCCGAAATAATCCAGGGTTTTCAGCAGCCACACCGTGAACTTCAGGAATACGCCGGGAATCAGCGTAAGGGCGCCCGCCGTGTTGTCAAAATTGGAATCCAGGGGCGTATTCTTCACATTTTCCACGGCGGATTGCAGCTTGCGGTAGACATCGTCGGCAGTGTCCCGGGGATTTAAGTGCACCTTGACAATGGTGTCCGGGGAGTCGGCGGTCATTTCCTTCTTGATGGTCATGCAGTACTGAATGTCGTCGCCCCGGGAATAGACCTTCTGTCCCGCGAGGAAGCGGTTCAGGCCGGGATAGCGGCACATGCCCCGGCAATAGGCCGCCAGCAGAACGTGGGTAATGCCGAAGCTGGTCAGACCCTCCCGGCGCTTGCGGCGGATGTAACGGTCAATGTGGCTGATTTCCAGAGACTCCTCAAAGAGGTTCGCGGAGGTGTTCCGGGTGACCATAATGTAGGGGGAAACCTGCGCCATGGGGGGCAGGGTGCGCAGCCGGCGTCCGTCTGTGCGGTCGCCCCAGGTGGGATGGTATTCGCCCACCGGATGCACCCGAATGCCGAAAAGAAGGATCAGCATTCCCAGAACCATGAGAAAGTCCGGCAGGCACTTGCCGCCCGCAGTGAGGTCGCCCCGCAGGAGGAACGCCCGGTAGCAGTACAGCAGGAACAGCAGCGGACAGCACAGAATGGGGAACAGGAGCAGCACGGCGTGCCTGCGGCGTCCGGCGGTGATGTCCGTGTAGAGGAAGGCGAAGAAGATCACCGCAATCCAGAAAAGAAACGCCATCAACCGGCTGGAAACACCGCCGGAGAAGGTCAGGCCGGCGTACCAGGCCATAAGCCAGACGGGAATGGCGGTCTTATAGAACCGTTCTTCCCCGGACAGGAGGGCGATGAGCGCGTACAGCACAGCCGCCGCGATTGGCAGAACGATTTGGCTCCACACGAAATGCGCGTCTCCGGACCCTTTCAAACCGGAGAGCGCAATGCGGGCCACTGCCGAGCAGACCATACACAGCGCCATCAGCCAGGTCAGCGCGTTTTTGCGGCTGACATAGAGATGAATTCTGTTTTTCATAACAATGTAATTATATCAAACATCACCTGGCTTGGCAATAAGAAAAGCGGGCGAAACGCCCGCTTTTTGGAAAATCTTAAGCTTTTTCGTCGAAGGGAAATAAAAAGAAAGTGCCGGATTTACAGCGATTTGGCAAGAGCCGCAATGAACGCCGGGGTCGTGCCGCAGCAGCCGCCCAGCAAGGTGGCGCCGTTGTCCCGGCACTGAAGCATGATATCCGTAAATTCCTCCGGTGTCTGAGCGTACTCGGCGACGCCCTGGTCATTGATGGTGGGGATGCCCGCGTTGGGTTTGCAGATCAGAGGAACCTTTACGCTGCGGCGCAGCTTTGACACCAGATGGGGCGTCATCATGTCCGCCGCCACGCAGTTAAAGCCCACGGCGGCCGCGCCCGCCGCTTCCAGATCGTGCAGAACCTTCCCGCCGTCCGCGCCGGAGAGCAGCGCCCCGTCGGATTGCAGGGTGAAGGAGTACATGGTAGCCCCCGCGCCCTCCAGCTCGGCGGCGGTGAGAATGGCCTCCGCCTCCTGGGCATAGAGCAGGGTCTCGCCGATGAGCAGATCGGCCCCGCCGTCGATCAGACCGCGAATCTGACGGCGGTAATTCTCCACCAGCAGGTCGAAGCAGTCCGGATTCCAGCTCTCGCAGTAAACGGCCAGGGTGGTCAGGTCGCCTGCGATGAGACACCCAGGGGCGGCGGAGCGGGACAGCGCCACCAGCGCTTCGTTGATTTTTTCCGTCTGGGCGTCCATGCCCACGGTTTTCAGGGCGATGGGCTGCGCCTGGAAGGTGGGCGCGTAGATGATCTGACTGCCTGCGGCGGCGTAGGCGCGTTGGAGCGCCACCAGGGGTTCCGGATTTTCCAGTACCCACTGCTCGGTGCAGCAGCCCTTGGGCATTCCGGCGGCGCGGAGATTGGAGCCGGTGGCGCCGTCCAGAATGCGGACGCCCTCCTGAATCTTCTGCTGAAATTCTTCTCTTGTAAGCATAAGAATACCTCTCTCGATAATCGGCTTGCCGGGGAGCGTGTATTATGCGGCATATCCCGGCAAAAACTGACGGATGGATTGAGATAATTATAAACGATTTTTGAATGGATTGCAACAGGCATTGACCTTTTGAGGAAAATCTGCTACTATAGCAAAAGTCTGGCAAATCTCTGGAAACCAAAAAGTTTGGTATTCCCGGAGCTTTTAAGAAAAGGAGATACATTTTTATGAAAAAAACGGTATTAAGAGAATACGCCCGCCTGATCGTCCGCAGCGGTGTCAACGTCCGGAAGGGACAGGAGGTGCTGATTTACGCCGATCTTGACCAGCCGGAATTTGTGCAGATGGTTGTGGAGGAAGCCTACAAGGCCAAGGCGAAGAAGGTCAGCGTGGAGTGGAACTACCAGCCCCTCCAGAAGCTCCATGTCCGCCATCAGTCCGTCAAGACCATGGGCGAGGTTCCCGAGTGGCAGAAGGCCAGATTGCAGCACTATGTGGACGTGGTTCCCTGCCGCATCCACCTGATTTCCGAAGACCCGGACGGCCTGAAGGGCATCAATATGGCGAAGCTGTCCAAGGCCCGGCAGCTGCGCTACCCCATCGTGAAGCCCTACAACGATCAGCTGGAGAACAAGGATCAGTGGTGCATCGCCGCCGTCCCCGGTGCGGCCTGGGCGAAGAAGGTGTTCCCTGGAATGCGCACCAGTACCGCCATGGAGAAGCTGTGGGAGGCCATCCTGTTCACCTCCCGTGTGACCGACGACCCCGTGAAGGCCTGGGAGGAGCACAACGCCGATCTGCATGACCGCTGCGCTTACCTCAACGGCCTGCACATCCGCAGCCTGCACTACACCGCCGAGAACGGCACCGACCTGACCGTGGGCATGATCCCCGAGGGCGAGTGGAAGGGCGGCGGAGACACCAGCCTGCAGGGCATCTTCTTCAACCCCAACATCCCCACGGAGGAGTGCTTCATCTCCCCCAAGCGGGGCGAGGCCGAGGGCATCGTCTATGCCAGCAAGCCTCTGAGCTATCAGGGTCAGCTCATCGAGAATTTCTCCGTCCGCTTTGAAAAGGGCAAGGCCGTAGAGGTCAAGGCGGAGAAGGGCGAAGAGCTGCTCAAGACCATGATCGCCATGGACGATGGCGCGTCTTATCTGGGCGAGTGCGCGCTGGTACCCCAGCACAGCCCCATTGCGGAGAGCGGCATCCTGTTTTATAACACTCTGTTCGACGAAAACGCCGCCTGCCATCTGGCGCTGGGTATGGGCTTTGCCGACACCATTCAGGATTTCCAGAATAAGACCCTGGAGGAGTGCCGCGCCCTGGGCGTCAACGATTCCATGATCCACGAGGATTTCATGATCGGCTGCGACAGCATGAACATTGACGGCATCTGCGAGGACGGCAAAGTTGTACCCATTTTCCGCAGCGGCAACTGGGCATTCTGATCGGAAAAACTGCTGACACACCGCGATTTTTCGATTTTTAGAAAAAATCGAAAAAAGTGCTTGCATTCTCCGACAGTTTATGATATGATATCCGGGCGATTAAAGATTGCCCGGGGCTACTATGCCCTTTAACTGATAAGAAAGAGGTGAACGAAATGAAGGAAGGTATCCATCCCAAGTACGAACAGACCACCATCCGCTGCGCGTGCGGCAATGTCTTTACCACTGGTTCTACCAAGAAGGACATTCGTGTTGAGATCTGCTCCAAGTGCCACCCTTTCTATACCGGCAAGCAGAAGCTGGTTGACACCGGTGGACGTGTTGATCGGTTCAACAAGCGGTTTGGCCTGAAGTAAGACCCGCAAATCCCGCACTGCGCGATGCAGTGCGGGATTTTTGTATTTTTGTGGTTGTTCGCGGCGCGGATGTGTGGTATAATAAGAGAAATGGTATGAGGGAAAGTGCCGCCGGAAGAGAAACCGGGGCTTTCCATGAGAAAAGCGGAGGTAATATGGAAGAAAGATTTGATAAACAGACCCAGGAGCGTGCAGTCCTGGTGGGATTGAACGCGGACTGCTTTGCCGAGGAAGAGACTGCCACCGAAAGCACCCTGGACGAGCTGGAAGACCTTCTGGAGACCGCGGGAGGCTTCTGCACGGGCAAGGTGCTGCAAAACCGCCATACCCCCGATTCCCACAGCTTCATCGGCGAGGGAAAAGCCCAGGAGGTGCGGATGCTGGCGGAAGCGACCCTGGCTACCATGGTCATCTTTGACAACGAGCTTTCCCCCGGCAACATCCGGGCGCTGGAGGAGATCATCGGCCTTCCCGTTTTGGACAGGAGCGCCCTGATTCTGGACATTTTTGCCCAGCGGGCGAAAACGAAGGAAGGCCGGCTTCAGGTGGAGCTGGCGCAGTACAAATATCTGCTGCCCCGGCTGTCCGGCATGGGCACGAGCCTTTCCCGGCAGGGCGGCGGCATCGGCACCCGGGGCCCCGGCGAGACCAAGCTGGAATCCGACCGGCGGCACATCCGGGAGCGAATTAACCGTCTGGAAGAAGAGCTGGAACAGGTGCGCAAGGTGCGCTCCGTCCAGCGGGAGCGGCGGATGAAAAATTCCGTCCCGGTGGTGGCCATTGTGGGCTACACCAACGCGGGAAAATCCACCCTGCTCAACCAGCTCACCGGCGCGGGGATTCCCGCCAACAACCGGCTGTTTGACACCCTGGACACCACCTCCCGGCTTCTGACGGTTTCGGACAATCTGGATGTGATTCTGTCCGACACCGTGGGATTTATTGCGAAGCTGCCCCATCATCTGGTGGACGCTTTCCGGGCGACGCTGGAGGAACTGGAATTTGCCGACCTGCTTCTGCATGTCATCGACGCTTCCGACCCGCATCTTGAGGAGCATATCGCCGTGGTGGACAGACTGATCTCCCAGCTGGCCAAGCCGGAAACACCGGTGCTGAAATGCTACAACAAGGCCGATCTGGTGTATTCCGACGACATTCCCGTGGGGAAAAACATTGTTGCCATCTCCGCCAAACGGGGAATCAACATGGACGGGCTGCTGAAAGCCATCGAGAGCGCCCTGAACCATGCCCGGCATCATGTCGTGGTGCGCCTGCCCTATGCCATGGGCGGCATGGTGGAGACGCTGCATGACGGCGCCCAGGTCAAGAAAGTGGACTACACCCCGGAGGGCATTGAGATCGAGGCCGTGGTGGACGGAATTCTCTACGGCAGACTCCGGGAATATATCATCAGGGAGTGCTGAGAATTGGACGAGTATCTGGTACCCACCCAATTTGGCGAAGCGGAATTTGTGGAAAAAAAGTCCCGCTTCATCGGCCGCGTCTGGCCTGTGGACACCGAGGAAGAAGCCCTGGCGAAAATTCAGGAGATGAAAAAGAAGCACTACGACGCCACCCACAACTGCTGGGCGTACATCATCAAGGACGGCGCGGTGCGCTTCTCCGACGACGGCGAACCCGGCGGCACCGCGGGAATGCCTATGTTACAGGTTTTGCAGCGAGAAGGACTGTTTAACGTGGTGTGTGTGGTGACCCGGTACTTTGGCGGTATTCTTCTGGGTGCCGGGGGACTGGTGCGGGCGTATACCAAGGGCGCGAAAATCGCCCTGGACGCCGCCGGAAAATCCATGAAGCGGGTCTGGACGGCGGTGTATGTGCCGTGTCCCTATCCCTTCTACGAGCGGGTCAGGCTGGAAGCCGCCGCCTTTGGGGGCATCCTCCGCAAGACGGATTTCGGCGCGGAGGTGGAGCTGGAGCTGCTGTTCCCGGAGGGGCAGGTCAGCGCCTTTCTGGAAAAACTCACCGACCTGTCCAGCGGAACCGTGGAGAGCATGGAGACCGGGCAGGAATACCGGGCGTTCCCGGTCAACAGGGAGACTACATAATGGAAATTCGGAAAATTACCCGGGAAAACGCCGGAGACCTCCGGCTGAAAAATGAGCCGTTTGCCATGCCGGGGCACTTTATCCCGGCACTGAAAGACGGCGTGTGGACGTACCGGACGGAAACAAGCCCGGAATGCCAGTGGATGACCTTCCCCGACGAGGAATACGACTTTGAAACGGTGAACCGGGAGGGCGCTGCCTTCGGCGCTTACGAGGACGGCGTCTGCATCGGGGTTGCCATTTATCAGGATTACTATTTTTCTTATATGTATCTGCTGGACTTGAAGGTCAGCTCTGCCGCCCGGGGAAAGGGCGTGGGCAAGGCGCTCATCGAAGCGGGAATGGCCGAAGCGAAGGCGCGGGGCTACCGCGGCCTGTACACCCAGGGGCAGGACGATAATCTGAACGCCTGCATGTTCTACTTAAAAGCGGGCTTTACCATCGGCGGCTTTGACAACCGGGTGTACCGGGGGACGAAGCAGGAAAATAAGGCGGACGTCATCTTCTACAAGGAGTGAGGGAATTATCATGACTGTGCGGGAAGAACTGGAATGGCAGGAGCATAAGCGCTTGAATCCTCTGGCGGCCTTCGCTGACCAGAGCAAGGGACGTCCGAGGCCGGAAGAGCCCCGGGCGGAGGACGTGCGCACTTGTTATCAGAGGGACATTGACCGCATTGTTCATTCCAAGGCCTTCCGCCGTCTGATGCACAAGACCCAGGTGTTTTTGCAGCCCGAGGGCGACCACTACCGCACCCGGATGACCCATACCCTGGAGGTCAGCCGCATTGCCGGAACCATCACCCGGGCGCTGGGGCTGAACGAAGACCTGGCGGAGGCCATCGCCATGGGACATGACTTGGGACACACCCCCTTCGGCCACGCCGGGGAGGACGCCCTGAGCCAGTGCCTGGGCAAGCCCTTCCGCCACAATGAGCAGAGTCTCCGGGTGGTGGACATCCTGGAAAAGGACGGACAGGGACTGAACCTGACCTACGAGGTTCGCATGGGCATTCTGGGTCACACCGGGGATTACTGGCCGGAGACGTTGGAGGGGCAGGCCGTGCGTCGCTCCGACCAGATCGCCTACGTCAACCACGACATTGACGACGCCATCCGGGCGGGCATCCTCACCGACGACGACATTCCCATCGAAATCACTGACGTGCTGGGTCACAGCCACCGGGACAGGATCAACACCCTGGTCTGCGACGCCATCCGCACCTCCCGGGAATTTGGGAAGGTCTGCCTGTCTCCCGACGTGGACAGGGCGCTCAAAGAGCTGCGCTCGTTCATGTTTACCAATGTCTACCGCAATCCGGTGGCCAAGGGCGAGGAAAGCAAGGCCAAGGATATGCTCAAGCGGCTGTTTGAATACTACATTTCCCATCCCGAAGCACTGCCGGAGGATTTTCAGCCCCAGCTGAGCTTTGACGGCATGGAGCGCACGGTGTGCGACTACATCGCGGGAATGACGGACAATTATGCCGTCGAAAAATTCCGGGAAATCTTCATCCCCATGGGATGGCAGGTTCACGGCTAGAGAATACGTAAAGAAGTTTGACGAAAGGAGGGGAGACTATGCCATTTCCACCGGCATTTATTGACGAAGTGATCGCGCGAAATCCGATTGAGGACGTGGTGGGGCAGTATGTGACGCTGAAGCGTTCCGGCTCCAACCTGTTTGGCCTGTGTCCCTTCCACGGTGAAAAAACCCCCTCCTTCTCCGTCGCGCCGGATAAGGGCATGTTCTATTGCTTCGGCTGCCACAAGGGCGGCGGCGTCATCAATTTCGAGATGGAAATTGAGGGGCTGAGCTACGGCGACGCCGTGCGGGCGCTGGCCAAGCGGGCGGGGCTGGATGTCCCCGAGGACGAGCAGTACCAGTCCCGGTATCGTCAGCAGGAGCGGCTTTGGGCGCTGCACAAGGAAGCGGCGCGGTTTTTCCACAGCTGCCTTTACGCGCCCATGGGCGCATCAGCGCTGGAATACGCCCGGGGGCGGGGAATGTCCCAGGCGACCCTGACGAAGTTCGGCATCGGCTACGCCTCGGACAGCTGGGACGATCTGGTGAACGCCATGCGGAAAAAGGGCTATACAGATCAGGAACTGCGGGATTCTGGTCTTGCGTTGGTGTCTAAAAGGGATGATAGTCTCTTTGACCGTTTCCGGGATCGGCTGATGTTCCCCATCATCGACGTCCGGGGAAATGTCATCGGCTTCGGCGGGCGCATTATGAATGACCGGGACAAAAACGCCGCCAAATACTTAAATTCCCCGGAAACCCTGATTTTCAACAAGCGAAAGAACCTGTTTGCCCTGAATTATGCCAAGAAAAGCAAAATGGGCTACCTGATTTTGGTGGAGGGGTATATGGACGCCATCGCCCTGCATCAGTACGGTTTTGACTGCGCCGTGGCCTCCCTGGGAACTGCCCTGACGGACGACGGCGCAACGCTGCTGTCCCGGTATACCGACCAGGTGGTGCTGATCTACGACGGCGATACTGCCGGACAGAACGCCACCCAACGGGCGATCCCCATGCTGGAAAAGGCGGGCTTGCAGGTCAAGGTTCTGAAAATGCGGGACGCAAAAGACCCGGACGAATTTCTCAAAGAGTACGGCGCCGACCGTTTTAAGATTCTATTGGAGGAATCCTCCAATCGGGTGGAATATCAGCTTGCCGCCATTTTGCGGAAGTATGACCTGCGGGACGACGACCAGAAGGTGCGCTATTTGCAGGAATCCGCCGAGCTGATCGGCTCCCTGCCCAGCGCCGTCCAGCGGGACGTTTACGGCGGGCGGGTGGCGGAGGCCGCGAAAATCAGCGCCGACGCCATGCAGCTGGAAATCCAGCGGGCGTGGAAACGCCGGGCCTATCAGGAAAAAAAGAAGCAGGAAAAAATCGACCTGTCTCCTGCCCGGAATTTGCAGCCCAAGAGCCGGGACATCCGCTATACCAATATGAAATCCGCCATGGCGGAGGAAATGCTCCTGTCGCTGATCCTGCGGGAAAGCGCTCTGCTGGACGACACCGACGGCCTGGAAGCGGAGATGTTCTCCTCGGAGCTGCTGGGACGGGTTTACGCCCAGTTAAAGCAGCGACATGAGCAGGGACTGGAAATCTCCCTTGGGGGACTGACGGACTTGACGTCGGAGGAAATGTCCCACATTGCGGGCATTCTGCACAGACAGCAGGGGCCTGTGAACGAGCAGGCGATGACGGACTGCATCCGCACCATCCAGAGCGAATATCAGGCCTCCAAGGTGACGACGGAGGACGATCTGCTGGCGGTGCGGGAACGATTAAAGGAAAGAAAAGGAATCAAAGCATGACAGAGCTGTTAGAGAATTCTCCGGTGAGTGCCGGCGAGGACGATGTGCGCCAATACTTAAATGAGATCCGGCGGTACCCCCGTCTGACGCCGGAGGAAGAGCGGGAGCTTGCCATGCGCTGCGCCCAGGGAGACGAGAGCGCCATTCGCCAGATGGTCAATTCCAATCTGCGTCTGGTGGTGTCCATCGCGAGAGAGTACGCCGGACGTGGCGTTGCGCTGATGGACCTGATTCAGGAAGGCAGTATCGGCCTTCTGGTGGCGGCGCGGAAATTTGACTATACCAAGGATTACCGTTTTTCCACCTATGCTACCAAGTGGATTCGTCAGGGGGTGACCCGGTGCCTGATGAACCACGGAAGCGCCATCCGGGTGCCGCTGCACACGGCGGAGCGGATGCGGAAGATCGAAGCGGTGCGTACCGCCCTGCGTCAGGAGCTGGGGGAGGAGCCCACCGCCGCGCAGATCGCGGAAAAGTGCGGCCTGCCGGAGGAAAAGGTGGCGGAGCTGACCCAGCTGACGCCGGACATCTGCTCCCTGGACGTCCCCACGGGGGACGACGACGGCACCGCCCTGCAATCCCTGCTGGAGGATGCCCAGGCGCCCCAGCCTTATGAGGAAGTGGTGCGCGGGGAGCTGGATAAGACGATGGATGAGCTTCTGGGGACGCTGAACGAGCGCCAGCAGCAGATTCTGCGGCTGCACTTCGGCATGGAGGACGGCAACTGCTACTCTTTGGAAGAAATCGGCAAGAAGCTGGGCATTTCCAAGGAACGGGTGCGTCAGGTCGAACGTCAGGCCATGGACAAGCTGCAAAAAATGGGCACCAGTCTAGGATTGGAGGATTTTCTGAATGAATGATCTGGATGTTTCCTTTGAGGACAGCCCGTGGGAAGCGTTTCTGCGAACCAAACGGGCGGGGGATACAGTTTCGGCCGCGAACCTTCTGACCATGCTGGAGGAAGAAAACGAGCAGGTCGTGGAGGACGCCCTACAGGCATTGGAGGACGGCGGCCTGAACCTGAACGTCTTTGACCTGCCCAAAGCATCGGGCGGCGGAGAAGCGGCTCTGCGGCTGCGTCAGGAAGCGCAGCTGGTGGAAAAGGGCTTGAACCCCAAGGAGCTGGAACCCAATGACCCGCTGCGGCTGTACTTAGAAGAGGTTGCGCAGCTTTCCACTTCCGGGGACGAGCAGGCGCTGGCCGAAAAATGCGCGGCTGCGGATGAACGGGCCATGGAGGCGCTGACCAATCTGGGGCTGCACCGGGTTCTGGAACTTGCCAAAGATCACGTGGGCTGTGGGGTGCTTCTGCTGGATTTAATTCAGGAGGGGAGCCTGAGACTGTGGCAGGCCATTCAGGGCTACCGGGAGGGGGATTATGCCGCCTACCGGGACTACTGGATTCGGCTTTACATGGCAAAGGCGGTCTTTTTGCAGGCCAGAGCCAATGGCGTGGGGCAGAAGCTCCGGGGTGCGCTGGAGGACTACCGCGCCGTGGACGAGCGGCTGCTGTCCGAGCTGGGGAGAAACCCCACCTTGGAGGAAATTGCCGAGGCCATGCACATAAGCCCGGAGGAAGCGTCCGTGGTGAAGAAAATGCTGGACGACGCCAGCCTTTTGGCGCAGGCGAAGAAGCAGCCGGAGCCGGAGGAAGAAAAGGAAGCCGAAGAGCAGGCCGTGGAGGACACCGCCTATTTCCAGATGCGCCAGCGCATTATGGAGCTGATGTCGGCGCTCGACGAGACCGACGCGAAGCTGATCTCCCTGCGGTTCGGCCTGGAGGGCGGAATGCCCCTGAGTCCCGAGGAAACGGGAAAGCGCCTGAACCTGACCCCCGACGAGGTGGTCGCAAGAGAAGCAAACGCCCTGAGCAAGCTGCGCTCAGAGAGATAGAAGGAAGGAAATCTATATGGCAAAACCAATTTCCATCGCCATTGACGGCCCCGCCGGGGCGGGAAAGTCCACCATTGCCCGAAGACTTGCCAAAGAGCTGGGCTTTTACTACGTGGATACCGGGGCGATTTACCGCACCGTGGCCTATTTCTTTGACCTTTGGGGCGTCAGCCCCAAGGACATCGACGGCATCACCCGCTACATCGACGAGCTGACCATCGGCATCGAGTACGACGACGAGGGCGTCCAGCACATGATTATGAACGGTATGGACGTGACCGGCGACATCCGCACGCCCGAGCTTTCCCAGAAGGCCAGTCTGGTCTCCGCCCACGCCATCGTCCGGGATTTGCTGCTGGACATGCAGCGGGAAATGGCGGAGAAGCACAACGTCATCATGGACGGCAGGGACATCGGCACCGTGGTGCTGCCCAAGGCCACGGTGAAGATTTTCCTCACCGCAACCCCGGAGGTGCGGGCGAAGCGCCGCACGGAGGAGCTGATCGCAAAGGGGCAGAAGGCGGACTACAATAAAATCCTCAAGGACATCCAGCAGCGGGACTATCAGGACACCCACCGGGAAATTGCCCCCCTGAAAATGGCCCGGGACAGCGTTAGGCTGGACACCTCCGAGCTGGATATCGACGGCGTTATTGCCGCAATGAAGGAGATCATTGCCCGGAAGGTGACGCTATGAGCGTCCGGGTCGCGGAAAGCGCCGGATTCTGCTTCGGCGTCAGCCGGGCGGTGGAGCTGGTGGAGCAGGCGGCCAAAGCAGGGAAAACCGTGGTCACCCTGGGGCCGATTATCCACAATCATCACGTGGTGGACAAATTCCGCGCCCTTGGGGTCGAGGTGATCGACACCCCGGAGCAGGCTAGCCCCGGCCAGACGGTGATCATCCGCTCCCACGGTGTCAGCCGGGCGGTGTACGAGGAATTGCAGCGCAGGGGCGTGGAGATCATCGACGCCACCTGTCCCTTCGTCAAGCGCATCCACGGAATCGTCAGCCGCGCCGAGGAGGAGGGGCAGCTGCCCGTCATTATCGGAACGCCCACCCACCCGGAGGTGGAGGGCATTGCCGGATGGTGCCGGGACTGCCGGGTTTTTGAGACCCTGGACGGCCTGAAAAACTGGGCTTATTCCAAAGAAGATCTTAAGAATTCGCCAATTTGCATGGTTTCACAAACGACTTTAACGGAATCTTTGTGGAAAATGTGCGGTGAATTTGCAAAAAAACAGTTTACTAACCTGAAAATTTTTGATACAATATGTAGAGCAACTGAGTATAGGCAAAGCGAAGCAGCTGGGTTGAGTGAGATCTGTCAGGCTATGGTCGTTGTGGGTGACCCCAAAAGTTCCAACACAGGCCGTCTTGCTATGATTTGCCGAGAACACTGCGACCGGGTATTCCTGGTGGACAATGCTTCCGAGCTGCGGCCGGAGGATTTTCGCGGTGTCAGCGATGTTGGAATCACTGCCGGTGCGTCGACGCCGGCGTGGATTATAAAGGAGGTCAACAAGACTATGAGCGAAATCACGAATGTTGAGACTGTACAGGAGGAGAACTTCGCGGAGCTTCTCGAGCAGTCCATCAAGACTTTAAATACAGGAGATAAGGTTATCGGCACCGTGACCGGAATCGGCAACACCGAAGTCCAGGTCGACCTCGGCACCAAGCATGCCGGCTACATCCCTTATGACGAAGTCAGCACCGATCCTTCCGTGAAGCCGGAAGACATCCTGAAAGTCGGCGACGAGATTGAGGTCTTCGTCGTTCGCGTCAACGACCAGGAAGGCACCGTGCAGCTTTCCAAGAAGAAGCTGGACGGCCTGAAGGTCTGGGACGACATGGCTGCCTGGGCAGAGGACAAGACCACTGTGGAAGGCACCATTACCGAGGAAAATAAGGGCGGACTGGTCGCCAACGTCAAGGGCATCCGGGTGTTCATCCCCGCTTCCCAGTCCGGCATCGCCAAGGGCGGCGACATGGCCGGTATGGTCGGCAAGACCGTGCAGCTGAAGATCACCGAGGTCAACCGCGCCCGCCGCCGTGTCATCGGCTCCATCCGCGCCGTCAACTCCGAGGCTCGCAAGGCTGCGCAGGAGAAGATCTGGTCCGAGATCGAAGTGGGCAAGAAGTACCACGGCACCGTCAAGTCCCTGACATCCTACGGCGCATTTGTGGACATCGGCGGTGTGGACGGCATGGTTCACGTTTCTGAGCTGAGCTGGAACCGCATCAAGACGCCCGCTGACGTTGTGAAGGTCGGCGACGAGATCGATGTTTACGTCATTTCCTTCGACCCCGAGAAGCACAAGATTTCTCTGGGCTACAAGACCGCCGAGATGAACCCCTGGAATCAGTTCATGACCAAGTATTCCGTGGGCGACGTGGTGGACGCCAAGATCGTCAAGCTGATGACCTTCGGTGCCTTCGCTGAGATTCTCCCCGGCGTGGACGGCCTGATCCACATTTCCCAGATCGCTGACCGCCGCATCGGCAAGCCCGAGGATGTTCTGTCCGAGGGTCAGGATGTGAAGGTCAAGATCACCGATGTGGACGCCGAGAACAAGCGTATCTCCCTGTCTATCCGCGCTCTGCTGGAACAGCCTGAAGAGGACGCCGAGTAATTTGTGATGCAACACCGGGGCTGCGCAGGTAGCCCCGGCGTTTTGCTGAATGAGAGGCACTTTGTGTTTATAAGGAGGAAAACTATGGTAAAGCATATCGTACTGTACACCCTGAAAGAGGGCGTTGACAAGACCGAGGCCGTGAAGCTGATCGCGTCCGTTCTGGAGCCGCTGGTGGGGAAGATTCCGGGTCTGCTGCATCTGGAGATCCGTCAGGCCTTCAACGGCATGGATTACGCTCTGTATTCCGAGTTTGAAAGCCGGGAAGCGCTGGATAATTACGCCGTGCATCCCCTGCATCAGGAGGCCAAGACCCACTTCTTCCACCTGCTGGACAGCCGGGTGGCAGCAGATTACGAGGTATAACTTATCCACAAGTGACAGTCCGGCGGACGGGCGCAGGCCGCAGTCCCGGACGGAAGGAGAAATAGATGAAAGCAATTGTAACCGTAGTCGGAAAAGACCGGGTGGGCATCATCGCGGGTGTCTGCACCGCTTTGGCGGATTTCAACGTCAACGTTCTGGACATCAGCCAGACCGTCATGCAGGGCTATTTCACCATGATGATGGCGACGGAGGTCTCCGCGTGCAACGTGCCGCTGGGAGAGCTTGTCACCCGGATGGACGAGATCGGCAAGGAAATGGGACTGTCCATCCGCGTGCAGCGTGAGGACATCTTTGAAGCCATGCACCGGATTTGAGGGACAGGCCATGCTGAATCAGAAGGACATCCTGCAAACCCAGGATATGATCGACAAGCGGCACCTGGACATCCGAACCATCACCATGGGCATCAGTCTGCTGGACTGCTGCGACCCGGATTTGAAGACCTGCTGCGATAAGATTTATCGGAAGATCACCCGCTGCGCCAAGGACTTGGTGAAGGTCGGCGAGGACATCGAGAAGGAATTTGGCATTCCCATCGTCAACAAGCGGATTTCCGTCACGCCCATCTCCATTGTGGCCGGCTCCTGTGAGACGGATTCCTATGTGGAGATTGCCAAAACCCTGGACGCGGCGGTGATCACCTGCGGCGTCAACTTCATCGGCGGCTTTTCCGCTCTGGTGCAGAAGGGCTGCACCACGGGAGACTGGAAGCTGATCCGCTCCATCCCCGAGGCCATGGCGGCCACCGAGCGGGTGTGCGCCAGCGTGAACGTCGGCTCCACCAAGGCGGGCATCAACATGGACGCCGTGGCGGAAATGGGTCGCATCATCAAGAAAACCGCCGAGCTGACTGCGGATAACGACGGGCTTGGCTGCGCCAAGGTGGTGGTGTTCGCCAACGCCGTGGAGGACAACCCCTTCATGGCCGGCGCGTTCCACGGTGTGGGTGAGCCGGAGTGCGTGCTGAATGTGGGCGTTTCCGGCCCCGGCGTGGTGTACCACGCCTTGCAGAACGTCAAGGGACAGCCATTTGACGTGGTGGCCGAGACCATCAAGAAGACCGCCTTCCAGATCACCCGTATGGGTCAGCTGGTGGGCAAGGAAGCATCCCGCCGTCTGGGCGTACCCTTCGGAATCGTGGATCTGAGCCTTGCGCCCACCCCCGCCGTGGGAGACAGTGTTGCCCGGATTCTGGAGGAAATGGGGCTGGAGGTCTGCGGCACCCATGGCACCACGGCTGCCCTTGCCATGCTGAACGACGCGGTGAAAAAGGGCGGCGTGATGGCGTCCAACCATGTGGGCGGCCTGTCCGGCGCGTTCATCCCCGTATCCGAGGACGAGGGCATGATCGCCGCCGCCGAGGGCGGCACGCTGTGCTTAGACAAGCTGGAGGCCATGACCTGCGTCTGCTCCGTGGGACTGGACATGATCGCAGTTCCCGGCGACACCTCCGCGGCGACCATTTCCGCCATCATTGCGGACGAAGCGGCCATCGGCATGGTGAACACCAAGACCACCGCCGTGCGCATCATCCCCGCCCCCGGCAAGACGGTGGGCGACCGGGTAGAAATGGGCGGCTTGCTTGGCAGCGCCCCGGTGATGCCGGTGCATGACAAGTCCAGCGATGACTTTATCGCCCGCGGCGGCAGAATTCCCGCGCCGCTGCAAAGCCTGAAGAACTGACTTTTGGAGCAGCATAATAACCTGTTTGACCAAACAAACCGAAATTCTCGCTTTTCCAAAATTATTTACCGCAAGGGATAAAGAATGCGCCTGCCATTTTGAAATGGCAGGCGCATAAATTTTTACTTTGCCGACAGGTCAACGCTTCTCCTGAGCATACTCATAGGCGGCACGATCTTCGGCAGTTGGATGGTGAATTTCATCTGGGGGGTTCGCGGTTCTTCCAGCGGATTGCCGTCGGAATCGGCCATGATGGGAGCGGTGATGGGGAAGGGGCGCACATCGGGGCCGACAACTTCCAGCGCGTCTCCCGCGCGGAATTTGTTGTTCAGGCGGCAAACCGCCAGCCCGTTTTCGTCGCAGGATTCCACCTTTGCCACAATCTGCCACTCCCGAATGTACCGGGAGGAGGCTACGTACTGCCCCGGTTCGCCGTAATAGAAGCCGGTGGAGTAGATGCGGTGGGAAATGTGATCCACCTCATCCCGCCAGACGGGGTCAAGCACCCTGCCAGCGGCGGCGTCGTCGATGCAGTGGCGGTAGGCTCCCGTGACGATGGCGGCATAGTAGGCGGATTTCGCACGGCCTTCGATCTTGATGCAGTCCACGCCCGCGTCCATCAGGTCGCTTAAGTGGTCGATCATGCACATATCCCGGGAATTTAAGATGTAAGTACCCTTTTCGTCCTCAAAAACCGGGAAATACTCCCCGGGGCGCTTTTCCTCCATCAGGGCGTACTGATACCGGCAGGGCTGGGCGCAGGCGCCGCGGTTGCTGTCGCGCCCCGTCATGTAGTTGCTCAGCAGGCACCGGCCGGAGTAGCTGACGCACATGGCGCCGTGGCCAAAGGTCTCGATTTCCAGTGCGGGATCGACCTTCTGACGGATGGCGCGGATTTCTTCCAGACTGCACTCCCGCGCCAGAACCACCCGCTTTGCGCCCAGGTCAAACCACGCCTGGGCGCAGACGTAGTTGGCGATGGACTGCTGAGTGGAAATGTGCTTTTCGCAGTGAGGGGCATATTTCCCGGCGAGGGTGAATGCGCCCAGGTCGGCCACGATCAGGGCGTCCACCCCGGCGTCGTCCAGCTGCTCCAGATATTCCGGCAGCCGGGCGATTTCGTCATTTCTTGGCATGGTGTTCACGGTGACGTGACACTTGACGCCGTGGTCATGGGCATACCGCACTGCCTTGGGCAGCTCCTCGGGGGAGAAATTCCCCGCAAAGGAGCGCATTCCAAAGCTTGTTCCGGCGAAATACACCGCGTCTGCGCCGTAGGCTACGGCCATTTCCAGCCGCTCCATGTCCCCGGCGGGGCTGAGCAATTCCAGCTTTCTCATTCGTCCTCCGATTGTGTGGAAGCGGCAGCGGCGGCGGCAGCAAACTGCGCACGGTACTGCTCGTGCTCTTCCTGGGTGGTGGAGAACTGGTGCATACCGGTGGCGGGATTCAGAACGTAGTAATAGTAGTTGTGGGACTCGGGATTCAGCGCTGCTTGCAGGCTGGCAAGACCCGGGTTGGCAATGGGCGTAGGCGTCAGACCCGTGTGGAGGTAGGTGTTGTAGGGGCTGTCCAGACTGGTGTCGATGTGGTCGGACACGCCGTCCTGGGCGTAGATGATGGCGGCGTCGATGTTCAGCAGGGCGGGGTAATCCCAGTGGAACAGACGGTTGTAGATAACACCGGCGATCCGGGGGCTTTCCGACGGGGCGGCGCTTTCCTTCTCGATGAGGGATGCGACGATGGTCACTTCCCGGACGGTGAAGCTTCCGTCGGTGACGGTGGCGTTCAGGGTGTCGATCTGGGCGCGCATTTCCTCGCTGAACCGGTAACCGAAGTTGTCCAGCATCTTTTCCAGAACCTCACGGGGGGTGGAATTCTTATAGAAATCGTAGGTATCCGGGAAAAGGAAGCCCTCCAGGCAGTATTTTTCTCCCCGGGTCACATTTTCCAGGAACCAGTAGTCCTTCAGCGCGCCGTTGGCGGCGTAGGCGCTGAGATCCTGGGCGGTGCAGATGCGGTTTTCTTCCAGCAGAGCGAAAATCTGACGGCAGGTGTAGCCCTCGGGGATCAGCAGATTCTCCACGACCTCCCGGGTGGAGCTGGCGGACATCATATTGACCAGCGCGTGATAGTCGTACCGGGTATTCAGGTCGTAGATGCCGGGATCGATTTTCTTCTCGGCGTGGGAGATGTCGGCGTAGAAGTGAAACAGGCTCTTGTAGCGGATCAGACCGGCGTCATAGAGCTTGTCGGTGATGCTGTCCATGGTGTCGGACTCGTAAACGGTGATGGTGACGGGCTTGTTTTCCCGCCCGAAGGCCAGCACGTCGGCGGCGCAGACCCAGATCATCCGCCCCATAGTCACGCCGATGACCACGATCAGCGCCAGCCACACGATGGTGACCAGAATGTGGGGGATACCCAGCAGACCCTCTCCACGGGTTTTCTTGGGGCGTCCTTTTTTGACGGGACGCTGACGGGCAGGCGTTTTCCGTTCCGGAGCGGGAGCATCCGCCGCAGCGTCAAAACTGCCGTCGTTATCCCGGTATTCCTGCTCCGCAATCTCGTCCTTCGGCGGTTCCGGCTCCGAAATATCTTCAGGCAGCTCCTGCAAATCCGGGTCGTCCAAAATGCTGGGGTCGAAGGGCGGCTCCTCCTCGCCGTGTTCCAGCATACCGTGGGATACCATGGCGCTGTCGTCGGGGATGATCTCGCTGCCGATCTCCGGCTCGGCGAGCCGGCTGTCATGGGATTCCTCCGTGCCGTCGTCCACATCCGGGATACGATCCATGAAGGAGCGTCCGCGCTCGGCGTCGTCGGCCGGGGGCGCAGGGGTTTCGTCCGGGGCGGGGGCGTCCGCAGTGGGGAAGACGTCTTCATAAACGGGAGTATCCTCCTGGGCGGAATCGTCCTCAAATGCGGGAACGTCTTCCTGGGAGGGAATATTCTCCGCGGCGGGTTTTTCTGCTTCCGCAGGAGCTTCCTCGGGCTGAGAATCGGGTTCCTCCCCAGTCACTTCTTCGGAGACGGGGGCGTCCCCGGTTTCCTCCGATTCCTCGTCGGCGGGAAAGAAGGTCAGCTCTTCGGGAATGATTTCCTCCTCGTCCCGTTCGGGAAACTGTCTGTTATCCATATCGTGTTCCTCCAGGTCAGCGAATGACGATCTGTTCTGCGACGGCCTGCGCGGCGGCCTGACCCTTCAGGGCGGCGATCAGTGCCAGACCAAAGGGAACGGCGCAGCCTGCGGACGTGCCGGTGATGAGCTTTCCGTCGGTGACGGCGGGGGCGCAGACCATGTGGGCGCTGCCCATCTGATCTTCACAGCCGGGGTAGCAGGTGGCGCGCTTGCCGTCGGTGATGCCGAGCATGGCAAGAATGGTGGGGGCGGCGCAGATGGCGGCAACGAACCGGTCGTTTTCCCAGGCGAACCGCACGGCCTCCAGCGCCTCCGGGCAGCCCTTGATGGAGGCGACGCCCTTCATTCCGCCGGGGAGGACGATCATGTCCAACTGGGTCAAGTCCATCTGCCCCAGCTCCATATCGGCGGTCACGGGAATGCCGTGGCTTCCGGTGACGACCTTTCCGCCGATGCCAACGGTGGCGACGGACACGCCCGCCCGACGCAGCAGATCAATAGGGGTGACGGCTTCCGTTTCCTCAAAGCCGGTTCCAAGCAACATGTAAACCATATTCAGTCCTCCAGACATGCCGCCACATGGCGGTAGATTTCTTCGTGAATGTCCTCAATACTCCGCATTTTCCCGTTTTCCGTGCAGGAAATGATCGTCCATCCGTAATATTCGGCGGCGGCGCGTCCGGTGCGGCGGCAGGAAGCAAGATAGGCGCTGTTCCGCTCGTGGATGTCCGCGGTGGTGTGGGTGTCCTGCTCCCGGTGGCGCAGCAGCTGCTCCGTAAAGTCCGTGGGGACGTCCAGATACAGCGTCAGATCGGGGCGGGGAAGCCCCAGCCGGTCGTATTCAAATTCGTACAGCCACCTGAGAAATTCCTGACGCTTTTCCTCCGGCTCCTTGGACGCCTGATGGACGGCGTTGGAGGTGGTGTAGCGGTCACAGACCACCAGACCGCCCTGCTCGTACCACTGCCCCCAGGCCTTTTTATAGGAGGCGTAGCGGTCGACGGCGTAGAAGGAGGAAGCGGCGTAGGCGTTGACGTCCGACGGATTCGTGCCAAATTCCCCCCCAAGATACATCCGAATCAGCGCGGAGCTGGGTTCGGAATATTGGGGAAAGACAATTTTCCGAAAGGCAATGTTTTCGTTTTCCAGACGCTGGGTCAGCAGACGAAACTGGGTGGACTTGCCGGAGCCGTCCGTGCCTTCAATGACGATTAGTTTGCCCATTAGAATTCTCCTTATATCACGGACATATTATCATAGCCTACAATATAGCATATTTTTCCCAATTTGTCCACCATTGCGTGGGATCGAAACGGAGTTTTCTCGAATCAACCGCCGAAAAACAAAAAAAGTTGCAAACACGGGGGAAAAGTGATACAATGAAGGAAATTTCGATGAAAAAGGGAAAGAGAACCATGGAAGTTACATTTGAAAGTCTCGGCCTGAGCCAGGCCATGCTGAAAGCCCTGGAGGAAAAGGGCTACGGCTACCCCACCACCATTCAGGCGGAGGCCATCCCGTATTTTCTGCAATGGCGGGACGTCATCGCCAAGGCGCCCACCGGCACCGGAAAGACCTTTGCCTTCGGTATCCCCATGATCGAGCATATCGACCCGTCCAAGGAGGGCGTTCAGGGGCTGATTCTTGCCCCTACCCGGGAGCTTGCCATCCAGATCGGCGACGAGCTGCGGGGACTGCTGACCTATTTTCAGGGCATTCGGGTGGCGGTGCTGTACGGCGGCGCGGGCATTGGCGGCCAGATCAAGCAGCTGGAGCGCAAGCCCCAGATCGTGGTGGCAACGCCGGGACGGCTGATGGATCACTACAACCGCAAGACCATCCGCCTGGACAAAATCCAGACCGTTGTGCTGGACGAGGCCGACCGGATGCTGGATATGGGCTTTTTCAAGGACGTGACCCGGATCATCGATAAGGTAAAGAACCGGAAGAATCTGGGGCTGTTTTCCGCCACCATCTCCCAGGAGGTCATGACGGTGTCCTGGATGTACCAGCGGGACGAGGTGGAAATCACCGTGGAACCCAAGCAGGAAGACCGCCCGGACATTGACCAGTTCAGCATTACCTGCACCCCGCTGGAAAAGGCGGAGACGTCCCTGCGCCTGATCCGCAGTCAGGGCTATGAGCGGGTGATGATCTTCTGCAACACCAAGCACATGTGCCAGCGTCTCTGCGACGAATTCCAGCGGGCGGGCTTGGACTGCGACTGCATCCACGGCGACATCCGCCAGAGCCAGCGGGAAAAGACCATGCAGCGCTATCGGGACGGAAAGCTGGCCGTGCTGATCGCAACGGACGTGGCCTCCCGGGGCATCGACGTGGACGATGTGGACTGCGTCATCAACTACGACGTGCCGGAGGAGAACGAATACTACGTCCACCGCATCGGCCGTACCGGCCGGGCGAAGAAAAAGGGCGTGGCATGGAGCATCGTCAGCAATTTCCCGGAGAAGGCCAGACTGGATGACATCTGCAAATACTGCAATTTTACCATTCAGCCCATGGTGATGGACAAGGACGGAAATTTGACGCCCGAGGAAGTCAAAGCCCCCGTGACGCCCAAAAGGAGATTCCGTTGAATCCCCGGGAAAGGGGCTTTCTGCTGCTGACGAGCCGTCTTGGAAACCCTGACCGTCAGGTTCTTTCTACCGCTCAGCTGCGCATGTTGGCGCTGCGGATGCGGGGCAGGGAATGCGCCCAGCCGGAGCGGGAAATGACGCGGCAGGATTTCATTGCGCTTGGCTACGACCGGGAGACGGCGGAGCGGTATTGCGCCCTGCTTTCGGATACCCAGGAGCTGGACTACTACCTGAGCCGGGGGAGAAAAATGGACTGCACCCCCGTCACAAGGGTCAGCGAGGATTACCCCGGAATTCTGCGGCAGCGTCTGGGAATGGACAGCCCCGGATGCCTGTGGGCGAAGGGGGATTTGTCCATCTTAAACACCCCTGCGGTGGCGCTGGTGGGAAGCCGGGAGCTGCGGGCGGAGAACCGGAAATTTGCCGCGGCGGTGGGATATCGGGCGGCGGAGGAAGGATTGACGCTGGTTTCCGGCAATGCCCGGGGCGCTGACCGCACGGCGCAGGAAGCTTGCCTTGCCGCCGGTGGACGGGTCATCAGCATTGTGGCCGACGAGCTGAGCAAGCAAGCCAGACGGCGGAATGTGCTGTACGTAAGCGAGGACGACTTTGACGGCGCGTTTTCCACCCAGCGTGCGCTGAGCCGCAACCGCTGCATCCACGCACTGGGGCGAATGGTATTTGTTGCCCAGGCCGACTTTGGACACGGCGGCACCTGGGACGGTACGGTGAAAAATCTGCGTTTCGGATGGAGCCCCGTAGCCTGCTTCCGGGATGGCAGCCAAGCCGTCCGTCAGCTGGAACAGATGGGAGCGTACCTGATTGGCACAGACGATTTGCAGGATTTCGGCGGCCTGATGAAAGAAGAAAAAACGCTTTTTTAGCCCATGGCGCATCCGCCGTGGGCTTTTCGCCGTGATTGCACGTGTAATAAGGAAACTTATCCGTCCCTCAAATAGCGGTTTACATTTCTGACAAAACATGCTAAAATAAACCCGATATAGGGGAACACCCCCGGGAAAGGAATCGGCATATGAAAGGTATCATTTTAGCCGGTGGATCCGGCACACGGCTTTATCCTCTGACAAAGGTCACCTCCAAACAGCTGCTTCCCGTTTATGACAAGCCCATGATCTATTATCCGCTGTCCACCCTGATGCTTGCCGGAATTCGGGATATTCTGATCATTTCTACCCCGTCGGATACCCCGCGGTTTCAGGATCTGCTGGGGGACGGCAGCCATTTTGGCATCCGTCTGCAATATGCCGTTCAGCCTTCGCCCGACGGGCTGGCACAGGCGTTTCTGATTGGCAAGGAATTTATCGGGGACGATTCCTGCGCCATGGTATTGGGCGACAATATCTTCTACGGCAACGGTTTTTCCGACATCCTCGCCAGCGCGAGGGACACCGCCGAAAACGGAAGAGCTACCGTGTTCGGCTACTATGTGTCCGACCCCCAGCGTTTCGGCGTGGTGGAGTTTGACGAAAACGACCGGGTCATCTCCGTGGAGGAGAAGCCCGCCAACCCAAAGAGCAATTACGCCATTACCGGCCTGTACTTTTACCCCAAGGGCGTGGCGGAAAAGGCCGAACAGGTGAAGCCCTCCGTCCGTGGTGAGCTGGAAATCACCACCCTGAATGAAATGTATCTGAAAGAGGGGCGGCTGGACGTGGAGCTTATGGGTCGCGGCTTTGCCTGGCTGGACACCGGCACCATTGAGAGCCTGCTGGAAGCGGCGGAATTTGTCCACATGGTGGAAAAGCGGCAGGGCGTCAAAATTTCCGCACCGGAAGAAATTGCCTACCGTTTCGGCTGGATTTCCGGCGATGAACTGCTGAAAGCCGCCGAGATTTACGGAAAATCTCCCTACGGCCGCCATCTGCGGCAGGTCGCGGAGGATCGTTTCAAGAGCTTCATGAAGAAAAAGGAAAGCGGGGGAGAGAAGTGACCATCATCGTGACCGGCGGCGCCGGATTTATCGGCTCCAATTTCATTTTCCATATGCTCCGCAAATACCCGGACTACCGGATCGTCTGCCTGGACAAGCTGACCTATGCCGGCAATCTGTCCACGCTGGCTCCTGTCATGGATAACCCCAACTTCCGCTTTGTGAAGCTGGACATCTGCGACCGGGAGGGCGTGTACCGGCTTTTTGAGGAGGAACATCCCGACATGGTGGTGAACTTCGCCGCCGAAAGTCATGTGGATCGCTCCATTGAAAATCCCGAGGTGTTCCTGCAAACCAACATTCTGGGTACGCAGGTGCTGATGGATGCGTGCAGAAAATACGGTATCCGCCGCTACCATCAGGTTTCCACCGACGAGGTCTACGGCGATCTGCCCCTTGACCGGCCTGACCTGTTTTTCACCGAGGAAACGCCCATCCATACCAGCTCTCCCTACTCCGCGTCCAAGGCAAGTGCCGACCTGCTGGTGCTGGCGTATCACCGCACCTACGGCTTGCCGGTGACGATTTCCCGGTGCTCCAACAATTACGGCCCCTATCACTTCCCGGAGAAGCTGATTCCGCTGATGATCGCCAACGCCCTGAACGACAAGCCGCTGCCCGTCTACGGGACAGGTGAGAACGTCCGGGACTGGCTGTATGTGGAAGATCACTGCAAGGCCATCGACATGATTCTCCACAACGGCCGGGTGGGAGAGGTCTACAACATCGGCGGGCATAATGAAATGCGCAATATCGACATTGTGAAGATCATCTGCAAGGCGCTGGGCAAGCCCGAGAGCCTGATTACATACGTCACTGACCGCAAGGGGCATGATATGCGTTATGCCATCGATCCCACAAAGATTCACAGAGAGCTGGGCTGGCTTCCGGAGACGAAGTTTGCCGACGGGATTCAGAAGACCATCGGGTGGTATCTGGACAACCGGGCGTGGTGGGAGACGATCATCAGCGGCGAGTACCGGGATTACTATGAAAAAATGTATGGGAACCGGTAAGGAGCATTCAAATGGGGCAGATTACTGTATCCAAGTGCCCGATTGAGGGCTTATATATCATCGAACCGACGGTTCACGGCGACAACCGGGGTTACTTCATGGAGACCTACAATCAGAAGGACATGGAGGAAGCCGGGCTGAATATGGTGTTTGTGCAGGACAACCAGAGCATGTCCACAAAGGGCGTTCTCCGGGGGCTGCACACCCAGAAGAAGTATCCCCAGGGGAAGCTGGTGCGGGTGATTCGGGGGCGCGTTTTTGACGTGGCCGTCGATGTGCGCCCCGGCTCCGAAACCTATGGGAAATGGTACGGCGTGGAGCTGACGGAGGAAAATAAGAAGCAGTTCTATATTTCCGAGGGCTTTGCCCACGGCTTCCTGGTACTCAGCGACGTTGCCGAATTCTGCTACAAGGTGACGGATTTTTACCATCCGGAGGACGAGATGGGCATTGCCTGGAACGACCCCGACATTGCCGTGGCCTGGCCGGAGGTAGTGGGCAGCTATTCCGGCTCTGCGTCCGGGGAGGGCTATACCCTGGCAGACGGCACGCCTTTGCGGCTGAGTGCCAAAGACCGGATCCTGCCCACCCTGAAGCAGCGGAGGGACTGAAAAAATGTACAGTATCGATTACCAATACCTGCGCCCCCAAAAGGCAGAGGCGCTGAAAGCGTGGTACGACGAGCCCTTGGCGGTTACGGAGAACCCTGCCGTGTGGCGCGGGAAAAACGCCACCATTCTTCCCCTGCGCCGTCAGGCGGAGGACAATCTGCTGTTTGGCAGAGGCGGCGTCGTTGACGAAAACGGGGAATACGTGCCGCTTTCCGGTATCGAAGGCCGGGTGCAGTTTGCCTATCCCGTGGAAAAGAAGGAATACCGGGACGAAACGGTGGTTTACTGCGGCTATCTGGTGAACCACTGGGGGCATTTTCTCATTGAGGGCGTGACCCGTCTCTGGTATTTTCTGGAAAATGACCCCGGAGTGGACAAGTACGTTTTCTTCCTGGATGAAAACGAGGAACGGGAGATCAGGGCGAATTACCGGGAATTCCTGGAGCTGCTGGGCATTTGGGAGCATCTGGAGATCATCAACACCCCCACGACTTACCGGGAGGTCATCGTCCCGGAGCTGGGGCTGTACTGCCGCAGGCGCTATACGCCCAAGCTCCTGAAGGTCTATGACACGGTGGCGAACAATGCGGTGCCAGACCCCAATTGGGAGCGCCCGGCGAAAATCTACTATAGCCGCAGCCAATTCAAGAAGGGAATGCCCTTTGAATCCGGTTTTGACACGCTGGACGATTTTTTCCGGAGAAACGGCTACACCATTCTCTATCCGGAAAAGGTGCCGCTCGGCCGGATGATCTCCTACATCCGCAACGCCGATGTGGTGGCGTCTCTCTCCGGTTCGCTGCCCCACAATATGCTTTTTGCCCGTCCCGGGCAGAAGCTGGAAATCGTGGAGCGATTGACCATCAATGTGGATAACCAGGTCGGAATCAACCGGATCATGGATCTGGATGTGACCTATATTGATGCCCATATTCCCATCTATCCCGTGGATTTTGCCGGACCTATTATTATGGGTTATACGGATTGCTTACAGCGTTTTGCCGCCGCTCGCGGCTATCAGCCGCCGGACGGTCGTTTCCTGACGGAAAAGCATTATCGCAAGTGCTTTATCAAATATATGAAGGCTTACGAAGATCTGTACAACTATAATTGGTTCATGTTTGACTGGTATGCGCCTTTAACGGAATCTCTGATCGAAGGGTTCCGCGCCGGCCAGGCATACTTTGGGGATTATCTTAACCGAAGAAAGCCTTTTCGGTGGTATCATTACTTGGAGTTCCACTACTGGAAGCAGTTTATAAAACGCCTTATAAAGAGATAGGAAAATGAACGGCAAAAACAGACCTGGAGGTGCTGTGCGTGTACACGGTGGATTATCGGTACTTACGCCCTCAAAAAGCTGCGGCTCTGAAAAAACAGCATGAGGTGGCTTGCGAGAAGCGGGAAACTCCCTCCGTGTGGCAGGGAAAGAATGCCACTGTTCTACCTGTGCGGAAAACGGATCAATTCGGTTGGATTGGCTGCGGAGGTGTTGTGGATGAGGATGGGAACAGCGTTGGGATTTCTGCGGTGGAGTGCTGTGTCAAACCGTGCAATTCCTTTGAATCCGCGGAATACAGGGATAAAAAAGTTGTTTATTGCGGGTACCTGATTCGCCATTGGGGACATTTTCTGGTGGAGGGAGTTGCCAGGCTTTGGTATTTTCTGGAAAATGATTCCTCCGTGGATAGCTATGTATTTGCTCTGGACGAGGGCGAGACAAGAGAAATCAAGGGAAATTACAAAGAGTTTCTCACGCTCTTGAATATCTGGGACAAGCTGGAATTTGTCAATAAGCCGACAACCTACCGGGAAGTGATTGTTCCAGATTTGGCTTTTCGCAGATGGGGAGCGTATTCTCCCAAATATCTGCGCGTATTCGATACAGTAGCGGCAAATGTCCGTGGGGGGGGGAACACTCCTGAAAAAGTGTATATGAGCCGAAGCCTTTTGCCCAAACACAGGGATTTGGAATTTGGATTTGAGGCGCTGGATGATTTCTTTAAAAAGAATGGCTATACGGTTCTTTATCCGGAAAAGATACCCTTGTCTCAACTGATTCGGTATATCCGAAATGCTGAGGTTGTTGCGACTGTATCCGGAACACTGCCTCAGAACATGTTGTTCGGTAAACAGGGGCAAAGGCTGCTCATTATGGAGCGATGCGCATTCATTAACGATTGGCAGCCGCCGGTTGACCGTATAAAGGAATTGCAGACGACTTACGTTGATGCCAACATTCCAATCTATACCGTACCAATGACCGGACCTTTTATCATGGGGTATAACGACATTGTACAGCGTTTTGCGGAAGATAATGGCCTCCTGCCACCGGATGCCAGATTCTATTCCGATAGGTATTTTCGGGCTTGTTTTATTGGATACATGAAGTCATATCGGGATTTGTACCGGTATCAGTGGTTCATGGAGCCGTATCTGATCCCGGAAATGGACTATCATTTGGAAGCGTACGAATACGGTGCTCAGTTTTATAAAGAATATCTGGATGGGAGTCGTCCGTTCCTGTGGCATCATTATTTTGAGTTTCATTACTGGAAACAGCTTGTAAAGCGGTTGTTGAAGAGTTTACAAAGCCGAGAATGCTGCGAATCGGAATGAAAAAGTTTCGGGAGAGATTGATATGAAGTTTTTCGTAACCGGCGTTGGCGGTCAACTGGGACACGATGTCATGAACGAGCTGCTGAAACGCGGATATGAGGGCGTAGGGTCTGATATGCAGGAAGCATGTGACATAGCCGCGCCCTACATGCCATTGGATATCACCGACAGGAACGCCGTAGAAGAGGCAATTACGGATGTGAATCCGGATGCCGTGATCCACTGCGCAGCGTGGACGGCCGTGGACATGGCGGAGGATGATGAAAACGTGGCGAAAGTACGTGCTGTCAACGCTGGCGGCACGAAGAACATTGCGGATGTCTGCAAGAAGCTGAACTGTAAAATGACATATATCAGCACAGACTATGTGTTTGACGGTCAGGGAACAGAGCCATGGAAGCCGGACTGCAAGGACTATAAGCCCCTGAATGTGTATGGTCAGACGAAATTGGAAGGTGAGCTGGCGGTCAGCCGGGAACTTGAAAAGTACTTTATCGTCCGCATTGCCTGGGTCTTCGGACGAAACGGGAAGAATTTTGTCAAGACCATGCTGAACGTTGGTAAAACTCATGACACGGTTCGCGTCGTAAATGACCAGATCGGCACGCCAACCTATACGTACGATTTGGCACGGCTGCTGGTGGACATGAATGAGACCGAGAAATACGGATACTACCATGCAACCAATGAAGGCGGCTATATCAGCTGGTACGATTTTACCAAGGAAATCTACCGTCAGGCCGGCTATCAGACGAAGGTTCTGCCTGTGACAACGGAGGAGTACGGTTTGAATAAGGCGGCGCGTCCGTTCAACAGCCGTCTTGACAGGGGCAAGCTTATAGAAGCCGGCTTTACGCCCCTCCCAACCTGGCAGGACGCGCTGAATCGCTATCTGAAGGAAATCGGGTACTGAAAGAATACCGCGTTTCTCCACATTTAGTGCTATAATTTGTCAAATATATCCGCAGGGGACGAAGGTTTATCGTCCCCTGCGGTTTTGTCAATTTTTCCGCATGAAATGCTCTTTCATACTATTTCTCGATAAAATGGTTAACACCATTTTATCCTGCGAATCCTTCGCAGGCCGCCGGTGGCGGCGAGAAATGTATGGACTTACGTTTTTTGCGGCTACGCCGCTGGCTGCTGAAACAGCAGCCGAATAAAACGGTTTTTAACCGTTTTATTAAAAACTAGTATCAGAGCAACCTCATTTGCCGCTCTCCAGATCGGCGGCGATGATCCGCTTCATGGCTTCGATGCCCACCTTGACGGCGCCGGTGGTGTCCTCGGTCATGGGCATGGCGAGACCCGCTTTTTCCCGCTCCTGATTCCAAACGGCGTGGAAGCAGCTGCCGCAGCGCACGCCCAGGGCGGCGGCGACCACAAACAGGGCAGCGGACTCCATTTCGCTGGCCTTGACGCCCAGACGCTTCCAGCTTTCCCACTTTTGCAGCAGGTCGTAATATACAGGAGATTTTTCCGGACTGTGCTGACCATAAAAAGAATCCTTGCACTGGACGACGCCGGTGTGGGTACGGTAGCCAAGGCCTTCACTGGCGGCTTTAAGCGCGGCGGTGATGTCAAAGTCCGGCACGGCGGGGAACTCGATGGGGGCGTATTCCAGGGAGGTATGCTCGTAGCGGATAGCCCCCGTGGCCACCACCACGTCCCCGGGCAGAACGTCCATGGCGATGCCGCCGCAGGTGCCGACCCGAATGAAGGTATCCGCGCCGATGGCCGCCAATTCCTCCATGGCGATGGAGGCCGACGGGCCGCCGATGCCGGTGGAGCAGACGGAGACCTTCTGCCCCAGCATGGTGCCTGTGTAAATATTGTACTCCCGGTTCATGCCAATATGGACGGGGTTATCAAAGAAGCTGGCAATGGACTGGCAGCGCCCCGGGTCGCCGGGGAGGAAAACGTAACGTCCCACGTCCCCCTTGTTACAGTGAATGTGATACTGCATTCCGACATCCTGCATATAAAACACCTCGTAATTTGGATTTGTTTTTATATTATATTACAAAATTATGGAATTTGCAAGCAGAAATCGGAGCGCTTTTGGCGCTCCGATTTGCTGTTAGAAAAAGCTTACCTGACTGGTATCGGGCAGGTCGCCGAAAGCGCCGGCTTCCTTGAGCATCTGAATGTGGGTCTTGGACACCTTGGGGCAGGCGGCGGCGACTTCTTCCACGGACAGGAAGGTTTTGCCCTCCCGTCCACGCATCAAATCCCATGCCGCGTTTTCGCCAAGACCGGAGATCGCGACGAAGGGGGGCAGAAGCCTGCCGTCCTTAATGATGAATTTCGTGGCGTGGCTGTCGTAAATGCTGATGGGCAGAAATTCAAAGCCCCGGATGTAGTATTCGTAGGCCACCTCCAGCGTGGTCAGCAGATCTTCGTCCTTGTCCGTGGCGTTTTCGTTGTTCTCGATGGCGTCGATGTTTGCGACCACCGCTTCCTTGCCGTGGGTCATCAGCACCGCGTCGAAGCCGCCCTTCTGACTGCGGCGGTAGAAATAGGCGGAATAGAAGGCCAGGGGATGGTGTACCTTGAACCAGGCAATGCGGAAGGCCATCATAACATAGGCCACGGCGTGAGCTTTGGGGAAGAGGTACTTGATCTTCTTACAGGAGCCGATGTACCATTCCGGCACGCCCGCGGCTTTCATTTCCTCCTCCGCGCCCTCGGGCAGACCTCTGCCTTTTCGCACGGCCTCCATGATCTTGAAGGAGCGCTTTTCCGGCATTCCGCAGGAGATCAGATAGAGCATGATGTCGTCACGGCAGCCGATGGCCTGGTCAACGGTGGCGGTTTTGGAGGTGATCAGATCCTTGGCGTTGCCCAGCCACACGTCGGTGCCATGGGAGAAGCCGGACAGACGCAGCAGCGTATCAAACCGGGTGGGCATGGTGTCCATCAGCATTCCCCGGGTAAAGCGGGTGTTGAATTCCGGAATGGCGACGGCGCCGGTGGGGCCGAGAATTTTGTCATCCTCATAGCCCAGCACCTTGGAGGAGATGAAAATGGACATGGTGTCCTTGTCGTCCAGAGGGATGGTCTTGGCGTCAATGCCGGTCATGTCCTCCATCATGCGGATCATGGTGGGGTCATCGTGCCCCAGCATGTCCAGCTTCAGAAGGTTTTCCTCCATGGAGTGGTATTCAAAATGGGTGGTGATCTGGTCGGCCTGGGGGTCGTCCGCTGGGTGCTGCACCGGGCAGAAATCCCAGATTTCGTTTTCCTGGGGAATAACCACCAGACCGCCGGGGTGCTGGCCGGTGGTGCGGCGAACGCCGACACACCCTGCCGCAAGACGGGCTTCCTCCGCCCGGGAGGCAGTCTTGCCCCGCTCGGACAGGTATTTTTTCACATAGCCGAAGGCGGTTTTCTCCGCCACGGTGCCGATGGTGCCTGCCCGGAAAACGTGGGATTTTCCGAACATTTCGATACAGTAAGCGTGGGCTTTTGACTGGTATTCACCGGAAAAGTTCAGGTCGATATCGGGAACCTTGTCGCCGCCGAAGCCCAGGAAGGTCTCAAAGGGAATGTTGAAGCCGTCCTTTTCAAACTTCGCGCCGCACTTGGGGCAGACGGCATCCGGCAGGTCGGCGCCGCAGCCGTAGCCCTTGGGAACGTCGAAGGTGGTGTACTTGCATTCCGGATTGGGGCAGCGGTAGTGGGGCGGGAAGGAGTTGACCTCGGTGATGCCGGACATGTAGGCCACGATGGACGAGCCAACGGAACCACGGGAGCCGACCAGATAGCCATGCTCCAGGGAGTTCTGCACCAGCTTCTGGGCGGACATGTAGATCACGTCGTAGTGGCAGTTGATGATGTCGTGCAGCTCCGTCTCCACGCGCTTCACCATCAGCTCCGGAGGATTGTCCCCGTAAAGACGGTGGAATTTGGTGTAGACCAGATTTTTCAGGTCTTCCACGGAGTTCTCGATTTTGGGAGCGAACAGGTTGTGGGGGACGGGACGCAGGGACTCGCACATGTCGGCGATGCGGTTGGGGTTGGTGATGACCACCTCGCAGGCCTTTTCCTCCCCGAGATAGGAGAATTCCCGGAGCATGTCGTCCGTGGTGCGGAAGTACAGGGGCATGTCCTTGTCCGCGTCGTCAAAGCCCTTGGTGGCCAGCAGAATGTGACGGAAAACCTCGTCCTCGGGGTTCAGGAAGTGAACGTCTCCGGTGGCGACCACCGGCTTGCCCAGTTCCTCGCCCAGCCGGACGATTTTCCGGTTGTACTCCCGGAGGTCTTCGTCGGTTTTGGCCTCGTATTTCTCGTTTGCCAGCATGAAGCGGTTATTTGCCAGGGGCTGGATTTCCAGAAAATCGTAAAAGGACGCAATGCGCTTCAGCTCGTCGTCGCTTTTCCGGTCGAGGATGGCTTGGAACAGCTCGCCCGCTTCACAGGCAGAGCCGATGATCAGACCCTCCCGCAACTTAAGAATGTCAGATTTGGGCATCCGGGGGACCCGGCGGAAATATTGCAGATTGGAGTCGGAAATCAGATGGTACAGGTTGCGAAGACCCACTTGGTTTTTGGCAAAAATGATGATGTGCCGCGCCTGCCGGTCAGTGATCCGGCCGCCGGAACGCAGATGGGTCATGGCGGGGTTGATGGCCTGCAAATTGTGAATGTCATGCTCCTCTTCCAGTTTGGACATGAGCTTTGCCATAATTAAGCCGCAGGTCATGGCGTCGTCCGCTGCCCGGTGATGGTTGAAGTCGGGCAGGCTCAGGGCGTTGGAGACGATGTTCAGCTTGAATTTGTTCAGCTGGGGCAGGAGGTTCTGGGACAGAATCAGGGTATCCGCCGCCGTGTAATGGTAGTCGTAGCCAAGACGCAGGCACTCGGCGCGGATGAAGCCGGTGTCGAAGTCGGAATTGTGGGCAACCAGAACCCGGTCGCCGATGAAGTCCAGGAATTTGGGCAGCACTTCCTCGATTTTCGGCGCGCCGATCAGCATCTCGTCGGTGATGCCGGTCAGCTCCACGATTTTCCGTTCCAGCGGACGTTCCGGGTCAACGAAGGTCTGGAAACGGTCCACTTCCTGGCCGTTTTTCAGCACGACGGCGCCGATCTCAATGATGCGGTCGCTGCGGGAGGACAGGCCGGTGGTTTCCAGGTCGAACGCGACAAATTCCTGATCAAAGGCAATGTCCTGCTCACCATGAACTACAATGCGGTCGTCCACGTCGTTTACATAATATCCTTCACAGCCGTAAAGAATTTTGATATTCTGGTCGGTTCCGGCCACCTTGGCCTTGGAGGCGGCCTTCATGGCATCGGGGAAGGACTGGGCGACGCCGTGGTCGGTGATGGCGATGGCCTTGTGACCCCAGGCCGCCGCCTGCTTCACGGCGGCGGCGGTGTCCGTCAGGGCGTCCATGTTGGACATGGTGGTGTGCAGATGCAGCTCCACCCGCTTTTCCCCCGGGGCGGTGTCCTGCCGCTTGGGCATGGAGCCGGGCTGCATGGCATAGGGCTTGAGAACCATTTCGTTTTCAAACCGGTCTTCGATCAGCTTGCCCTGCACCCGCAGGACGGAACCAATCTGAACGTTTTCCAGAATGGGCTTGGCCTCTCCGGCCTCCATAAAGCGGCTGATACGGACGGAGTTGGTGTTGTCCGTCATGTCGAATTTCACCACGTAGGCGTTGCGCTTTTTCAGCTCCTTGTGGTCTACGGCGAAGACCTTGCCCTCCACGATGACGGTTCCCATGTCCAGGCTCAGCGCTTTCATGGGAACGGGCGTACCCTTGAAGGGCTTGCCGTAGAAGCCTTCGCTGGGGGCGGCGGGCTTGTCCTCTTTCCGGGGCTGGGCTGCCGCAGCGGCGGGGAGCTTTTGAATTTCCGATTCCCGCATGGATTCCGTGGCGGCAAACAGTGCCTTTCCTTCCAGAGCGTTGCCCGCCTCCACGGTAATATGCACCGGGGCGGCGAACCGCTCCCGCAGCACCTGCTCCACCGCCGGAATGTGCTCTAAAAGGGTTTCTTTTCCGTTGGCGGCAAGCTTTACCGTGAGATTCTGTTCAATCCATTCCCACTTTGCCCCGGCGAGAGAACCCCGCGCCATGGAGTTGCGGCTGACAAACAGCCACATCAGCTCGTCAGGTTCGATCTTTTGCAGCTCCGATTCCGGGTGGGTCGCGGTCAGCTCTAACTTTTGCAGACCGTACAGGCCGCAGATGTCCTTGCGAACCTGCTCCAGCAGCCGCTGTGGGATGTAACGCTCGGAATGCAGCGCCACATGGACGCTTCGGGTCTCAGGGTCAATGTCCGCAGCGGCGATAGCCGCCTGAGAAAGGGCTGCATACAGCTCCTCAGGCGGCTCATAGTCCGGAAACATATTCAGAAAGCAGATTTGTTCTTCCATATTGTGTCTCTACAGTGCTTCAATTCGTTTCAGCAGGGCGGGGAGCAGCTCGTCATAGGGAAGCTTTTCCACCTGCACGCCTTTTTCAAAAATCATGCCCCAGCCGTCGCCCCCGGCAATGCCGATGTCCGCTTCCCGGGCTTCGCCGGGGCCGTTGACCACGCAGCCCATGACCGCTACGGTGATGGGCTTTTCGCAGTTTTTCAGCGCTTCGTCCACCCGGTTCACCAGACCAATCAGGTCGATGCGGGTTCGTCCGCAGGTGGGGCAGGAGACGATGTTCACGCCGTCCTTCCGAAGTCCTGCGGCCTTGAGGATATCCCGGGCGGCGTAGACCTCCTGCACCGGGTCGTCGGTGAGGCTGACCCGGATGGTATCGCCGATGCCGTCCAACAGCAGTGCGCCGATGCCCATGGCAGACTTGATCAGCCCCTGCCGGACGGGGCCGGTTTCGGTCACGCCGATATGAAGGGGATAGTCGCACTTGGCGCGGAACAGCCGCGCGGCGGCCACCATGGTGGGGACGGTGGAGGATTTCATGGAAACGCAGGTGTCATAAAAGCCCTGTTTTTCCAGCAGCTCCAGATGCTCAAAGGCGCTTTCCACCAGCGCTTCGGCGGTGGGGTGGCCGTATTTTTCCAAAAGACGCTTGTCAAGACTGCCGCCGTTGACGCCGATGCGGATGGGGATGTGCTTGTCCTTGCACACCTCCACCACGGCCTTGACCCGGTCTTCGCCGCCGATGTTGCCAGGGTTGATGCGGATCTTGGACGCGCCGCCCTCCGCGGCGGCAATGGCAAGCTTATAATCAAAATGAATGTCCGCCACCAGGGGCAGGGGAGAGTCCTTGCAGATGTCCGCAAAGCTCCGGGCGGCTTCCATGTTGGGAACCGCCAGCCGGGCGATCTGGCACCCGGCGGAGGCAAGCTGTCGAATCTGCTTCAGGCTGCCCTCCACGTCCGTGGTTTTGGTATTGAGCATGGACTGGATAACCACCGGGGCGCCGCCGCCGATGGGAACGCCGCCCACCAGAATTTGTTTTGTCATCGTCTTCACCTCTTGAACAGGAAAATGACGTCCTTGAACATGATAATTGCCATCAGGGCAAGCAGCAGGATCATGCCCGCGCCGTGGAGATACCCTTCGTACTTGGGACTGATCTTCTTTTTCGTAATGGCCTCTACCACAACCGTGATCAGCAGGCACACGATGCGCCCGCCGTCCAGAGCGGGGATGGGCAGCAGGTTCATCACCGCAAGGTTAATGGCGATGAAGCCGCCGAAATACAGCATATTCAGCAGCGCAGTGACCTTACTGTCGGAGGCCGCAGCGACCTTGGACATTTCGCTGACGATGCCCACGGGGCCGGACATATCCTGGATGCCCACCTTTCCGCCAAAGAGCATTTGCAGGCTCAGGCGAACCAAGCGCACCGTATCCAGGGACTGATTCCAGGCCATCCCCAACTTTTCTAAGAAGCTCGGGGTGCTGAGAGTGAAGTTCATGCCGTAGCGCAGGGCAGTGGAGCCGTTTTCCAGGGTCACTTCGTGCTTTTCCAGCAGGAAATCCTTCAGAACGACCGTTTCGCCGTTCCGGCGCACCGTGATATCGTGAACGTCGCCGGGGTTCAGCGACAGAATCAGGGAAAAATCGGAGTAGGTATAGAGCCTTTCGCCGTCTACCTCCACGATGCGGTCGCCGGCTTGCAGGCCGTTTTCGCCGTTCACCGTGGCGTAGTCTTCAAAGCCGGCAATCACGGGAACGACGGTCTGCTTTATGGGTAGGCAGACAATGACCATCAGCACCACGCCGATGAGAAAATTCATCGCTGCACCGGCGGCCAGAATGATGAGCCGTTTCCACCAGGCCGCTTTGTCAAAGGAACGGGGATTGTCGCTTCCGCCGTCCTCGCCCTCCATGGCGCAGTAGCCGCCGATGGGGATGCAGCGGATGGCGTACAGGGTTTCGCCCACCTGCTTTTTCCAGAGGGCAGGTCCCATGAACATGGAAAATTCGTTGACCTGAACGCCGGAGAGCTTGGCGGCGGTAAAATGCCCCAGCTCATGGACGAAAATCAGGACGCTGAACAGGAAAATCGCAAAAATAACGCTCATAGAATAAATGCCTCGCAATTATCAAGAGTTCGCCCGAACCGCCTCACGAGCCAGACGGTCGGCTTCCAGAATCTGCTCCAAAGTGGGGTCGGCGATAAACGGCACCTGAGACGCGGCGGCGTTCACCAGCCGGTAGATGTCGTAAAAGCCGATTTTGTCATTCAGGAACATGGCGACGGCTTCCTCATTGGCGCCGTTCATGGCAGGGCAGGCCGTTCCGCCCGCCTTCGCGCAGTCCCGCGCCAGCGCCAGACAGGGAAAATTCTCCGTATCCGGCGGGGAAAACGTCAGCGGGCCGCAGGACAGCAAATCCAGCCGCTCCACCGGGGAGGGAATCCGCTCCGGGTAGGTCAGCGCCAGCTGAATGGGCAGTCGCATATCCGGCGAACCCATCTGCGCCATCACCGCGCCGTCGGTGAATTCCACCATGCTGTGAACGATGCTTTGCCGGTGAATGACCACGTCCACCTGTTCCGGGGGCAGACGGTACAGCCGCATGGCCTCGATGACCTCCAGACCCTTGTTCATCAGGGTGGCACAGTCAACGGTGATCTTTGCACCCATTTTCCAGTTGGGGTGCTTCAGGGCGTCGGCCTTGGTCACCGTTTCCAGCTGGGCGCGGGTCATGCCGAAAAATGGGCCGCCGGAGCAGGTGAGAATCAGCCGCCGGATCTCATTTCTACTGCCGCAGCCCATAAGGCACTGAAAAATGGCGGAATGCTCGGAATCCACGGGGACGATCTCCGCGCCGCATCGTTCCGCCTCGGCCATCACCAGCTCCCCGGCGCAGACCAGGGTCTCCTTGTTGGCAAGGCCGATGCGCTTCTTTGCCCGGATGGCGGCGAGGGTGGGCTTTAAGCCGACCATACCCACCACGGCGGTGATGACGCAGTCGGCTTCCTCCAAAGACGCCGCTTCCATCAGACCCGCCTCACCGAAGTTTACCCGGATTGGCAGATCCTTTATTCGTTCCGCCAGCGCCTGAGCGGCTTCCTGGGTTGCCATAACGGCGAGCTTCGGGGAAAACTCCCGGCACTGCTGCGCCATCCGCTCCACATTGGTTCCGGCGGTGAGCGCTGCTACCCGGATGCCGGGGAGACGGCGGATAATGTCCAGGCTCTGCCGGCCGATGGAGCCGGTGGAGCCGAGAATACTGACACACTGCACCATAGGCCGCTCCTTACACCGCCATGGGAAGCAGCACCAACAATACTTCCATAGCCGGGGCGACCAGGGTCAGGGAATCGAACCGATCCAGCACGCCGCCGTGGCCGGGAATCAGGTTGCCGTAATCCTTGATGCCGGTCTGCCGCTTGACGATGGAGAAGCACAGATCGCCGAAAATGCCCAGCAGGGAACCGACAAAGCCGTACAGCAGCGCAATGCCGTAATTGACCCGGAGATTGCCGGGGAGCAGGTCGATAACCAAGGCGTAAATCAGCATACTGACCACGGCGAAGGCAATGCCGCCCAGCGCGCCCTCGATGGTCTTGTTGGGGCTTACCACGGGCGCCAGCTTGTGCCGCCCGAATTTCAGGCCGATAAAGTAAGCGCCTGCGTCGGACATGAACGCCACCACGAAGGGAATCAGGATGACATACCGGCCGACGTCCATATTCAGAATACGGATGAGGGAGCTGAGCATGTAGGGGATGAGAAGACCCGCCACAAAGCACATGGCAAGGGTTTCAAAGTGAACCTTTATGTGGTCGAGCATCATCTCCGAGAACATCAGGATGAAGAACGCGATCATGAGGATGACAAAGTAGGAATGAATCGCGCCAAAATAGCTCCACATGCACACGGCGGCCGCCATGATGCAGGAGTAGATCACCAGCCGCGCCCGCTTCACCAGTCCCGTCCGGTAAAGAAGCTCGTAGGCCGCGATGGCCATAAGCGCGCTCATGACCAGTGACGCGGCGATCACCGGTGCGGCCAGTGTCAGAAGAAAGAGGATCGGCACCAGAATCGCTGCGGAAATAATGCGTTTTTTCATTTCTCTATGTCCCTCCGAACCGGCGGCTGCGCCAGTGAAATTCCTCAATGGCACTGTCCAGGTGTTCCGGAGTAAAGTCAGGCCAAAGTACGTTCATAATCACATATTCCGAGTACGCGGACTGCCACAGCAGGAAGTTGCTGACCCGCATCTCTCCGGACGGCCGGATGATCAGCTCCGGGTCGGGTACGCCCGCCGAGTACAGATACCGGGAGAAAACATCCTCGGTCAGTGTTTCCGGGTCGGCCTTTCCGGCGGCGACATCCGCCGTGTAAGCCTTCACAGCATGGATAATTTCATCTCGCCCGCCGTAGTTCAGGCAGAAATTTACCTGGACGTCGTATTCCTCCGAGCGGCTTTCCGCGTCGTGGCAGAGGGCTTGCAGCTCCGGACTGAGACGGGTCAGGTCGCCGAAAAAGCGGAATTTGACCCGGTTTTTCTCCATGTCCCGCAGCGCCTCTTCCAGATACCGGCGCAGCAGCTTCATGATTCCCGTCACTTCCTCCGCAGAACGTTTCCAGTTCTCCGTGGAGAAGGCGTACACCGTCAGGTATTCCACACCCAGGGTGCGGCAGTAGTTGGCGATCCGCCGGAAGGCTTCCGCCCCTGCGGCGTGACCGGCGGTGCGGGGCAGACCCCGCTGCTTTGCCCAGCGGCCGTTGCCGTCCATAATGATGGCAATGTGTCGGGGCGGGGGAGCGATTTGCGAAAGTGCCATAAAGCACCTCTTTCTAAATGGTTAGGGAAACTCTGATTCAATCGGCAAGGACTGTGAGCGAGAGATTTTTCGGCCAATCGAGGTACCGGAAAGGTTGGAATACTG
>ENA-OPCP01000052-OPCP01000052.1-human-gut-metagenome-genome-assembly--contig:-NODE-52-length-105847-cov-11.746446_pt1 | contig 105847 bp, 103 predicted proteins | sample MGYA00241563_ERZ501477 | MGnify/ENA primary metagenome ERZ501477 (study PRJEB25962, sample SAMEA2042572) | human gut metagenome | biome: human gut; feature: human-associated habitat; material... | reverse complement strand
CCTATTTCTACGCCGTGGCGGGCGGCAGCTTCGAACGCTACGGAAGCCGCGCGGAGGCGGCCTGCACCAGGGACGAGGCGTGGGGGAAACCCGGCAGCACGGCACAGGGGCTGCGTCCCCGGCTGCAACCCCTGCTGCGCGAAATGTGCGGCCTCTACGACGAGAACGTCCGCGCGTGGAACACCTGCGACCTGCTGCGCGAGAACTACCGCAGCTTCGCGCTGCTCTCCGACCTCTATGCCAAGGTGCAGCAGATGTGCGACCAGGAAAACATGATGCTCCTCTCGGAGACCAAATACATCCTCTCGGAATTCATCGGCCACAACGACGCGCCGTTCATCTACGAGAAGGTCGGCAACCGCTTCGAACACTTCATGATCGACGAATTCCAGGACACCTCCGTGAAGGAGTGGGAGAATTTCCTGCCCCTGCTGCAAAACGCCATGGCGCAGAGCGGGGCGACCTCGGTGCTGATCGTGGGCGACATCAAGCAGTCGATCTACCGCTGGCGGGGCGGCGACTGGAAAATACTCCACTCGCAGGCGCAACGGGCGCTGGGCGCGGACAGCACCGAGCTGGTCAACCTCACGGAAAACTACCGCAGCCTGCCCGCCGTGGTGGATTTCAACAACAAGGCCATCGGCCGCGTGGTCGAAGCCGACAACCAGGCGCTCAACGCGACGCTGGACGAAGCCGCGGCGCGGGGCGACATGGACGCCCGCACCGCCGCCGGGCTGCGCGACACACTGTGCGACGCCTACCGCGAACATGCGCAGACACCCCGCCGCCTGGGCGGGAGGCCGGGCTATGTTTCGGTGGAGACCTTCGCCGAACGGCCGCCCGTCGTGGAGCGCATCTGCGAGGTGCTGGACAAGGGTTTCCGTCCGTGCGACATCATGATCCTGGTGCGCGGGGCGACCGACGGCGCCAAGGTGGCCGCCGAGCTGCTGGATTTCAAACGCCGCAACGACGACCCGCGCTACCGGTTCGATGTGATGACGCAGGAAGCGCTGATCGTGGGCAACGCCCCCGTCAGTTCGTTCATCGCCGCGGCGCTGCGCCTGTCGCTCAACCCCGACGACTCGCTCAGCCGCGCCGTCTACAACCACTACCTCGGCCGCGGGTTCGACCGCCCGCTGCCCGGGGACGAACGCACCTTTTTCCGTTCGATCCGACTGCTGTCGCCCGAGGAGGCGTTCGAGCGGATCGTCATGCGCCACGCGCTGCACGACGACAGGCAGCAGACGGCCTACCTGCAAGCCATACACGAACAGATCATCGGCTTCTGCGCCAGCAAAATCGCCGACATCGCGCTGTTCCTCGACTGGTGGGAGCAGCAGGGGCAGAACCGGTCGCTGAGCGTCGACGAGAGCGCAACGACCGTCGAGATCACGACCATACACAAGGCCAAGGGGCTCGAAAAGCGCGTGGTGCTGATCCCCTGGTGCTCGTGGCAGCTCGATCCCAAGTCGGGCGGCAACGTGACGAACATCGTCTGGGCCGAGGCACAGGGCGATGCCGGCGCCGTCGGGCGCTTCCCGGTGAAATACAAGAAGTCGATGGCCGAATCGGGCTTCTCGGCGGAGTACTACCGCGAGCTGGTCTATTCGCACGTCGACAACATCAATCTGCTGTACGTGGCCCTGACACGCGCCGCCGAGTCGCTGCACGTCTTCATCCCCCGCAAGGGCGGCAAGAGCGTCGGCGGGCTGCTGCTGCAAAGCATCGGAGCCGACGGCGACAAAGCGCTGCTCGACGGCACCGAAGGGCGCCGCACCGCGACCGAGGAGGGCGAAAGGTTCGAATTCGGGCTCTTCACGGGCCCCGTACCCGGCGGCGGCAAAGCTTCCGACGGCAGGCACGTCGTGCTGGAGAATTACCCCACGGCACGCGCCGACCTGCGGCTGAGACTCCCCTCGCAACGTTATTTCGAGGAGGAGGACGAGGTGGAACTCTCGCCCCGCAACTTCGGCATCCTGATGCACAAGGCCTTCGAGGAGGCCGACGACCGGCAACAGATCTACGAGGCCGTACAGCGGATGCGGGACGACGGCACGCTGTCGCCCGGCGAAGCCGAAGCGCTGCGGGGGATGATCGCCCGGGCGCTGGCGCACCCCGTCGTGGGCGAATGGTTCGGGGGCGGCTGGCAGCGCGTGCGCAACGAGAACGAGATCATCGTCCCCGGCGCCGGGTCGACCCGGCGCCCCGACCGCGTGATGATCCGCGGCACGCGGGCCGTGGTCGTCGACTACAAGTTCGGAAACCGCGAACCCGGACGCTACCGCCGCCAGGTGGGCGAATACCTCGGCCTGCTGCGGCAAATGGGCTACACCGAATGCGAAGGGTACCTGTGGTACGTGAAACTGGGAGAGATCGAAAAAGTGGAAGGATAAGATGAACGAAACCATCGGCATCATACCGCGTGCGTTCCGCCGCCGGGGAGTGTGGGTCGCCTGCACGCTCCTGCTGCGCGCAGGGCTGAATTTCCTCGGGCTGGCCATGCTGCTGCCCGTGCTGGCGCTGGTGCTCGACCCCGGCAGCCTCGAGGGCGGCGGGGTGCTGGCACGCGCCTACGACGGGCTGGGCTTCGCCTCACAGCGCAGTTTCGCGCTGGCGGTCTGCGCGGCCGTGGTGGGCGTGATCGTCCTGAAGAGCCTGCTCGGGCTGTGGCTCGCCCGCGTCGAACGCAATTATATCTTCGCACTCTACCGCACGCTCTCGCGGCGGCTGCTCGTCACCTACCACGACCGGGGGCTGCCGTTCGTCAAGGCGTCGAACTCGGCCGTACTGGCCCGCAACGTCAACGTCGTCTGCCTGGCCTTCGCGGCGGGCGTGCTCAAACCCGCCGCCGCCATCGCCGCCGAGGCGATGCTGCTCGTGCTGCTGTTCGGGGCGCTGATGTGGTACACGCCCCTCGCGGCACTGCTCGCCCTGGCGGTCTTCCTGCCCTCGATCTGGCTCTATTACGGACTGGTGCGCAACCGCATCAACCGCTACGGGGAGCTGGAAAACAAGGCGCAGCGCGAAAAGGCGCGGCTCGTGGCCGAGACCTTCCGCGGCTATGCCGACATCGAGATCAACAATGCCTTCCCGATGATGCTCCGCCAGTTCGACCGGGCGATGGATCAGGTGATCCGCACGCGCCTGCGCGAAACGGCGATCGGGCTGCTGCCCCAGACCTTCACCGAGGTCGGGCTGGCCGTGGGCATGGCCCTGCTCGTGGCTCTGAGCCTCGGCGACGGCGACGGGCGGGCGCAAATGCTGTTCGGCGTATTCGCCGTGGCCGCACTGCGCCTGATGCCCTCGGTGCGCAACATCATGACCGGCTGGACGGCCATCAAATACAACCGCTACACGATCGGCATCCTGCGCGACGCCGCAGCGGACTGCCCCCCGGCGCCGGCTACCCCGAATCCGGGGAAAGCGGCCGCACGGAGCACCCGGGACTTCGCGGACACCGCCCCGGCCTGCGGGAAAACCCCGGAGGCAAGCCCAGTTCCCGGCACCTCGACAAATGCCCCGGGACAGCACAACACCCCGGAACAGCACACTTTCCCCGGACGGAGCGATACCGCAGAGTGCCGGGAGACGCCCGCCCCATCCGCCACTCCCGGCCCGCACAGCACACCCGCCACAACCGTTGCCGCCGGCAATTCCGGCACTCCCTGCAATCCCGGGAACCCCGCCGCCGATAGTATCCGCACCCCCGAAAAACTGCCCTTCAGCCGCGAGATCGCCGTGCGCGACCTTAGGTTCCGCTTCGCGGACGGCGGGCGCGAGCTTTTCCACGGCCTTTCGCTGACGATCCGCAAGGGCGAGCGCATCGGTATCCGCGGAGCCTCGGGCGCCGGGAAAACGACGCTCTTCAACCTGCTGCTGGGACTGTACGAGCCGACCGGGGGTGAAATCGTCATCGACGGCACGCCGCTTACGGCGGCCAACCGCCGGACATGGCAGAACCGCATCGGGTACGTCTCGCAGAGCCTCTTCATCGCCGACGGCAGCTTCGCGGCCAACGTCGCGCTGGGCATCCCCGCCGGGGAGGTCGACCGGGAGCGGGTCATGCAGGCGCTCCGCACGGCACAGCTCGGGGAGCTGGTCGCCGGGCTGGCGAAAGGGATCGACACCCACGTCGGGGAGTGCGGCTGCCGCCTCTCGGGCGGACAGCGCCAGCGCATCGGCATAGCCCGTGCGCTCTACCGGCAGGCCGACGTGCTTTTCTTCGACGAGGCGACCTCGGCGCTCGACAGCCGCACCGAAGAGGAGATCAACCGCTCGATCGCCGGGCTCGCGGCACGGGATGCCGGGCTGACATTGGTCGTCATCGCCCACCGCGAAAGCTCGCTCGAATACTGTAACAGGATCATAACGATAGGAGAATAAAACATGGAATACCTCATAGCCGGCATACGCATCGACATCCCGCACCGGTTCACGACAGGCGCCTTCGGCATGGCGCTGGCACCGTTCGCGGCCGGAAGCAAAACGGAAACGGACGCCGGCAGCAACCGTATGGCGGGCCCCGTGCCCGGAACGGCGACAACCGCAGCACCCTCCCCGTCGGAAACCCCGGGGACGGAAAGGAGTGCACCCCACCCTGCGACATCCCCGGCGGACACGGCACAACCAGACCTCATCCTGCGCACGGGACTGCTCGCCGGCGACACGGCCGGCTATTGCGAACTCGACGCATTCGACTTCACCGACGCCGATGCCGACTGCCGTTTCGGCCGCGACACGGAGGGCTACCTGCTTACCATGACACCCCGCGACGGCAGCGCCCCGGCACGGTTCCACAAAGCCTTCGGCAGCCCCGACGCCACGAGCGACATCACCCCGGAGCACAATCCGGCGCTGTTCCGCTTCGGGCTGTGGACGATGTTCAACATCGCCGCGCTGGAACGCCGGGCGGTAGCCGTACACTCGTCGGTGATCAGCCTGGACGGGCGCGCCGTACTCTTCCTCGGCGAATCGGGCACGGGAAAGAGCACCCACACGCGCCTGTGGCGCGAGCATATCCCCGGGGCACGCCTGCTCAACGACGACAGCCCGATCATCCGGATCGCCCCGAAAGGGGCTGCCGAAGCGGCAAGCGCTCCCGCGACAGACACGATTCCCGCCCTGCAAGGCGTTCTCGCCTGCGGGTCGCCGTGGAGCGGCAAAACCCCGTGTTACCGCAACGTGAGCAATCCGATAGCGGGCATCGTGCGGCTTTCGCAGGCACCGCAGAACCGCATCCGCCGCCTGCGTCCCATCGAAGCCATCGGGGCGCTGCTGCCTTCGTGCCCGCCGTCGTTCGCACACGACGAGCGGCTGGAAGACGCCATCTGCCGCCTCGTATCCCAAATCGTGGCGCAAGTCCCCGTCTACCACCTCGAATGCCTGCCCGATGCCGCGGCAGCCCGTCTCTCCTGCCGCACGGTATTCGGTGACGACGCCCCAAACACCCTCCGCTGATGCTGCTGACCAACCGCCTCTTCTTCGAACAGGTCGAAGCGATGCTCGCCGAAGGACACGAAGTCCAGATCCGCATGAAAGGGCACAGTATGCGGCCGCTGCTGCGCAACGAACGGGACATCGCCGTACTGACCCCGATTGCGAAATATGCCCCGGCACCTGTCCCGGCAGCCGGGGCATCGGCGGATCCCGTCCCCGAAACCCGCGCCGCAGACGGCAATGCCGGCACCGCCCGCCAGACCCGACTTTCCGACGACACCCCCGGCACAGCCCCCGACCTGCACACACCCGCCTGCGGCACCCGCCATCCGGCTCCGCCGCCGAGCGGCATCGGCGCCCTGCGGACGGGCGACGTCGTCCTGTTCCGCTGCGAAGGGCGCCATATCCTGCACCGCATCGTCGGGATCGAAACAGGCGTCCGCTGCGAAGGGAACCGTCCCGTATGCGCACCAGCCGCAGGGAATGCCCCGTCCCCGGAGGCATCCGCGGAAAACCCCGCAGAGAGGGATTCCGCCGCGGGGACGCTCCGTTTCACCCTGTCCGGGGACGGTAATTACCGCACGACGGAGCATTGCCTCGGCGAGGATATCGTCGCCGTGATGACGGCTGTCATCCTGCCGTCGGGACGCATCGTCCGCACCTGCTCCCGCCGCTGGAAACGGCGGTCGCGCAGGTGGCTGGCACTCCCCCAGGGCGTGCGGCGTTTCGTCCTCCGGGTCATGTGGCGGCTCGGAATCCGGTAACCGGAAGCCGGCCGGCAAACGCGGCCCCTGAAAACGGCAGCCTGCAAAAATTACGGCCGCCGATAAAAAAAAGGCCGAAACCCGCACGAAGTTCCGGGGATAAAAAACAGAGGTATAAAAAAGTGTAAAGCAAAAGATAATCAAATAATTATACACTTTTCTTCAGTACCTTTGTTTTAGAAAAAAAGTAGAATAAGGTAATGTTAAACGAGGTTTCGGTTTCCAAATCGTTACCTCGTTTCTTTTGCTCTATTATTCATAGAAACGTGATTTTCAGTTTCTTGCATCTCTATTCATCTTGACATGCGACTCTGCTGAAATTATTTTTGCAACCCTAAAAAGCAGAGTTTATGCGCAGCACGTTCAAGGTTCTGTTCTACCTTAAAAGGAACAAAGACAAAGATCAGAAAGTCGTCCCTGTCATGGGTCGCATCACGGTCAACGGCAGCATCGCGCAGTTCAGCGCGAAGCTCTCCGTCCCGGAAACGCTTTGGGAGGTCAGCGGCGGCCGCGCCAAAGGCCGTAGTCTCGAAGCGGATCGCATCAACCGCCATCTGGACAATATCCGCACCCAGATCGGCAAACACTATCAAGCAATTTGTGACCGGGAGTCATACGTTACGGCCGAAAAGGTCAAGAATGCCTATCTCGGCTTCGGAGAGAAATACCGGCTGCTTCTCGAAGCGTTCGAGAAGTTTACTGCCGACCTCAAGAAACGTGTCGGCATCGACCGCTGCCACGGTACATGGAACCGCTACTATAAATCCATCGACCATCTGCGGACTTTCATGCGTAAGGAGTATAACGTGAGCGATATGCCCTTGGCAGAATTGGAGCAGTCGTTCATCGAGCAATACCACGTCTACCTTAAATCCGATCTGGGGCTCAAGCCTACGACCGTCAGCGGTTATCTCAAATGCCTGAAATACGTTGTCAAAATCGCGTTCAACAACGGCTGGATGCCTCGCAACCCCTTTTCCCTCTATCAATATACGGCTCCGAATCCGGAACGTAGTTTTTTAACGGAAGATGAACTCCGGCGTATGATGACTACCGAGCTGCGGTATAAGCGTCAGGACTATAACCGCGATATGTTCCTGTTCTCCTGCTTCACGGGCATCTGCTATGCGGATATGGCCTCGCTGACCTATGACCGGATCGAGCAGGATGCGCAGGGCGAGTGGTGGATCAGCGGGAACCGCCAGAAGACCGAAACCAGATACGTTGTCAAACTTCTGCCGTATTCGTTGTTCATCCTGAACAAGTACCGGGGTCTGACCGGCGACGGACGTGTTTTTGCCATGTCTACACTCGATTCGATCGACGACAGCCTGAAAAACATCGCCCGGGAGTGCGGCATCGACAAACAACTCTCGTTCCACCTCGCCCGACACACGTACGCCACGACGATCTGCCTGTCGAACGGCGTGAGTCTGGAGACGCTTTCGAAGATGCTGGGACATAAAAATATCACCACCACTCAAATCTATGCGAAAGTCACCCCGCCGATGATCGACCGTGAGGTTACCATGCTCCGGGAGAAACTGGCAACGAAATTCTCCGTGTAGACACTTTGCGATAAAGTTTATAAATATATTATGTATTTACATACTTGTATAAACTCATCATTCGGTCATTGCATCTTTGCGGCGAAAACCTACTGCAACCCGATTATGGAACGACTCGATGAGATTTTGGAAATCGTCCGAGAGATCCGCGAAGATATCGCCTATATGAAACGTCACCGGAATATGCTTTGCGGTACGCCGATCCTTGAAGTGAGCGAGGTCTGCGACCTGCTGAAGATCAGCGACCGTCAGTTGCGCCGTTACTGCGTCAGCGGTCAGCTCACCGGGTTCCACTTCGGGCGCCGTCTTATGTTCTCCGCTGCCGAGATAAACCGTTTTGTCGAGCGGATCGACACGGAGTGCCGGCAGCGAAAAGAACTTAAAAACCGGATCAGGAACCTTTAATTCATAACCCTATGCCTGACAAGTATTATTTGGTGGAGTCCGGAGCTTTGGAGAAACTGCTCCGCACGCATTTCATGCTGACACAATCCACACTGCTTTTCGAACACCTGTTGAGCCACAGCGACCGCCCGATGTTCCTCTCGGCCCGCAAGGTCTGCGAGGTGCTGGGTCTGGACCGTCACCAGCTCGAACAATGCCGCAAAAAGCGGATGATCCGCGCCCGTACCGTCAACGGACAGATGCTGTACGATGCCTACGAGTTGCTTGCGCTTACTGAACTTTTCTACCGCCGGAAGCTGCGGAAGACCCTCTCCCGGATACCGCAGTTCGAGGTGCGCTGATCCGTTCGTGCTGAAAGGGACTGACTGCATCCGCAGCAGTCTCTTTTTGTTTTGAGACAGCACGAATAATAATTAAAAATCCCTTTGTGAACGCCGGCCTCGGGGCAAGATAGCGCCGGACACGTTCCGGCGTCAAATTTTTGCGGCACGATCTCCACCCTTCGGGTCGTATCGCCCCTCAAAAATTTGCCTTGTCCGTGCCGTCGCTGATAATCCCGCCCCGAAGCCGGCTTCTCACTTTCATAGCGGGGATCTGCCGGCCGTATGTCAAATCAAAATCCATTTCGAAGATGAAACATCAAAAATTCGAGATTGCGGTGGCGGGTTACGACTACCGCTTCAAGACCTACGCCCGGGACGGCGTGGAGGCATCGGTAAAGGTGAAATGTTTTCTCGGAAAGCCCGATGCCGAGTGTACGATCCTTGTGCCTGCGTTGAACGATTACCTGCGGGAAACGGAATCCTGCCGCAGGCAGGTTGCTCAGCGATGAGAAAGTGGATCGATCAGTCGACCTTCGACGAGCTGCTGCTCGCCAATGCCGAGGATAACATAGAGCGGGCTATTCGAAGCGCATCGGCCGTATTGGAAACAGTGCAGGAGTTCGTTCCGGAGGCAGCCTTGTTCTACCGTGTTACACATGCCGTGGACAGCCTGAAAAACTATTTCGAGGAAGCTTGCACCGGTTTCCGAAGAAACGACATCCTGTTTCTCGTCCGCCAATATTTCTATCCAAAACCCTATTACGACCTCCGATTCGATTGGTCGTTCTTCCGATATGCGGACAACTACTCCTACGGCAAGGCTTTCGACAAACAAACCGCTCCGAACCGTATCGGGGTCTTCACCAAAAAGAAGATCGACGACTGGGTGGAATACCTCACGCAGGGTTTCCGGAATCTCGAACGGATCGATGCGGAGAACGAACGCAAAATAATCGGGTACCGCAACCGGTTGGAGGCTCTGTCCGATGTGGTTTGGGTTCATGACAAAAGTCACGGCCAGATCATTCGTAACGGCCTGACCTATACTTTCGATATCCGGCAGACGGATTACAGCGAAAAGATCTCTTTGGACTATCGGTGCCGCACGCTCGACGATTTCCTTGCACTCTCCGACAATAAATTCACACCTAAACCTTAAACGACTATGGAACGAAACATTATTATCGAAAATATCTGCACTGCGTGCCGCTGCGGCGAACGTCGCGCCGAGGAATATTTGGCCGCGGAACTTCGCAACCTGCGGGAACTGCGGGATGCCGGGGCTCTGTGCTACGGCGATCTTGAAACGGCCTGTTCTGGGCTGGGACTGGACTTCGATTATACGGACTATTTCTGTCAGGCCTTGTCACTGAACTAACTCCGATTTACGATGAACAATCTTTGTTTCAACCGTTTCACACTGCGGACGGACGATGCGAAAACCCGCCGTAAAATCCTTCGCTGGCTGGCGCTCAATTACCGCTTGTACGAATACCTCCCCTCGGACGCAGAGGTTCGCGGACGGTTCATCTCGCGCAAACCTTTTCCCGCCGAGGCGTTCCGGCGCCAGATCGGGAAACTGCGCGGCGACAGGACTCTGTTCCTGCGGATTGTCTCTGCGGACTTATATACGCTCTATGTGGAAGCTAACGTCTATCTGCGCGGAGCGTGGTACCGAATCTTTCTTTAATCACCTGCCGCCTGCTCCGCAACGAGCGGGCGGCGTCATTTCCATATCATGGCATACGAATCATACATTCCTTTCGCGGATATCAGGGATTTCCACGACGCCGAGATCAACGGCATCCCGGCTCTTTTCACCATATCTCGGCTCGATTCCGAAACCCTTCCCGCCGATTTTCATTCGTGCGAGGTCATGGGCGGTCGGGGCAGCGATTTCCAGTGGCTCGTTCCGCTGGCTTTGGCAAACTTCACCGGAACGTTCGTCTCCCGGCAGCCCCTGCTCCGGGAAGGACAGGCGTACGCTGAAATACGCCGGTACGGCATCTATGACGCGACGGCTTTCGACGAATGGTCTGAAAACAATAACGATAACTATTAAACATTATGCGACGAAAATTCAAACTGAAGGTCTGTTATACCTTCCACGGGGCTTTTACCCTGCGTGCGGCTTCCGGCAAGGAAGCCGCACGTCTTGTTTCCGAACAATGCGGAACGGTTCTGAACACGATCCGAACGACTCTCAGCGAAGAATCCGAGGTAGACTGGCATTTCGACAAACATCCCCGGCTTGCAATCCGGGAAGTAATCGCTCTTCCGGAGACTCTCGACGGGGAGAAGCTGCCGCGCGTGGGAGTCTTCCATCCCGGGCAGCGTGTCTTCCGGAGCGATCCCGACTATGAAATGTCCGGTTGTTGTGTCGTCTGTTCGGGTAATGACGATAAGGAGACACCCTCCGACAAGGATCTTATCCTGATCTGCTGCTCAGACTCGGAAACTGAAGTCTATCCATGCGAACTACGTCCCATATCCGATAATCATTAAAGACACCTTCAAATGAACATGCAGGAATCCGATTTCCGGAGTGCGCTGGAAATCATCACCCGAAACAACAGAATCACTGTGTCGTTCAACACACCGATCGCCGACAACTACTCCCAAGTCTATCCGCTTCTTATCCATGAGAGCAACGCTTCGGTACTGAAACAGCTCCATGAGGCGGGCTTCTCGATGAGCATGACGAAAAAAGGACTGGAAGTGTCGAAGTATTAACCTCAAATAATCGCGCAATGAAACGCTATGAATTTTATCGGAATCAAAAAATTACTGTCATAGATTGCCGGTATTTCAGTTTTGAAGCCGAGAATCTCGAAACGGCAGTCCAGAAGATCAAGGATCTATGTGCTGACGGTCAACTCGATGAACTGTCAAATGATCCGACCTATCAGGAAGATGCTGCTTATCAGATTCCCGGAACGGAATATCCACTGGATATAGAAAACAATAATGGAGATCCTACGGTTATGATTTACTCGGCCGCAGACGGAAACTGCATCACGGACAACCTTCCGAAGAGAAGTATCAAATGCTTGTCGATGCCTGCGAGGCGTGGTGGAACAGACAATTCGCAGAGGAGCAAATCCGAATCCGGAAAGAGTCTGCCCAATGAATACCCGGAACAAACCCGATCTGCATTGCGGACCCCGACCTGATGTCCGCAGAAATACAATAACTCAAACCAAGAACATTTTAATGAACGAAACCATGAATTTACACGAATATTACCGTAACCATAAGGGCGCGATCAACGCGTCGATTATGGATATTGCCTGCGATCTGGCCGTCGGACGGCTGCTGAACGCACACGGTGCACCTTTCGAAACATTCGTCGAAGCCGATGACCCCGACGATCCCGACGGCGGAACCCATTACAAGGAGGAATATCAAAAGGAATACGATACGTATTACGATAAGGAGTACGCCCGTGTCGCAAAGCTGATGAAATTCGACTATTGCCAAGAGGACGGAGTCGCGGCTTCGCCTGAAGATACGAACACCTAAACCATATACTTATATGATCGATATTCCTTTGTCCCTGCGCGTTCCACCGCAGGGATGCTATAACCGCGGTATTTATACCTGTTATGAATGTGATTTCGAACCGCCGCACTATACGTAGTACCTTGCATGCTGGGCCTTGCCGAGACCTCTGCCGGTACGATGGTCGTCTGGGAATGTCCCCGGTGCGGTCAGAAATGGATGTTTCACTATCGGGCCCAAAATTCCCGTGAAGCTCACGATTACGCCGCCCAGCTCCTCGCTTACCGCACTGGCGATCCCGATTGGCGTATGACGCTGAATCCCGACTGGATTGCGGTGCCGCGGCAGAAAAAAGAGTAACCCTAAAACCTGATCCAATGAAAATCTTTGAAAGAATCACAAAACGCTATGCGCTTCAGAATTACTATCTGCGGCGCAATTTCTATTGGCCGGATACGCTGCCGGAGATTCTCGATTATTGGCAGCAGCACAATGACCTGCCATTCCTCTACGGCGGCGATAACTGGCCGTATGATGCAATGTGCGAGCGGCAGCGCCGCAAGGGCGTCTATGCTTCGCAATACCTGACACCCGACCGCACGGCCTGCCAGATGGCGGCACTGGCCGTGCGATATTTCGACAATGACAGCCGTATCGTGGACGCCTGCTGCGGCACGGGGCAACTTACGCGCGCCCTGCTCCTCGAGGGCGTGCATCCGTCGGCGCTCCTCGGCTTCGATGCCGATGCGGAGCTGGTTGATCTATACGAACGCCTCTACCCCGAAACTGCTGCGCTGCGGATGCAATTTCATGAGATCGACTTCCGCTGCGAGAACGTCATTGCCAATCCGCCGTTCGAGATTGTGGAGTGTGTCTACTTCCTGCAATGGCTCTCCCGCACGCAACGCTCGGGCGATCGTGCCGTGCTGCTTCTGCCGTACGGCTTTATCGACAAGCAGCGTCCCAAAGCCGTACAGGAGACGATGCGGCACTTTATCATCCACCACCGGACACCCATGCAGGAGCCGTTCGCACGCACTGCCTGCCGTGCGGAGATCGTCGTAGTGGAACGGGCGTAGTGCATTCCGACGCGGGGAGAACCCCGCGTCAATGTTAAAATTTTATGTCATGAAACGAACTGAAGTGGTAAACATTCGTTATGCAGCATGCGATGTTTACATCGGCCGTGCCGGCCGTGGTGAAGACGGTTATTTCAGGAATCCTTTTCGGCTGCTGCCAGGCATGAGCCGCGGTGCTACTTTGGACCGCTACCGCAGTTATTTTTACGGACGCCTGCGTACCGATCCTGAGTTTCGTCAGCGTATCCATGCTTTGAAAGGCAAACGCTTGGGATGCTTCTGTAAGCCTTATCCATGTCATAGGGATATTATCAAAGAATATCTCAATACCTTGGACGATGAATAAAGGTCGTATGCCCGGCGGCATTGCTATTCCGGGATTTTTTCCGTAATTTTACTGGGTATTCAGTATCGTCCGTTTTATGAACGAACACCCGGCAACTCTTCTGCGCTGTGTCGTGGAACGTATCACCTATCAGAATCCCGAGAACGGATACTCGGTGCTGAAGGTCAAGGTGAAGGGCTATAACGACCTTGTCACGCTCGTGGGTAACCTGCTGGAGGTTCCCGTGGGCAGCGTCCTTCTGTGCCGCGGCGAATGGAAGGTGGACAAATGCTACGGCAGCCAGTTCGTCGCCGCGACATGGGAGGAGACGATGCCCGCCACGGTGTACGGGATCGAAAAATACCTCGGCAGCGGATTGGTCAAGGGCATCGGCCCCCGGTTCGCCCGGGCTATCGTCCAGCGATTCGGAACGGAGACCATCGACATCATCGAGACGGAGATCGAACGGCTTTACGAAGTTCCGAACATCGGACGTAAGCGTGTAGCGAAGATCCGCGAGAGTTGGGAGAAGCAGAAAGACATCAAAAATGTCATGCTTTTTCTGCAGGGCTACGGCGTGAGCACGGCCTATGCGGCCAAAATCTACCGGGAATACGGCAAGGAGAGTATTGACAAGGTGCGGGAGAATCCCTACCGCCTTGCCGACGATATCTGGGGCATCGGCTTCAAGACCGCCGACGGCATCGCCGCAAAGATGGGCTATGAGAAAGAGGACCCGCGACGGTGCCGGAGCGGCATCCTCTATACGCTGGGACAACTTTCGGACGAAGGACATGTCTACGCCGGGGAGGAACAGCTGGTAAAGACTGCGGGGCAGCTTCTTGAAGCGGGCGAAACGGCTATCCGTGACACCCTTGCAGGGATGCTTCAGGCCGAAGACCTTATTCTCGACAAGGATGCCATTTACCTTCCTCCGTTCTACCATGCCGAGTGCGGTACGTCGCGTCGCCTGAGAGATTTGGCAGAGAGTACGGGCCGTTCGTTGTTCGACGGGCTTTTCGATCCGTCGTCCCTCACCGCGGAAACCGGCATCGAATACGACGAAGTTCAGCTTGCGGCTATCCGGCAGGCCGTCACGTCCAAAGTCATGGTGTTGACCGGCGGCCCCGGTACGGGTAAGACGACTACGACGCAGGGAATTATCGCGGCCTTGAAAAAAGCCGGCCTGCGCGTGCTGCTGGCGGCACCGACGGGACGTGCTGCCAAGCGTATGAGCGAGGCGACGGGCATGGAGGCCAAGACCATCCACCGGCTGTTGGAGTACAACCCGCAGGACGGCTACAAGCGCAACGACGAGAACCCGCTGGAAGGCGACGCGCTGATCGTGGACGAGTGTTCTATGATCGACATCCTTTTGATGAACAACCTGCTGAAAGCCGTTCCCGTGGGGATGCGGCTGGTGTTCGTCGGCGACATCGACCAGCTGCCGAGCGTCGGGGCGGGAAACGTCCTGCGCGACATCATCGACTCGCAGCGTATCCCCGTCGTGCGGCTCGTGCGCATCTTCCGGCAGGCGCAGAAGAGCCGTATCGTGATGAACGCCCACACCATCAACCAGGGACGCTTCCCCGATACGAGCAACGGCCGCGACACCGACTTTTTCTTCATGCGGGAGGACGACCCCGAACGGGCCGCCGAAACCATCGTCCGGCTGGTGAAGGAGCGCCTGCCCCGCGCCTACCGGGAAAGTCCGGACCGTATTCAAGTACTTACGCCGATGCAGCGGGGCGTCGTGGGCGCCGCGAACCTGAACCTGCTGTTGCAGCAGGCATTGAATCCTTCGGGGCCGAGCCTCGGCCGCGGCGGCTACACCTACCGACAGGGCGACCGCGTGATGCAGTTGCGCAACAACTATGCTAAGGAGGTGTTCAACGGCGATCTGGGTTATATCCGTGAGGTGGATACGGAGGACAGGATGCTGACGGTGGATTTCGACGGCAAGAAGGTCGAGTACGATGTCACGGAACTCGACGAACTGACGCTGGCCTACGCCACGACGATCCATAAGGCCCAAGGGTCGGAATACCCGATCGTGGTCATGCCGGTACTGATGACCCACTTCGTGATGCTCCAGCGCAACCTGATCTATACGGGTATTACGCGCGCCAAAAAGATCTGCGTGCTGATCGGCGCAATGAAAGCCTTGGCCTATGCCGTCCGCAATATGTCCGTGCTGAAACGCAATACGAGCCTTCGGGAGCGGTTGAATCCCTCCCTGACGACCGACGGGAAACTCCGGGGCTGAATCTTCGACAGGGCTGCCGTCATTTCCTCCGCCGGTAAGGCCGAAACCGCCGGGACAAAAAAGGGTGTCCTTCGAAAGAACACCCTGCGTCATGCGATGAAAACGAGCTATTTGGCAGCTGCCGCAAGCGACGTTTTCCGGAATTCCTTGAGTTTCTTCTCAAGCTCCAGCGACACCTTACGGGCGCGCAGTCCCGCAGCTTTGTTGTTTTTTCCCGCCTGAAGCTCTGCGTCGGTCTTGAATGCCGCATACAGCTCGTCGATAGTCTTTACCAGTTCATTCATGGTCGTATGGAATTTAGTAGTTTAACACGATCCAAAAATAGATATTTTTTCACAAAAACAGCTTTGTGATGCTATTTTTTTCGGCCGGTTCCCTCGGTGCACGGCATTCCATTCCCGAAAGAATTTTTCTGCGAGGCTCCTTCGGGTTCTGCATGCCGGGTTCATATGCGGTATATGTCCGTGCTGCCGGCTTACAACTCCAGATTCCACTGCCGTCTGTGCTCCAAGAACGCTTCCCGGGTTCTGTCGTCGAATTCCGAGAGATCCTTCTCCGTAAGGATTCCGTTATAGAAAAGGCTGAATACCGTCAAAGCATAGCGGGAGCCGTTCAGACCGTCATACTGACGACTTATATCTTTGTCGAATGTCTGTATGCTCTTATATATTTCCAAATATTTCTCATGGCAGGACTGCGCTTTTTCATCCTGCAGGAGTCGTTTGAGTTTCGCCAGAAAGGTACAGCATTCACGCTCCAAGGCCCGGCTTATGAGTGTTCGGGCAATTTTCTTTTGGCTTTTATCCAATTCTACCATACAGCTTACGGAGATTATGTTTTTCAGGACTCCAAAATAATTATTTTCGGTCTATTAAAATATACAAACCGAATATCGGCCCGCGGGAAAAATTGCTAAAACGGGCGGCGATATAAGAAACGCAAATTCTCGAGGATGAACCGCCGGAAGCTGAAAAACCGGGGCACGGCTTGCTGCTTTCGAAAAGAATCCGTATTTTTATCCTGTGCAAAATACCGCAAGCACAATTTTGTCAGCTCCGGATACTGTTGGGAAACGGTGTCCGGAGTGTTTATACCGTCATATGGGAATACCGAAAACTCCCTCCAAAGACACTTTTCATCTACCCGTACAGGCCGTTGTGTGAGATCACGACAGCTCTCTTCAAAACATAAAAAATTCCGTCGTGAACAACGGAACGCGTCAGCATATCGGTACATCGTAAATCTCCATCTTTAGGATTCTCCGAAAGAACAGAGCCGTCCGGAGCGATATTTATCGTATATGCATCGGGGCGACACGTATAAAAAACGAATTTCGAGCGCGAGACAGCCGGGCATTTTATTCCCCCGAAAACAGGACATACAACTTTCCCGTTTTCCGGACATTCCATGTTTTTACCCGGCCTTTGCGAGTCTTCTTGCCATATGGCTAAATAATGAGCCGGTGCAGGCGATAGACGTAATAGTCTACGGCATGTAGGCCGGCCACGAAACCTTTTCCGTGTACCCTTGCTGCGAGTCCTGCGACGCCCGAAATCCCGTATGTGACGCAACACATTGATAAAACCGTGGCACGCAAGCGCCCATGGGCTCCGTGCCGGAACATGGATACGGTCGAGCGTGTCTTTTTGGCCTCCGGCAAGCCACTGGTGAAACTTAAATCGGAATAGATATATTCACATTGCCATTGCCTGGCAAGTAAATTCTCCTCCCCACGGTTTAGGAATGTTTCATCCATGAATTTCCGAGAGGTGCCCGGCATATTCTCCGACTCCTTGCAGAGCAGGCAGGCCATGAAAACCGTTAGCAGTATGAATACCGATTTACGCATTCCGATAAACTGAATCTATTACAGAATTAACTGTTCGTATGGAACCGGCAAATTTTCCGGAGATATATACCGGAAACGGAGATGAATCCGACCGAATGCAGGATATTGCCGGATGCTTCGATCCGATTATACCCAGAAATGACGGGTTTCAATATGACATCGAAGCTGCTGCTTCCGATGTTTGTCACGGCAAAGATAAATGGAAATTACCTATCCTGCCGGTTGCCCCGGGAAAGATAATCCCGGGCCGGTCGGCCGTGCCTCCCTCTCCGGCTCCGGGACGGAAAAATCATCCTCGCCGGAGCTGCGGTATTTTTCCGCCCCTGCGCCTGCGCCGCGGGCTTATGAATCTTCCCGAGGCAACCGACCCGTTCGGGATATAAAGCCTCATAACATATTATTCATTGCTTGCGCGATAAAACGATAAAATTCGTGCGAGCAGAAAACACGTGAGACACACGGTAAAAACTGTTACATGTTATGCAGACTGCGAAAGCAAATTCGAAATCGAAGAAGGGCGGCAAGGCCGCAGTTCGGACGCCGGCCGTTCCCGAGGCCGTTGCGGCGCAAGCGCAAGACCCGGTTGCAGCCGGGAGTCCCGACACGAAACCCGCCGAACCGCAGGCAACGGATATCGGAGCTGTGAATCCTGTCGCAGAAACCAGTCCTGCCGAACAACCGGCAGCCCATCCCGAGACGGATGTCCGGCTGCTGGATCTGAACAAGATCGTCAATTCGACCTACAATCCCCGCAAAAACTTCCGCGAGGATACGCTGCTGGAACTTGCCGAGAGCATCAGACAGTCGGGCGTACTGCAACCTATCTGCGTGCGTCCGAGGGACGAGGGTTTCGAGATCGTCTACGGCGAGCGCCGCTATTGGGCGGCTGCGATGGCGGGCCTGCAATTCATCCCGGCCCTTATCCGGGAGTTGTCGGACGCCGAGGCCGAGGATGCCGCCATCACGGAGAACCTGCAACGCGAAGACGTGCGTCCGCGCGAGGAGGCCGCAGCCTACAAGCGGGCCTTGCAGTCGGGGCGGCACACGATCGAGAGCCTCGTGGGCAAGTTCGGCAAGTCGGAAGCCTATATCCGCTCGCGTCTGAAACTCTGCGAGCTGATCGACGCCTTGGCCGGGATGCTCGACAAGGAGGATATTTCGGTGGGCGTGGCCACGGAGATCGCCAAATATCCGGCCGACATCCAGCAGGAGGTCTACAACGATCATTTCGCCGAGGGGTGTTACAACTCGTGGAAGACGGCGCGGATCAAAGATATTGCCCGGCGGCTCTACGAGCGTTACATGACCAAGTTGGAAAGCTACAACTTCGATAAGACGGAGTGCCTTTCCTGCCAGCACAACACGGCCAATCAGGTGTTGTTCAAGGACGAATGTACGGGCGGTTGCGCGGGCTGTCAAAACCGCGAGTGCATGATCCGCAAGAACAACGAGTTTTTGGTACAGAAAGCCGTGAAACTCCTGAAGGACGACCCGCGTACGACGCTGGCTACGAACGGCGAAACTCCTGCCGCAGTACTCGAAGCTCTTGAGAAAGAAGGCTATCACGTCGAAGAGCTGGAATACAGCGTTTATCACTACGATAAAGGCCCTCAGATGCCCGACGCTCCACAAGCCGAGGAGTTCGAGTCAGAAGAGGATTTTACTGAGGCTAAGGAGGAGTACGAGGCCGAAATGGCGGCGTTTGCCGAAGAAACTCAGCGGTTGGAGTTCGACATCTCGGAAGGACGGGTGCGCAAATACGCCATCATCGGCAACCTCGATATTGAAATCCGCTACGAAGAGATCGAGGACGAGGAGCGGGAAGTGACGGTAAACGAGGGGCAGGACGATGAGCATAAGGTCTTCGTCACCGTCGTCCCGCCTTCTCCGCTGGAAGGGCTGATGCAGCAGGATCGCCGCAACCGGGAAATCTGCTACGAGCATATCACGACCGATATGAAGCGTGTCTTTCTCGATGTGAAGGTTGCGAACAAGCCCTTGCAGAAAGAGGAGCAGCAGATGTTCTACTACGCCGTGATGCAGCGCGTAATGAGCGACTCGAAACTCCGTCAGTGCGGTTTCCGACCCAAGGAAGGCTCTTACCTGACCGACCGGGAGCAGTTTGCCGCGGCGGGACGCATTACGGTCAAGCAGCAGGCTGCGTTGGTTCGCGCGTTTCTGGTGGACTACTTCCGATCGGCAGCTCCGGAGTATGGATGTACGGACGAAACGCTCCTGACGGGAATGATGTGCCGCTTTGCGGATCTGAACTTCTCGGAGCAGAGCCAGAAGGTGCAGCAGGAGTATCTGAAAGTCTACGAGTGTCGCAAAGCCCGTCTTCAGGAACAGATCGACGCTTTGCAGGCAAAAGCCGAGGCCGAGGAGATGGCGGTTTCGATGCAGGAGGCACCGGATGCCGAACCGGAGATGCCCGAGCTGCTGCCGGACGAGACGCCCGCTATAGAACCCACCCCGGAGCCGCTGATTATTCCTATGGACCCGGATATCGAACCCGATATCCGGATGCCTGAGGAGATGAAAACGGCGGCATAGTAACAACATGAACTAAATGTCCAAACCGACGGAGCAGGTTATGCCTGCTCCGTCTTTGCATTACTACTGTTATGAATAAGATTTCAGAGATTCCGGAACAGACACCTATTGCAGAAAAACCGACAGTAGAGATGCCCGCCGATCCGTGGCGCTGCGGAGCGTGCGGTTCGCTGCGGGTATCCTGCCAAGTCTGGGTGGACAGCAATACGGGACAAGTTGCACCGGCAGCTCCCGAGCAGGATGATTTGTGGTGCGACGGATGCGAAGAGCACACGTACCAGATCCGCGAAAGCGAATTGATGTCCGATACGGTCGAGCCGTGGTGGAATGACGGAACGACAGAAGAAGACCGGGAAATTATCACCGGACTGAATCCGGAGAATTTCAGTCTGAAGGACGATCGCAAGGCTTTCCGCGACGCCTGCGACATGTGGTGGAACGGGAAGACAAACGGCGAGAAGATCCGTCTCTGGCGGCAAGCTACCGCTCCGGAGGAAGAATAACATAAAGATAAGAGCCATGAATAAGAATCTGATTGAAAAGATCGCTCCGCAGCTGACGGAGCTGATGATAAAGAAAATGGAGACGCTCACCGAAGCGTGGCGCAAGCCGTGGATCGCCGACCTTGCGCACGGTCTTCCGCGCAACCTGCGCGGCACGCCCTACCGGGGCGGGAATATCCTGATGCTGCTGTTCCTCTCGGAGATCGCAGGCTACCGAACGCCGCTCTTCATGACCTTCAAACAGGCCAAGGAGGAGGGCCTGAACATCCTCAAAGGCTCCGGGTCGTTTCCGGTCTTCTTCTGGAAACTGTATATCCGCCATAAGGAGACCCGCAAGAAGATTGAGTTGGCGGACTATTACCGCCTGCCGCAGGAGCTGCGGCGGCAATACGACGTGCTGCCCGTGATGCGCTACTACCCGGTCTTCAACATCGACCAGACGGACATGCAGGAGCGGCAGCCGGAGCGTTACTCGGCGCTTACGACACCGGCCGAACCGAAAGACTACTCGGACGGTCTGACATGCGAGGTGCTCGATCGGATGCTGGCGGAGCAGTCGTGGCTCTGTCCCATCCTGCTCAGATCCGGCAACAGGGCGTCCTATTCGCCGACGCTCGACCGGATCGTCTGCCCCGAAAAGCGGCAGTTCCCGGAGGGCGCGGCCTTTTGGGCCACGCTTCTCCACGAGGTCACGCACAGTACTGGGCATCCGGAGCGTCTGAACCGTCCTTTTGGCGCTTGCTACGGAGATGCCGACTACATCCGCGAAGAGTTGGTCGCCGAACTTACGGCGGCCCTGTGCGGTGCGATGCTGGGCTTCGCCACGACGCCCCGCGAGGAGAGCGCCGCCTATATCAAGGACTGGCTGGCGGAGTTCCGTAAAGAACCGACCTACCTGTTCGACATCCTCACGGACGTGAACCGCGCCGCGCGGTTGATCTCCGAGCGGCTGGCCTGCGAACAGGAGCCGGAAACCCCGGAAGCGATTCCGGCCGAAGCTGCCTGAACCTTATAAAACAAATTGTCTAACCTGCGCTGCGACCTTTGGGCCGCGACGCTTTCATTATCAGCAATATGCAACATTCCAAAACCGAAGAGCGGTACAGCCTCGAAACACTGCTGCCGATGAATACGCTTTACGACCATATACACCATCTGACGCAAGAGGATGTGGACATGGCCAATAAGCTGGTGTGTCACATCGAACGCACCCGCAACCCACGTGTCCCGCAGGTCGGCGACCGGGTGCGCTATACCACGCGCCACGGCGACTTCCACGACAACGCTCTGATCGAGGCCGTCCGTGACGACGGAATGCTTTCGATCTGCCTGTGTCCGTACGTTCCCTTCGTGTGGAGGACAGCCGACGGCATCGGCTGCGCGGTCAGCGGAGGGCCTTTTACTGCCGTGATGCCGCAAGAGCTGAAGCCTTCCGGTGCTGTGCCGGGGGATTTCTGTGCTTGGGGCCATTGCGGCGCCTGCGGCAACGGTGCCGTCCGGTTCTGCGCCGGGGTGCCGCTGTGGGAGTTTCGGGAAGGCGATCCGCTCTATGGTGATTTCTCCACCGAAAAATGGCGCAAGATCAGCCTTCATAAGGATCCGGAACGTCGGGACGGTGACCTTTACCGTGGCGACTGCATTTCGTTTCCGACGGAGGAGGAGTTCCGACGGTTTCTCTCCGATTACAAAGGAACGGTATTCGCGGCTCCCGACCCGAAATCCGTCATCGTCTGGTGTTATCGGGACGAGCAGACCGCCGTATCGCAAGAGGAGTGGAATGCACTCGAAGCTCCGGTTTCAGAGCGTCGCCTCTACAACGCGCCCCAACCCGTAAAACTCGTCAAGGATCACGGGCGGCACACCACGGTCTGCTATTTCGTCAGACCGGAATTTTCTTATAAATAACTTGATTCTCTATGACTATGAAAAACAAAGAAACACTCGAAAAACTGCGTACTTATCAGATCGGCGTCATCCGCTCGGTCATCGCCAGCCGGCAAGGGCGCCTGGGAACCTATTCGGCCGATGCGACAGACCGCGAGAGGCTGGCAGATACGGACGGCCTCGCCTATGAAGAGTATTACGAGTCGCCCCTTACAATCAGATACGACGGTCTTTATCGCAATGTAATCTCCCTCGAATTTTGTGAGGACGGGCTGACTCCCGTCTGCCTGATGAACGGCGGGGATGATTTCCCGCTTCCGCTTGAAAATCTCTCCTGCGATACCCTGCAAGGCATCGTCGAATGGCTGGAAGAATACGATTTCATCCCGTCCGCCGAAGCTGCGCCGCAGACGACAAGCGATCTTACGGAAGATTTTGTGGAACGCTGCCTGCCGGAATATCCTACGCGCTACGACGTTTTCCGGCTGGGTGAATTGCAGAACTTCCTCGATGGCCATGAATCCCCGGAGTTTGGGCTGGACTGCGACGAAGCCGCCGCGGAGCGCGACCGTCTGCAGCTTCGGATCTATGCCGAGGCCATCACCGCCTTTATGAAAAGGCAGCCCGCAGCGCTTCCGGACAATGTGTCCCTGCGCGACTATGCCGAGGTGCTGGTCGATATCGCCTATGAAGCCGGCCGCAGGGAATTCCGGCCCTCGGACAACTCCCGCGATACGATCACGACGCTCATTGCCTGGGGCGATGAGTTCTTCCGGCAGCACGGGGATGCGAACCGGACGGAGAAGGAGTACCTCGACGAGATTTGCAGGTTCACCGCCGAGAAGCTGCGAAGCGTTCCGAGCAAGGACGATCCGAATGCGGAGTTCGACATCGCCTTTCTGAACCGTGCAGCCCTCGAAAGACACGGATATGACACTGCGACGATTACGGACGGCGATCTGCAGGAGTTGGCCGGACGGATGGGCGATTATTATTGCGACAGTTCGTTCAGCGAACATCTCCATATGGCTTGCGACGATTTCGGATTGCAAACTCTGGAATAGTATTGCTTCATATTTTCTAACCTGCGCCGCGACCTTTCGGCTGCGGCGCTCTTTATTTCCATTACTATGAGTCACATAATCGTAAAACGTATCACCATTACTTCGGACCTACGGGTGATGGTGCGTATGGCGGCGAACAACATCCGCCCGCTCGACTTCCGTTACGGCGAGATCGAATCGCTGACCGAAACGTTGCGCACGAAAGGCCGTCCGACACTCGAACTGGAACTGCTGTCGCTCTTTTTCAGGGGCCTTTAGCAGGGCCGAACCCGCTATGACCGGGCTGTCGGTTACACGCTGCTGACCGACGGCATCGACAAATACGAGGCGTGGGAACGCTGCCGCGAGGACAAGGAGTACGAACGGAGCCTGCTGCTGCGCATGCGCGGCTTCCTGCACTACCGTCCCGTTCCGTGCTGCTGCCACCTCGAACACCGGGGGTGCCCCGTGCGGCGTATTTCGGCCGGGCGCATCTCTTTCTCGCGGCAACACCGCCGCATCTTTCTCGCGGCAACACCGCCGCATCTTTCCGAGCGTCATCGACGCACAGGCCGCGCTGGTCGCAAAGGGCTGGAATCCCGACGACTTCCAAATCATAGAAGAAGATACCAAAAATCTTAAATCTCAGAAACAATGAAAACCTATCGCATCAACAAAAACGCCGAGCGTCTCGCTCAGGGGACGGGCTTCGCTCCCGAATTGATCTATAATAATATCTCGCTTGTCCGGCTTCAGGGCCGTAACGGCCGCTGTGGGCGCTTGAAGACTTTATCAATGAAAAGCTATGCCCCACAGGAAAAGTTACGGTGTGGGACGAAACCGTCATTCGTATGGCACTTGATCTGAAAGACATGGACACGCTGGCTTGCCGAATCATCGACCTCTGTGAGCGAGCCGGTGTTCAGGTTCCAGCGTGTCTGACGCTGCCCTGTACAGAACGATAATATTGCATACTCACATAATATCCATTTAATCCAACATCAGCCATGCACGAAGCAGAACGATATCTACGCGATCCGAAAACCCCGAACTCCCTGTATATCCAATATCAAGGTCGACGCCGACGCCTGTTTTACAACCGCGATCAGAACGTTTGCGGCATCATAGCTGTCGGCAAACGAAGGCGGGGATTCGGATTCAGCGACTGGGACGGAATCGAAAAGATATTCTGGCCGGCTCCGGCCGAAGATCCCGCGGAAACCGACCGCCGCCTGATCCGCAAGTTCCAGCGCGAAGCAGCCAAGGCAGGATTCACAAGTCCGTTCATACGCAAAATCCGAAATGCAGATTACAGCAAGGACCTCTATGAAAACGGTATCACGACCGGAACCCGCATCGACGGGCAGATCATCTCGCTCGAAGCCGTGCGCAAATGGTGCGGCGAGGAAACGTACCGGTGTTTCTGCGAGGCCGTCAGAAACCGCACGCCGTACCATTCAGTGCAATTCGACTTCCGGGGTTACGACGGCTCGCTCTGGGTGGAGCCCTGCGACAAAGATGACGACTACAATCAAGCCGGAGACCTGAATGCCGGATTTTCAAAAGAATTCCGCGGGTGCGGCAACGGTTATTACTACCTGCTTATCAACGAGCGAACCTTCATCGGTTGCGATATAGATTAATGAAAAATTTGGACTATTATGAAAATCATGTGTCAGGAGCACTACGATAAGGTAGTGCAATACGCCGAAAGCATCGGCGACAGCACGCTTCGGGAATGTTTGGAGCGCCTCGAACGCCGTGAGCAAAATCCCCATCATCCGTGCCAGATCGAACTTTACAGGGACTTCGCGCCCTATTCGTTCCTCTTCAAGGAACGCTATCCCGACGGGAGTCTGGGCGTTGTCGGCGGATTGGTTTATCATGGATGTCCGGATCGGTCGTGCTGTTTTATCGACCGTCCCTTTCACGGCTGGGCGACCCACACCTGAAAAACCGGTTATTTATGCGTATGAAAATTTTGCGCTATGCTGCAGACAGGGACAATCGGTTCGGAGATGTCCGTACCACCGTATCCGACCTTCGTCGGGGAGTGTATATCCGATTTGTCCCATGTTTGCTGCGGCGAATGACGAGCGATAAGACACAACTCTTGAAGGCGTATGCCGGACAAAGCACGGAAATTGCATATCATCAGGATAATTCGTATATTTGTAAAGCGAAACGAACTCCGGCCCATGACCATATTCGATGACTATATCCGAAATAAAGGCTGCTGCAAGGTCTCAAAGACATTACTTTGGGACTATGACTTGACGCAGTTCGACTGGCAGCGTTCGCGTAAGGTCGTCGTGCAGCGCATCATAGAACGGGGATGGCTCCGGGACTACTTCGCGGCGTTCGACCTCTACGGAGGCATCGAAGGCTTCCGGGAAATTATCAAAGAGGTTCCGACACTCTCGGCGCAGGATATGAATTTCGTATGTACGGCTTTCGGCCTTAAAAAAGAGGAATTGAGATGTTACACACGCAGACAGTTGCGCCGCAGACACTTGGGTTGTTGAAACAGTTGGAGGCCGAGCCCCGGCTTGCGGCGTTCAATCTGGCCGGAGGTACGGCTTTGGCCTTATATCTGGGGCATCGTGTGAGTGTCGATCTGGATCTGTTCACTCCGGAGTCGTTCGACGCCGGGGAACTCGAAGCGTTTCTTTCGCAGCGATACGGATTCCAAACGGCCTTCAGGCGCCCCGACACGCTGAAAGGCATGATCGACGGCGTTAAGATCGACTGCATAGCTCACAAATATGCATATCTCCGGCAGCCCTATGCGGAATCCGGAATCCGTTTATACAGCATCGAGGATATCGTCGCCATGAAGCTGTCTGCGATAGCCGACGACGGTTCGCGGCTCAAAGATTTCGTGGATATCGCCTGTCTGTCCACCCGCATCCCGTTTTATGAGATGCTCAAATGCTACGAACGAAAATTTCCGCAGGCAAATGTCATCCGCCCGTTCAAGGCACTCACATATTTCGATGACATCGATTTCGGTGAGGATATCGTCATGCTGAATTTCGAATACGACTGGAAACAGATCGCCCGACGACTGAAAGAGATGACAGTCCGCCAAGAGCATATTTTTTCGCAGTGGCCGTTAAAAGAACAGAAACGTCCCGTAGCGGAGGACAAGGATATGACCTCTATGAAACGGGGTCGGAAGAGATGAATCCGTATCCATGTTAAAAATGTCCGAACCCGGATTTTTATTTTCTAATATCACGATGCGCCGTTCTGCGGCAATACAATAAACCTGTTGGTATAATCATCGGATTGTCGATGGGCTTTTTTCAGTTCGGAAGTTTGTTTATCTTTGTCGGACAAAAACTTACAAAAATGACCAAAGCAGATATCGTAAAGCAACTCGCCCAGGAAACGGGCGTCGAAGCCGTGACCGTTTTAGCCGTCGTGGAAGGTTTCATGGAAGAGGTGCGAGCCGCATAGATCCGCAAGGAAAACGTTTTCCTCCGCGGTTTTGGTACGTTCCTGATTAAGCATCGCAAAGAAAAGACGGCGCGTAACATTACGAAGAATACGACGATCAAAATTCCGGCACACGACATTCCTGCATTTAAGCCTTCTCCCGCCTTCCAGCGGCTTTTGGAAAAGAAATGATTGCCACAACGCCCCGATTCGGATGTTCGAATCGGGGCGTTGCCGTTTTATCGCTGCCGGTGACCCGTCAGGCATTCAGGCGTGCATGGTCTGCGAGGAACTTCTCCAGCCCGCTGTCCGTCAGCGGATGTCTGAGCAACCCTTCGATTGCCGCAAGGGGGCATGTCGCCACATCGGCACCCGCATCGAGACACTGGATAATATGCTGCGTATGACGGATCGAAGCGGCCAGCACCTGCGTTTTGTAACCATAGGTGCGGTAGACCTTCACGATGTGGGCTACCAATGCCACGCCGTCTTCGGAGATGTCGTCGAGACGTCCCACGAACGGAGACACATAGGTCGCTCCGGCCTTTGCCGCCAACAGCGCCTGCCCCACGGAGAATACCAGCGTGCAGTTCGTCCGGATATTCTTCGCCGCGAAGTATTTTACGGCCCGTATTCCTGCGGCCGTGCAGGGCAGTTTCACGACGATGCGGGGATGCAGTGCCGCCAGCGCCTCACCCTCTCGCACCATTCCTTCGAAGTCGGTGGCTATGACCTCGGCGCTCACGTCCCCTTCGACGATGTTGCAGATTTCAACGTAATGACGGTTGCAGTTCTCCGTACCCCGGATGTTCTCTTTGGCCATCAGAGAAGGATTGGTCGTTACGCCGTCCAGAACGCCCAGTTCATGCGCCTTGCGAATCTGCTCCAAATTGGCTGTGTCGATGAAGAATTTCATGGTTCGATAGGTTTTAGGTTTCCATAAAGATACGAAAATTCCATATAGGTTATACCGGATAATATCCGATTTTACATTGCGGAAATTCTTTACGACGCTGTCAGTGTCTGGAAAAAGTCCGTCGGCGGCTGTACGGCGGCATGCTGTCTTCCCGGATACCTCGGGCGGCGACATATCTCCGGTTCGGATTCACGAACCTTTGCGGGGATCGGAATTCTCGTTGCGATTTTCGGTTCTTCTCCCCGGGATACCGCATAGTCCTATACGCCGGACACATCCGTAGAAATCGGATGTTAGGACATTCGAACGTCCGGAATGTAGGCCGTGGGGATCGTTCCGTTTGCGGGCATCGTTTTTTTACTTTACCTTTGCATCCCTGTAAGGAAAAGCCTTGTTTTTCCGGAAAATTCAGAGAGATAAAACTTTACCGAATCATGTATTGGACACTTGAACTGGCATCGAAACTCGAAGATGCCCCCTGGCCCGCAACGAAAGATGAACTCATCGACTATGCAGTACGTTCGGGTGCGCCGCTCGAAGTGCTCGAAAACCTGCAGGAGATAGAAGACGAGGGTGAAATCTACGAATCTATCGAAGACATCTGGCCCGACTACCCCTCCAAGGACGATTTCTTCTTCAACGAAGATGAATATTGAGTTTCCTCAAGCTGCATGAAAGACACCCCGGTACGGTCTGAAAACCATACCGGGGTGTCTGATTGTTCGGAAACGAACAGCCTTTCAGAGCCGCAGCGTGCGGAACCACGTCTGAATATCCTCTTGCAAAGTGCTCCTGTAAGATCGCCGCACGGATTCGAAACATTCCCACTGCTGCATAAAAACTTCCGCATCGGGTTCGACCGCCTGTCTCTTTACAGGAGTTTCGCATCCAACAATTCCCCTGCGGGTATCTCCACCGTCTGATGGCGGGCTCCGTTTTTCTCGACGATTTCCAGCAAAAGCACCTTGTCGTCGGGGATCGTAAGCTTGGGCAGCGCGAATACCGTCCGCTGACGCTGGTGCCCCCTTACAACTGCCGGATCGTTGCATACGCGCAGGATTTCGAGCGATGTCTGCTGTTGTGCCGTACGCTTGGCGAGTTTGCGATCCGCTACGATGAACCGCCGCGCATCCACCTCGAAGGAGATGTTCGTGTCGTTCGAGATGCAGGTGTGAATGTATATCACGTCATTGAACACGTAAATCCCCAACACTTCGACTTCAATGCCGTACTTCTTCGTGCGAATGCCCTTTACGTCCGTACGGTTCTGCCGGTATATGTCGCTCAACATACGCTTTACGGTCGCAGGCTTCTCGCGGCCTACCTCGCGCAGCAGCACCCGGCTTTCGGATGCTGGGGCCGTCGGCTGCGGATAGCCCACGGCAGCCGGTTTCTTCATACTTTCTGGTTGCGGTTCCTGCACTGTAAGATTGAGGGTCGAGACAGCCGGATTCTCGGCATAATAGACATCGAAAGTGAAAAATCCGCCGTCTTCGGTGATGACCGTCAGGTTTGTTTCTGCTGCGAAATTCCGCACGGCCGCTTTCACCCGCACGACGTTCTCGGCTCCATCGGCCTTGCCGGCGATGATGTCCATCGAGCCGATGTCGATATACGTGACGGGCGACGAGAAGAGGATGTGTACAGTCTTGGTGAATCCCGCTTCGATACGCAGCGGCCGGATCTCAGCCGGCGTTTCCGGTGTCGTTCGTGCCGTAACCTTTACCGCTGCGATTGCCGCGACGATCAGAATCAGATAAATAAGGTCTCGTTTCATGTGTGTTCTATTCTTTTGAAATCAATAATAGCTGATGATTGGCTTTGAGGGTGATCTTCACCTCGCGGAGCTTCCCGGCGACATACTGCGACGAAGCCTGCAATCCTCCGCGCGCCAGCTCGGACAATACCTGCTGCCCGGCCGAACGGGTGACGTTTACACTCGTTCCGGCGGTCTGCCCGACGGATGCCAGCGCCTCTTTGAGGGCCGTCCGCTCGCGGGAGTTCGGGACGTTCAGCCCCAGCTGGCCGTCGAGGTCGTAAGCTGCGGCTTCGACGGCGAAGATCCGCCCGCCGTATTCGACGGACGACACCGTGACTTGCAGCCGCATTCCGGCAATCGTCGCAAGACCGTATAACGGAGTGTTGCGGGGAATTAGCACTCCGTCGATGCGCACGGCTTCCAGCAGCCGCAGCTGTACCGTGCTTCCGGCACGTATGACCTGTGTCTGAGCTACGCAGGCTTTGACGGTCGGTACCTGATTCTCCGCCGCACGTCCCGTCGCGGTCAGAAATCCGAGGTTGCGCCCGATGGTGAAATCCGCCCGCGTGTCGAGCGTCGAGGCTTCGACCTCACCCTCCCGAACGGGCCGCATGACGGACAGGCGCGAATCCCTTCGCTGCTTCGTCGGCCCGGTCTCTTCGCCCGCGGCCGTTCCGCCGCCGAGATATTTCCGGGCAAGCTTGTACTGCTCCTCGGCCATTTCCAACGGGTCGGGCTGCTGCCGCTCGGCATCGAGCTGGGATTGCAGGGCCGTGACCTGCTCTCTCAGGGCTTCGACCTCGGCATTGCGCTGCGGAGCGGCGTAGAAGCCCTGCACCTGCTGCTGCATGGCCCGGTTGGCCTCGGCGGCCCGCTGTGCGGGGTTGTCCGCCGGGGCAGACTCCTCGGCGGGTTTGAGCCCGTCGTCCAGCAGCGAGAACGAGTTGTCGCCGAGTGTCATCATGCGTTTCTGCTGCTGTTCTTCGCTGCGGAACTGTTCCGCGGCTTTGCGTTTGTCGCCGACGGTGGCCTGAGCCTTGCCGTCCGGGACCGACGTGTTGATCCCCGCGGCCCCTTCTTGAGGCTTGACGGGTGCAGGCCGGAATATGAACCACAGCACGACGAGGAATATGCATCCGAGGATCGCCGCGAAGAGCAGTACCTTGCGTTTGCGCTGCCGTTCGAACTCCGCCGAGGGGTCGCTGCACGGATTCTTGTTGTCTGTCATAATGGTTTACGGTTTCAGGGGTAAATATTCAAAATGCCCGACCTCCAGCTCCGGTACCATGTCCGTAGCGAACAAGAGCCAAAGATAAAGGAGCAGCAGCAGGACGAGCGCCGCGAGTACGATCCGCTCCCGGATGCGGGGCGCGAGTGTGTCGTGCCGGCGCCGCAGCGACCGCCGTACCTGACGGATGCGGCAGCGCAGAGAGTGCGGTTTAGCGGTCATAAGTCGCGAGGTCTTTGTTCTCGACGATGTTCAGCGCCTCGACCATAAAGCCCTGCGGGTTGTTGTCCGAGCGGGAGACGTTCACCAGACGGCACGTCGTGACGAGCGACCGCTCCGTGACGGTGCTCTCGCGCAGGATACGCTGCCGTGCAAAGGTCGTAACCTCGTAAGGATAATGGTTGAAATCGCAGCGGATGCTGTCCACTTTGACCATCTGCGAGACATTGCCCGCGATCAGGCGGTTGAAGAATCCCTTCTCCTGCAAGACCTTGTAGTAGGACAAGGCGCTTTTGTCGGCCATCTGCAGGGCGCGTCCGACATTGGACTCGATGGCCGCCTTGTCGGGCGAGAGGGTGAAAAAGAGTTCGTGGAAGCGCCGCACATGCTCGCGGGCCTCTACGGGACGGTTCTGTGCGAGGTCCTGCGAGAGCGCCACCATCAGCGAGCGCCCGTTGTCCAGTACGTAGATCTTCTGCCGTTGCCGTTCGGCGAAGGAGTAGGACAACCAGACCGCCGCCACGGTTACGACGGCGCAGATTCCGACGAAGACGAAAGCGTACATGCGCAGTTGCCGAAACGATGTTTCGATGTTCGTTAAACACTTGAATTCCATAACAGCGAATTATTTTATTTTCTGAAAATAATCCGGGCGCCGTTCATGATACCACGCCCTACGGCCTTACCGCCCGATAATGCCGCCGAGCCGGCGCCTTTGGCCCCGGCCCATGCTTTGCCGGCCGTCCATCCGGCCCCGGCGCTTACGAGCGAAGTCATCTTCGAGACGGTCTTGTTGTAGGCGGCGAATCCGTTCGCCTGCACGACCCACGAGGCGATCGAGGGGATGCAGAGGTATCCGCAGACGGCTACGAGCATGAAGATCAGGTTCAGGCTGCTCGACCAGTCCACATACCAGTTGTATCCCTGCTCCATGAGTTCGGTATCATGCCGCATGGCGAGGCTTTGCAGACGTGCGATGATCGCCGAGAAAAGATCCGAGATCGGCAGCCACAGGTAGATCGAGACATACTTCGTGAGCCATTGCGTCAGCGTGGACTGAAATCCGTCGAACACGGAGATGGCGAAGGCGATCGGCCCCAGCAGGCTCAATACGACCAGATAAAAAGTCCTCAGCACGTCGAGTATGACGCTCGCGGCCGCGAAGAGCAGTTCGAGTATCCATGCCAAGCCTTTGAAGATAAGTCCTTTTACAGACCATGAGGAGCGTTCCTCGTTCATGCGGTCGAGTGTCTGCTGTGTCTGGTCGTCCACGCCCAGCTCGCTGAGCTCGCGCTCCATCTCCTCGTCCTCGGCGTAGTAGCTGTCCGGAGGCATCTGCTCGCGGCCTTCGAGTTCGAGCCGCTCACGCCGCTCCTGCCATTGTTCCATGTCGAGCGTCTGCCCGGCCATAAGTGAATGCGTGGCCTTTACCAGCGGCGAGAGAATGCCGTTCAAGGAGCCCAGCACGAGCGTCGGAAAGAATAGGATGCAGATGCCGACGGCGAAGGGCCGCATAAGGGGAAAGAGGTCGATAGGTTCGGCTTGGGCCATCGACTGCCAGATGCGGTAAGCGATGTAGAGCAGCGCCCCGATTCCTGCGATGGCCATTGCGACCTGCGACATCGGGTAGCACAGCGCCATCATATCGTCGTATAACACCCGGAGAATCGTGTGCAGATTCTCCGTAAGGGAAAGCATGCGTACCATCGTCGGCTACCAGTAGCGTTGTTCGTCGGTTCCGTACAATGAGAGCACACCCTCCATGTCCCGCTTCCGGGCGGCCCGCAGCAGGGATATGGAGATGTTCTTGCGCGTGTAGTAGCGTGCCAGATCGCGGTGGCGCCGCAACACGCCGTAGACGCGCTGCACTACGTCGATACGGTCCTTGTCCGTCAGGGACATGTCCGTAGGGTTCACGATGTCCTGCAGCTCCTTCAATTCCCCGGCCGACTCCTCGATGATGCGGGCGTAGCCTGCGGCGATGGCCGCGAGCTCCGCGGGCGTGAAGTTCTCGTCGCCGACCATGCGGCGATACCCGTCTACATAGATGTCCGAGATTTCGCCGACCAAGAGGATGCATTGCTGCACCTTGCGGGCCGAGCGGACGAGGTTGCTGACGGATTTCAGGGCGTCGTAGTATCGTTTTCCCTGCTCATAAATCTTCACGGTTTCCTGAAAACTTTGCAACATGGTCTGGCCGTTCTTGGCGGCTTCGACGATCTGCTTGGTGGAGTTGACGATGCCCTGCGCGAGGTTCGTAGGGTCCGAGACGACCCACTGGGCGTATGTGCTGCGGCTGATGCAGACGAGGCACAGACACAGCATAATGATTTTCTGCTTCATTGAATTGAATGTATCTTTTAGGATATTTTGCCCGAAGGCGGGCGTCATCGTTTTATTCGACAGCCTGGAGCCTGCGGCTCGGTGCTTTTCTTCCGTACCGGGACGATCTCCTGAGCATGTTTCTCCGACTTCGGGCTTTTCTGCCGCAGGGACTTGAACAGATTGTCCGCGTAGGGCTGCCGCCCGGTTATACGTACGAGCCGTGCATCCAACTCCCGGAAGGCTTTTTCAATCTGCCGGAATTGCTTTTTGCGGGGATTATCCGGCTCGATACCGTATTTGTCAAGCAGCTGCCGGTTGGTGTAGGGGCTGTCGATCTTTTCCGGGAAGCGTGCGAACCATCCTAACGTCTGCAACTCGGCATCGAGTTTCTCGATGTAGGTTTGCCGCAGGGGAATTTCCGGATCGCTCTCCAATATCCTCTCGGCTTCCCGTACCATGCGGTTCTCCGCCTTCCAGATTCGCTCCCGGAGCTGGTACACCTGCTGCGGATTGTCCGGACATGCCGGGCCGTCCAGCCGCCCGCGCATCTCTTGCAACCGCTCCATGTCGGCGTCCCAGTCGTAGAGGCGTACGACGTAACAGGAGGGCATATAACGTCCACTTGTTTCTGCCAGATGGCGCAGCTCGCGGAATGTCTCGGCGCGAAACTGCCGGTCTACGATATGCGCCGCTGCCTGCACCTCGTCCATCGGAGGCTGCTGGAGCTTGCTGTCGGGATGCTGCTCCAGATAGGCATCCAAAAGAAAGGTGTGCATGGCCAGCAGGCCGTGCAGGGAGTGGGCGGTGTCTGCCGGAACGTCCGCGAGGCGCCGTCCGATCTTTTTCGCAAGCGGCGTTCCGCGCAGGGCCTCCATCAGCTCCAGCATATCTTTTCCTGCCGCATCTTCGGGCGTCCTGAGAAAGCGGTCTGTCGCTGTATTCATTGTCAGTCCGATTCCGGCAATGGTCAGATCCGATTTCCGGTGCCGTCGCACGAGGTCTGCAATACTGCGTATATCTCGTTCCCGGAGCAGGTTCTCAGCATGATGTGCAATGAACGTGCGTCGGTGCTCCCTTTCCCACTCCGGCTTGCGGCGGAATAGCCGTGCAATCCTATCTTTCCATTCCATAGCCGTCGGATTTGAGGACGTATAATTGTAGGCGGAGTCCGCCGAAGGGCTGCCCCGACAAGCAGGGGCAGCCCGGAAATACCGAACGTGGTCCCATTATTCGGCCGGTTCGTTGAAATCGCACGATTCGGAAACGATGGCATCGTCTTCCTGCCGTCGGATGCTGTCCTCCGGAACGAATCGTCCGTAACAGCCGACGGTAAGCGTATCGGCGGCAGCATCGTAGATCACGCGGTTGCCGTCGTCGGCGCCGAGCCACAGACGGTGGCGGTGCAGCGCGATGATGCCGTCCTGTACGATACGTTTGTAGCAGAGCGCGTGGTCGAAAACGAGGATGCGCCACGTCCCCTCGCCGATGCGGCGTACCGAGGCCGAGAGGTTGTTTTCCGCCGAGAGCCACGAGCCGCAGATGCGGTCGGCGTCGAGTTGTTCCCGAAAGTCCGCCAAAGTGCGGATGACCTCGGTGCGGGTTCTGATCTCCTGCTGAAGGGCCGCTACGGCCGACGCAGGTGTCGATTGATTATTGTTCATTGTCTTGTGGTTTTGAGATTCGTTTGAAAGCGCCGCCCGGCACGAGGAGCAGCGTATCGGCCGTGGGCGTGTAAAAGAGGTCGACCCGGTGTCCGCCGTAGGTCGTATAATAGACGCAATCCTTGTAGTGCAGGAGGTGCGTTTCGGACGTGCCGCGGCGCGTGATGGTGATCCGGAATTTATCACCGCACGGCTCGATCACCAGCCGCGTATCGTCGAGCGTCGAATGCCATTCGCCGCACAAGGGACGGATTTTGCGGTATTCGTAATCGTAGAAGAGGCGGAAAGCTCCGAGCACGGCGGCCAATGTCAGCAGAATACCGGCGCATATCCAAAGCAACTGTTTCATAACAGGAAGAATTAAGATTCGGTGTTCGTTTTACGCTCGCGTGCCAGCTGGCGGATGGCGGCTTCGATGTCGCCGCCGAGCTTCCCGGCAAGCTCCATTACCTGCATCTTTTCCGACTCTTCGGTGGTGTAACACAGGTACTCTGCCGCGCTCGTTTCAGTGGCATAGACCGCCGACTGCACGCCTCCGAGTCCGATCCAGACCTCTTTATAGCGGCGTTTAGGATCGTTCGAGAGGTTGATAGAGAGAATCTGCGCCCGCTCCTTGTCCGTCAGCCCCAGCAGACGTTGTATGCCGTCGAATTTCGAGAGGTATTTGCGCTGGTCCAAAAGGATTTTGCAGTCGGCGTTGTTGATGATCGACTCCTTGACGATGGGCGACGAGATGATGTCGTCCACCTCCTGCGTCACCACGACCGCCTCGCCGAAATACTTGCGAACGGTTTTAAACAAATACCTAATATATGCACTCATATTGGCCGAGGTGAGGGCCTTCCAGCACTCCTCGATCAGGATCATCTTGCGGACGCCTTTCAGCCGCCGCATCTTCGAGATGAAGATCTCCATGATGATGAGCGTCACCACCGGCAGCAGCGTCCGGTTCGAGGAGATGTTGTCCAGCTCGAAGACGATGAAACGTTTGTCCAGCAAATCCAGCTGCCTGTCGGAGTTCAGGAGATAATCGTACTCGCCGCCCTTATAGTAAGGTTCCAGCACGTTCAGGAAATTTTCGAGGTCGAAATCCTTCTCGCGCACGCGCTTCTGCTCCAGAAGCCGCCGGTAGTCGGTTTCGACGAACTCGTAAAAGGTATCGAACGAGGGGACGATGGAGCGGTCGGCGCGGAGCTTCGAGAGGTAGAGGTTCACGGCGTTCGAGAGCGCTACCTCCTCCGAGCGTGTCGGCTCCTCGGATTCCCGTTTCCAAAGGGTCAGCAGCAGCGTCTTGAGCGACTCGCGCTTTTCCACGTCGTACACCCCGTCTTCGACATAAAAGGGATTGAAGGCGATGGGCGCCTCCTCGGTGTAGGTGAAATACACCCCGTCGCGGCCTTTAGTCTTGGCGTGAATCAGCGAGCAGAGCCCTTGGTAGGAGTTGCCCGTATCGACCAGCAGGATATGCGCTCCCTGCTCCCAGTACTGACGAACCAGATGGTTCGTCAGATAACTCTTGCCCGAGCCCGACGGCCCGAGGATAAATTTATTCCGATTCGTGATGACGCCGCGCTTCATCGGAAGGTCCGAGATATCCAGATGAATCGGAATGCCCGACAGGCGGTCGGACATCTTGATTCCGAAGGGCGACAATGACGAGCGGTAGTTGGTCTCCTCGTTGAAAAGGCAGAGCGCCTGATCGAGGAAGGTGTAGAAACTCTCTTCGGCAGGGAAGTCGGCCTCGTTGCCGGGAATCGCGGCCCAGAACAGCACCGGCACGTCCACCGTGTTGTGATGCGGCGTGCATCCCATCAGCGCGAGCTGCGAGCCCACGTCGTTGCGGATGCGCTTCAACTCCGCTTCGCTCTCGGCCCATGCCATGACGTTGCAGTGACAGCGTACGGAGCGCAACCCCTGCGAGTGCGCCTCATTGAGATACATTTCGATGTCGAGTAGGTCAGCCCCCTTACGGGAGCTTCCCCCTCTAAGAACCGTACGTGAGAGTTTCCCCTCATACGGCTCAAGCAATTCAAAACTTTTATTTGTAACTAAAAGCCGGCTCATAGTAACTTCCATTTATTTCTGTTAGTAATTCGGCTGCAATGGTCATGTATTAGGACTTTCGCCTTTCTACTGCTCCCTGTCATTTCAGTAATTTTCCAGGGAGTTTCCCGTGTGATGTGCTTGCCACACACAGGGCAACATTGCATTTGCTGATTCCACAGGCGATAGATATATTGCTTGCCGTCTAAGTGTGCAAGCATTCTTCGGGTCTTGTATTGATCGAAGAAATCTTTCCAATCGGCATCATATGGGTTGGCCTCACTGCGGATTTTGATATGTCGCTTTATTTTCGTATCCGACAATCTCACAAGAGTGTGGTATTTATCCACTTTCCTGTTTTCAAGCGGTACGGCAAAAGTCCAGCTTCTACCTCTTACAGTGTGATAATACTTGTTGGCAATCCATCGTTTACCTTTTTTGGGATGTCTTCTGCGAGACCATCGCCATAGTTTGTTGAAAATTTGTGCATCTGTTTTACGGAAAGTTTCCGATGCAGAACACCCCTTGTAGTAGTTCGCCCATCCTCTAATGACTGGGTTTAGCAATCGTATCAAAGATTGTTGCTTAGAAGACTTGTTCTTGTCCACTATTTCACGAACCTTATCTAAAAATCTCTTTCGACTCTTCTTGGATGGTTTTGTGATAAACTTGCCTTTATATTTTCTGATATTGAACCCAAGAAAATCAAACCCTTCTTCTATATGAGTTATCTTAGTCTTTTCTTCTGATAAGGTAAGCCCTCTTGCTTGAAGAAACTCAATGACTAATGGTTTAACATGGTTCTCCAACAACTCCTTACTCTCTCCTGTGATAATAAAATCATCCGCGTAGCGAACAAGATTTATCATAGGAGTATAGTAATTTTTCTTCGAGCGGTTTATCGGAAAGCTATCGGCAAGCAGTTTTTCCAGTCCGTCCAAAGTCATATTTGCAAGAGTTGGGGAGATGATGCCGCCTTGAGGAGTTCCCTCCTCTGTCGGAAAAAGTTGCTTGTTGAAAATAAATCCACTTTTCAACCATTTACGGAGCAAAACTTTATCCATAGGGATATTGTCAAGCAACCATTCATGACTGATATGGTCGAAACAACCTTTGATATCACCTTCTAAGATCCATTGTGGGGATGTCGTCCTTGCCAGGTCATTGAAGCATTGTTGAACGGCATCTGCCGTGCTCCTTTCTTTTCTGAAACCATAAGAATTGGCATCAGCCGTTGTTTCAGCTACGGGAGCCAGTGCCATCAGATACAATGCCTGCATAGCCCGGTCTTTCATAGTTGGTATACCCAATGGTCTTAATTTCCCGTTACTCTTTCTGATATGTACTCGTCTCAGAGGTTGGGGTGTATAACCTCTCCTTTTCAGTTCGGTTATTGCACACACTTTAGCATCTGGCGTTTTCCATGTTACCATATCGACGCCAGCCGTTTTACTCCCATTATTGGAAGTTACACGTCTTACCGCTAATGCTTTAGCGTAAAACGAGTGGGTCAGTGTCCACTGCAAGGCTTTGACCTTGTTGTGGCGACCCTCTTTTTGAGCCTTTACAATACGCGCTTGTAGCTTTTGAACCGCAGCTTCGCATTTGAGCCAATTTATACTGTCCCATTTGCTCTGCGTTTGGTCAGTCGATGCACACGATTTTTTAATTTCGTTCATTTGCTTTTCTCCTTTTAAAAGTTCTAAAAGTTTCTTGTAAAGAATCACCTACCGCAGAAGTCAGCCTGCTTTCGCAGCGGGATGATGTTTCAATCCCTATTCACCCCATTACAGGGTGGCATTCGCTTTTTCTGCAATCCTATACCCGCACTCCATTCGGCATTCCTTACGGTCTGCTTACCTGTCATTGGCAGGAGAAATACGGGCTTACTACGTTCCGTGCAAGTAACTTATAAGTGGGTTAGGTTCTGTCTATTACACCGGCAGTACTCTGTTCGTGTATTCCCAGAATGGAGAGGAATAACCGACTGCTTCCCTTTTGGGCTGAAGCCTATCAGTATCTTTGGCTTCTTCAACCTTACGACGTTTAGACGACAGTTCGCTTACGCTAACCATACCACCCAAGCCAAGCTCCCTGACTGTATGATACTAACAGCCATTGTCTTTCCCTCACGGTTCTGACTGCTCCTTTCGGAAGGGCTACCTTGTCTGGACAGCTTTGATACAGTATATTACTATTGGTGCATCTGTCCATAGGCTACCGTTGACGAAACAACGGGTTAAATCTAAGTTTAACAATTACTTACACAGCGACGTATCGCACCCACTCCCGGTTGATGGCGTTCGAGCGCGAATAGGCCGCCAGCGAGTTCATGTTCCGGGCCGAGGCTTCGAGACGCTTGAGCGTTTCGTCGTGGTCGTCGAGGAAGATCACCTGATTGTAGACATGGTTGCAGGAGAGCAGCAGCCCCACGGGCGCCGCGAAGGAAAGGCGGCAGTCCGAGCGGTCGGTCGAGAGGCGTTCGTAGCGGAAATCCGTCGCCACGCTCTGCGGCAGCATATCCAGATCGGAGAGCGTATGCATCGAGAGGTACTTGTCCCCGATGCGCATCGTCCCCGGGTCGAGACGGATATCCTCGTTGACGACCGGAAGCCGTTCGTCCGAGAGGGCGAAGTAACGGGCCAGCAGTCCGGCGTCGTCCGCCGTGCCGACGATCTCCGCTTCCGTAAGCCGCTCGACGCGCACGAGGCCCGAATCGTCCAGAATGCGTTCCATCTGCTCCGCAGCTTCCAGAAAGCGCGTCACGGCATCCGTGTCGCGCATCTCCCGCGGGACGATGAAGCCCCGGCACAGGACGGACGAAGCGCTGGTCTGCCGCATCCGCTCAGGTGTGGTCTTCGTAACGAACAGGTAGCACGTGTGGCGCAGGTAGGGCCGCTCGTTGAAATGACGCTCGTAGGAACGCGCGAGAAAGCTCCGCTCGGAGCCGTCGTTCAGAGTCTCGTATCGCTCCTCGATGAAGAAGTCCTGTTTGTGGACGACGGTGTAGTCCGGCAGCACCTTCAGGGCTTTGAGCCATGCACCGTGCAGCGCTTCGTACTCCTCGCCCGTGAGGGTGAAGAGTTCGGGCAGCGAGACGCGGTAGGCCGCGGTGATGTCGGCGAACTTGGAGATGATGCAGTTGTTCTCGACACGCAGCAAAGGGAATTTCGATTCCAAGGTCGAGGTTTTCAATGTTCCGCGCATAGGATTATGGTTTTACGGTTCGAGGGATACGAATGCGTAGCAGCCGCCGGACGGCCCGGCGATGAACGATGCGCCGCGGATGCCGGCGCGAGGCCATGAGTTTTTGAAGTCCGTGGGGGCCGAAACGGCGGTTCAGGTAGAAGGTGCCGCCCGTGACGGCAAGGCCGGCCGTGAGGGCGAAGAGGATGCACAGGCCCTGCGGGACGCCGCTCATGTACATTCCGGCGAAGCAGACGAAGACGCCCAGAAGCCCTGCGACGAACAGCACGAGGTATTGCGCCGTGAGACGTAGGCTAAGAACCCGGCGCCTTGCCGTATTTCTACGGTAGGTTTCCAAGAACTCGCCTCCGAACCGTGCTTGCACCTCTCGGCGCACACGGCTCTCCACTAACATATTCAGTCTATTACTCCGTGATGTATCTTGTTGTGACACGGAATACATACAGCTAACGTCTTTCTCTGACGTCCAATCATTTGGATTTTCCATGGCTCTTTGCCTTTTAAGTCTTTGAGTCTTTTGACGTGGTGTATTTCAATGTTTTCCGTTGCGCCGCACAATTCACACTTACCCGCTTTTAACCTTTGTATAAGACTTGACACAGTGGTATTGAAAATCGTGTTGGCTACATAATCACAACTCGCGTCCATCGCGGTTGTTTTACGCTTGAAGCTTCCGTTGAAGAATACCCGCATCTTCTTTCTTCCTTTCTTGTCCTCATAGAAAACCGCAAAATCTTTGTGATGCCGATACTTTGCGATAATCTTTCGGACTGTCGTGCTGTACTTTCGTGCAAAAGTCTTATACAGACTGTATTGCATGATGTACTTGAAAGAATTTAGGTGTGAACTGTTGTTGGCGATTGAAAAATAGTTTGCAAAACCTCGGATTTCTCTGTTATAGGCGTCCAGTATTTCGAGGTCGTCCAGATGTAACATTTTCGTCCTGCTGGTCGGTTTCCATTTCGCCTTACCCTCGAATTGATGTATTCGCATCGCTTCGTAGTGGAGAAGTTTATCCCGCATTGTGGACATAGGTACTTCTAAAACAACCTTTTTACCGTAAGCCTTAATAAGAACTCCCGATTTCTCGCCCCTTATTGTCTTACCCGTGAACGGTCGGACATAGATTTCAAAGCCGAGGAATTTTGCCTTTTTATTGCCGTGTGTGATTAAAGTCTTTTCTTCGGATAGCGTTAATTTCAGTTTCTCGCCGAGGAAGTTTTTAATGTCCTCTTTGATAGCTACGCAGTCCGCTTTACTCCCAATTACTCCGATAATAAAATCATCGGCATACCTCACATACTTAATCCGTCTATATCCCTCGTCCATTTCATCGACAGAGGGCAGGTGCATCCTGTCTTTCTGATGTTGCTTAATCGCATCAATCAGTTCTTTCCGAGCATCTTTATCCTTGGTTTGCTTCAGCTTTGTGCCGAGCCACCAAATCTTTCCGGAATACCGTTTGTACTCAAGGTTCATCCCCCGTCTGTCGCCTTTGTCGAATTTTTCGGCGTATTCTTTCATATACTTGTCCAGCTTATCGAGATAGATATTAGCCAGTATCGGGCTAATGATTCCACCTTGCGGCGTTCCGCTGTACGTTCTATGAAATGCCCAATCTTCGACATAACCGGCTTTCAGAAATTTCCACATCAGCCGGATAAAGCGGTCGTCTGCGATACGTTCTTTCAGGATTCCGATAAGTACATCATGGTTGATGTTGTCGAAAAATCCCTCAATGTCGCCCTCGATAAACCACTTGGTCGCAGTAAAATTCTTCTGCACTTGTATCAGTGCGGTATGGCAACTGCGTTTGGGTCGGAAACCGTGCGAGGTGTTCTCAAAACTACCCTCATAAATTGCTTCCAACATCATTCGCAATACCTCCTGCACTAATTTGTCGTCGATAGACGGTATGCCGAGAGGTCGCATTTTCCCGTTTTTCTTCGGGATGTACGTCCTTCTCGCCGGTTTTGGTCGGTACGACTCATCTTTGAGCGCACCAATCAAATTTTCAATCCGTTTCAGGCTCATTCCGTCGATAGTTTTACCGTCGGAACCTTCCGTCATATTTCCCTGTCTACCTTGTATATTATGGTAGGCGAGAAGAAACATCTCCGAATTGAATAGAACCCTGTAGAGCCGTTCAAACTTGTAGTCCGAAACTTTGCTGTGCTCTGACAGACTGTTTAATACTCTTTCTGGACTTCTCATAATGTCTCACACATTATCCATTAAATTGTATTAAAAAATGTTAGCTGCCACCCTTCGCCATGTACGGGGCTTTCCCTCGCTCGGACTACTACGGTGACTCCGTTGCCATGCCGAATTTTCATAGGTCTGAAACCTAATAGCCTTTCGGCGTTCCGGTTTAGGCAATCCATGTTTAACTCTTTGGCAACATAGCTTTGATAGATTGTCGGATACGACTTTCGTCCGTTTCTGCTTATCGCAGTTGTGCTGTAACCTGTTCTGCACTCAACCCTCCAAGGTCGAATCGAGTGTGTTACAGTATGGCGTCTGTAGTTACCTTCCGCCACAGTTCCGAGTTATGCCACTTGGACTATCGTTCAATCAATCCAGATTTTATCCTCGTATCTATCTTTCATCTCCTGATTCAGTCGCATACTTGGTAACTGTATGACTTATCAGTTTATCGGCAGGCTATACTCCCCGTCCGGTTTCCCTTTCGGATAAGCCGATTGATGATAGGCTATCGAACACTTGCCTAACGTCTTGCTATCGACGCATTTGCCAAAGAACCATTACATGCGCGCCCTGAAACTCGACCTGACGGCCCACGCCCTTGTTCACTTGGTATTCGGCCATCGTTTATTAGAGGAAGAACGAACGTAAGACCGTACCGACGATCACCAGAAAGACGCATGAGAGAAACAGCGCCGTGGCGGATTTCGAAGCGTCCGGGTCACCCGACGAGAATTTCGAGTAGACGCGCACGCCGCCGACCAGTCCGAGGATCGCCGCCACGGCGAAGATCAGTTTCGTCAGCGGGTCGAAATAGGACGTTACCATGTTCGTGGCCTCGCTGATGCCGGCCATGCCGTTGCCCTGCGCAAAGGATACAAGTGCGGAGTACAGGGACAGAATCGTGAAAATTGCTCTTTTTTTCATAAAACAGGTAGTTTGGTTAAGGGTGTGAAAAAGGCCGCAGCCTGCTTTGGGACATTCTGCGACCGGATACATCGTATTTCCTGCTGCGGAAAAGGCGTCAGCCGTATTCGTTATTCCATTTCATGTCGTAGGTCGTTTTTAATTAAGCATAGGCCCGGATGTCGAAGTTGGCGATGGCCTGCCGCTCCTCGGCCGTGGCGTCGCCCATGACGGTGCTCTCTCCGAAGTCCAGCTCTCCGAGCATCGCATGAACTTCCGCATCGCGGAGTTCTGCTCTGGCGGGGAGAGCCGGAAGCGGGAATCGGGCGCCGGCAGGCGCTTCGGGCTCCGCAAGTTCACCGTCTTCGCCGATCGGGGGCTGCACGACAAGCCCGTTCCACGACGCCATCGCGGACTTCTCTTCCGAAGCCGGGGCAAATATAGCATCTCCGCCTGCCGGGGCGGTGCCGATGTCCGCTCCAGTCCGCTCCAGTCCGCACCGATAGGATTTCGAGACCAGAATTTCCGGGGTCTGACGGGCTAAAGAGCCGGCCTTCGGTGTGTGAGGGGCAGCATCGTGCCCGGTGTGTTTTTTCTTCGGGCCTTTCAGATTGTCGACGACATATGACGCGAGCCGCCCCCGGAAAAACAACTGATCCAGACATACGGCGCAGGCGGCAATAAGAATTATGCTGTTCATGGCAGAAAGAATTTAGACGATGTTATGGTAATTCTGTTCTTGATGTATGCAGTTGATCTCGTCGCGGAACATTTCGAGATGGTGCCGTAGGATATTATCTACATAAGATGTTGCGGTCAGTCGCTCGCCGCCGATTTTTTTCAGGACTTCAAGGATTTTCCGCTTCGTAGGGGCACTGACATAAAGCGAGGCGCGGAGGTCGTAATCCACCCGGACAAGAAATGTTTTTTTGTAGTCGGGCAATGTTATCGAACGTCGCCATCGTATGTCCGGTACGGGAACACGCTCCGGCTTCACATCCTGCTTTTCGGATACGACCGTTTCGGAAGGCGGAGAATCGAGATTTGAAGAATCTTCAGGTGCAGCGACAACGGATACAAGTTCAGTTGTCTGAGGTTGTTCCATCGAGGGCCATCCATCGCTATTTTCCGTTTGCACGGCAGGCATTGCACAATCGTCAGGTTGCTCCGAAAAGTGTCCGGCTTTATTATGACCTCGTCGCTTCCCGAGGTGCAGCAGCCCTAAGATTGATAAAACGATAATGCCTGTGCCAAGAGCGAGTAATGAAATGTCGAGGACACCGGACTCGGATAAAAAGCTGTAAAGCATAATTAGAAATTTTTAAGTCATTGTTAAACAAGTTTTTCAAAATTCCGCTTACGATCGAGACGGTTTATATCGTCACGGAAAGTTTCGATGTGGTGCTGTAGAATATTATCCACATATGATGTGGCGGACAATCGTTCACCTCCGATTCTTTTAAGTATCTCCAGAATCTTACGTTTCGTCGATGCATTGACATAAAGTGTGGCTCGGATGCCGTATTCCACAGGAGTGAGAAACATCCGTTCATAATCAGACAAGGGTGGTGTTCTCCGACGGCGTGGCTCTTGTGCTGCGGACACAGACGGGGTTTCATCCGGAATCTTTTCTGTGTCGATCTCCGGAACAGAGGGCGGTTCGGCGGGAATTGCGTCCGTAGCGGTTCCGGATGGGATCTGTTCCGGAATTACCCGTGTGACCTTTGTAGTGATAGGTAACTGCCCTGCGATCACCTGTTTTACAAGACTTTCGTCTACTTCGACTTTGGGTTTCTTGGCCATTGTTATCGGATTTTGAGGAGTGTAAGAATTTCTTCTGCGAGGATTTCGAGTTGCGCCTCACACGCAAAGGTTCGCGCCGGAGCCAGAAGTGTCGAGCGGCCGACTCCTGTATTGTCCGCAAGCAGCTCCTTGTTGAACTTCGAGCGGTAAGGAATGTGAGTTGTCATAAGCGACAACCCGAGCTTGCGGATAACGGCCTCGTATCGATCGTAAAGCGGCGTTCGTTCACGACGGTCTATCATCGTCCAGAAAAGATAGACGCTTTGTAAAGTAAGGGTCGGATCTTGGGCAAGGTTAGTGGTGAGACTCCGGGCAAAGGAGAGCGTACTTTCCATGACGACCTTGTCGGCTTTCATGGGCACAAAGACAGCGTCCAGCGACGCGAGCAGCCGAATGACACCTTCGGCATTGACCGTTCCCGGCAAGTCGTAGAGAATGATACGGGGATGGTAGCCGCTTTGCAGCAGCCGCTCGACTTCTTCGGGGGCTTCAGGCGGCATACATTTCAGCACAGGCCAGAGCTTGCGGCCCGTCGCTTTGAATTGACGTACCAGCAACAGCTTGTGGTAATCGTCATGCTCGATGAGCGACAGTTCCCGCTCACGTTGCGCCTGAACGGACCATTGGGGATAGTCGCAGTCTACGACCAGCACGTCATAGCCTAATGTGTAGTGCAGATGACTGGCGAGTAACATCGTAAATGTCGATTTCCCGATGCCCCCTTTTTGATTGCAGATCGAAATGCTTGCTTGTTTCATTGCTTGTGTGTTTAAATGGTTGTTTGGGTAACTATGCGTCTGTCAAATCATTTATATATACTACCTTATATTTGGACGAATAATTGGATGATTATTCGGTCTGCCGCCCTTTCGTTCCTTTGCGCAGATACTCGGTTAAAGATTCGGGTATCCGTCTGAACCGATACTTATTTTGCGATTCGCGCAGTTGCCCGAATAATCAATCCTGCCGCAATATACAACAGGGTAAAACGCTTCGGTTCCGATGTCCGCTCCAGTCCGCTCCAGTCCGCACCGATGGCTTTTTTTTGCCCCGAAACGGTTGTAATATTGCACCGGGAACAGACCCGGCTATGGAAACCGTAACGGAGGATTTTCAAAACTTCTCTCAAAGATTCTCCGGCGCGGATTTTTGTTGTCGCCAGACAACAGCGAGCTGTACCTTTGTATGCCGAAAAGTTTTTCGACATACAAAGGTGCTCGCTCTGCGAGGCCGGGTGGCGCTCCCGAGTCACGCCACTTTAACTACCAACACCTATGACAACCGCTAAAAAGAGAACCGGACGGCCTACAGCCACCGATCCCCGTATCCACCGGTACAATTTCAAACTTACCACGGATGAAAATATCCGCTTTGAAAAGATGCTTGCAGAGGCCGGACTGGAACATAACCGGAGCCGATTTATCGTCAAACGTATCTTCTCGGAGCGCTTCGAAGTCCTCAAACGCGACCCCTCGAAGGTGCAGTTCATCGCCCGTCTGAACGACTTTTACTTCCAATTTCAAAAGCTGGGCAACAACTATAACCAGATTGTAAAAGCCATAAATGCGCATTTTTCCAACGTTGCAATCCCGCATCAAATCGCCATGCTGGAGCAGCGGACTCGTGAGCTGAAGGCTATCAGTATCGAGATTCTGAACCTGGCAAAACAGGCTAAGGAGTGGTTGCGAATATAAGGTCGGGCTCCTCGCCCGGAGGGGCTCTGTATTACAATAAGGAGAAAATGGATAAAGATGAAGCCGAGATCCTTTATTGGCAGAAGATGCTGGAGCCGTTCGACAAACATGGGCAAATGGATGTTGATGCCTGCATGGAGAGTTTTATGCCGTACCTCGAAGCCAATCGGCGCACGAGTAACACGGTATTCCATGTATCGCTGAACCCCTCGCCGGAAGATAAACTGACAGACGGACAGCTTCGGGAGATTGCACAGGAATACATGGAGCGCATGGGTTACGGCAACCAGCCCTATATCGTCTTCAAGCATACGGATATCGACCGGGAGCATTTGCATATCGTATCATTACGAATTGATGAGAACGGCCGTAAACTGCCGCATGATTTCGAGGCAAGACGTTCGATGGAGATATTACGCGATCTGGAACGGAAATACGGCCTGCATCCGAGTATCAAGGGGCAGGAACAGACGGACAAGGAGGGCCTGCGGAAAGTGAATTATCCCGAGGGGAATGTCAAGCAGCAGATATCGTCCGTCGTGCGCTCCTGCCTGCGCAATTACAAATGCTCGTCCTACGGGGAGTTGCGCACGCTGCTCGAAGCGTTCAACGTCTCCATCGAGGAGCGGACGGGAACGATCGATGGGCGGAACTATGCCGGAGTAATCTACGGTGCCATGACCGACGACGGCTACGGCATCGGCACGCCCTTCAAGTCGAGCAAAATAGGGAAAGACGTAGGTTATAAAGCTCTGCAAGCGTATTATGCAAAATCAAAGGAAAAGCTGAAAGAACCGGACGCGCTCGACCATTTGCGTCATACGGTCAAAGACGCCATGAGCCCATACAATACACGGGACGAGTTCCGGCGACTGCTCAAGGCCGACAATATAGATACTATCTTCCGGATCAATCCGGTAGGTAGGATTTACGGGGTGACATTCATCGACCACAACGAAGGTATTGTTGCCAACGGCTCGGTGCTGGGAAAGGAGTTCTCGGCAAACACTTTCAACGGACTCTATCCTGCTCCCAGAGAGTCGCTGCATATCGGGTCCGAGCAGCGGCAAGAGCCGCAGCACGACCGACAGCCCGAGCATGCTGTCGATCCCATTTCGGGCATCGTGGATACGGTATTGGATTTAGCCAATACGGATGCCTATGAAGAGCAGCAAAGGCAGATCCAACGACGGAGAAAACGAAGATTACACAGGTAACGCAATTGGAATTTCGCACTCTTTAGAGAGCTTATCCGAATTTCGGATTTTGAGCAATATCAGAAGAACCACAACGACGGCAGACAGGCAATTTGCTTTACACTTCAGAAACAAGTCTGTCAAGAATATAATGTCATTGCAACAACCAGATACCGCAACTGCTGCCTTGGCGAGAATATTCAGATTCTTAACATATTGTATTTTAGCAAAATAAAACCACATCCCCAAGAATTAGTCGAACTGAACGCGATACTATTTGCAGAATGATGTAAAAATCTTACATTTGTGTATTGTATTTAGCTCTCACACTTCAAAATTTGCATTATGGGCGCACATATCAAGTTTAGCTTGGAACATCGGTATTTTAAAGAATGGTTTGAAGTCGATGTGGATTGGAATTACCCTTTTCTTCCCCGGATCGGAGAGTTTGTAAATGCCTGGATATGGATCAAAGCCCGCAAGTTTGACCGTGCGGACATCGGGGAAATATTAAGTCCGGAAGGGATGAAAAGTTTAAACTCTGAACGCTATCAGGATTATGCTGTGGAGGATTGGTTGTATGAGGTTGGAATGGAATGCAGCACGGTATATAGCGTAAGCTATTACACGGAAAAGGATGATCCGGCCAATATCTATGCAATAGTGAGTTTGAATGAAACCGGAATTGCGCAATAAATGGGGATTGGCATTTGCAGACCTTCATCTGGTCGCAAAGGTTGCAATAAAATAAGGACCGGAACGTACAATTGTCCCGGTCCTTTGTAATTTTATTATCCTTCCAATTACTCAAAGAATATATGAGTTTCGGGACAAATATTATTTTTGAACATGCATATCAAAGAATATATTCGCTCCCTTTTTAAGTTCGGAATATTTGAGGAAGGGGTTTTCAAGTTCTTTGTTGTTTAAAGTCATTTTGCTGACATATCGGTTTTGGGGACAATTTTCCGGGGCCTCGATCACGATGTCGGTCCCGTTTTCAAGATGTATGGTCGCTTTCTTGAACAGGGGCGAACCTACGGCGTATTCGTCCGATGCGGGACACACGGGATAGAACCCGAGTGCCGAGAAAACATACCATGCCGATGTCTGGCCGTTGTCCTCGTCGCCGCAGTAACCGTCGGGTTTTGCGGAATAGAGTCGGTCCATTACCTCGCGGACCCACCACTGGGCCTTGTGGGGCTGTCCGCAGTAGTCGTAGAGGTAGATCATGTGCTGTGCAGGCTGGTTGCCGTGAGCGTAGTTGCCCATGTTGGCCACCTGCATCTCCGTAATTTCGTGGATGCGGAATCCGTAATAGCTGTCGTCGTAGATCGGCGGCACGACAAACACCGAATCGAGCATTTTTCCGAATTCGGTTTTGCCTCCCATCAAGGTTGCAAGACCCTCCGGATCGTGGAACACCGACCAAGTGTAGTGCCACGAGTTGCCTTCGGTGAAGGCGTCGCCCCACTTGTAGGGGCTGAACGGCGACTGGAAGGTTCCGTCTTCGTTGCGACCGCGCATCAGGCGGGTTTCGGGATCGAAGAGATTTTTGTAGTTCTGCGAGGCTTTTTCCAGCATCGCGGCATCCTCCGTCTTGCCGAGTTTAACGGCCACCTGTGCGATGCACCAGTCGTCGTAGGCGTATTCCAGCGTCCGGGCGGCACTCTCGTTGATGCCTACGTCGTAGGGCACATAGCCCAGCGTGTTGTAGTACTCGTGTCCGAGCCGCCCGGTCGAGGAGACCTGCGGGTGCACCTTGTCGCGTCCCGCGAGCATCGCCTCATAGAGCGTAGCGATGTCTTCTTCGGGCGTCACGCCCTTGAGGATGGCGTCCGACACCACCGACGCCGAGTTGTTGCCCACCATGCAGCCGCGATGACCCGGGGAGGCCCATTCGGGCAGGAAACCGCTCTCGCGGTAGGTGTTCGCAAGCCCTGCCTGAATCTCGGCGTTGACCGAGGGATAGACGAGGTTCAGCAGCGGAAACAGGCTCCGGAACGTATCCCAAAAACCCGTGTCGGTGTACATATAACCCGGCAGCACCTCGCCGTTGTAGGGACTGTAATGCACGGGACTGCCGTTTTTGTCCAGTTCGTAAAACTTGCGGGGGAAGAGCGTCGAGCGGTAAAGGCACGAGTAGAAGGTGCGGTATTGATCCGTAGTACCGCCCGCAACCTCTATTTTACCAAGAACCTCGTCCCAGCGGGTCTGTGCTTTTGCTTTTACGGTTTCGAAATCGTCCTTGCCCAACTCCTTGAGATTCCTGAAAGCCTGTTTCTCGGAGATGAACGACGAGGCAACACGCGCCGTGACCTGCTCGCCGCGGCGGGTGGTAAAATAGACCGCCGCTACGGCATGTTCACCCTCGATGCTCAAACCCTTGATCTCGTCTGTTCCGTCGAAGACCCGGAAACTCTCGATGGGCTTGTCGAAGCGGATGACAAAATAGTTCCTGAAATTCTCCGGGACACCCCCGCTGTTGCGCGTCGTGTAACCCGTAACAGTCCGTTTGTCGTGGATCCTCACGCATGAGCCGCGGTCGAAAGCGTCGATCACTACGCCCGACTCATCCGATTCGGGGAACGTGAAGCGCATCACGGCGGCGCGTTCGGTCGGGGCCATTTCTGCGATAACGTCGTGGTCGGCGAGGTAAACCGAATAATAATACGGTTTGGCCGTCTCCGACTGGTGCGAGAACCAGCTTTGGCGGGCGTTTTCATCGATCCTGTCTTTGCCGCGCACGGGCATCAGCGAAAACTGCCCGTAGTCGTTGATCCACGGTGAGGGCTGGTGGGTCTGCTTCAGGCCCCGGATGGTATGCGCTCCGTAGGTGTAGGCCCATCCGTCGCCCATCTCGCCTGTCTGAGGCGTCCAGAAATTCATGCCCCACGGCAGGGCCACCGCAGGATAGGTGTTGCCCGCCGAGAGCGTGTAGTCCGACTGCGTGCCCACGAGCGTCGAGACGTATTCCGAGGGACGCGGCAGGGGTTCGTCGCAGGGAATCGCAGCGGAGCGTTCGGCGCGGTTCCCGCAACCGCCGCACAGGACGGCGGTAAGTAACAGAAAAGAAACAGGTCTTATCATGGCAGTTTGTTTTTTCGGTTAGTTTATCGAGTTCAGCAAATCTGCTTTTCCTTCGTTTATGAGTTTGAGTATGAGTTCTCCGAAGAGGGTGTTCTGCCAGGCGAACCACGCGCGAGTGTAATCCGCGGCATCGTGGCGCGAGAAGGACTCGTGCATGAAGCCCGTACCGGCATCGGTGGTGATGAGCTGACAGATGCAGTCGCGGATTTCCTCGTCGTCGGTTGCCGTGAAAGCCCGCATCATGATGCTCATGGGCCAGATCATCTCCACGCCGATATGCGGACCGCCGATGCCCTCGCCCGCGGCACCGCGCCAGAAGTAAGGATCGCCGTCGCTCCATACGAAGCGGCGTGTGTTTTCATACACGGGGTCCGTGCGCTCCACATCGCCCAGATAGGGCATCGCCAGCAGCGACGGCACGTTGGCATCGTCCATCAACTGCTGCCCGCCGAAGCCGTCGACCTCGAAGGCATAGATCTTACCGTATTCGGGGTGTTCCGTAACGGCGTATTCCCGGAGCGCCGCCGCCACTTCGTCGGCCAGCGCCGTACACTCGTTTGCAAGCTCCTTTTCGTCGTTTACAGCCGTCAGAATTTCGGCGGCTTTGCGTAGCGACGTGACGGCCATAAAGTTCGAGGGCACGAGGAATCCGAAAGTCGTGGCGTCGTCCGAAGGCCGGAACGCCGAGGCGATCAGCCCCACGGGTTTCACGGGATTGCCGCGCCCCACATGGCAGCGGGTGTCCAACTGGCGGTCGGTCGTGCGCAGGAAGATGTAGTCCCCGGGGCCCTCCTTCATCTGCTGTTCGCGCAGCGTGCGGAGAATGGCCCGCATGGCATCGATCCACGCGGCGTCGAAAACCGACGCATCGCCCGTCGTCTTCCAGTAGTGGTGCGCAAGACGCAGAGGATAGCAGTGGGAGTCGATCTCCCATTTGCGCTCGAAGACCATCGGGTCGGTTTTCGGGAAGTCCGTCTTGTTGTGTTCGCCCGTCGGCGCGACGTTGAAGGCATTGGCGTAGGGGTCGATGTTGATGAGCTTCATCTGCCGCCGGATAACCCCCGCGATCATCTTCTGCAACGCTGGATCCTCCTTACACAGCTGCACATAGGGCCACACCTGTGCCCCCGAGTCGCGGAGCCACATGGCCGGAATGTCGCCCGTGTAGACGTAGGTGTCGGGGTTGCCGTCGGCGTCCTCACCGTAGTGGACCGTGGTGTCGAGCGTATTGGGGAAACAGTTGGCGAACATCCACCGCAGGCGTTCATTGGTCAGCAGACCGCATACGCGCGCGATCTCCTTTTCGACCGCTTCGGAAGTGAAAAGCCGCTTCTCTTCGGCCGGGCGCTGGTCGGCATACGTTTCGGGTTCGTCGGGACAATACCACACCTTCGGCTCGGCGCCCATCTCGAAACGCAGTTCCCCGCCCTTCATCAACTCTTCGTGCTGCAGATAGGGCTTCGTATAGGGCCGCCCGTCGAGCCACACGCGCTGGATATAGCGGTTCTCCGCGGAGTTGTTCTCGGCGACGATGGTGAACGTCCCGCCCGGCACGGCGATCTCGACCCGGTCGAACAGGGGCGATCCGAACCAGTAGCGTCCGCCCGCAGGCTCGACCTCGTACATGCCCAGCGCCGAGAGGACGTACCACGCCGACATCTGCCCCACGTCCTCGTTGCCCGAAAGGCCGTCGGGCAGGTCGTGGTAGAGCGTCGTCAGCACCTCCCTTACTTTATCCGCCGTCTTCCACGGCCGGCCCAACATCGTGTAGAGGTAGAGCACATGGTGGCTCGGTTCGTTGCCGTGGGCGTACTGGCCGATCAGTCCCGAGATGTCGGGCGAGGTCTCACCGCCCTCGACGACAGAACTTACCGTAAAGAGCGAGTCGAGTTTTTCGATCATCTTCTCCCTGCTGCCGAAGCAGGCCTCCAATCCCGCAACATCGTGCGGCGCCAGCCATGTGTACTGCCACGCATTACCCTCGCAGTAGTCGTCGGCGCGGTGGGTCGAAGCGAAGGGGCTGAACGGCGTGCGCCACCCCTTTTTCGAGTCCCGGCCCCGCATAAAGCGCGTCGAGGGGTCGAAGTAATTGCGGTAGGAGTGGCTGCGATCCGTGAAATAGTTTGCGTCCCCGGTCTTACCCAGCGCCTCGGCGGCCCGGGCTGCGGCGCCGTCGGCCAGCGCGTATTCCATGTCGTAGGCCACCGCTTCGTTGAACAGGTCGCACGGGATATAGCCGTATTTCATCCGCAGGCCGTTGCCGCGGTCGGGGTTCATGGCCGTCTTTTTGATCGCCTCGAAAGCCTTCTCCTTATCGAAACCTTCGATGCCCTTCACGATGGCATCGGCAACAACCACGATACCCGGGTTGCCCACCATGCAGTCGGTCTCGTTGCCCCACAGGTGCCACACCGGGAGCCGTCCCTGCTCGTCGGCGATCGCCAGCATCGTCCGGATGATGTCGGGCATCTTCTCTGGGTGGAGAATCGTCATCAGCGGCATCGCGGCCCGGTAGGTATCCCAGAGCGAAAAGGTCGTATAGTTCGTGAAACCGGGCGCACGGTGGATTTCATGGTCCGAACCGTAGTAGTCGCCGTTCACGTCGCAGAACACCGACGGAGCCACCATTGTGTGGTAGAGCGCCGTATAGAAAATACGCCGGGCTGCCTCGTCCGTCGTCGTGACCTTCACTTTCGACAGTTCGGCATTCCATTTCGCGTCGGCGGCTTTTACCGTGGCGTCGAAGTCCCAGCCGGGGAGTTCCGCCGCAAGGTTCGCCTTGGCACCCTCCACGCTCACGGGAGAAAGGGCTACTTTCAGCAACACCTGTTCGCCGTCAGTCGTTGCGAACGACGCCCGGGCGTATTTGTCCCCGACGGTTTCGAATTTCGCAAAGGATTTCGAGAATTCAGCCACAAAATAAACCCGCTGGTCGTTGGCCCAGCCCGTCGAATAGCGCCAGCCTGTAATGCGGGCGTCGCCCTCCTGTTCAAGGTGGGTTTCAGTAGCCTTGTCCCAGCAGCCGCCGTTCTCCAGATCGAACACCACGGCAGCAGCATCCGATGCAGGGAAAGTATATCTATGCAGCCCCACACGCTCCGTGGCGGTCATTTCGGCCGTGATGCCGTACCTTGTCAGCGGAACCGAGTAATAGCCCGGTTTGGTGATCTCCTTTGTCCGGTCGGCATAGGACCAGAGACCCGAAGCAGGGTCTTTCTCCTCTCCGCGGGCATAGGTCACCTCGCCCGTAACGGGCATGACGGTGATGTCGAACAGGTCCCCGATGCCCGTGCCGTTCAGATGCGTATGCGAGAATCCGACGACCGTGGAATCGCTCGCGTGGTAGCCCGACACCCAATCCCACGACTGGGGAATGCTCGTAGGACCCACCTGCACCATGCCGAACGGCACGTTCGCGCCCACGAAGACATGCCCGTGGCCGCCCGTACCGATCTTCGGATCTACGAAGCGCGTGTAATTCTCCTCGGCGGCAGGCCGCGAGCAGGCTGTCAGCAGCAGCCCCGCCGCGGTCAGTAGTTGTGTGATATTCATCTATCGCTTGTTTTGAAGTTCAAAAGTCAGTTGTCCGCCGCGGAGCAGCTCGTCGTGACCGATGCGGTATTTCGCAAGCGGCTTTCCGCCCAGCGTCATGCGGCGAATCGTTCCCTCGCCGCGTTTCTCGATTAGAAGAGTTCCCCGGTCGGTGTCGATCTCCGCGCGGTCGAAAGTCGGGGCCGTGAGCGTGTAGAACGGCTCGCCCGGGCAATCCGGGTAGAGGCCCAGCATGGTGAAGACCGCCCATGCCGACATGGTTCCCGTGTCGTCGTTGCCCGGGATGCCGTCCGGCGCCGTGGTGAAGTGCTCGGCCAAAAGACGCCGCGTCTGAAGCTGCGTGCGCCACTCCTCGCCCCTGAAATAGCTGAAAAGATACGCATAGGCGATGTCGGGTTCGTTGGCCGGATCGTACAGACCCTCGTCGAAGACCCTTTGGAGCTTCTCGACGAATTTGCGTTTACCGCCCATCAACTTGGCCAGCCCCTCGACATCGTGCGGCACATAGAACGTATAGTTCCAGGCCGAGCCCTCGTGGAAGCCCGGCACGGCCTCGAAGTTCGCGCCCTGCTGCGGATCGAAGGGGGTCAGGAATTCGCCCTCCTTGGTAATCGGCCGGAAGGTTCCCGATTCCGGACTGTAATAGTGGCGGTATCCCAGCGAGCGTTCGCGGAAAAGTTTCGCGTCGTCGTGTTTGCCCAGCGAATCGGCCAGAAGAGACAGCGCATGGTCGGCGATGTAGTACTCCAGCGCATGCGACACGGAGTTGTCGCCCGAAAGGTCCCCGGCATAGAAGCCCAGCGGCACATAACCCCGCTCGACGTAGGGGTCGATATCCGGGCGCATCCGATTTTGTGCACCGGGCGTCGTGGCCGACTTGCGCATGGCCTCGTAGGCCTTCTCCACGTCGAAGTCGCGCAGGCCCTTCATCCAGCTGTCCACCACGACGGGAATCGACGGGTCGCCCTCCATGGTGAAGGTCTCGCGGCCGTACAACTCCCATTTGGGCAGCCAGCCCCACTCGTCGTACATCGCAACCATCGAGCGCAGCATCTCGCGCTGACGTTCGGGGTAGACCAGCGTCATGAGCTGGTGCAGGTTGCGGTAGGTGTCCCACAGCGAGAAGACCGTATAGCGCTCGCCCTCAGTTAGGCCCGTGCCCGCCCGCTCCATGAGCGGGTATTCGCCGTTGACGTCGCTCAAGAGGTTCGGGTGTATCAGCGCATGGTACAGCGCCGTGTAGAACACCGTCTGCTGCGCCGCCGTGCCTCCCTCGACGCGGATGCGCCCCAGATCCTTGTTCCACTGCTCCCGGGCCGCCGTGCGGATCGCGTCGAACGTCGTGCCGGCGGGTTGCTCGGCATCGAGGTTGCGTCGCGCGTTCTCCGCACTGACGTAGGAGATGCCCATCCGCACCTCGACCTGCTCGCCTTCTTGCAGGTCGTCGAACGTGAACCAGTAACCCACGTCGTCGCCCGCCAACTCGCGGCCGTACTCCGTATAGAGTTTGTATTTGCCGTTGTCCGGAGTCCACTCGGCCTCCACGCCCGTCATCGGACGCTGTTTTTTCCAGTAGCCCGAAGCCGACGGGGCCTTCGAAACCCGCAGGACGAAATACACGGGAAACACCTTCTGCGGGTTGTAGCAGAACGTGCCCAGCAGCTTCATGCCCTCGATCTCCGTCGCGCTCACACGACGCACCATCGCCCCCGACTCGTTCGTAAGCCCTTCGCCCAAGTTGAGCAGGATATGTCCTTGTCCGACAGGAAACGTATACCGTTCGGCCGAGGTGCGCGCCGTGGCCGTGGCCTCGGCGAGGATGTCGTACTTGTCGAGGTGCACCGAATAATAGCCCGGCGTGGCCCGCTCGTCGCGGTAGGCCGTGCCGTACTCCTTGTAGTCCACCGTCAGCGGTCCGGTCGTCGCCATCGTCAGCAGCGACCCCATATCCGGGCACCCCACGCCGCTCAAGGCCCCGTGTGCGAAGCCCGTGAAGAAGCGATTCTCGAAAACGTAGGGCGTAGACCACCACCGCGCGTCCTTGTCGTAGAGGTTCTCCGCGGAGCCCATCACGTTGAACGGCACCACCGACATCATTCCGTTCGGCGTGACGGCTCCCGGATTCGTAGTCCCGAAATTCGTCGTCCCGATGAACGGGTCGACCTTGTCGGCTGGGGTCTGCGCCGATGCCGCAGCGCCGAAAACGGCCGCGGCGAGCACTGTTATGATTCCTTTTCGCATGGTCACAGGTGGCTGGTCAGCAGTTTGAGCCTCGGGTCGGGGACGAACTGCACGCTGCGTGTCGAAGCCGGGACAAGCAGCGTCTCGCCGCGACGGAGCGGGACTTCGTCCCCCTCGTCGTCGCAGAGCACGCCGTTTCCTTCCAGACACATGACGATCAGGAACGAGTCGAGGGCCGCAAGGTCCCGGGACAGCGGAGCATCCAGCTCATAGAGCGACGTCTCGAAATAGGGGCACGACACGAGCGGGACCTCCCGGTTCTTTGCCGCAGCATAATGGGAACGGTAGTCGGGAAGCACGGTGTAGTCGATAGCATCCTTCGCCAGTTCGGTGTGCAGCTCGCGGGGTTTCCCGTCCGCCCCCGTGCGGCCGTAGTCGTAGATGCGGTAGGTGATGTCCGAGGTCTGCTGGATCTCCGCCACGAACGTCCCGGCGCAGATAGCATGAACACGGCCCGCCGGCAGGAAGAACAGATCGCCCGCAGTGACGGAATAGTCGCACAGGGCATCGGTCAGCGTATGCTCTGCGACCATGCGTTCATACTCCGCAGGGGTGAGCTGTTGCGAGAAACCCGATTTCAGGTGCGCCCCCTTATCCGCAGCCACGACGTACCACATCTCGGTCTTGCCGTTGCTCTTGTGGCGCGTCCATGCCAGCCGGTCGTCGGGGTGTACCTGGATCGAGAGGTTCTGACAGGCGTCGATGAACTTCACCAGCAGGGGGAATTCCGTTCCGTGGCGCTCGTAGACGGCTTCGCCGACCAGCTCGCCGCGGAAGCGGGCGATAAGCTCCGGGAGCGTCCGACCCGCATATTCACCCTCCGCGACGACGGACTCGTTGCCCGCGACGCCCGACAGTTCCCAGCTCTCGCCGATATTCCGCTGTCCGGTGCGTATGCCCTTGTAGGGCGCGATCTTTTCGCCGCCCCAGATCAAGGATTTGAGTTGCGGCGTGAATCGAAGCGGTCTCACAGGATGTTGTTTTTCTTCGTAAACTCGATGATCTCCGGGATATAGCCGAACGCAAGACCCGTCACCGTGTCGGCACAACCGTAGTAGACCGCAACGCGCCCCGTCGCAGGGTCGTGCAGCGCGGCGCACGGGAACGTCACGTTGGGAACGTCGCCCGTCAGTTCGTACTGTTCACGCGGCGAGATCAGGTAGGGGCCGCTGCGGGCCGTGACCTTCCACGGCTCGTCGAGGTCCAGCAGCGCCGAACCGAAGGCATAGACATAGCCGTTGCACGAGCGAAGAACACCGTGGTAGAACAGCAGCCACCCCTCCGAAGTCTCGATCGGAACGGGGCCCGCACCGATCTTCATGCACTGCCACGCCGACACTTCGAACGCCGCGGGCGACATCACATGACGATGGCGGCCCCAGAACTCCATATCGGGCGATTCGGAGTAGAAAATATCCCCGAACGCCGTATGGCCGTTGTCGCTCGGACGCGAGAGCATGGCGAAATTCCCGCCGATCTTACGCGGGAAAAGCACCCCGTTGCGGTTGAACGGGATAAAGGCGTTCTCCAGCTGGTGGAACGTCTCGAAATCATCCGTCCACGCGATGCCGATCGTCGGGCCGTGGTAGCCGTTGCACCAGGTGACGTAGTATTTGTCTCCGATCTTCGCCACGCGCGGGTCGTAGCCGTAGACCCATTCCCCGATCTCGGGGTCCGCGCCCGTCAGGCGGAAGTCCTCCTCGTCGATGTCCCATTTCAGACCGTCGACCGAAAATCCTACATGGATGCGCATACGGCGGTTCGTGTCGTCGCAGCGGAAGACACCTGCATAGTTATACTTGCCCTTCTTGAACGGCACGACCGCCGAGTTGAAGATCGAGTTCGAGGTCGACAGCGCATCGCGCCCGATAATCGGGTTCTGCGTGTAACGCCACAAAACCTCTTTACTCCCCGCGGGGCGGTCCTCCCACGGCATATCGGGCAGATTGTCGCCCATGATTTTCAGATTGCTCATATTATTGGTTGTTTGGTTTATCGTTATAGGTAAAGGGAACCAGCTTCGTGATCACGAAGGCCGGAACGGTGGCCAGCATCACGGCGATAAAGAAGAACCGGTAGCTCAGCAGATCGCTCAGAAAACCCGACGCCATGCCCGTGAGCATCACCGAGAGGTTCATGATCCCCGAGGCGAAGGCATAGTGCGCCATCTGGTGACGCCCCGGAGCCACCTGCTGCATCATGAAGAGCGTAAGTCCCACGAAGCCGAAGCCGTAGCCGAAGTACTCCACAACGATGCCACCGCCTACCAGCCACATGCTCGAAGGCTGGAACCACGCCAAAAAGGCGTAGACCGCGAACGGAAGGTTGAAGATGCAGCACAGCGTGAACAGCGTACGCCGAAGGCCCCGCCGGGCGATGTAGTACCCAGCCAGCAGCGAACCCAGCAAAAAGGCTCCCGCACCGAACGTCCCGTAATAAAGGCCGATCTGCTGGTTCGTGAGCCCCAGGCCCCCGGATGCGGTATCCGCCTTGAGGAACAGAGGCACGATCTTCATCACGAAGCCTTCGCCCAGCCGGTACAGGATGATGAAGGCGATATAGTACCAGATATACCGCTTGGTGAAGAATGCCGCGATAACCTCTTTCAGGCCCGAAAGACCCTCCCGCAGCGAATGGTGTTCGGCAGCGCTGCCGCCCGAAGGAAGTGCGCGCAGGTGGTAGGCCCCCAGAGCCACGAGCGTGGCGCACAGGATCATCAGCACAACCGTCCACGAACGAACGTAAGCGTCGAACGTCGCCGTGCCGTCCGCCGAGAAGCCCTCGTAGAGCCACCCTGCCAGCCACACCAGGCCGCCCGTGGCGACCAGTTTGGCCAAGTTGTAGAACGCTCCCTGCCAACCGATATACTTCGCCTGATCTTCGGTCGAGAGTTCAGCCATATAGACGCCGTCGGCCGCGATGTCGTGCGTGGCTCCGCTGAAAGCAACCACGGCAAAGACCGCAACCGTGACGGAAAAGAACGTCGGCAGGTGAAGCGACAAAGCAGCGACACCGAACAGCACGCCGCTCAACAACTGGGTCGCAACGACCCAGAACTTCTTCGTGCGGTACAACTCCAGAAAAGGACTCCACAGGAATTTGATCGTCCACGGCCACATAATCAAAGAGGTCCAGAACGCAATTTGGGCGTCCGAGATGCCGAGGTCCTTGAACAAGACCGCAGAGACCATGTTCAGAACGACGAACGGAAGGCCCATCGCGAAATAAAGCGTGGGGACCCAGCGGAGAGGAGAATAAAGTGCCATTGTTATTACTTCTGTCGTTAGCTTGTCTATTATAATAAGCCACAACTCAATCACTTTCCCCCTAAATTGTATTCATTTTTTATAAATAAATATTTTGAAAAAGATTGAAATCTTATAAACATTAATAATGAAAAATATTTAAGATAGAAAAAATGAAGCGTTTAATGTTTGATAAACCAAGAAACTTATTTTTCGAGAAGAGTAAAAAATACAACTAAAACCGACAAGTAGTCTTTAAGAGACAAACGTAACTTAACTGTAGCATTTTGCAACTCCTTATCGACCTTTTTTGTACTGATATTCAAAATGTCAGCAATCTCTTTATAACTCCTGCCTTCTGTTTTAAGAGTAAATACCTGTTTGGTTATATCTGGCATTTGCAGGACCTGTTCTTTGCAGATTGCGATAATTTCATTTGTAAACAATTCATTGGGATCGCAACTTTCAATCGTCCGTGTGTAATACTCCATCAAACCAGCTTCTTTTTGTCGGATCTTTTCACAGACAGCTCTCCCAATCTGTTGGTCTCGGCGATAGTGAAGGCAATTATTTCTAACAACACGGTAAAGATAGGCTTTCAAGTTAGTAGGCTCTATACTATCCCGACGTTCCCATATAGACATAAAACTGTCATTTACAATATCCTGCGCAACATCTTCATCCCGAACATAACTGAAAGCGACAATGAATAATTGTCGCTTATTTTGCCGAAATAACTGCTCGAACATTTGATGTGATAACGCCGTAGTGTCCATTGTCATATCATATACACAAAGATATTAAAATTATTTGAGATAATAGTATATTAGCCTATGTTTATATAACGCATTGATATACAACGCATCGCATTTGTAAATATTCTCCATAATATATTAAAAATATTTATTTGCAAAAAATGAATACAATTTAGGGGGAAAGTGGTCGAGTTGTGGCTTTTATATATAGAAGCAAATAAAAAATGACACAGACTCAAATTACGGATGCCATGTTGTTTCGATTCTTCGCCGGTCAACTTACCGAGGAAGAAACCGTTCGACTTAAAGCATGGATGGATGAAAATCCTGAAGAACATCAAAAAGTGATGAAGAAAGCTCATGATATATATGTATTGGGAGTAATGTACACAGCTTTCGAATCACCTGATCAGAGCAAGGTCAGCCCAATTCGGCTATTAACTTTGTCAAAAATTATCCGATTTACGAGTAAGATAGCCGCAGTGCTGGCAATCGGCTTCGCTATAAATTATGTGCTTTTCGCTCATCGAGTCAGTGAATGGACAAATCAAATAACTACGATTGAAGCCCCTTCGGGAAAACAAATTCGAGTTACATTAAATGATGGTTCTGTCATCGATCTCAACTCCGGCAGTCGAATCGTATATCCTTCGATATTTGTAGGAAAAGAACGGCGAATACAACTATATGGCGAAGCAATGTTTGATGTAAAGTCAGACGCAGACCGCCCATTCATTGTGGAAACTTTTGCTTGCGATGTAAAAGTATTGGGGACTCATTTCAATGTTATTGCCGATGAGGCGAAAAATCTATTTTCTACAGCATTATTTAGAGGAAAGGTTGCGGTACTGAACCATTCCAGCAACGAATCGGTATTAATGACCGAAAATTCAGTCATAAATCTCAAAAATGGACATTTGCAGATAGCTCCGATCGAAGATCCGGATGAATATCGGTGGCCGGAAGGCATCATCACTCTCAACAGAATGTCTTTTAATCAGATTACGGAAAAATTGGAAAAATACTATGACGTGAAAATTATTATTGAGCGTTCTGAGGTGCCTGTCATCAAATATCAAAGTTGTAAAATTCGAGTTTCAGACGGAATAAACCACGCTATGCAACTGCTTCAAATGGCTTCAGACTTTACATATACCTACGACGAAATTGAAAATATTATCCGAATAAAATAAATGTAACCCTTTGTAAATGTTTATTTAATAATAGAAAATACGCCTATGAAATAGAAACCAAGACATCCTTACTTTTTGTTTCTGATATAAAAAAACCTATGAGTGGAGGAAGCACTCATAGGCGTGGTCCAATCAGAAATACTAACCGATCTCTAACTTTGAACCTTAATTTACAAATGTATGAATAAAAAGATTATTCAGCAAATCTGGCTGCCTATTCTTTTGGTTCTTGTCTGTCTATGCACCCCCTTTACAAGTGTATATGCACAAAATATTCGCGTAACCATTCAGTTGAAAGATGTGCATATGAAGCAGGTTATGACCGAAATAGAAAAGCAGACACGTTATCTTTTTGCCGTTGATGACGACGTAGATGTCACCCGCTCTGTTAGTGTCAATGTTATAAACCGACCTTTGCAGGAAGCCCTGATCCAAATGGTAAAAGGCTCCGATATAAACTATCAAATCAGCGGCTCGAACATCATTCTGAAAAAACAACCAATCCAAAAACCGGTAACGATATCAGGTACGGTGCAGGATCAGCACAAACAGCCTATTGTTGGTGCTTCCATCATTGTCAAAGGTACGGCAGTGGGAACCAGTACTAACGCTGACGGCTCTTTCTCACTTCAGATACCCCCCCCCACAACAACAGCTCAACTGGAAATTAATTTTTTGGGCTATGAGCCTGTGGTGGTATCTGTTGGCAGCCGTACTGTATTTAACATTACGCTTAAAGAATCCGTCGCCGAAATCGAGCAGGTGGTTGTTACTGCTCTTGGTATTAAGCGTCAGGAAAAAGCTTTGAGTTATAACGTGCAGCAGGTGAAGTCGAGCGCCATTACCGATGTGAAGGACGCCAACTTCATCAACTCCTTGTCCGGTAAGGTCGCCGGTATCACAATCAACACTTCGTCGTCAGGTGTTGGCGGTGCCTCGAAGGTCGTCATGCGCGGTAACAAGTCGATCACGCAATCGTCCAACGCCCTTTATGTGATCGACGGTATTCCGATGTATAATGTAAGCAACGGTGGCGATACGGAATTCGGTTCACGCGGTGCTACGGAAGCCATCGCCGACCTAAACCCCGAGGACATCGAATCGATGTCGGTTCTGACCGGAGCTTCCGCGGCAGCCCTCTATGGTTCGAGCGCCGCGAACGGCGCCATTATGATTACGACGAAAAAGGGGCAGGCCGGAACATTTAGCGCTTCGTATTCGAATCACACGGATTTTCTCAAGCCCTTCGTGATGCCAAAATTTCAGAACTGTTATGGCACAGGGAGTTATGGGAAACCTTCTGGTTCACCGATCTATAGTTGGGGCGAGAAGTTGCCCGATGCGGCGCGTACCGGATATACGCCGGATGATTTTTTCGAAACGGGCTATGTCACGACTAACTCCGTAACGCTTTCCGGGGGAACCGAGAAGAACCAAATGTTCTTTTCCGCGGCATCCGTCAATTCCGAAGGAATCGTGCCCAATAACCTCTACGATCGCTATAATTTCACATTCCGGAATACGTCACATTTTCTGAAAGACCGCCTGCGCGTGGACGTAGGTGCGAACTACATCGTGCAGAAAGACCAGAACATGACCAATCAGGGGGTCTATTCGAACCCGCTGGTTTCGGCTTATCTGTTCCCGCGAGGCGACAGTTTCGAAGCTGCGAAAAATTTCGAACGCTGGGATCCGGCCCGCAAAATCGCCGTGCAGTACTGGCCGCAAGGCGAGGGTGGTGACCTGCGCATGCAGAACCCATACTGGATCGCGTATCGCAATCCCCGCAATACGGACAAAAAACGCTATATGGCCAACGTATCAATTGCTTTCGATATCCTGCCGTGGCTGAATGTTTCCGGACGAGCCAAAATAGACAATACCAATTCGATCTTCACGCAGAAACTCTATGCTTCATCGAATACCACGATCACGGAAGGCAGCACGCAGGGACATTATACGGAGATCCGCAATACCGACGAGCAGATCTATGCCGACGTGATGGTCAATATCAACAAGACTTTCGCAGACAACAAATTCTCATTGGTTGCCAATGTCGGTGCATCTATCAACGATACGAAGAGCAAGGAACTGAGCTATCGCGGTCCGATTCGGGAGGTCGGTATTCCGAATATGTTTACCGTTTTCGATTTGGACAAGGAGAAATCCCGCGCCCAGAAATATGGTTGGCAGGAGCAGACGCAATCGATCTTCGCCTCGGTCGAGATGGGCTATAAGTCGATGCTCTATCTGACCGTGACGGGACGCAACGACTGGGCCTCGCAACTGGCCGGATCGCCGCAGCGTTCGTTCTTCTACCCCTCGGTGGGCCTTTCCTGGCTGCCGACAGCAACTTTCGATATGCCCGAAGCGTTTACCTACCTCAAATTGCGAGCATCCTTCTCGTCCGTGGGCATCCCCTTCCCGAGGTTCTTGACCACTCCGACCTATCCTTACGATGAAACGAACCAGCAGTGGCTGCCTACGACGTTCCGTCCGATCGAACAGCTCTACCCGGAGCGTACCAAAACCTGGGAAGTAGGTATCGACGCCCGATTGTGGAACGATTTGCGACTGGCCGCTTCGTGGTATCGGGCCGACACGAATAATCAGACGTTCCAACCTACGGTATCCACCTCGTCGGGCTATTCGAGCATGTACGTCCAGACAGGTAATGTTCGCAACACAGGTGTCGAAGCAAGCTTGGGTTACGGCCATACATGGAACAGCTTTTCCTGGGATACGAATTTCACGTTCTCCTGGAATAAGAACGAAGTCACCGAGCTGATGGATGGCCTGACCGATCCGCTTACCGGCGAACCGCTGAAAGACCGTCTGGAGATCAAGGGCCTTGGTAAAGCAAAATACATTATCAAGAAGGGCGGTACGTTGGGTGACCTGTATACGACTTCTAATCTTAAATACGATGAGAACGGATATGTGCAGGTAGACCGCAATGGCAACCTGATAACGACGGACGTTGGCGAAGATATCTATCTCGGCTCTGTTTTTCCCGATTATAATTTGGCATGGCGCAATGATTTCGATTGGAAAGGCGTGCATCTGGGTATCCTCTTCACAGCCCGCATTGGGGGTATTGTCTACTCGGCGACCCAGGCCAATATGGACTTGTTCGGCGTGTCGGCGACCTCGGCCGCGGCGCGCGATGCCGGAGGTATCTTGATCAATGGACGGGAGATGATCGATCCCCAGCGGTGGTATGCTGCAATCAGTTCGCAAAGCGGACTTCCTCAGTACTACACCTATTCTGCGACCAATGTGCGCCTACAGGAACTTTCACTGGGCTATACACTTCCGAGCAAATGGTTCCGCAACGTCTGCAAAATCAACATCGCTTTTGTCGGCCGTAATCTGTGGATGGTCTACAACAAAGCGCCGTTCGATCCCGAGGCGATTGCTACGACCGGTAATAATTATCAGGGAATCGACTATTTCATGATGCCTTCGCTCCGCAACCTCGGATTCAGTGTAAAACTCACTTTCTAAACAATGAACAGTATGAAACAGATAGTAAAAACAGTGCAATTCCTGCTGCTTTCGGCCGTGCTGTTCTGCGCTTGGGGATGTATGAGCGATTTTGATGCCATCAATCGCAATCCGTCGGAAGCAACCGACGAAGAACTCGGGCGCGAGAACTATAAAATCAGTACGAACCTTCGGGGATTGCAGAATTGGGTCATTCCCGTTCAGGAACACAGATACCAATTCAACGAATCACTGACTGGTAACCCCTATGCCGGTTATATGGCGGAAACACCGGACGGGTGGAAAGAGAAATTCTCGACATTCAATCCGTCTGCCGACTGGCTGAAATGGCCGTTTGTAATCGTCATGCAGGAGGTCTATCCCTATTTTCGCGGCGTTGTGAATAACACCGAAGACGAAGCGGCCATAGCCCTTGCTCAATTATTCCGCATAGCGATCATGCACCGCATGACGGATACCTACGGTCCAATTCCCTATTCGAAGGTGATAGAGGATTCGTCCGAGTCACTCACGGTCGCTTACGATTCGCAGGAAACTGTTTATATGAAGATGTTCGAGGAGCTGGACGCCGTAATTACGGTCTTGCACGCCAACGAGCAGATGTCAGCAGAGGCGTTCCGTAAGTCGGACAATGTTTATTACGGCGACATCAAAAAGTGGATTAAATACGCCAACTCGCTCAAGTTGCGCATAGCCATGCGCCTGTCGTATATAAAACCCGACATCGCACGGGCAAAGGCCGAGGAGGCCGTCGCCGACGGCGTGATCCTTGACAACGCGGACAATGCCTATATGCACGCTCCCGAAAACCGTGTGGCGCTAATCTACAACGATTGGGGCGACCATCGCGTCGGCGCCGATATCATCAGCTATATGAATGGCTATAAAGACCCGCGCCGCGCCGTGATGTTCACCCAAGGTACTTGGAATAAGAAAACCGATTATTACGGCATGCGCATCGGTACCGACCCGACGAACAAGTCGGCGATGGTTTCGACCTATTCCAACCAAATCGTAGATAGTAAATCGCCTTATCTGTGGATGAATGCCGCGGAGGTGACGTTCCTGCGCGCCGAAGGCGCTTTGCGCAACTGGGCGATGCAGGGCGACGCCAAAGACCTCTACGAAACTGCCATCAGGCTTTCGTTCGAGGAGCGGGGTGCGACCGGCGCCGATACCTATTTGACGGATGCTGTCAGCACACCGCAGAAATACACTGATCCGATGGGTAACTACAGTATGCAGGCTCCGGCCAGTACGATCACGATCGCTTGGGAAGCAGGCGATACGGATGCCGTCAGGGAGCGCAACCTGGAACGCATCATTACCCAGAAGTGGATTGCTATTTTCCCACTGGGCATCGAGGCTTGGTCGGAGTATCGCCGCACGGGCTATCCCAGACTGCTGCCTGCTGTGGAAAACAAGAGTGCCGGCACAGTGAATGTCAAATACGGAGCCCGCCGCATTCCCTATCCTTCGGAGGAATATACCGAAAATCCCGTTCATCTACAAGAGGCCGTTTCGATGCTCAACGGTCGGGACAATGCCGGAACGCGCGTGTGGTGGGATGTGAAACCTTTAGAATAAGCCGTTATGAAAAGAACAAATAGATTATCATTTTGGGGAACGGTGCTTCTTATGGGACTTTTTTCAACTTCGTGCAACGATTGGACGGAGATGGAAAGCGTAACTCAGAAAACACAGCGTCCCAATGAGCAGGATTCCGAATTATGGGCTCAATACACAACTGCGCTGCGGGAGTATAAGCAGAGCGAACATACACTTGTTTTCGCCAGTTTCGCCAACGGCGCTCCCGTTGCCACGAGCGAAAAGGACTGCCTGCGCAGCCTCCCCGATTCGCTGGACGTAGTGTCGCTGACCAATGCCGACAATTTTTCGGAGTTCGACAGGGAGGATCTCGCCGTACTCAAGGAAAAAGGGACGCGAGCCGTCTATTTTGTCGATTACGCTTCGCGCAGCGCCGAATTTGCGGACTTAACCGCTTTGGGTACCTATTTGGATAAGGTTGTCGCTCGCACCCGTGAACTGGGCCTCGACGGACTCTCTTTTTCGGGGATTCCCGTTTTCGGGTCCGATACCGAACAGGCGGCACAAAAGGCTGTGGCAGCGCTCTTCATGGAGAAGTTCGCCGCTGTGGCCGGTCCGGGTAAGGAGTTGTTGCTGCTTTTTGAAGGCGCCCCTCAGTTCCTCGCGGCAGCAGATCGGGCCAAGGTCGACTATTTCGTACTCGACACGAAAGAAACGGACAACGCTACCGACTTGAAGTTGCAAGTACTTCGCGCTCTGAATGCCGGAAATGTTCCGTCCGATAGACTGTTACTCGGGGCGATGACCGAATACGAATTTACGGACGAGGACAAGGGCACTTCGGATGCGGTCGCTGCATTGACAATGCGCATTCCCGAAATCGGAGGGCAGCCGCTGGCCGGCCTTTGCGTCTATAATGTCAATGCAGACTATTTCGGCGCCGACTTCATTTATCCGCTTACCCGTACTGCAATACAGACCTTGAACCCTTCCAAATAACCGAAAGCTATGAAAAAGAATAATCCATATCTTTTAGCGGCAGTCCTACTGGCTGTAGCTTTCACGGGCTGCAAGAATGACGAATACGATAATAAATCACCTTTTGACAATGTGGTTTACCTTAATGTTTCGGAGAACAGCGACACGCAGGTTACTACATTCAAGAAAACGTTGTCCGATCTGCCGAAGACCTTTTCCGTCGTGTTGAGCTATCCCGCGTCGCAGGCGGTCAATGTTGGTGTTGAAGTCGATCCGTCGCTCATCGAAGTCTACAATGCCCGGCACAATACGTCGTGGACGATGCTCGATGCAAAATATTACGAACTTTCGGACTCGAAGCTCACGATTCCAGCCGGCAAGACTATTTCGGATGTCGTGACCCTGAAACTGAAAAATCTCGATGGCTCGGGCGAGGCAGAAGAACTTCCCATTGACCAGACTTATCTGCTACCCGTAACGATTGCCGATGTCAACGGAGGGGTTGCGAAGTTGCACAGTTCCGCAACAGCCTATTATCTGGTCAAACGCTCCTCGGCCATTACTTCGGCGGCCTCGCTACGCGACAACTGGATCAATTTCCCGACGCTCGACAAAGCTTCGGAGGGCAGTATGTTGTTCAACAACCTGACGGCTGTGACCTATGAGGCGATTATCCGTGTGGACGACTTTTCGAAGCATTCCGAAATTTCGACGATCATGGGTGTCGAAAATTACCTGCTGCTGCGCATTGGAGACGCTTCATTCCCGCGCCAGCAGATTCAGTTCGACGGTTCGGGTGATTCGGCCCAAACTCCGGGCTTCGGGAAGTTCCCCAAGAAAGATGAAACGAAACTACTCAATCCCGGGGAGTGGTACCACATCGCTGCAACCTACAGCTACGCTACGCGCGAGGTCTGCATCTACGTCAACGGCAAGCTACAGAGTAAAGGTACTGATTTGGGCAACCCCGCCGGCACGCCGTTCAACCTTGCGGGACGTGCCTTCTACGATCTCTATCTGCAAGACCCTGTGACATATAAGGACTACAAGGACTGGGGTAATTTCCGGCAGTTTTTCCTCGGTAAGTCCTATGACGATTCGCGCCAGCTCAACGGCGATATTACTGAAGTGCGTGTCTGGTCGGTAGCCCGCAGCGAACAGGAAATTTGGGACAATATGTACGATGTCGATCCCAAAACTCCCGGTCTGATCGGTTACTGGAAATTCGACGAGGGCCAAGGCAACGTCATCCGCGACTGGACGGGCAACGGCAACGATGCCGTGGCTGAATTCGACCTCGACTGGCCCAGCGGCATTGAAGTTCCCCAAATCAACAAAGAGTAATCTAAAATGTCGATTATGAATAGGATCAATAAAATAAGCCAATTACTCCGGAGCGGATTGTGGGCAACCGCAATGTTGATGTGCGTTACAGCCTGCACGGATAATGAAATTGTCTATAAGACCGGGCAAAAACCTGACACGGAAACACTGGAAACGGTTTCCGGCACACTGCGCAGTTCGAAATCGCTCCGCGATCGGATTCCCGTCCACCTGACCGAGGACGGCGAAGAGGTTGCCACCGACCAAATCTATTACAGGCTCACTCAAGCGGCGTCGCAGGCCGTGACGCTGACAGCGGAGCCCGATCCGGAGTTTGTCGAAGCCTACAACACGGCCAACGGTACCGCTCTGATGCCGCTTCCTCTTGCCAATATCACCTTGGCCGGCGATGGTAAAATCACGATTCCGGCAGGAGCACGGGTTTCGGATAAACTCACTTTGACAATCGACTCCAAAAACTTGACTCCGGGCATCTATCTGATGCCGGTCGTCGTCGATGCCACCGAAAACGGGAACGAGCAGCAGGTGCTTTATTATGGCGTCACTGTTCGGGAATTCGATGAGAACATCTATCAGTCTGGCAATGAGAGTTCTAATATAGAACTGGATACCGAGTGGACAACCGTATTCTATCTCAACACCAGCGAGATACAGGCGCATTATGCCGACTACGTGGCTTGGGAAAAACAGGATATGACTACTTTCGAATCGGTTTATACGGCCTCTTTGGGGAATATCGTCAATTTGCGAATCGCTCAGGTGGGCTATGCTCCCGATTCGAAACGCGCCCTCTTCGCTCCGACTTCCGATTTGCGTTATACGGTAGAGCATGCCGACAAATACATCCGACAGATGCAGGACAAAGGCCGCAAGGTGTGCGTCTGCATCGAAGGCGGTGGCAGCGGCATCGGGTTCTGCAACATGACCGATGCGCAGATTGCCGATTTCGTGGGCCAAGTCGCAGTCTTCATTACGACTTACCGGCTCGATGGCGTCAACCTCTGGGATCGCGGTTCGGGCTATGGCAAGGAGGGAATGCCTGTGGTGAATACCGCCTCGTACCCCAAACTGATCAAGGCCCTGCATGAAGCGATGCCCGACAAGCTGCTGACAGTGGTCGATTATGACGAGCCCACGGCATCGTTCCATGATACGGCCCTAACGGGCGGAATCGCCGTGGGCGACTACATCGACTATGCATGGCACGGCTATGTTTCCGAAACCGAACCGATTGCATTCGTCAATCCGTATAACCAGTTCACCTCCTACGAACAAAGATACTCCCGCAAGCCGTTCGACGGACTCGACGAGTCCCGATACGGAAATGTCAATGTGCCGTTTTATAGCGAAAAAAGCGACTTGTTCATGGATATGAATATGGATATGTGGTCGATGAATGCTATTATGTGGAATATCGAAAAGACCAGTAATATCCTTGTTTTCAACGACCTTGTATTGCCGCAGGTGAATTTCGCAGAAGAGGGGTGTATCTCGATGATTCAGAATTTCTTGGCGTACCTTGCTTATGATGAGAATTTCGAGGCATCTTATAGCTACAATGTGATGCAGCGTATCCCCATCTATCATAAATTAGGATATAATACTTTTGCAAAAGATTGGTAACGAAAAACATATACAGGGGAAGCACCTCTAATCAAACTCAATTTATTTACCTTAAAACTTAAACGATTATGAAAAAGAATCTTATTCTTTTGTGTTCGCTTTTCATGGCGACTGCTCTGATATCGTCTTGCGCACAGGACGCTATGGAGCCTGAAGTGGATGCAGCAGCTACGGGTGCTGAAACACGGGCTTACGGTGACAAGACCCCGAAAGTTATGATGTATATCGAGGTCAACGACACCAACCCGCTGAATACGATGCTCTATCGTATGAACAATGAGCCGTTTATCGACATCACGACCATCTTCGCCGCCAACATCCGCGCAAACGGCTCCGAACCGGCTTTGTGGCTCAACGACAATGTGACGAAAATTCTCGTTCCCGATGCAGGGTCCACGACGACCGGTCACTACAAGTATGTGCAGCCGATCCGTCAGGACGGCGGCAAGGTGCTGATGACGATTCTCGGAGATCACCAGGGAGTGGGTGTAGCCAACCTGACCGAGGCCAATCAGGATAAGTTCGCCGAAATTCTCGCCTGGGCTGTCGAAGAGTACCAACTCGACGGAATCGATTTCGACGACGAATGGTCGAAATACGGTGAAAATCCCAATTTCCCCTCTTCGGTGTCCGGTTCGTTCAACGGTCTCATTGCGAAACTTCGTGAAAAACTCGATGCTCGCTTCCCGAACGATCATAAACTGATTACGGCATATTACTACAACGATGCTACCAATCTCTCCTCGGCTGCGGTTGGCGATATGGATTTTGCATGGACGGTGGGATTCGGTCCTAATCTTTACTATACACCTTCATCTCCGTGGACGAATGCCAAATGGTCGGCACAGATGCCTAATATGAATAATACGTTCACAACGCTGCAGCTCAATCAGATCAAGAACCGTTCGGCCCAGTCTAAGAATGCCGGTATGGGCGCTATTGCAGGCTATGACATGCGCGTTCATACCGAACGTGACCCGCTGCCTGCTCTTCAGAAGATTGGCGAAGGAGCATTCAACGGTACGGTTACCCGCAGCGGCTCCGCCTACACGAAAGATTGGACTGCTGGTGCCGGAACGATGATTACTTATGCTGATGTTCAATAAGTTCAGAACGGTGCGTATCCTGTATATGTAGCAAATGTCTGCGACGGCATTTGCGACCCGCACACCATTCTGTTACTCGGTGTGCGGGTTTATTGTGTCTATATGAATGCTAATTAAACGTAATTTTTATACTAATTAAAATGAACCATTTCCCCGTTTATTCGCTTTCTGCTTGGCAACCGGAATAAGTACGTCAAACAAATAACCCGCATACATTCGGTGTATGCGGGTTATTAAAATCGGCAGGTAAGTAACCTGTATATGTAGCAAATGCCTGCGACGGACTTAATATAACTGTTGCTGTTCTGCCGATTTAACTTTTTATGCGTGCAAAATTACTCAAATATTTAACCTCTTACATATTTTTTATGTAAATCAGCTTATGTACATAAAAAATAGTGAAAGACACTCATTCTAAACTTGTGAAACGCAGGTACTGGTATACCTAAAGCAGACAAGCAGAACTTGTGCCTTCCACAGCACGAAGCTCCGCTCCTGCCTACCTGCTTTTTCCCAAAATTACCAATTTCGCGTTTCTTAGCAGGGCAGATTTATGTTACTTCCTTTCGGAAGTATTGCAAAGTTAACAAATTTTCAGAATATACAAAAACACGTTAACCCAACAATAAATATAAGAAGTAAATTATACCTCCTATATGACCTCAAAGAACAACTTAAATAAAATAGAGGGTAACCTTCAGCGAAATAAATGTAACTCTTTGTCCGAATTTGACCTGAAAGTTACCCCCGTTGCCTGATTGCTATCCGAAAAAATAACGGGCGGGGCGATGCATTACGCGAAGTAGGTCGTGAGAAACCCGTAAGCAATAACACAAAGCCCACGCCCGTTAAGGTCGTTGCTCTTGAAAACACCTCGCCCCTGCGGGCGCGGGACTGTGAATCTGCCGCTTACAGTAAATTCTCACGTTCACTTCGCAGCAAATGCTGCCCGTCTTTCAACGGATAGCAGTACAAAGATATAAATAAAAAATAGATTCCGAAGAAATTCCGGTATGTTTTTTCCAATAAACATCACTCAATCACACAAATAAGATGGAAACAGGTCATTTTGTTTGCCGTAGATAATTCCTTATGCAATGGTCGAGCCATCCGGCCGTCAAAAATACAAATACAGATGGATAGATTGTTACGCACATCCTTATATCGGGCTTTGTTAAAATCGCTGACTCGGAAGGCCGTTTCGGAAAACAGATTACGGAACTACTTTCTCGATTTCGCACAACAGGTCACGATCATCTGCGACGATACGGATGCTCTATCGGTATTAAGAGCCTTGAACTACACGCAGGTTCAATTCCGCTCTCTTCTTCGCCGGGTTTCCGAACGGGACACTCCGCCGCCGCATTATCTATCCCGGTTTATAAATCAAGCTATCGAGTTCATCCAAGCAGAAACAGAATTGTTGTATTACCGCCTCGAACATCCGCAGCATTTCATCTCCGGGTCCGCCCTTCAGTCGCCGCTCTATTGGTCTAAAAAATACCATGCTGTCGATTTGTCGGAAATTCTTTGCAGTTTCGATCTGATGAGTCCAAGACCTATTATCTTGTCTGATGGTCGTGAAGCTCCGTTTTATCTGGTTATTCAGCATTTCGAACAATTTCTGAACGTCAAACTCGGAAATCCGGGTGACATCAAACGCCGTGTTCTCGAACGCAAAAAAGATCGCACGAAGTTTACAGAAGTAATATTCCATACCCTAAACGACGATGAGAATGAGTAAACTATTTTCGGCGATTTTTTATGACTATGTAGTTGTCTATGTATGTAAATCGGCATCGGAAAAATAACCATCTTTACCTCCGAAATCCAAATAATATAACATTATGGCACAAATTACATCTGAACTCGAAGAAAACCTGTTTATCAGGCTGCTTACGACCTCGCTCGACCGACGGCTGACAGATTCAGAGCGCAAGGCGCTCGATGCTGCCAATGAAGATTACATCAACACATTGCACGCCATGTCGCAGGATTTACGGAAATCACCGCTCGAAACACTGCATCAACTGATTCGCGTCAACGCCCGGCTAAACCGACTGGAAAATTGCATCTGCGATAAGCACTCGCTGCAAGCCTCGCTGCTGAAATCCGCCATCCAACTTACGAATTTCGAAATCCGTTTGATTTTCACCCGGCTGCGCTATCCGTCCATCGCCGACCCGGTGTCGGTCGAAATTCCCAGATCGCCGCTGTTCCTCTCCGGGCAATTCACGCCTACGGATATCATGGAGCTTGCAACGGCTTTACATCTCTCCGGAGCTATACGCCGCATCGACGGCACACGGGTCGATTTGGCGACACTCGTCGATGTGCTCTCCAGAACTTTCAATGTCCGTATCAACAATCCGGAGCAGTGCCGCCATGCCGTCGTCAACCGCAAGCTGCGGCTGACCCGGTTTCTGGATTTCCTGCGCAACAGCCTCGTGGAATACAGTCAGCACTGACGCAGCCGAAACCGCTTCGGTGCGGACTGGAGCGGCCGGGGGCGGACATCGACCCGGAGCCGTGGCGGACAAGTGTATTTTTACCGCTTAAAATTCCTCTGCCATGCAACAAGAAGATGATTTGCGGGCCCTTGAAAGTATCGTGCAGTTCGCCCGTGGGCTGGGCGTATTTTTCCTTATCCTCCATATTTACTGGTTCTGCTACGGATGGCTGTCCGAGTGCGGGCTGACGTGGGCTTTTGTCGACCGTATTCTGCTGAATATCCAGCAAACGACGTCACTGTTCTCCCATCCCGTAACGACCAAACTCTGCGCCCTGCTCTTCCTCGCTCTGGGCTGTTACGGGACGAAAAGCATCCGCAACGGCAAGGTCGGCAGGCGGCATATCGCCGGAGCCGTCAGCCTCGGCATCCCGCTGTTCTTCCTGAACGGCCCGCTGCTGGAGCTGCCTGCCGGAACCGACTCTCGGGCATGGAGCTATATTGCGACCCTTGCGGCCGGCTACCTCTGCCTGCTGGCCGCAGGGGTCTGGACGCGGCGCCTGCTGAAACAACCTTTTGCCGACGATCCTTTCAATGACAACAATGAAAGTTTCCTTCAGGAAGAGCGTTAATCGTTGCCTCGGCAATGATTATTCGGTGAACCTTCCCACACGTTACCGTTATAAATCCCAATGGCGGCAGGGCTGGATCAATGTCATCAATCCGTTTCGTGCGACGCTGATTTTGGGAACTCCCGGCTCGGGCAAGAGCTATGCCGTGCTGAACAACTATATCAAGCAGCATATCGAAAAGGGTTTTTCGATGCTCGTCTACGACTACAAGTTCGACGACTTGACGCGCATCGCCTACAACCATCTGCTGCATCATCTGGACAGATACACCGTCAAACCGAAGTTCTGCGTCATCAACTTCGACAATCCCCGCCGTTCGAACCGCTGCAATCCCATCGACGCCCGCTTTATGGACGACATCTCGGACGCCTATGAAAGCGCCTACGTCACGCTTCTGAACCTCAATAAGACGTGGGTCGACAAGCAGGGCGATTTCTTCACCGATTCGGCCGTCATCCTGCTCGCGGCGATTATCTGGTACCTGAAAATCTACGACGGCGGTCGTTATTGTACCTTTCCGCACGCCATCGAGTTCCTGTGCCAGCCCCTCGAGAAGATTTTCCCGATCCTTTCGTCCTACCCGGAGTTGGAAAACTACCTTTCGCCCTTTATGGACGCATGGAAAAGCAATGCGCAGGACCAGTTGCAGGGGCAGGTGGCATCGGTGAAGATTCCGCTCTCGCGGATGATCTCCCCGCAACTGTACTGGGTGCTGACGGGTAACGACTTCACGCTGGACATCAACAACCCCGAAGAGCCGAAAATCCTCTGCATGGGCAACAACCCCGACCGTCAGAGCATCTACGGCGCAGCGCTCGGACTCTACAATTCACGTCTTATCCGGCTTATCAATAAGAAAGGTAAGTTGAAATCGTCGCTTATCCTCGACGAACTTCCGACGATCTACATCCGGGGACTGGATAACTTGATCGCTACGGCCCGTTCGAACAAGGTTTCCGTCTGCCTGGGCATTCAGGATTTCTCACAGTTGGAGCGCGACTACGGGGAGAAGGAGGCGAAGGTCATCATCAACACCGTCGGCAACATCTTCTCGGGGCAGGTCGTGGGCGACACGGCCCGCACCTTGTCGGAGCGTTTCGGCAAGATCGTCCAACTGCGCGAGTCGCACTCGGTGTCGAACGACAACGTGACAACCTCGACCAATACGCAGTTGGAAACGCTGATTCCTGCATCGAAGATCTCCAACCTCACGCAGGGCATGTTCGTCGGCTCGGTGGCCGACAACTTCGATGAACCTATTCCTCAAAAGATTTTCCATGCCGAGATCGTCATCGACAATGAAAAAGTCAAAGCCGAAACCGTGGCCTATGTTCCCATCCCGGATATCTCGTCGTTCATCGGTGAGGACGGCATAGACCACATGGAGGAGATCGTCCGGGAGAACTACTATCGAGTCAAGAGCGACATTGCGGAGCTTGTCCTCCGGGAGATTACGCGCATCAAGGCCGATCCGAAATTATCGCAGTTGCTTCCCAAGAAAAAGCAATAAATTTTGCATCAGTAAGTTTAAACGGAAAAATAACTTTAACAACGATGGACAAATTCTATTAAGACACCCATCTATATACTTTGATGTACCAAATGCAATCAGCAAAAAACACTTTCTTTATTTCACTGTATTCTCCAAGAAATCAAAGAAATCCATAATATCTTGATGTAGTTCTTGCTTTAACATAGATGCAGCAACAGTTGTTCTATTTATTATTAACTCCCTATCACCGAAACTTTTAATTCTATGAAATAAAGAATCGTTATTGGAAAATAAAAGTTTTTTTCCATCCAAAACAGAAAATATCTGGGCTTTAACATTTTTCCAAGTCGTATTTGGAGAAAGAGTTAAATTCTGTTCGGAAAAGAAATCATTAATAATTGTATTATATGGCTGAAGGAATAAAGAGTCCATCTGTTCATTCAATTGCTTTGCAACTGCCCGTTTCCATGCAGAATCAACCATTAAATAATTATCAATATTTTTCCGCTTCCATTCTTTTATACACGGATTGTCTTCATTTGGATGATACCCATCATCTGTATCATAGTCAAGTAATTGCACCCTCTTAATAGCTGGATTTATTTGTCGCATTGCACTAAAATGAGCATCTGCTCTATCCTTCATATCCTGTTTGGAAGTTCCATTCAAGATATACGGATAAAATTTTTCATATACTTTCGATACGCCCAATACAGATGCCCAAGAAGAAAGGATGCGATTATCGTCCTCTCCTTCTAAATACAAAATATAAGGAGAATCTTGCGTGCGCACAATATCGCTGTTATCGACATCACTTAATGCTCGAATGATTTTTTCGCTTGAATTAATGCGTTTGGGTTGCCCCGAAAGCATCGAAATAATATCGTGCATATCAACATTACCGATAAATTCCGGTGAATGAGTAGCCATAATGAATTGCTTCTCCGATTTATTGCGGAAGTAGCTCAATAAATTTCGTTGCAAGTTAGTATGCAGATGGGCATCAGGTTCATCGAATAGAATAGTTGTAGACTTGTCGTATCCATAATAGAATGCTAATAATATCAGTATCTGATGAAAACCACTGCCGCCGGATATAATATCAAAAGTTTTGTTGTTTGCCTTATATTCTACTTTTATCTCTGTGCTGATTCTCTTTTCATACTGAGGTGGCAATATTTCTAATCCGAACCATTCTTTTATTTTTGTTCGAATTTCAGCCCAATCTTTATTCTCCTTAATTGGTATTGGTTGTTCTTTGTCATCTTCACGATCTATGACTCTGAACAGCAAATTACGAATTACTGAACCCGGCTGAGATTTTCCAACATGTTGGCGAACATTCCCATCATCCAACCATTGCTCGTGAGGTTCTATACCGGAGAAAGGAGGCACATAAACAATATATGGAAATGATTCATCTTGTTCAACTTCGGAAAACTTCGCCCATCCCCCAATGGGAATGGCATATATAGCTTGTGGTGATTGATATCGTAATTGAACTCCAAAGTTCATTTGAATGTTATCGGCATTCATCCAATGGACGATGATTTCGATAGAAATATATTTTTGTTCTTTTTGTTGTGGCGCATTCTTTTTCGGAGAGTATGTTCTCTCCGTTTTATTATTCCACAATAGAACAAACTCAGGCAATGGTAGTGCAGTAAAATTAGGTAAAACTACTTGTATTCCTCTTCCTCCGGTTCGTTTGGACTGTCGGAATATTTCAATACAGTATTGCCAGATAGCCATTGCTTGCAACACCGTACTTTTACCACTATTGTTTGCTCCAACCAATAGCTCAAATTGATTGAATGAGAATTCCTCCTGCTGAATCCTTTTGAAATTCTTAATAGTAAGTTTAGTTATCATGGATTTTTATTTATATTCGTTGGTGCAATTGGTTTATTCTGCCTTGCATTTATATTAAATTTTATAGGAATCAATTTTCTTATGCTTGCAACACTTTGGACTTCCCAATATCTTCGTCTAATATATCTAATTTGGATAAATTGCCCACAACCTCCATTTTAATAATAAAGTAAGCGTTTTGGTTCTTATTCTATAGAATTTTTCTTCTCGTTTAAACTTAATTTCCAAAGATAGAAAATCTATGATAACTCTACAATTGTTTTCAACTTTCTTTGTAAATAATTCAGACGTTCCCTTTGTTAACTCTTTTTACACCTTATAGTTGGAAATAGTTTGTACTATTCTCTATTTTCTCTATGAGAACAAAACAAGTCACAGATTTCTTCACATATGTGGTACGCAACATGAGCAGGAATAATTAGTTGTATATTATTTTTTGTGTGTAAACCTTTTTCAGGACGGGGCAGACAGACTGTCCCGTCCTGAAAAAGGTTTACAGTGATTGATAATTAAAGATAAGCATTTTGGTTCAAAAAATATTGTCCTGATATAAGTTTACATATGACTTTCGAATAACCGTCTTTCGGCTCCAATGATGTTTGAGTTTCCCGGTTCTGAGTTCCGCTTCCAAGGGCGTAAGCCAGTCGCAGCTGGCATGAGGTCTGAATGAATTGTAAAGGATAACGATCTCATCGATGCGCTCTTTTGCTGCCTGAAAACTTTCAAAACATTCCTCGTCGATCCATTCGCTTTTCAGAATACCGTTCACCCGTTCGGCAACGGCATTCTCATACGGATCGCACTTTTCAGTCATGCTGATGCGAATCCCATTATCGGTCAACAATTTCACATATTCTTTCGAACAATATTGGCATCCTCTGTCCGAGTGATGGATTAACCCTTGCCGTTTTTGCTGCGGAGTTCGGTCTATGGCCATCCTCAGTGCACGGAGCGCTCCGTCCCGTTCCAAAGTCGTATTCAGATCATAGCCTACGATCCGTTTGAAATAGGCATCCGTTATCAGCGCCAGATATGCAAATCCCTCTTTCAAAGAAATGTATGTAATATCTCCGACCCATAAACGATGCGGCCGCTCGAGGTCGAAACCTCGGATCAGATTCGGATATTTACGCATCCAATGCCGCGAGCAGGTCGTAACGCTGTATTTCTTCCGACGTTTGACCAGAAGATTGTTTTCCGAAAGCAGCGTAAATAACCGATCCCGGCTGACCGGAAATCCGTCCTGTTGCAGCAAATGCCACAGTTTACGGCCGCCGAGCCGGGGCATCAGTTTCCGGTAGTAACCCACCCGTTCCAAAAGAAGGGTGTCGGACAAGGCTCCTTCCCTATTACGCCGTAAATGTTTATAATAGGCCTGACGGGTATAGCCGAACAACCCGCACAGAAACGACAGGCTCATTGCTGTGTGTCTTTCTTTGAGACGCTGGACTGTCCGGCTACGGATTTTTTTAGCAGGTCGATACCGTATTCTTCCTGAAGGATATCTCCCATGATCTCATAGCCTTCCAGACGTAATAAAGCCTCTTCCAGACGACGCCGGAGGGCTTTGTTCTCGGATAACAATTCACTGGCTTCTTTACTCGTAACGCGGGACATAATCGGAAAAAGGATTAGGGGTACTCACAAAGCTACAACTATTTTTAGCTTTCCAGCGTTGACCCATCTTATGAATCGTAGCCATGGGAATACCATGTTCTTCGGAGAGCTGGCGGGCTGTTCTCCGGCCACTTAAATACTCCTGCAAAATCAAATTCCGCAACTGACGGGGTAAATAATGACGCGATAAGTCTGAATTCGTGTTTTTCTGCATAGGGTTTACTATTTTTCTGTAAACCTCTTTCAGGACGAGACAGACTGTAATTTTTGCCTCGGTGCGGACTGGATCGGACTGGAGCGGACATCGGCACCGTTCCGGAAAAGGCACTTCTATCTTCGCGGCATGAACCTTTTGTTTCACTAAAAAACATTTTGCTTTATGCCCGAAGAAAATCAGAATCAGATTGTGAACCAAGCTCCCGAGCAGGCCGATCCCAACTACAAGGAAACGCTTCTGCTCTACAACGAGAAGAACGGCGCCGTGGAGGCCGTTTCCGACCTTAAGCAGCAAGGTAACCAATACAAGGTCACGACGACACAGCCGCTCACGGCCAACAAGCCGGCGTTCTACGAACTTCGCAACAGCAGCGCCGTCGCGGCCTTCATCAAGGGTTTCATGTCGCAGGAGAACGCCAAGCCGTTTCATTTTCTGAAAGTCGCCGCCGACAAGGCCAGCGAAGTCACACAGTCGCTGCTGCGCCTTGCCGACAACCCCAAAGACCCCGAGGGCCTCAAAGCCCTTTATGACCATCGCGTCACCTCGTACCAGCTCGAGAAAGTCAGGTTCGACACTCCGGATCTGAAGTTGCAGGAGCTGAAAGAGATGGGCATCATCGTTACTCCCAAAGAACTGGATGCGATGAAGCACGGCCTTCCGTGCACGGAACTGCATGACGTGACCCTCAAGATCGGCAATATGCCCGTCGCGGGTCAGTTCGCCCTGCAGCCGTATCGGGATATGAACGGCGATGTGCAGGTCGGTCTGACGAGCGCCCTTCCGCGCCCGGAGTTCGAACGCGAGGAGTACCGGATGATGTTCTCCACGAGTGACAAGGAGCAGCTGTTGGCCGGGAAGACGCCCGACCGGCTGTACGAGCTTCCCAACCCGCATACGGGAGAGAAGGAGTGGTGCTTCGCCACGCTGAATCCCGCGACGAACCGCCTTGTCACCATCCCGAAACGCGATGTCCCCGAACTGCGTTATTTCAACGGCGTGCGTCTGGACGACACCCAGCAGAACGAACTGGCCCTGGGCGGCCGTGTCTTCGTCGAAGGTTGCGCCATGCGCAACAGCGACATCACCTATTCAGGCAAGGTGGGCTTCGACGTGCTTTCGAACGAATACAAGATGACCGACTACCAGTTCAGCCGCCCTTATATCTCTCCGCAGCTCGACAAGCAGCTCGACGACCGTCAGCGCACAGCCCTGTTGAGCCCCGAAGGTCTGGACTGCTCGAAGGAGAAGGAGCATCCCATTTTGGGCAAGAACGGCAGGGCGCTGAACTGTATCCTGCGTATCGACCCCCGCTCGAACGGCGTGGTCTACGATTTCTCGCAGCAGCGCCGTCAGGAGCAGCAGGAAAAGCAGGAGTCGAAGCAGGTGCAGAAAGCCGAGACAGCGCAGGAACAGACTCCGGATCAGGGTCAGGGCCGCGGTCGCAAACGCTAATCCGCCCGTGCGATGGAAACCCCCGATGAAAAATGGTTCCGGGAGCGCCTGCGGCATTTCCTCGAAGTGCGCCATCCCCCGCGTCAGTTCCACCGGGCGATGATCGAACGGCGCAGCCGCCTGGCTTTCGAAAGCTATGCACAAAGCGTTGAGTTAGGAGCCACTACCGATTCGGCAGTCCGTGCGGCCGACAAGGTGCTGTTCCGGGGACTGCTCTTCTCGAAGTACGACACCGTCCATCTGATCCTTGCGACGGACTTTCCGGCCATCCCCGAGAACCAGCGGCAGGAGGTTGCGCTGAAGCTCACCCGCATCTGCGCCCCGATCTTCCGGGCATACGACCTGAAAGACGATTTCGCCGAGCGGCCGGAGTTCCGGCAGCTCAAAGAGGAGCTCCGCACCGGCATCCGCCGATGGATCGACGAGAACGGCGTCCCCGGTTACCGCAGTCCGGCACGCAAGGAGCATCCGCCCGTCCCGTATTCCCGACAGCCGAAATACCGAAAACGCAACAAGCGTAAATAGTTCATTCATTTAATTTCCTAATCACATCATGAAAAAGATTCTTTTTGCTGCGGCCGCCATGGCTGCCGCCCTGTTCGCTTCGTGCGACAAGGAGTACAACAATGTAACGCCCCTGCAACCCGACACTCCGGACGGTGCACGGGTGACGATCTCCCTTACAGACAATGCCGGTACTCGAACGTTCTTCGACACGGCCGCAGCTGCCGAGGCGTGGGAGAAAACCCTCTCGTCGCTTTCTGTCTTCGCGTTCGACAACGGCGGCGGTCTGATAATCCGCCGCGACTTCACCCCCGCGGAACTCGGTGCCAAGTCGGCGACCTTCGCCCTGCCCAAATCCGTGGCGGGCACCTCGTGCTCGTTCTACGCCGTAGCGAACTACGACGCCACGTCGGCCAAGACCCAATCGGCCCTAACTTCGCTGCTGGAGAAATCCGCGGGCGACTATAACGGCACCTTCTCTGAAGTCACCACTGCGGCCAAACGTTCGGGCGGCTTCGTGATGTCTGGTCAGACGACGCAGGCCGTCGGAGCCGTGAACTCCACGACCCATGTCGGCATCACACTTAAACGCACCGTGGCCAAAGTCGCCCTGCAAACGACCATCGACCCTGCCTTCTCGGAGAAATACGGCGGGTCGCTGACGATCAACTCCGTGAAACTCTCCAAGGCCGCCTCGCAGTCAACGGTCATCGCCGGCACGCCGACGCCCGGCGCCATGAGCTACACGCACACCCAGACCCCGGCATCCGCTTCGGGAAAGTACAATGCGCTGTTCTATTGTTTCGAGAATGGTGCTTTGACTGCCGGGAACCGTGTGTCGTTGGAGATCGATGCCACCTACGACATGGACGGCAGCGACACAACGACGGACGACCGTTCGGAAGTGACCTACTCCGTGGAGTTGACGGGCAAGGCCGCAGGCGACATCCAGCGCAACGGCTACTACCGTATTGCCGCCAATATCACGGGCCTCGTGGGTCAGGACTGTATTGTGTCGGTTACCGTCGCCGACTGGGAAACTCCCGTCACGCAGACCGTAGAACTGGGGGCATAGCCCCGTCATTATCGAGCTGCTCTCGCCCGCAGGACGGGAGCGGCTTTTTCCTGTCATCCCAATTCCATTCGACAATGAAACATTCGATTTTACTTCCGCTGCTTGCCGCCGCGAGCCTCAGCGCCTGCCAGCGTGAGGATACGCAGCTGCCGTCAGCTCCGCAGCCGACGGTCACGGTGGAATTGCAGGTACATCCCGAAGCCGTGCGGGCGATCACCCGTGCAACGGAGGAGGCGACGATCCGCGACGTGAATTTCTACCTCTTCGGCGCGGACGACACGCCCGGCCTCCACTCCTACGGACAGAACTCGACCCTGCGCTTCAAGTGTTTTCCGGGGGACTATACACTCTATGTCGTTGCCAACATCCACGCCGATATGGGTGCACTTACCCCGTCGCAGCTCGCGGCCTATGCCCTACCTTACAAAGAGTACCCCGCGGACCTTCCGATGGCGGGGCGGCAGCAGGTGCGGATCACCGCCGGGAACGGCACCGTCACGCTCCCTGCCATCGAGGTCCGGCGCCGTGCAGCCAGAATCGGTTACACCGTTGCTGTCGGTAAAGAGGTGCCGGATATCCGTTTAGTGTCGGTGTGCTTCTGCAACATCCCGCGCCGCAGCCCCCTTTTCGGAAATGGCACGCCCCCGGCCGCAGCCGCCGACTACCGCACGGGCTATTATACCGATATTCCCCTCTCTGCGGCTGCCCGCTATTCGGGTACGGCGTATCTTCCCGAAAACCTGCAGGGAACAGTCGCAGGCATCACCTCGCAGCGGGACAAGAACCGCGACAACGCTCCGGCGAATGCCACCTATCTTATGATCCGTGCCGTGCGCGGCGAGAAGGTGCTGGCTTATCGGGTCTATCTGGGCGAGAACAACACCTCGGATTTCAACGTCCGGGGCAATACGCACCATACGCTCGACATAGCCATTCTGGGCGACGACGAAGTCGATACGCGCGTGTGCGGCTATACGCTCTCGGTGTGGGACGATCTGGAGGAGGACGCCTGCGGCGGTTACTGCCCCGTAGACCCGCAGCGGTCGCTTTACATCGCTGTCGAGGGAAACAAGGATGAGATCGCGCTGTCGGGAGAGGTGGAGATTACCGAAGGCGATGCCGCGTGCGTGGAGTTTCACCGCATCGGTTCGGGCAGCTATTTCGATTTCGAGGTCTGGAAGCTCCAAGGCGAGAGCTCTTACGAGATGTCCTATTTCCCGGAGATCGTAACGCAGGACAACGACCTGCTGTGTTATACCGTGACCATATGGGACGAATATGGTTACGGGCAGAGCTATGACTTCTCCCACCGCTACGCCAACGAGGTGAAAGCCTATGTAAAATACGGCAATGTCGAAAACGGGCAGGGCAGCATAACGGCCACTGGGGCTCTGGCCTCGGAGAAGATCGGCTCGACGCAGAATCTTCGGGTCATGTGCGCCGCGACGGGCTGCGCCCTGACGGCTGCGCCGGCCGCGGGGTATCGCTTTGCCGGGTGGTATGCAGACTATAAGTTTACAAGGCTGCTCTCCGAAAGACAATCCTATACTTATGTCCCGACTTGGTTCAGCGCCAGCGTCTACGCCAAGTTCGAGCGTGATCCCAGCGAGGTTTATATCGGTACGAGCAGCGTAGAGGAGGTCTGCTTCGTATCCGACCGAGGTTACGGCATCGAGGATATCGAGACCTTCGTCGTGCCCTACGGCAGCCGCTGCACGATTTCGGTTGGTGACGACCTTTTCTTCGAGGGTTTCTATGACAGCTGGAACCGCGAGACAGCCACACGGCTCACGGCACAAACCTCCTATACGTTCACGGCGACCGAAGACCGTAACATCGTCCCGCACTACCTGCGGGTGCAGAACCTCTCGGCTGCGGGTACGGCCAACTGCTATATCGCCCCGAAGGCCGGCGCGGCGTACAGCTTCAACGCCCGGACGATGGGCAACGGCCGCATGACGACGGGCATCACGCCGCGCACGCTCTACGGCTCGCGTGCCGAGGTGCTGTGGGAAAGCAGCGCCTATGCCGGGAGTGTCCGGGGTGCAGTCATCGCCGCGGCGGAGTACCGGGACGGGCAGATCCGCTTCAGAACCGGAACAGAGGCGGGCAATGCCTTGATCGGATTGTTCGACAGCAATGACAACTGCATCTGGTCGTGGCATATCTGGGTGACGGCGTATGATCCGGCGGCTTCGGCGCAGACCTATACCGGAGGTGCCGTATTCATGGACCGCAACCTCGGAGCTGCAAGCATAACCGATCCGGGATTCTACTACCAGTGGGGCCGTAAAGAACCGTTCGGAGCATCCTATACCCGGATGACATATCACGAAGACCATCCCTACGACATCACCGACCCGATGATGGGCTACGGAGAGATGACGCTGGCGTACTCGATCGCCCATCCGTGGACGTTCATGTGCGGCGTGGCGATGAACGACGACCGCTACGAGGATGCCCCAGACTGGCTTGCGGCGCAGAACCCCAACCTCTGGGGCAATGCCAGCTCCGCGACGGCACTTGCGGATGCGGGTTCGAAATCCATCTACGACCCCTGCCCTCCGGGGTGGCGGGTGCCGGATCGTCGGGTCTTCGCGGAAGCCGCGATAAGCAAGAACACAGGCGGCCTCTCCGATACCTGCTATTCCATGCGTATCAATACCTCCGGGATGTGCGCCAACTATCCGCGCGGCGGCTACCTGATGGACGGTACGCAGTATAACCCCGACAAGGCGGCGCTGGTCTGGACGAATGCCCCGGCGCAGTATCAGACCGGGGTGAACTACTACAAGCACTATTCCACGGCGCTGAAAATATACCCGGCGGCCGTCGAGCCGCTCGCGCGTATTTCACGCGATATGGCGCTGCCTGTACGGTGTGTCCGGGAATAACATCTTTCGAACCTTTAATACAGCCGACTTATGAAAAAATACCTGTTTATAGCCGCTACCCTGCTTCTGCTTGGTGGATGTGGGCGAGACGAGGCGGATACGGTGCCGCAGCTTGGTCCGCAAGCCGTAACCGTCTCGCTGGCGGTCCGGCCCGAGAGTATGACCTCCGTAACCCGCACGACGGACGAGGAGACGATCCGTGACCTGAACCTCTACCTTTACAACGATAACGGCGATATCGTCCTGCACCGTTACCAGACCTCTGCGACGCTGCGCTTCGAGTGCGCGCCGGGCGACTACCGGATACGCATCGTTGCCAATATGGACCGCGACTTGGGTGAAAACCCGGAGTGGGAGGATTTCACCGTCACGCATGCCGAGGATTACGACACGCTGCCGATGGCTTATGAGGGCGATGTTCCGATCCGGCCTTCCGGCGGTATCCTGACCCTCCCGGCCGTCGAGGTCCGGCGCTGCGTGGCGAAGATTTCCTACGACATTGCCGTAAAACCGACCGACATCGAACTGCAATCCGTGCAACTGCTCTCCGTGCCGCGTGCGGTGTCCGTCTTCGACGTGGCGGCCGCGCCTTCGGACGATCCCGACGACTACACCGACACTCCGGCCGTGCCGCTTTCGGGACACTCGGCCGCAGGAAGCCGTTACCTGCTGCCCAACATGCAGGGCTCGGTGCCGTCGATTACCGACCAGCGGCAGAAGAATCCGGGAAATGCCCCCGACAATGCTTCGTACCTGCTGATCCGTGCAACCCGGGGTGCGAAAATGCTGGCCTACTACATCTATTTAGGAGAAAACAACACCTCGGATTTCAATGTCCGGGCCAACGTACATTACCGGCTCGACATCTCGATTCTGGGTGACAGCGAGGTGGATACCCGCATCAGCAGCTATGCCGTCAACGTGCATGACACCTACGGGGAAAACACGGTCGGCGGATACTGCACCTACAATCCGTCGCAGATGCTCGCCGTGGAGATCGACGGTAATCCTGCACCCCTGACGCTTCGGGGACATATTACCGTTGTGAGGGGCGATGCCGGAGCGTTCTGTGTGGACGGTGTCGCTATAAACGGAGGCTGCGACCTTACGCTCACGGAACAGCCCGGCCCCAATGTCTTCGGCGTGAACTACGCTCCGGGAGTCTATACGGCCGCGAACTCACAGGTAGTCTATACCGTCACGGTCGGGGACGATGCGGGATTCGCGCAGTCGTTCGACATCGGACACCGCTTCGCCAACCGCCTTCGGGTCGTCGTAGGGACTGCTGCCAACGGCAAAGGATCGGTGGCGGTTTCCGGAGCGTTGTACGATGCCGAAACCTCTTCCCTGACACACGACAAAATCGTTCTGTGCCATGAGAAGGGCTGCACGCTGACGGCCCTGCCCGATGCCGGCTACCGCTTCGACGGATGGTATTCGGCGGCCGATTACAAGACACGGCTTTCGACCTCGGAAACGTATCCGTACACTCCGGAATCGAACGAGGCGGCGCTTTATCCAAAATTCGTGTCGAATGCCGTTCCGCTCGATACGAACGGCACGGCCAACTGCTACATCGCAACGTCGCTCAACACCGCGTATTCTTTCGATGCGACGGTAATGGGCAACGGCCGCACGACGACGAACCTCCGCCCGCAGCCTCTGCGGGGTGCGGAAGCACGGGTGCTTTGGGAAACGGGAACCGTGCGCGGCGCCGTCATAAAGGATACCGAATACAAGTCGGGGTGCATCGTCTTCACGACCGGCACGGAGCGCGGCAATGCCGTCATCGGGCTGTTCGACGCTTCGGAGAATTGCATCTGGTCGTGGCATATCTGGGCCGTGGACTACGACCCCGCGGCATCGGCCCAGACCTACAAATCCGGGGCCGTATTTATGGACCGCAACCTCGGAGCCCTGACGACGGACTACACGAGACCCGAATCCCGCGGTCTTTATTACCAGTGGGGACGCAAGGACCCGATGATCTATCCGTCCCTGTTCCGGTCCAATCAGTGGAACGAACCCATCCGTGCGGATGCAGTCTATGCCGCAGGGTTCGAATATGCGGAAAGTCATCCCCGCGATGTCGCTTCGCCCTACGACATTATGACCGTCGAATGGGCCACGGCGCATCCGACGACCTACATGGACGGCGCTTTCTTCGAGGATTGGGAGGAGTGGACATCGGTATCGGACTGGCTCCATGCGCGCAATTCAAATCTTTGGGGTAACCGGACGACCGGAAAAACGATTGTCATGGCGACGGATAAATCCATCTACGACCCCTGTCCTCCGGGATGGCGTGTCCCGAATCTGGAAGATTTCAGGGACCTGCGCTTCGCAGCGGCGGAGATGCCCTATTGCGTGACGGTTTACTGCAACGGAACGCAGACGGCTACATATCCGCTCGGAGGGTTTCTGAATGTCTCCCGCTACGAACGTAACGGCGAAAACGCCTATCTCTATACCGCCTCTCCCTATACATGGAACGGCTCTTCGCTGAACTACTTCGGGCTGGAGAGCGCTTCGATCAGTATTACCGGAACTTATCAAGAGGTCAACTCAATGTCTTACTACCGTTATGCCGCGCTGCCCGTAAGGTGCGTTCGGGAATAACGACTTACTATTTGTGAAAATGAAAAAGCAACGAATCATCTTATTTCTGCTGCTGCTCGCGGCGCTGTGGGGCATTCCCCGCAGCGCCGGGGCGCAGATCTTCGCCGTGCGGGCCGATGCCCTCGCGGCTCTTACCGGTACGCTCCACTTCGGAGCCGAAGTCTCGGTCGCGGACAAATGGTCGGTCGAAGCCTCCGGATACTGGAACCCCGTGAAAACCCCGTCGCTGTCGATGAACTTCCATGCCGTGCAGATTGGCGGTCGCTACTGGTTCTACGAATCCTTTGTGGGGCACTTCGTCGGCGGGCAGCTCTCCTATGTGGGCTACGATCTGGGCAGCCGCACGCGACGTTATGACGGCCGGGCATACGGCATAGGCTTCAGCTACGGCTATGCGTGGATGCTCTCGAAGCGCTGGTTCGTGACCCTTGAGGCCGGCATAGGATTGTACCGCACCCGCGACACGCGCCGCGATCCTACGGTCGGGGACTGGGACGACGAGTATATCTACCATTACCGTCGCTGGACGCTGGCGCCGTCGCGGTTGGAGGTGTCGTTCTCTTATCTGTTTTAGCCATGATGCGGTATGAATCAGTAAAAAAGGCGGCGGCTTTCGGTCTCACGCTGATGCTCTTCGGCTGTTCGGTGACTGGGAATTTGCAGCGCCGGCAGATGACGGCACATCTCTCGCAGCTGACCCGTGCCGAACGACAGGAGCGGCAGCCGGATTCCCGCCCGCAGGTCGTGAAGTTACAGCGCGACAGCAATACCTTCTACCTCGCCCCGGTCGATACATTGGCCGACGGCGAGCGTGTGATGTCGCTGCAGATCGAGCAGGTGACGGTCGTCGCCAAAGTGCGGTCTGTTCCGGAGCGCAACGGTCGTGTGAAACTCGACTTTATCGTGACGCTGCCCAAACAACTGTTGGGCCGCAGCCGCAGCGTGGTGGTTACACCCGTACTGCACAAGCCCGGCGGGCGAATGGCACTCGAAGACCTCGTGATCCGCGGCGGCCGTTTCTCGCTCTTGCAGGAACGCGACTACTGGCAGTACGCGACTTATGTCGAACGTTTCCGGCCCGATACCGTAGGGCGTGAGGCGGCCTTCAACCGTTTCGTGAAGTTCCCCTACCCCGAAGATACCCGGCTGGATTCCGTCGTCGAACGGCGCGGCATGATGACCTACTACTATTCCGAAGAGATCCCGACAGACGAGACCTCGAAGCGCATGGCGATCACCCTGCAGGGGCGGGTCGAAGGAATCGACGAGAGCGCCTACCGGATGCCGGCATCCGATACGCTTACCTATGTTATCTCGTCGATGCTCTCTTTTGTCGATACCCTGCCGCGTTACCGGATCAAAGTGATCGACAAGTATGTGACCGTCTCCGACCGCAACTACATTCAGTTCTTCGTAGGTGATACGCGCGTGGTCGATACGCTGGGCGACAACCGGCAGCAGTTGGACAAGATTACCGGCCTGATACGGCAGATCGTCGAACAGCAGGAGTTTTATGTAGATACCATCACGCTGACGGCGGCATCGTCCCCGGAGGGCGGCTATGCCTTCAACGACCGGCTTTCGCGGGGGCGTGCTGAGGCGCTGAAACAATACCTTGTAAAGCGCTACGGACGTGGGATTGACACCCTGCTGACCGTGCGGTGGATTGCCGAGGACTGGCCGGAGCTGGCACAACGCATCCGCACGGACAAAAGCATTGAAAACCGTGAGGCGATTCTGGAGTTGATTTCCGGAGAAAAGAATCCCGACCGGAGGGAACAAGCCATCCGGCAGCGCTTCCCGAAAGATTATGCCTACATCCGCTCGATGATATACCCGCAGCTTCGGACCGTGAATTTCCGCTACAACCTGCGCCGCAAGGGAATGATTAAGGACACAATCCATACCACGGAACTCGATACGACCTATGCCCGCGGGGTGGAGTTGCTGCGGAAACGCAAATACGCACGGGCGCTATATATTCTCAACGACTACAACGACCGCAACACGGTCGTGGCGCATCTGTCGATGGACCACAATGAGCGGGCGTTGGAATTGCTCGCCACGATGCCCGAAGATGCCGTGACGGAGTATTTGCGAGCCATTGCCTGCTCCCGGTTGGGCCGCAAGGAAGAGGGGCGGGAACATTTTCTCGAAGCCTGCCGATTGGACGGGCGCATGGAATACCGCGGGAACCTCGACCCGGAGATTGCCGAACTTTTGAAGAGGTAGAGATGGGACTGTCCGACTTTTATAGCCCGGAACCGTTGTTTTCGCGGATAAACGGAGACCTGCCTGCGGCTTATCGCAATACGATCGTTTGCGGGGACTGCTGCGACGTGCTCCGGCAGATTCCCGACAACTGCGTGGATATGATCGTTACCTCGCCGCCGTATAATTTCGGGCTGGAATACGATCGCTGCTGCGATACGCTGTCATGGCAGCGATATTTCACCGGGCTGAAAGCCGTACTGAACGAATGTATCCGCGTGCTGAAATGGAGCGGACGCTTGGCGCTCAACATCCAGCCGTTATTTTCCGGACAGCTCCCGACGCATCACATCCTCTCGCATTACCTGCTTTCGGAAGGGATGATATGGAAAGCCGAGATACTCTGGGACAAGCGCAATTACAACTGCCGCTATTGCACATGGGGAAGCTGGCGGAGCCCGTCGAGTCCCTATCTGAAATACACATGGGAATTCGTAGAGGTGTTCTGCAAGGGAACGCTCCGAAAACCCGGCAAGCGGACAGAGGCGGATATATCGGCCGAAGAGTTCAAGAGCTGGACCTCGGCACACTGGACGATTCCGCCCGAGCACCGGATGAAACGCTTCGGGCATCCTGCGATGTTTCCCGAGGAGCTGGTCGAACGGCTCCTGAAGCTCTTCTCCTACCGGGGAGACATTGTTCTCGATCCGTTCAACGGTGCGGGAACGACGACCTTCGTGGCACGGCAACTCGGCAGAACCTATTTGGGTATAGAACTCTCCGAGGAATATTGCAAAACGGCGACGCAGCGACTTGCAATGATTTAATAATTATCATCTAAATTGAAGCATAATGAAAAAACAGCAAATCAGATACGCGATCCTGTATTGCACCCTTGCCTTGATCTGGGGCATACTCATAATTTCGCTTTTCATGGGGTGCAACGTCTATGAAAAGGAAACCGTGGAGATTATCCGATGCCCGGTAATCGAAGCCGACACCATCGAAATACCGGATTGGACACCAGGCGAATAACACGGGATAAGCGGCAGCAATTTTGAATTGCTGCCGCTTGGTTTATGGCTGTCCATTGACCGGTGTGAGGGGTTGACAATAAGATTTGTTCACGACCCGGTCCCGCATCAGGCGCATGTCGTTGAAGTTGCGCGAAATATTTTGGATAAGTTCGATATAGTTGTCGCTGCCATCGTCCTTCTGATAGTAGAAAGGTTTGATCGAAACGCAATTTTTGTGCTCGAACAGTGTATTGAGCAGCGTGCGGTCCGAATTGCCGCAGGAGTGCCCCATGATGTATATTTGATACGGTGCAGAGTCGATAAACTGAAGTAACCGACGGTAGTTGTCTGTTTCCAGATAACGGATAGATTTGATATTCTTCAGATAGCTGTTATCGTTCAAATTCGAAATCATCTTATAATCTTCATCCATTTCATCTCCATAACCGAAAATAATGGGATTCTTATCGTTATCCAACTCTCCGTGAATGTGGTTTATCTTGAAACCAGAGCTTTTCGAAATATATAAGTCCGCAGTTTTCGTATAATTGAAATTCAGGAACAGAACCTCGGACGGCAGGAGGAAATAATCGTGAATTCCTACGGCTCCGTTATAGATTCGTTCAATGTGTTTGGAAACATCACAAGATTCAACATGCTTCTGAATGTCATAAGGATCGAATTGCCAGTTATAGCAGAATTTATAAAGTAAACTTTTACATTCGGGACTTTCGGCATTTTGGGCTTTTCCCCAGCGCTCTGTCAAGAACTCATCAAAAGCAGTTCGCCCGCCAACCGATATGTCTTTAGCTTTGAACGGTGCGTAGATTGCCTTGCGAATATCTTCGTTTATTAGTTCCGGAATAATTCGGGTCTTTTGTATTTCAGACAGATAAGCAACCAATTTGTATTTCACTATATCAAGTTCCTCATCCAATCCTTGAGGGCTTTCGTAAAGTTCGGTATCTTTCCTGACGATTCGTTTTAACAATTGATAGTATTCATTCTCGATATCGACCCAGTTCTTTGTTTCAACAGCCTTGTTAATGACTTCAAAGAATGGCGTTCTCGTAATTGAAAAATTTTCGGTATCAGCCTTTATCGCTTCGATAATCTCCTTGACCGGAAGAGGCTTGAAAGGGCCATGCTCTCCATGCCATTGGCTAATTAAATTACACCAAACCCACCCCTTGTTGCGACATGAAAATGTCACTAATTTATCGAAACAGGTATTGGAATTACAAGATTTTAAGATCTGTGGCCATTGCATCCAATAATCTTCAATAAAGTCTTTGTAACTCGTCGGCAGTCCATGTGCCAAGTCGAAGCCGTTACCGATTAATATGATTCGATTCATCATATGCTTGTCATTTAGGTGTAGTCCATAACAAAGATAACTATTTATCCAGCTGTGAACAAGGAGCGTAAATGACTTTTTCTTACGCCCTTCCGTCCAGCAAGATAGCCGCTGCGGACGACACGCCAAGGTCTTCGCCTTGTCTTTGTCGCTCGCAGCGGCTATTCGTCTCTTGCTGGCCGGGCGTTCCGGGCAGTCTAAATAGTAGTATCTATGAATTTGCTCACAAAACAGATCATCTCGAAATTCGAGAAACATCCTATCGGCTCACAGGATGGGAAAGGATTGGATGCCGAAGTCCTCGTCAAGTATTTCAACCCCTGCGGCTCGGGCACATGGCTCATCACCGAAGCCGAACGCGAAGGCGACGACTGGCGTCTGTTCGGTTATTGTCACATCCACGAATGGGAGTGGGGCTATCTGATGCTCTCCGAGCTGGCATCCCTTCGTCTGCCGTTCGGACTTGCCATCGAACGCGACATTTACACGGCCAAGAAATACGTCCGGGATTTTCTGCCGCAGGATGAATGACGGCAAAAGTCCTCGGATTTTACCCGACCCTTGCCGATAACAGAATCGTTACAAAATAGACTATTAAAATATGGCCACATTCGAAGAAAAAGCCGCACGGCTGAAGAAAGAGTTGGAAGAGGCTGCAAACGGCAGCCAATGTCGAAATCTGTCCCGCGAATACGAACTTACCTTGCGCCTGCTGCGCATCATCCGGGGAGAAGTATTTACGCTCGAAGACATCAATAAATGCCGTCTGGAGATCATGCGGGAATATCCCGAATACGGGCAGCCGATAACGGCCGAATCGGGAATACTCCTTGCTGCAGAGGCCATCCGAAAGTCATTCGGACGCAAATACTATCTGCCGCTGTACAAATATCCAATCAAGATTGATTTCGGAACGCCGAACGGACGGGTATGCGTCGTGCATCCCAGCAACTTTATCGAATACGAAGACAAGAACGGGCAGGAGGTATGACCTCCCGCCCGTTCATCATCTGAGAGCTCTGACGTAGTGGCTCTCCAACAGTTTATGGAGCGCTGACTGGGGATAAAGAATCTTGCCGCCGATGGAAGTATAAGGTATCTGGCGGTTGTCGCGGTAGTTCTGCAAGGAGCGCTTGCTCAGACTGAAAAGACTGCAAACTTCCTCGCTGGTGAGGTAGACCTCATTTCCGATTGCCGGACGGTGGGTGTCGATCAAAATATCTACGGCTTGGATAGCACGGATGATATTGCGGCGCAGCTCTTTGAACTCGCTGCTGTCACGGGTGACGATGTCCTCGTACATGACTCTATTCAGCTTTTATCAGGTTCTTTTCCAGAAGACGGCGGACATCCTCTTCCCGGAATACGACTTTGTTGCCGATGGCCGTGTAAGGTATGATACCGCAAGACCGATAATATTGCAAAGCGCGTTTGGTAATACTCAAAGCTTTGCAAACATCATCCGCTGTCAGCCAGCGGACGGTCGGGGATTTGCCCGTGAGACCCTGCAAGGCGGATACTCGTTCCAGCAGCCGCTGGACATGCGCCTGAAGATCGGTATAGGCGCTCGTTTCAATAAGAATACAATCCATAATGATATATTTAGACGGAACTATTAAAGCCGCAAGTTAATATCACATGGAGCATTCAGCTACCGATGTCCGCTACTGACCGCTCCAGTCCGCAACGGACAGAAAGACAGCTAATAGGCGTTTGATTATTTACAAAAAATTGCGTATATTTGTTGCAGAGTCTTTGACATGATGAAGAGTAAGGGTAGAAATGACGAACCTGCGTTACTAAATCATTACCTATAAATAATCATCGCCGTAACTTATTCAGTTACAGCGATGATATTAAAATCTCCGGAACCCCGGAGCGGGTTTCGGCCTTTTCGAATATATAGCGGGGCACATCGCACCCCTCCTGGTGACAGATTACTCGCCCAGCGCGAAACGCTTGTAAGCGACAACCGTAGCCTCTTTGTCAGCCTTGTGGATGAACTCGGCGATCGTCTCCTTCTCGCCTACCACCGGCTGGTTCAGCAGCGTGTTCTCCTCGAAGAACTTTCGCATCTTACCCTCGGCGATCTTCTCGAGGATAGCCTCGGGCTTGTTGGCGTTCTTGGGATCCTGCTTCATGGCCTCGACGGCGATCTTACGCTCGTGCTCCACGATCTCCGCGGGGCAGTCGGCCTCCGAAATCGAAACCGGAGCCATCGCCGTAGCCTGCATGGCAACGGTGTGGGCGACCTCGGCGGGAACCTCCTTGTTGAAACCGAGGATCGTGCCGAGCTTCTTGTTGAAGTGCACGTAAGCGGCGCAATAGGGAGCCTCGATGCGGGCATAGTATGCCAGTTCGATCTTCTCGCCCGTCTGTCCCGATTTCTCGGTCACCATCTCCTCGACGGTGTGGCCTTCGTCATTCTTCGAGGCCATCAGGGCGTCGCGGTCTGCGGCGTCGTTCTTTACGGCAACCTCCAGCATCGCGTTGGCCGATGCGGTATATTCTGCATTCTGAGCCACGAAATCGGTCTCGCAGGCCAGGCAGAGAAGGTAAGCCTTCTGGCCTACGATCTTCGTAACGACGACACCCTCGGTAGCGGTGCGGTCGGCGCGCTTGGCAACGACGAGCTTGCCTTTCTCGCGGATAATGTCCTGAGCACGTGCAAAGTCACCTTCGGCCTCGATCAGGGCATTCTTGCAGTCCATCATACCGGCACCGGTCATCTTGCGGAGCTTCATTACATCAGCAGCTTTGATTTCCATAATAATTTTCCTTTCTTTTTATTGTTAATTGATTTCCCCAAAAGGCGATTACTCGGCCTTGGCCTCGGCTACCGCTTCCGCAGCTGCCTCTTCGGCTACTGCTTCAACGGCTGCTGCTTCGGCTACAGCTTCAACTGCTGCTTCGGCTGCGGGCTCCTCGAACGGAGTCTCCACAGCTGCGACAACCTCGGCTACGGCGGCCTGCTCGGCATCGATGGCCGCCTTCACGGCCTTCTTGATGCGGGGCTTGCCCTCCTTCTTCACGGGAGCGTCGGCACCTGCCTCGGCCTCCTGGGCTTCCTTCTCCTTTTCGAGCTTACGCTCCTCGGTACCCTCGGCGATTGCGGCGCACATGGCTTCGAGCACCACGGCAATCGACTTGGTAGCATCGTCATTTGCAGGTATAACGTAATCAATGTCGGTCGGATCACAACAAGTATCTACCATTGCAAATACGGGGATGCTCAGGCGTTTTGCCTCCCTTACGGCGTTGGCCTCCTTCTGCACGTCGACGACGAACAGGGCGGCCGGCAGGCGCGTCAGGTCGGCGATCGAGCCGAGGTTCTTCTCGAGCTTCGCGCGCTGGCGGGAAATCTGGAGCTTCTCACGCTTGGAGAAGTTATCGAACGTGCCGTCGCTATTCATCTTGTCGATGGTAGCCATTTTCTTGACGGCTTTACGTATGGTGGGGAAGTTTGTCAGCATACCGCCTGCCCAACGCTCTGTGACGTAAGGCATACCGACGGCTGCCACCTTTTCGGCAACAATATCCTTGGCTTGTTTCTTCGTGGCTACGAACAGCACGCGGCGGCCGCTCTTGGCGATCTGCTTGAGTGCGTTTGCCGCCTCATCGAGCTTCAGCACGGTCTTGTGCAGGTCGATGATGTGGATGCCGTTCTTCTCCATGAAAATATAAGGAGCCATTTTGGGATTCCACTTACGCTTCAAGTGTCCGAAATGAGCGCCGGCTTCCAATAATGTATTAAAATCTGTACGTGACATTTTAATTCAATCGTGTTTGTTAATTTTAATTCTCTTTTCTTCAACCCGACGGGTAGCGGCCTGGCCGATCCCACGGGTTTTCCGCGGCGGGGCAACCTGAAAGTAATACGCGTATAGATAATATAGGTAGTCTTTCCGGTTTGTGACCCGCACCGTGCTTGCCGAAATTCGGTCGTACGATTAACGCTTGCTGAACTGGAACTTGCGGCGTGCTCCGGGCTGACCGGGCTTCTTACGCTCAACCTCGCGGGGATCGCGCGTGAGGAACCCGGCTTTTTTGAGTGCCGGACGCATCTCAGCGTCGATTTCGCACAATGCGCGTGCGATGCCCAAGCGAGCGGCCGAAGCCTGTCCCGTAACACCACCGCCATCGAGGTTGATGACGATGTCGTAATTCTCCACCGTGTTGGTAGCCAGCAGCGGCTGCTTCACCTGGTACTGGAGAATTTCGAGCGGGAAGTAAACTTCAAGCGCCTTGCGGTTGATTGTAATCTGACCCTTACCCGGCTTCACGTATACGCGAGCCACAGCGGCCTTACGACGACCTACGGTGTTTACAACTTCCATAACTCTTACTTAATCTCGTTTAACTTAATGGTCTTCGGGTTCTGCGCTGCGTGCGGATGCTCCGTACCGGCATATACCTTCAGGTTTCTGAGCAGCGCGGCGCCCAGACGGGTGCGGGGCAGCATGCCCTTGACTGCTTTTTCGACGATGAACGTCGGTTTCTTGGCCAGATAGTCGGCAGGCGTAGCGAAACGCTGGCCGCCGGGGTATCCGGTGTGACGCGTGTAGACCTTGTCGGTCATTTTTTTGCCCGTGAGCTTCACCTTGTCCGCATTGATGACGATGACGTAGTCACCGCAATCCACGTGGGGCGTGTAGCTGGGCTTGTTCTTGCCTCGGAGGATCTTCGCGATCTGCGATGCAAGACGTCCCAATACCTCATCCGCAGCGTCGATGACGACCCATTCCTTGGTCACCGTCGAAGCATTGGCCGAGATAGTCTTGTAGCTTAATGAATCCACTGTGTTTTACGTTTAATTTAACTTGTTTGTAATCCGTTCCCCGCACTTTACGGGTGCGCAAAGGTACTAAAAAGTTTTCGTTCTGCAAAATAATACGGATTAAAAACGAGAATAGTCATCAACGCCGACCCGGACTTCCCGTCCCGGGACGGACGGACGCACCGGCTGCCCGGCAGGCCGGGTTCTGTCCAGCCGAAAAATCAACGGAAGCGTATACCTCACCCGCACCGGTTCGCCGTTCCCGAGCCGTCCGGGTTCCCATTTGGGCGACAGGGTGAGCACCCGCCCCACTTCCCGGATCAGGGCCAGATTCTTCCCCTGCTCCACGACGATGTCGGACAGCGTCCCGTCCTTTTCGACAATGAATGTCACCACGATGTCGTCTTCGACTTCATCCTCGAGCGCCTCCCGGGGATATTTCAGGTTCTCCATCACCCATTTGCGGAAACTTTGCAGATCCCCGCCCTGAAATAGCGGCATCTGTTCCAGTTCCCCGGCTACATCCTCCTCCAACGGAATTCCATCCGACAGCCCCGCCGCGAGCGAATCCGCGGCCGTAGGCACCGCCAACTGGATATTGACGGGCATTACCAGTTTAGTGCGCACCGCAACGTCCCCCAGGCGTCCGGGAGTCCACCGCGGTGCGGAGGCGAGCACACGCAGGACTTCGGCCGAGCAGCGTTCGTCCGTCGAACTGACCACTTCCGGCTCCTCGACCGCCCCTTGCCTGCCGACGACGAACGACACGACCAGGCGCGCCTCGACCCCCTCGCGGAACATCTCCCCGCCGAAACAAAGATGCCGGAACACCCAGTCCCGGAAAGCGAGCACGTCGCCCCCCTGGAACCGGGGAGGCTCGTCCACGCGCAGGTAAACAGTCCGGTCGGAAGCGGCGGTATCCGGCCTTACCACGACGGAAGAATCCGGCAGGATGGCCGGATGTGCCGCAGCGCTGCCCGCAAAGTACGGGAGCGCAGCAAGGAGAAAAAAGAATCGGGTCATTTTCAAATGGATTCGGGTAGACGATCCCTGCAAACATACGATTTTATATCCGGAATTACAAATCGAACGGGCAGGCGGGAAACAGGCCGCAGGTCAGCGACCGCTACGGGAACGTCCGCGGGCATGGCGGACGACCTCGTAGCGTCCCGCCGAATCCGTCACGAGCCGGTGCACGCCGGGGTTGTCGGGCAGGTAGCGCACCACGACCGAATCGCCGATGCGGGCCGTATGGAGGTTCTCTTTCTTGCGTACCTTGCCGGTGTACGCCTGTCCGCCGACCTCATAGCGGTAATCGAAACAGCAGACCGCATGTTTCTCACGGTAACGGCGACCGTGCGGCCTGTACCCGACGAATCCGACCCGCGATGAGCAGCCTGTCAGCACGGCCTTCGTCTCGGCGCCTTCCGCCTGCAACCTTCCGCAGATATGCCCCGACCGGAGGATGGCCGCCCCGAGCAGGGCAGCCGGCACGCAGAGAAACGCAATGATCCATTTACCACGGCTCATAATTCAGGAATCAGTCCGGACGAAAATACGAAAAACGCGGAACGGATGCCGTACGACGACGGCAGAGCCGGATTATGGCGGTTCGGGGTCATCGTTGCGGTTCGGGGCAGAAGATATATTCCGGGCTCCACTCCGCCGGAGGCACGACGGCAGGCCAGCGGTGCGAAGTGTCGGGCTTCAGCAGGAAGTCGATCGGAAGGAGATATTTCACGGGCACTTTCGCGCTGTTCGCAATGCCGCCTCCCATCCGGGCAGGCGCCCAGCGGGGCGAGCTGCGCACGACGCGCACGGCCTCGCGAACCAGCGCCGGCGATTCCGAAATACCTATCGGCCCCGCCTTCCGCTCCGGCAGCAGCTCCTTGTACCGTTCATCCGTCCCCGGGGACTCCTTGCCGCACTCCTCATCACCACGGGCTGCCGCACTCAACGGCCCCACCTGCGTAACGTTCCCGAGCGTGTCGATGACGAAGCTAACGAGGATACGCCCCTGCTCGCCCCGGTCGAATGCCTCGCGGGGATAGCGGACATTCCGGTACACCCAGGCACGGAACTCCGTGAGGTCTCCGCCCATAAAGGTCGGATATTGTTCTAAGCCCGTGTGAAAGACGCACTCCCCGGCTTCGGGATCCTGCGCCGCAACCCCCTGCGACACACACAGGGCAAGCAACCATACACAGCATTTTTTCATAGTCAACGTTTTTTCACCGGATACAAGCGGATCGGAGTTTTCATAAAGATACGAAAAAATCGCACTGTTGTCCAATAAAACGCATCCGGCAACAAAAAAAAACGGCATGAAGAGGGAGAGCGTGACGGGAGCCGGAGACCCCGGCGAGGGAGTCCCTACGGAAGAGCGGCGCCGAGTGCCTGCAAAAACCCGGCACGACCACTCACAAAAAGGCGGGCTCCGAAAACCGGAGCCCGCCCCTATCGCGGACGGCACTTCTGCCGCCCGGCGTAGTATTATCCGAGGAACGACAGCAGGATACCCGCAGCGACGGCCGAACCGACCACGCCGGCCACGTTGGGCCCCATGGCGTGCATCAGCAGGTAGTTCGAAGGATTCTCCTTCTGGCCTTCGGTCTGCGATACGCGGGCAGCCATCGGGACTGCCGAAACGCCTGCCGAACCGATCAGCGGGTTGATCTTGTTCCCGTCCTTGCTGAAGACGTTCATCAGTTTGGCCAGCAGCACGCCTCCGGCGGTTCCCATGGCAAACGCGATGACACCCAGCACGAGGATCCCCAGCGTACGGAAGTTCAGGAACGCCTCGGCCGTAGCCGTAGCGCCGACCGTGAGGCCGAGGAAGATCACCACGATGTTCATCAGTTCGTTCTGCACCGTCTTGCTCAGGCGGTCCACCACGCCGCACTCCTTCATCAGGTTACCCAGCATGAGGCACCCGACCAACGGGGCCGCACTGGGCAGCAGCAGCGAGATGATCACGGCGATGATCAGCGGGAAGAGGATACGCTCCAGCTTCGAAACCGGGCGCAGCGTACGCATCTTGATGCCACGCTCCTTCTTGCTGGTCAGCGCGCGCATGATAGGCGGCTGGATCACCGGCACGAGCGCCATGTAGGAGTAGGCCGCCACAGCGATCGGGCCCAGCAGTTCGGGGGCGAGCATCGAGGTGAGGTAGATGGCCGTCGGGCCGTCCGCACCGCCGATGATACCGATGGAACCGGCCTGCGCGGGCGTGAAGCCCAGGGCGTAGGCGCCGAGGAACGTCACGAAGATACCGATCTGCGCGGCGGCGCCGAGCAGGAAGCTCTTCGGGTTGGCGATCAGCGGGCCGAAATCGGTCATCGCCCCCACGCCGACGAAGATCAGGCAGGGATAGATACCCAGTTTCACACCCAGGTAGAGGTAGTCGAGCAGTCCGGCATTCGCCACGAAAATATCCCAGTGGACATGTCCGTCGGCGAAAAGCTCGGTATGGTAGAGGTTCGCACCGGGCAGGTTGGTGAGCAGCATGCCGAAGGCGATGGTGAACAGCAACAGCGGTTCGAACTTGTGCCTGATAGCCAGGTAGAGCAGGAAGAATGCCACACAGATCATGGCGACGCTCCCCCATCCCATCTCGGTGAAGAAACCCGCGATGCCCGTCGAACCGGCGAAATTACGCAGGCTGTCCCATACGAAGTCAGCGTTCGAGGTTAGCATTGTCAGCATAGGGCTATTCGATAACGATCAGGTTATCGCCTTCCATAACCGTAGCGCCCTGCTGGATGCAGACCTCCTTGACTACACCGGCACGGTCGGCGTCGATATTGTTCTCCATCTTCATGGCTTCGAGCACGACGAGCGTCTGGCCCGAGGCCACCTTGTCGCCGACCTGCACCTTGACCGAGAGCACGGTGCCGGGCAGCGGGCATTTCACGGCGTAACCCGACGAGGGTGCCGAAGGGGCGATGCGGGGCGAAGGCGAAGCCGTCGCGGGGGTAATCATCGCACTGTTGGCGTTCTTGGGAGCGGGCATCACCTGGGGCCGCGATGCGGCAGAGGTCTTGGCGCCTTCGATCTCGACTTCGTAGGCCGTACCGTTGACGACGACGTGCGCCACCGTCGAGGCATCGTTCACCTCGTCGATCTGCACGGTATAATTCTGTCCGTTGATTTTCAGTGAGTAATCTTTCATTGTTATTTAAGTTCTATTTCCTTTCGGGAAGCGGGGTTAAACCGTGAATTTTCGAATTCCAGGGCGAATAGGCACGCTTGATGCTCATGATGGTCAGCACCTCGGATTCCCTGTCGTGCAGGGCGCTCCGGTAGAGTTTCAGGGCCGTGGCGATGGCCGCGATCTCCTCGTCGTGGATCTGCCCCGGAACTACCGCGGACTTATTGGCAGCGGCAGTCGCAGCGGCCTGGCGGCGCGTGAAGACATAGCCGAAGAGCTTCATGACCCACACCAGCAGAACCAGCACGAGGAACACGAGGCAGATACTGATGAGTGCCACCCACAGCATCTCCGCCCAGCTCCAGTCTATTACCGATAATATTCTCATACTCATAATACGATTCTATTACAACGGAATGTTCGAATGCTTCTTCGCGGGGTTCTGCAGGCGCTTGGTTGCCAGCGACTGCAGCGCACGGATGATGCGGAAGCGCGTGTTGCGCGGTTCGATCACGTCGTCGATATAGCCGTAGCGGGCGGCGTTGTAGGGGTTCGAGAACTTGTCGTTGTACTCTTTCTCCTTTTCGGCCACGAACCTGGCTTTCTCTTCGGGCGATTCGATCGCTGCGACCTCCTTGCCGTAGAGCACCTCGACGGCGCCGCTGGCACCCATCACGGCGATCTCGGCCGTCGGCCATGCGTAGTTGATATCACCGCGGATGTGCTTCGACGACATCACGATATAGGCGCCGCCGTAAGCCTTGCGCAGCGTGACGGTGACCTTGGGCACCGTAGCCTCGCAGTATGCGAAGAGCAGTTTCGCGCCATGGGTGATGACACCGCCGTACTCCTGGGTCGTACCCGGCAGGAAGCCCGGAACGTCCACCAGGGTCACGATCGGAATGTTGAACGCATCGCAGAAGCGGATGAAACGCGCGGCCTTGCGGCTAGCGTTGATGTCGAGCACGCCGGCCATGAACTTGGGCTGGTTGGCGACGATGCCGACCGACTGGCCGTTGAAACGCGCGAAGCAGGTGATGATGTTCTTGGCGTATCCGGGAGCCGACTCCAGGTACTCGCCGTTGTCCACGATCGCACGGATGACCTCGGCCATGTCGTAGGGTTTGTTGGCGTTGTCGGGGATGATCTCGTTGAGCGAATCCTCCAGGCGCGTGATCGAGTCGTTGCAGACGGCCAGCGGGGCGTCCTCCATGTTGTTCTGCGGCATGTAGGAGATGAGCTTGCGGATCAGCTCGATGCCCTCCTCCTCGGTATCGACGGCAAACTGCGCCACGCCCGACTTGGTGGTGTGCATCGTGGCACCGCCCAGCTGCTCCTGCGTCACGTCCTCGCCCGTCACGGTCTTCACGACCTTCGGGCCGGTGAGGAACATGTTCGAGGTCTCCTTCTTCATGATGATGAAGTCGGTCAGCGCGGGCGAATAAACGGCACCGCCGGCGCAGGGGCCGAAGATGGCCGAAATCTGCGGGATGACGCCCGACGACATCACGTTGCGCTGGAAGATGTTGGCATAGCCGGCCAGCGCGTTCACGCCTTCCTGGATACGCGCACCGCCCGAGTCGTTCATGCCGATGCAGGGGGCGCCGTTGCGCAGGGCCATGTCCATGACCTTGCAGATCTTGTCGGACATCGACAGCGACAGCGAACCCGCCGTCACGGTGAAGTCCTGTGCGAAAACATAGACCAGGCGTCCGTTGATCGTACCGTAACCGGTCACTACGCCGTCGCCGAAGGCATGGCTCTTGTCCATCCCGAAGTCATAGCAGCGGTGCGTCACGAACATGTCGAACTCCTCGAAGGAGCCTTCGTCGAGCAGCATCTGGATGCGCTCGCGGGCCGTGTACTTACCCTTGGCATGCTGGGCGTCGATACGCTTCTGACCGCCTCCGAGACGCGCGGTTTCGCGGTTCTCGATCAGCTGGTTGATCTTGTTCTGAATTTCACTCATAAGTATGTAGGTTTGTAATTTTTCCGAACCCCGGAATTTCCCGGCAGGTATCGCCCGCGGCCTGCGGCCGCGTTTACAGGTCTGACCCCACCCTAAATCCCTCCCTCGGGAGGGACTTCTGTTCCGCCTTTGGCGGAATTCGGAGATTCCGCAATATTCCTTGTTACACTATTTGTTCTTATTCTCGCAAAGCTCGGTCAGGATGCCCTGGGTCGATTTGGGGTGCAGGAAGGCGATGGTCATTCCCTCGGCGCCCTTGCGCGGGGTCTTGTCGATCAGGCGGATGCCCTTGGCTTCGGCATCGGCGAGCTGCTCCTCGATATTCTCGCAGGCAAGCGCCATGTGGTGGATACCGACGCCGCGGTTTTCGATGTATTTGGCGATGGTCGACTCCTCCGAAGTGGGTTCCAGCAGTTCGATCTTGGTCTGCCCCAACATGAAAAACGCCGTGCGCACCTTCTGGTCAGCGACCTCTTCGATGGCATAGCATTTCAGGCCCAATACGTTTTCCCAGTAGGGAATTGCTTCATCGAGGCTCTTCACTGCGACGCCAAGATGCTCGATATGAGAAACTTTCATAGCAAATATAAAATTTAAGTTAGTGAATATTTCGCGTCAAATACCAGCTTGTTATTTTGCGAACACAAAGATAGGGTATTAAATTGGAAATACCCAAGAGATTTCTGGTATTTTTTTCCGGATTTATGCTCCTTTCGGGAAGGCCAAGCGCTTCACAGCGAACTGTAAATGTCGATCAGCCGGCGGGCGACGGCGTATTCCGAGAAAAGTTCGGCGCGGCGGCGTTCACGGGCTTTCATCTCGCGGCGGAAATTCGCGTCCGACAGCACGTTTTCCAGCGCAGCGGCCACCTCCCCCGCCGCCTCAGGGCGGACATAGGCCGCGGCGTCGCCGGCAGCCTCGCGGTTGAGCTGCGTGTCGCTCAGCACCATGGGCACCCCGGCACGCATCGCCTCCACCACGGGCACGATCGACGCCTCGATCCCGGCATCGGGCAGGTAGACGAAGGCATGGGCGAGGCGGAACAGCGCCGGCAGGTCGTCGGGGCTGAGTTCGTAGATAAAATCGACGCGCGAGGCCATATGCCGCCCGCGGGCAAATTCCAGCAGGGAATCCGAATAGGCCGTGCGCCGGCCGCAGACCACGATCCCGACCCGCTCGGCGGAAGATGCGGCAGGACGCACGGCGGTGTCCGCCGGGGCCTCGCCGCGCATGCCCGTGGCGATGCCGCCCCGCCCTGCC
>ENA-OPCP01000049-OPCP01000049.1-human-gut-metagenome-genome-assembly--contig:-NODE-49-length-107453-cov-10.468016_pt1 | contig 107453 bp, 65 predicted proteins | sample MGYA00241563_ERZ501477 | MGnify/ENA primary metagenome ERZ501477 (study PRJEB25962, sample SAMEA2042572) | human gut metagenome | biome: human gut; feature: human-associated habitat; material: faeces... | reverse complement strand
GCCCTGCCGCTAGCGTTCATCCTGAGCCAGGATCAAACTCTCCATTGTATAAAATTATAAATGTTTTGTTAGAGTCCTGACTATTCGTTTATCCTTTATAAAAGGAAATTGACAGATAAATACTACATTTCTTTTCTCTCAAAATATAACCAGTAATTCAAAGAACCAGTTTGAAAAAATCGCATTTTACAATGCGAAAGGACTGCAAAGATAGAGTAACTTTTTGAATCCTGCAAATCTTTTTTCAAAAATCTTTTTAAGAACTTCGCGTCTCGGGAAATCGGGCTTACACAGAGCTTTGAGCTCCTTTATTGTAAACTTTCAGCCTTCGTAAGAACAACCGTTTTTCTCAAACGCGGATGCAAAGGTAGCGACTTTTTTCGAACCTGCAAATATTTTCGCATATTTTTTGCATAAAAGTTAAAATTTCTTCAAATCTGAGGTGTACACCTATATTTTATTAAAGAAGAATTAGTCGGCCAGCCCTTATGAAGCCCGGGCCGCACATCGCCGCAACCGGGAAGCCGACCTGCGGGGCCGGGGACTGCCACGGAATGGGCCGCAGCGAGTAAATTCGGGTCGAGTCCTGCAAAACTGAGATTTTTTACTATTTTTGCGTCAGATTATCCGACCGATATGAATTTCAGAAAAATATCACTGCTCGTGCTGATCCTGCTCATCGCGGATCAGGCACTCAAGATCTGGGTCAAGACCCACATGCACCTCGACGAATCGATCGTCGTCTTCCCGGACTGGTTCCAATTGCGCTTCATCGAGAATAACGGCGCGGCCTTCGGGATGCACATCGCCACCAAAGGCGGGTTCGACTGGGGGAAACTCCTGCTCGGGATTTTCCGGATCGTGATGGTCGGGGTCATCGGCTGGCTGATGCACCACCTTCTCAACAAACGCAAAGACACCCCCAAGGGAGTCATCGTCGGCCTGGCGCTGGTCATGGCGGGAGCGCTCGGCAACATCATCGACAGCGCGTTCTACGGGCTGCTCTTCTCGGAGTCGACGCCCTATACGGTCGCACATTTCGGCGAACACTACGCCGGGTTCATGATGGGCAAGGTCGTCGACATGTTCTATTTCCCGCTCTTCCAGTGGAACGGCGTACCGCGGTTCCTAAACTTCCTGGTGGACAGCAACAACTACTTTTTCGGGGCCATCTTCAACCTGGCCGATGCCTATATCTCCGTCGCCGTCATCTATCTGCTTCTGTTTCAGTACAAATTCCTGAGCAAGTAGATTTTTTTCGTAAAAATAGTTGGTGAATGAGAAAAAAGTATTACTTTTGCACACCACAATTTCCAAAAGCCCAGGTGGCGGAATAGGTAGACGCGCACGTTTCAGGTGCGTGTGCCGCAAGGCGTGCAGGTTCGATTCCTGTCCTGGGCACTTGGTTAAGCCTCGTAATCTTTGATTACGGGGCTTTTTTAGTTTTCAGTATAACCGTCCTCCACACCCATGCAAAAGCACTGCCCGGGATCGGACACGGGACAAAACAGCGATTCCGCACCGAACGCTCCCGCACCCCGCAATGCATGCCCGACCGGTCGAAGCTATTCCTCGCCCACCCCCTCAATCGCGATCTCGAAAGGCGAAGCGGCGCCCGCATGGTAGATAAACAACTTCCGGAAGAACACTCCATCCCGTTCGGCTTCATAGGTCACTTCGATCCGCGACCGCCGGCCGGGCAGCAGGGGCGCCTTGTCCCAGACAGCCGAAGTGCATTCGCAGCTGGTCATAACCCTGGTGATTACGACAGGGCACGAACTGACGTTGGTGAAGCGGAATACGATTTTTTTCTTATGCCCCACCCTTATCCGCCCCAGGTCTGCAACCCGGGATTCGAACCGGAAAAGCGTATCGCTGCCGGCAAGGCCGGCGTGTTCCCGATCCGTACCGGTCAGTGCCGGAGTGGGTAGCAGCCCGTCGGCCGCCCCCTCTCCGCCATTTGCCACGAAGCACATGATTTCCGCGGCCACGACCATAACCACAACCACGACCACGGCTACGGACATCGGCACCGCGACCGCACTGAATACCTGGCTATTTTTTTTATCCATCTTCGACAGAGCCCCATTTTATTGATGAACGAAACCACAGGACAGCTTCAATATCGGGTCATAGAGAAGCTACAATTTTTCCAGCAGCGCCCGAAGGAAGTTTTCAGTTTGCTGCGATGTTTCTTTAAATGCGGTAAAGAAACCCTCGCATCTCATATCTTGTGTAAGGATAAAGAAATAGGGATTGTTGACATCTTCTATCGGAATTCCGAGTCGGTCAACGCTATACAGCCCGCAGGAGACTTCATACGTGTTCCTGAGTATCCTCAAGTCCCTTGCATTGTGATAATCGCACAGTATGATCAGCCCCATTTGGGCACGGTCATCGAGGATCGATTTCAACAGCTTGAAGTGCATCGCAATACAGGGCAGGCAATTCATTCTGCTGAAACGATAGACCAGCGTTCTGCCATGCGCGGACACGACCTCCGACAAAGGTGACTTTTTGCCCTCCGCGTCAGTCAGCACCGTCGTGGGGGAAAGGCAAAACCCTTCCGAGGAGAGCTCATAGGGCCTGCAAAAAGCCATATTCTCGAATGCGGTCTGAATTACCGCCATTCTGTTCAACTGCTTCGAATAGGCGATATATGTTTTTGCCATGACACAGGCCGTGAACCCGAAAAGGAGCACCAAACCCACTGAAAGCAGGAGGACATGCGGCTTCTGTTTGGGCATGGCTATTCCTCCTGTTTTATGTCGAATACGAACAATACCGGGTTATCGTTCTCGGACAGTTTATCCAGCAATCCGTACAACTCTTTTTCAAATCCGGTTTTGGGCGTCCTATCCGTTACGTATTTATAACTGAGCCCAAGTGTATTTGCGTTAATCCAATATATTACCTCGTTGCCGACCACACGTTTTACGTTGAAAAAAAATTTATCCGAAAAATTACTATCGATAGCAAATTCATAGATCGACATTTTATCGTACTCCTTGTCATATAAGAAATAATAATCCTTTTCACCCGTAAAGGTCACTTCCGCAAAAATATACCGTTCCGATTGCTGAATCCGGTTTATCCCCAATACGGCATTCCGCCCCCGGTTATCCTCGAAAACTTTTTCCGGACGTCCCGAAGTGTATTTGGCTTTGGGGTCTTTGAACTCCATACGGTATTGCACACAGACACTGTCTTTGGAAACCTTATAGATATGATCGTCTCCCGAATAAATCACCAGGGCTTCGTTTCCCGCTATTCCGTATTGGGGGCCGTTTATTCCCAGAACATCGGGATCTTTTTTAAAAGGCAGATATTTGGAATACCCATCCCCATCCCGAGTTTTCGAAAAAAGCCGGTATTTACCAACCGCAGAATTACTCCAATCGTTCATATAATAAATAATATCCCCAATGGCAAATAATTCTGTACACCAGATTTGTTTAAATAAATCATAATCATCCGAAACTGGTTGTAAGGTCAGACGATCATAGAACACCTGTTTTCCTGCAAAATGGTCTATTACAATAATATTACGATCTGTAACCGTCATATAGGAAAGATTGGTATACTCACCCGGGCCGCGCCCGTGCTTATGGATTTTTCCGGCATAACTCCCGTCCGGATTGAAAACATAGACCGACTGCGACATATGATCCATGATATAAAACTTTCCGTTCACGATTTCCAATCTATCGATATTGGATATTAAGCACTCGTCATTCGTCGCAAGGGGAATGACCCGGAAGGTGGTATCGAGTATTTTGTTGAAATCGGAGTTCGTCACACTTTCCTCCGAATTGAAAACAATACTTTTCACATTGCCTGCCACTTCCGCATTATTCGAGGAACAAGCTGTTGCGAAGAAACTGATTATACAAATAATATGTAACGTGATTTTTTTCATAATTTTAATTATTATCGTTTTTTTCTTTGCACACTCTGATGAGTGTGCAAAGATTTTATTTTTTAATTTGTAGTCTGGCATGAATACGCAGTACACCCGGAACCGCCTTTGTCGCATATTTCCATAATTCCTTCCACTTTAACAGACGTATACCCCAACGTTCCGGTCTGCTTTTCGCTTGAAAAAGATATCTCTCCATTTAAGCTCACATTGCGAAACAGAATACAGGTCTTAGGTTTTCCCTGTAAATGTTCATAATAGAATTTTGAGCCATCACCTTTGTTATTACTTCCTTCATTGTTACTTGTCTCCTCATTTTCATTATTCGTCAAAGCTTCGATATTGACAGACAACAGTGCCTGGGTAGTTTTATTGTAAGTGATAAAACCCAGCACCAAGGCGAAAGTCAGAAATGCAGCACAGAGTATAAAAATAAATTTTTTCATGTTTTTGTTTTTTAAATTCTCGATTGATACCTGCGATCCGGCAACGCTCCGTCGGCGTTATTTCCGAATCCAGTTTGTCGCCCGTCAGGCCGGGCCAGCCTACTAAACAGTGGGAAGGCAATAGTCTTCGGTCTATATCCGTTATCTTACATAAATAAACAGCACCTCCTTTCTTTTTGAAGGGAGCCCGGGGCGGAGATCGCTGCGCATGAATTTGCACGATTCGGCAGCGACCCCGCCCTTTTCGTTCCCTGAATCTCAGTTTGCCGGCACGGCACGGCTACCACCATACTTGTTCGTCGTTCTCGTACGTAAAAATACGTTCCTCCTTGCCCTTGGTATGGTTCCTCAAAAGCAACAGGGCATTCCCGGGGACATTGTCGTAGTGTAAAACATGCGTCCGATCCCCGATGCGCCTGCCGAGGGATACGAACCGGCCATCGCGGCAATAGAACAACTCGTAAAGCTCGTCCGCCTGTATGAAGTTGTCATCATTGCGCGGCAGGAACATCACGCTACCCAGGGTCTGAGGCCGATCGAAAGCCATGCCGCCCCAGCAGCGGGATTCCTGCGGGGCATTGAAATAGGTGAGCGGATCCCCGTCGAATAATTTGTATTTGTCGTCGCCCGAATTCCCGTAGCTGCCTTCGGTTCCGATTATCTCCCCGACGAGCTTTTCCCCCGACGGGGCATAGAACCCGACCTCGGCCATATTCACGAATGCACCGCTCGGGGAGAGATAACGTATATACCGGAAGGTTATGCTGTCCCCCAGTTGCGCGTAATACGGCCTGGCTTCCGGCACCTCGGGCGTAACGTAGACAGTCCGGGCATCCCGGAAATCGGGACTGTCCGCAACCTGGAACCGGCCGTTTTTCACCCGGTTGAGGATAAACTCCAGCTCAAAGAAAACCGGGTATTTCCGCTTCAGTGTGACGGAAACCTCGGCCCCGTCGGGTTTACGCACCGCCACCCCGCCCTCTTTCGAGACCGTAAACGGATCCGTTGCCGGAAGGAGGAGCCCCCGGTCATAATACATGACCATATAGGCGCAGCCCTTTTCGACATGATCGAACGCCACCCGCCCGCGCTTTATCCGGCTCCAGGCGACAGGCACCCAGTTCCGGTTGTCGAAAACGACCAGGTAGGCGAATTTCTTTTTGGCCGCGATCGGGATCGTCAGTTTCATGGCAAGGTCGATGCCGTCGAAATACGATTCCGAAACGTCCTTTATGAAGGGGGATCGGAAGGCCGGCGGAATTCCCTCCGCCAGGGCTCCCCTTTGGTTGGGCAGGCTCTGGGGCTGGAAACTGAACATCTTGCGGTAAACCTTCCCGACACGCTCCTGCGGCCGGGATTCGAAATGCTTGCCGAATTCCGGGTCGCTCATCCCGAAAGAGTAGAGCACGCTATCGACCCGCAGCGAATTCCAGCTGTGCGACTGGCTCCGGTTGGCCCACTGGATAATGTAGTCGTAATTTACAGGCAGCCCGACGCTCCTCAGCGCATACCACATCAGGCTCGTGATCTCGGGGCATGCACCGCCTGCCGCCCGCAGGTAATCCGACGGCCTCAATGCCATCCTCATGACCGATTCGTCGATGACCTCGTAATCCATCCTGCGCAGGCTGTCCTGAATCGTCCTGGCCGCAATGTAACGATCCGCCCCGGACTGCTGCAGGGGGCGGATTATTTCAGCGAGGAAATCCCTGTAATGAGGCATCCAGTCCTCCGCCAGTTCATTCTCGATCCGGTAAGGCAGGACATATTCACAGAAATCGCCGAACGACAGCCCCTTTGTCCACGGGTAGTCCAGCGTCGCAAAAGCATTGTCGATATGCCGGATCAAAAAATCGCGGCTGAGTTCTGAAAGGTCGAATGCCGGATGTACGTTCGTAAAATCGGGATTATAATTCTTCGCCCGGCCCCTCAGCACCTGCCTGGGGATATCCTTATCACAGAAAAGGGAATCATAATCGCATTTGAAATCCTCCAGTCCCTTTCCCGCATAGCCGTAATGGAGCGGAAGGTTCTCGATCAGGAACCGGGCCGCCCGGTATTTCAGCGAATCGGCCTTGTCCGTGCTGTAATGTTGCAGAACCGCTTCCAGTTCCGGACGGTTTTCGCCCGCAAGTTCCAAAGCCGCCTCCAGCCGGGATTCACAACCGGCGCATATCCATGCCAAACCGAACGATAAGATCAGCCTGACGGCAGTACGGTCAAAATTTTTCATAATCGAAACACTTTTACATCTATTCTTCCCTTCCAGTTACTATCCACCCCGGATGGGGGGGGGCACCCACGCAACCCATCCCGGATTTTATTTATCCAGTCAACGATTGCCATGTTTTTCAATACGGCAATCGGCGAAGCTGTTATCATAACAAGATTGATCAAGCGGAGTGATATCTTCTGTGAAGTTACTTTTTAAAACATCAAAAACAAAATATTTTTACATTATTTTGAACCAATATTAATATTTTTGTTTTATTTTGTAGTAGATAATCAAATATCTTGATTAACTATATAATGATTGCGTCTTTATTTTGTGTTCTTAAAATAAAATTATATGGCCAAATTCTGCTATTTGATGACCGGAATCATCATCATCCCGCTGTGGTGCGCCTCGTGCAATGACAATAATCCCAGGAAAGAAATCCAGAAGATCGTAAAGGAATGGATCGGGAAAACGGTACTGCTGCCGCAGGATATACAACCGACTTCGTATTCCTGCGACACGGTTTACGACCCCGCAAAATCGAAAAAACCATTCAGGATACTGAATTTCACCGATTCGATAGGCTGCACCTCCTGCAAGCTGAAATTGTTGACCTGGAACGCTTATGTGAGGGAAATCGACACGACGCTGGCCGACAAGGTCGATTTCCTGTTCTATTTCCACCCGCAGAACGAGCGGGAACTCGGGTTGATATTACGAGCCGACGGGTTCGAACTGCCGTTTTATATCGACCGTAAAAATGAAATCGACAGGCTGAATGGCTTTCCGAAGAACCAGGCCTGCCAATGTTTTCTCCTCGACAGCACCAACAAGGTTCTATTGGTCGGCAACCCGACGCATAAGCCGCGGCTTTGGGAGCTGTATAAGGAGATAATATCCGGGAAGAAGGCGGACAAAGTTCCCATGACCGACATCCGTATCGCCCGACCGGAAATCGAGGTTCCGGATTTGAGGATCGGCAGCACGGCACAGGCGGCCTTCGTCCTGGAAAACACGGGGAACAAACCGCTGGTAATAACCCACATCGACGCCTCCTGCGGGTGTACGAAACCGTCATGGAACCGGAGCCCCGTCATGCCCGGAGAGAAATCCGAAATCAAAGTGGAGATAATCCCCGACAAGGCCGGGGCTTTCGACAAAACATTGCGGGTCTTCTGCAATACGGCCGCCGGCAGCACTTCGCTGAAGATCATCGGTATGGTAGAGGAATAATTATCGGGAAAAACGAGGGCGGAGAATTGCCTCGGGAAAAGACACGTTTTCTCCGCCCGGCCGCCAAATCCCGGAAAAGGAAAGGAGGTTGTGCAAAAATAGTCAATTGATCCCAAACCCCAAGCGGGTTCGCCGTTGTTGAAAGGATAGACACAACGCATCGAGTAAACTGTGAACGAACAGAAAAAGAAAAACGCTATGAAAAAGAAAATTACGTTCGGCTTGGTGGCATTCGCCATGGTGGCAGCCTCGGCCGTATTTATGAAGAGCATTGCCAAGGACGACCTGTCCGCAATGATCCAGGCCAATGTGGATGCATTGACCGTATTTGAATGGGATGGGAAGCTATGGAATGAAACCGACACACACGATTGGTTTTCTAAATGGAAACCAATTATGACAACATGTCAAGTAACAACAGGTATTCCTTTCTTTGAAGTAACAACAGATGGTCATAAAGTTGCTTGTAATGATGGGAATGGTAATTGTTTTTGGGACTCAGATTGCGTCCAAGGATAATTAATATAATACGGTTGGTACATTTTTCAACACTATTTGTTTATTATGTACCAACCGTACATATACTATATACCAAAACTACACCACAAACTTGCTATGAAACAAATTACAATCAGTGTTTTAGTAACATTCCTTTTATGTGCATGCGGAAATAATGTGCGGAACAGCAATATGACGCTCCGAATGGACAATGCTAATATAATCCGCATTACAACCGATTCGCCCCAGCTAATTAGGGTCGACAATGCCAAAATCATCAGCACGTCTGAATTACTCGATATGGTCGAACAGGTCGATTATATTAAATTGGATTCATCCGAACCCATCGGTGAAATTTCAAAAATGGTCGTAACCAAAGACAAAATTTTTATACTGGATTCATTTACTTCTCAGCAGATTTTCGTATTTGACAAAACAGGCAAACTGTTATACCGGATCAAGAATAAAGGCAGGGGACCTAAGGAATACATTAGTATCTGGGACATGCAGGTCGACACAATTCGGAATGAAATCCTGTTGAACGACGCCCTTGCGCGATCGTATCTCTATTTTTCCGCCGATGACGGACAGTTTATCCGCAGGGAAAAAGGCATTGCAAATTGTTATGTAGCACGTATCGACAGCCTATACGTAAATCTCCAAAACAACGGACAAGATTTTAATGATGAGGAAAACTGGGCGATACTCATTACCGATAAAGATTCGGTAATCTATAAAGGGTTCGAATTTAAACCGATCCAGGAAGGCGATTATATAGTCAACAGTTTTTACAGGGATAATGATGGAAGCCTTCTGTACACACCAATCAACTCCGACACTGTTTACCAATTCACCTCCCCAATGGCTGCCTATGCAAAATATGTAGTGTGTCAAGAAAGAAGCATTTGGAAACTATACAATGAAAGATTATCGGAACCAGAAATATGTAAACTCATCAAAGAGAGAAACTACACACGATATAGCGCCAATTTCCTTACAACAAAAAACCATGTATTTTTTAGCATTCAACATAAATGGAATGCATATATCACAAGTAGACCTTATTTTTGGGACAAACGTACTAATTCCATTTATGAATGGAAGATTAGCAAACCTTCAATCATATGTGATATTATCGGTCTGCCTCAAGCCTCTTACAACAATATATTCATTAGTACTTTTCCTTCCATAAAGACTCCGGAAGAATATAAAAACACATTAAATCCCCGACTCAAAAAATTACTGGACAATTCGAACGAGGGCGATAACCCCATATTAGCTTTGTATACGCTGAAATAGCCGCAGAAACTCTTGGTTCCATATTATTAGAAAACCACATGAAACAACTAACCGCCATTATTTTAACCGCCTTGATCTGGGCATGCGGAGCCCAGCCACAAAACGACAGCAGGGCATTAGAACTGTCCGACACGAAAATTATTAAAATCACCCACGACACTCCGCACCCGATTCGGGCCGATAATGCCAGAGTTATCGGCATGGATGAAATGCTCGATAGGGTCAAATCGATCGACTACATAAAACTGGATTCATCCGAGCCCGTCGGTGTAATAGACAAAATGATCGTTACAAAAGACAAAATCTATATATTGGACTGCTATACCGCACAGCAGATCTTCGTATTCGACAAAACGGGCAACCTGTTGTTCCGCATCAAGAACAAAGGCCGGGGGCCGAAGGAATACCTGAGTGTCGCGGATATGCAGGTAGACACCATCCGGAATGAAATACTTGTAAATGACGCGCTGGCCCGCTCCTACCTTTATTATTCCACCGATGACGGGACATTCCTACGGCGGAAAAAGGGAATAGCGAACTGTTATTTGGCGCATATCGACAGTTTGTATATAAATTATCAAATCCCAGGACAGGATTTTAACGACAATGAGAATTGGGCGATTCTCGTTTCCGACAAAGACTCCGTCCTTTACAAAGGATTCGCCCCGACACCTCTGCAAGACAACAATTTTGCAGTCAACAGTTTCACTTATGACTGCGATGGAAAGCTTTTGTTTACTCCAGTCTACTCCGATACTGTTTACCAATTTATGTCTGTATCCATAGTATCACCTAAATATGTGATCCACCAAAAGAAGAGCATATGGAATCTTTATAACCAAAAAATACCCCCTCTGGAAGTAGATAAGTTAATCAAGCAGAACAACTACACAAGATATGCGGGTAAATTTCTTGATGGGGAAAGTTATGCTTCTTTTGAAATAGCCCACAAATGGGAGGAATATATTACCCCCAGACCTTATTTTTGGGATAAAAGAACCGACATAGTGTTTGCATGGGACACTGCCAATGTGGATGAAGATGCAATTGTCCATGAAATTATCCGACAACCGATAGCCGTCTACGGCGATACGTTTTTCGGCACCTGTTCTCCGCAAATCCCCGAAGAATACAGGAAAAACCTGAGCCCCAAGATCAAAAACCTGCTGGAGTGTTCGAAGGAGAGCGACAACCCGATCGTGGTTGCGTATACGTTGAAATGACTATAGCAACAACTATATTTCTTATGACACGACAATTAAAAAAGGTTACACGATAATAATTAAGAAAATATTTGTCAAATAATATTATTCTGCTTAAATTTGATAACCGACACCCACTTTATATAGTAAATAAATTAATGAAATCATCTCTCCAATTTAAACAAACAGCCCATGTTTGCCACCCTTTGCATACCTGTTGCCGAAACCATCGTCCGAGATAAGGATCCGTCTGCAAGTCGCTGGAAACAGTTATTCACACTTCGAACTTGAATACTCCGCCCCGCGACACTGCGGAGCGTCGTTCCCACTCCTTCCCGGGACAGTGACATATGCCCCCTGAAATTCCGCAACTCGATCCATCTCCTAACACCAAAACAAGCCTATGATACCGGAGATCATACGAAAGATATTAATCGTCGTCGCAGGAACCATACTCCCCGCAGCGGCACGGTCGCAGAGTTCGGCAATTGCGCCACAGGAATCGCAGCAGATACAACTCCGCCTGACGCTCGACAAGGCGATCTATTCGGCGCAAAACCATTCGATCGCCGCGATGGTCGCCAAATATACGTTTCTCTCCTCGTACTGGTCGTTCCGTTCCTACCAGGCAAGCCGGCTTCCGTCGCTCAACCTGAGCGGCGAGGTGCTGAGTTTCGACCGTTCGCTGCGCCTGTTGCAGGATTACGACACCGGAGAGATGCGTTATCTGGAGAACTACAACCTGCAAAACACACTGGGGCTTGCCATCCAGCAGAATATCACTCTGACGGGCGGCACCCTCAGGCTTTACTCGTCGCTCAACCGCCTCGACCAGTTCGCCCCCAAGGAGTCTAAATCCTATTATTCACAGCCCATCACGCTTTCCTACACCCAGCCGCTCTTTGCCTACAACAGCTTCAAATGGAATAAGAAGATCGCCCCGAAAGAGTACGAACTGGCCAAACGCACCTACATCGAAGCCATGGAGGACATTACGGTGCAGGCCGTGAGCTACTATTTCAGCTTGCTGCTGAGCAAAACCAGGCATACCATCGCCGTCAAGAACTACGGCAATACCAAATCCCTCTATTCCATAGCCGAAGAGCGGCTTAAACTGGGGAGCATCACCAACGACGAGCTGCTCCAGTTGCAACTGCGCATGCTCAACGACAGCCTGGCGATCAACGACACGGCACTGGCAGTCCGCGAGCAGCGCATGAGGTTCAACTCTTACCTGCGTTACAGCGAGAACGTCGATATAGACCCGGTGCTCGACGAGCAAATCCCCGCCATCGAAATCGACTATGTGACCGTACTGGACAAGGCGCTGGAAAACTCGTCGTTCAATGCCGGCAACCAACTGCGAGCGCTCAACGCCGAGGCAGGCATCGCCCAGGCCAAGGCCGAACGGGGCGCTACGGCCACGATAAATGCCCGGTTCGGGTTGTCCCAAACCGGCGAAGAGTTCCGGACGGCCTATTCGAACCTGCTCGACCAGGAGGTCATCGGACTTCAGTTTTCCATCCCGCTTTTCGACTGGGGCATGGGCAAGGGCCGTGTCCGCATGGCCAAGGCGAGGGCCGACATGGTGCGCAACCAGATCGAGCAGGACGAAACCGATTACCGGCACACAATCTATACGCTCATCGAACAATTCCACAACCAGCGGAACCAATGCGTCGTGGCCGCCCGGGCACGGGAGGTCGCTGAAAGCCGCTATGCCATGGCGATGGAGAATTTCCGGCGGGGCACGGTGTCGGTTACGGACATGAATACGGCGCAGACCGAAAAAGACCAGGCCAGCCAGACCTACGTGTCGGCGCTGGCCGATTTCTGGAGCTACTACTACTCGCTGCGCCGCAAAACCCTCTACGACTTCATTTCCCACACCGATATCAGCGTCGAGTTCGACCGCCTCATCGAAGAATAACCCTTGCTATGAAACAACACTACCTTTATCTGCTTTGTGCAGCGCTCCTCGCGGGCTGCGGCAAAACGAAGAACGCAAAGACCGATGCGGCACAGGATCGCATGCAGCACCGTATCGAACACAACGAAGTCACGGTGGATACGCTGCAAAGGCGCGACTTCATGCGGGAGCTGATCAGCAACGGACGGCTGGCAGCCTCGAAGCGCAGCACGCTCTCCTTCGAGGTTTCGGGGACAATCGCGGCGATCGATGCGAAGAACGGATCCCGCGTAGGCGCCGGGGAGCCGATCGCCCGAATCGATACGAGCGACTACGCCCTTCAGCTGCACAAGGCGCGGCTGGCATTGGACAAGGCGCGGCTGGGGTTTTACGACGTATTGGTCGGACAGGGGTATCAGGCCGGCGACACGGTCACCCCTCCGGCCGGGGTCATGCAGCTGGCACGCATCCGCTCGGGGTATGCCGATGCCACGGCATCGCTGCTCAGCGCCCGCCGCAGCCTGGCTCACTGTACCCTGCGGGCTCCCTTTGCGGGAAAGGTCGCCGATGTGGAACAACAGGTCTATGAGAAATCGAAAGGCGAATTCTGCACCCTGTTGGACGACAGCCGGCTAAACGTCCGCTTCTCTGTCCTCGAATCCGAATACGGGCTGCTCAGCCCGGGGCAGGAGATCGGCGTCAGCCCGTTCGCCGACCTGCGCAAGGAGGTGAAAGGCCGCATTACGGCGATCAACCCTTCGATCGATGTGCACGGACAGGTGCAGGTCGATGCCGAGGTCGTCAACGACGGCACGCTGGCCGACGGGATGAACGTCCGGGTGGCCGTGCGGCAAAAGGTGCCCGGGCAACTGGTCGTGCCGAAGAGCGCGGTGGTCATCCGCGACAATCTCGAGGTACTCTTCCGCTACAAAGACGGCCGGGCGCAATGGACTTACGTACATACTTCGCTGGCCAACAGCCGGGAGTATGTGGTCGAAGCGAATCTGGATCGCGGGGCGGAGCTCAACCCCGGCGACCTGGTGATCGTCTCGGGGAACCTGAATCTGGCCGACGGCTCGGAGGTCTCGCTCGGCAGGGAACAATAACACCGCACCCATGTTACGCAAACTTCTCGACCGGCCTATCGCCGTGACGATGATCGCCGTCGTCCTGCTCATCCTGGGCATTGTCAGCAGCCGCCTGTTGCCTGTGTCGCTCGTGCCGGACGTCGACGCGCCGTATATCACGGTGCAGATCCCCGCACAGGGGCTTTCGGCCCGGCAGCTGGATGAAACCGTCATCACCCCGCTGCGGCAACAACTCATCCAGTTGTCGCAGTTGACCGACCTGCGCAGCGAGGCCCGCGAAGGAAACGGCATTATCCGCCTGACCTTCGAGCAGGGCTCGGACATCGACTACCTGTTCATCGAAGTGAACGAGAAGATCGACCGTTCGACGACCTCCCTGCCCCGCGACGTGGAGCGCCCGAAGGTAATCAAGGCGAGCGTCACCGACATCCCGGCCTTCTATATCAACCTCACCGTACGGGGGGATCAACCGGCCGGGCACCGGGACGAACGGCATCCCGTATCCGACCGGTTCGCGGCGCTGAGCCGTTTTGCCTCGCAGGTCATCACCAAGCGCATCGAGCAGTTGCCCGAGGTGGCCATGGTCGACCTGAGCGGCACCGTTGCCCCGGAACTGCTGGTTATCCCCGACGAGGCGAAACTCCGCCAGGCGGGCATCACCATGGCCGCCGTCGAGGGGGCGCTGCGCCGGGCGAACGTAACGCTGGGGAGCCTTGTCATCCGGGACGGGGAATACCAGTACAACGTGAAATTCCAGTCGGCGATAAACGGCCGGAAGGATATAGAGGATATTTTTCTGAAAATCAACGGCCGGTTGTTCCGCCTCAAAGAACTGGCCACGATCGTCGAGCACCCCCGCAAACGGCAGGGCATGGTATTTTCGGACGGCCGCAACGCCGTGTCGCTGGCGGTCGTCAAGCAGGCGGACGCCCGCATGTCGAAGCTCAAGGACGAGCTCGACAAGCAACTCCGGCAGTTCCGCTACGACTATCCGGACGTGGAGTTCACCGTCACGCGCGACCAGACCGAACTGCTCGACTATTCGATTTCGAACCTGATAAACAACATCATCACGGGGGCATTGCTGGCCTGCGTCATCATCTTCTTTTTCATGCGCGACATGAAGTCGCCGATGCTGGTGATCCTGACCATTCCCGTGACGCTGATCATCTCGATCCTGGTTTTCTACCTGTTGCATATCTCGATCAACATCATCTCCCTGTCGGGACTGGTGCTGGGCATCGGTATGATGGTCGACAATTCGATCATCGTCATCGACAACATCACAGCCCGCTGGATACGCGGGGAGCAGCTGGCCGGGGCCGTCACGCAGGGCACCAAGGAAGTCATGGTTCCCATGCTGTCGTCCGTGCTGACGACCTGCGCGGTATTCGTCCCGCTGATCTTCCTCAACGGCATGGCCGGGGCGCTCTTCTACGACCAGGCCATGGCCGTAGCCATCACGCTGTTCGTCGCCTACGGGGTCTCCGTCACGTTACTGCCGGTTTATTACCGCTGGTGGTACAGCCGGCAGCAGGCTTTCCGGCCTACGCCGTGGCTCGCGTTCTTCTCCTTCGACCGGGTCATCGACGGGTACGACGCCATCCTGAAATGGTTTTTCCGCCGCCGCGGGCTGATGTGGGGTATTTATGCGATCTCGATACTGGGGCTTGCACTCCTCTTCCGGGGCATCGACAAGGAGCGGCTGCCGGCGATGACCTACAGCGACATGTTAGTCCGCATCGACTGGAACGACCGCATCTCGGCCGAAGAGAATGCACGCAGGACGGAAAACCTCGTCACCTCGCTGGGTGGCCGCATTCTCCAATCCACGGTCATGGCGGGCGTCCAGCAGTTTGTCCTTTCGCACACCGAGGAGAACGGAGTGGCCGAGGCGACGGTCTACCTCAAGTGCCATGAACCGGACGACGTGGCACCCGTTCAGGATGCCATCCGCGGCTATCTGGCGGAGAACGCCCCTGCGGCCCGCTATTCGTTCGGCGTTTCGGGCAACGTCTTCGACATGATCTTCGCCGAGCGTGAAGCCGTGCTCACCGCACGCCTGCGCTCGACGACCGGGCACAGTGCCGACCCGGAACAGTTGCAGCAGCTGCTCGACCGCATACAGGATGCGCTGCCCGGGCAGGAAATCCCGCCGGTCGCCATGCAGGAGGACATCCTCTACATCGCACAGCCCGAACAGATGGCGTTGTACGGCGTGACCTACAACGACCTCATAGCCACACTGCGCAATGCGCTCAACGAGAATACGCTCTTCACGGTCACTACGGGCGATGAATCGCTGCCGGTGGTGATCGGCAACGACCTGCGCAGTCTGGACGATCTGCTCGGCAATACGTTCATCCACACCACCGAGGCCGAAATCCCGGTCGGCATCCTGATGCGCCAGACAATGACCCGCGACCTGAAGCACGTTGTGGCCGGAGCCGAGGGTAACTATTACCCGCTCGACCTCGCACCCCGGGCCAAGGATGTCCCGGCCGTCATCGGCGCGATCCGGGGCTGTGTGGCGGAAGACGAACATTTCGAGGTGAGCTTCAGCGGCAGCTATTTCTCGAACCGCGGCATGGTAGGGCAGCTCATCGGGGTGCTTGCCGTGGCCCTGCTGCTGCTTTTCTTCATCCTGGCCGCACAGTTCGAATCGCTCGTCCAGCCATGGATCATCCTCTCGGAAATCGTCATCGACCTTTTCGGGGCACTCGTCGTCCTCTGGGTATTCGGGCAGACGCTCAACCTGATGTCGATGATCGGGCTGATCGTGGTCTGCGGCATCGTGATCAACGACTCGATCCTCAAGATCGACACCATCAATACGCTGCGACGGGAGGGCATGGCGCTCAAACACGCCATCATGGAGGCCGGGCGGCGGCGCCTGAAAGCCATCGTCATGACCTCGCTCACGACGATCCTGGCCGTAGCGCCGTTCCTGTCCCACGGCGACATGGGTTCCGACCTGCAGCTCCCGATGTCGCTGACCATCATCAGCGGCATGATTGTGGGTACGCTGGTGAGCGTATTTTTCATCCCGCTGGCCTATTACGAGATTTACAGACCCCGCCGATGAACGTCCCGCGACCCATACCCCCGTCGCGGAGAGGGATCCCCGCATTTTCGGTGCTGCTGATCATGGCGGCGCTGGCGGTCATCGGGGCGGCCATGCTGCCCATGCTCAATATCCAGTATACGCCGTCGGCAGCCGAGCGGAGGATAGACCTCTATTTCTCATGGCCGGATGCCTCGGCACGCCTGATCGAGCAGAGCGCCACCTCGCGTATCGAAGGCGCCATGTCGACCGTCGCGGGGTGCGAGAACGTCTCTTCCCGTTCGGCCAAAGGCTACGGCAACATCTCGGTCGCATTCCGCAAGGGAACGGATATGGAAGCCGCCCGCTTCGAGGTCGCATCGGCGATCCGGAATCTCTATGCCAAATTGCCGCAGGAAATCTCCTATCCCTATATTTCACTCGCCGCCTCCGGCAGCCGCGAATCCGAGACGCTGGTCTATACGATCAAGGCCGACCTGCCCTCCGAACGCATCGAAAAGTATGTGACGGCCCACGTCTCGACCCCGCTGTCGCAGGTCGAGGGGGTCGGGCGGGTCGTGTTGTCGGGTGTCACCCCCTTCGAATGGGTCGTCACGTTCGACCCCAAGGCAATGGAGGCCGCCGGGATCACGGCCACGGATCTCGCCCTGGCATTCCGGAATTATTTCCGCAGCGACGTGGTCGGGATGACGACGCTCCCGCAAGCCGACGGCAGCGAGCGGAGCGTCGTACTGAAGCTCCGCAACCGTGCCGGGCTCGACTTCGGGGAGATTCCCGTCGCGCACCGCAACGGCCGCATCTACTACCTGCGCGATTTCGCCACTGCACGCTGGCGCGAAGCGCTCCCGGCGAGCTATTTCCGCATCAACGGCCTCAATACGATCAACCTCTCGGTGGTCGGCGAGCCTCACACGAACATCCTTCAGGTCGCCTCTTCGGTCAAGGCGGAGATGCAGCGCCTTCAAGCCTCCTTCCCGGCCGAACTGTCCGCGACGCTGACCTACGACGCTTCGCAGTACGTCTCGGGGGAACTGCATAAAATCTACCTCCGCACGCTGCTCTGCGTAGCCATCCTGCTGTTGTTCGTCTATCTGGTCAGCCGGGATTTCCGCTACCTGCTGATCATCACGGTAACGCTCGTGGTCAATATCCTGATCGCCGTGGTTTTCTATAACCTGCTCCGGCTGGACATCCATATCTATACGCTCGCCGGGATTACAGTCTCGCTGGGTATCATCATCGACACGTCGATCATCATGGTCGACCATTACAGCTACTACCGCGACCGCCGGGTATTCGTCTCCATCCTCGGAGCGCTGCTGACGACAATCGGCGCGTTGGGAATCGTCTGGCTGCTGCCCGAAGAGCAGCAGGCCAACCTGACCGACTTTTCACTGGTGATCGTCGTCAACCTGGCCGTATCCCTGCTCATCGCGCTGCTGTTCGTGCCGTCGTTGCTCGATAAATTTCCGCTGAGGCGCAGCATGACGGTGTCGTCCGTGCGCCGGCGAAGGCTCATCGTGCGGTTTTCACACGGGTATGGGCGATTCATCGCTTGGGGGCGCAGGCACCGCTGGATCTTCATCGCGGCACTGGTCTGGGGGTTCGGCATCCCGACATTCCTGCTGCCGGACAAGATCGCCGAAGGCAAGGACGGGAAGCCCTCGGCATGGGCCAACGCCTACAACAGCGTCATGGGAAGCCAGGCTGTCTCCGAGCACCGGCTCCAGATCGACAAAGTCTTCGGGTCGTCGCTGCACCTGTTCCGCACCGCGACCAACCGGTACAATAATTTCCGCACGCCGGAACAAAAACGCCTTTATGTCAACGCGGGAATGGCCGAAGGGTGTACCGTCCAGCAGCTCAACGAGGTTGTGCGGCATATGGAAAACTACATCAGCCGTTTCGATCAGGTCGACATGTTCCGCACGCGCATTACCTCCTATGACAACGCGCAAATCGAGATCACGTTCAAATCCGAATTCGAAAACGGCCCGTTCCCGGCGATGCTCAAACAGGAGCTCACCTCCGCGGCGATCAATTTCGGCGGTGCGACCTGGTACATCCGGGGCATCGACGACAACTCGTTCAACAACAACGTCGTCAACAACTACCGCTCGAACCAGTTTCGGCTCAAAGGCTACAATTACGACCAGCTGTCGGCCTATGCCGATGCCCTGATCGACACCCTGTCCCGCAACCGCCGCGTCTCCAGCCCCGAAATAATGGACGGTAACGCCTGGTCGCTGCCCCACAACGAATTCAACATCCGCTACGACGGCGAGCGAATCGCCGCCGCAGGGCTCGATGTGGCCGACTATTACGGGATTCTCAGCACGATGCTCTTCAAAGAGCGGCTGTCGCCGGTTTATACCGGCGAGGAACTCCAGCAGGTCGTGCTCGAATCGGGCGACCGCGACCGCTTCGACCGCTGGCATGTGGCCAATGCCCAGGTGCGCCTCGGCTCGCGGCAAACGAAGCTCTCGGCAGTCGGTTCCATCGAAAAACAGCGTACGGGCGTCTCCATCCGCCGCGACAGGCAGTCGTACCAGATATTGGTCGGGTACGATTTCATCGGCTCGTACGAACTGGGGCGACGGCTGATCGAACGTACCGTCAAGCAATTCAACGAGGAGATCCTGCCCATCGGGTTCCGGGCCGACTCGCCGTCGTCCGGATTCTGGCAGGAGGAGAAACAACAGCAGGTGTGGCTCATCCTGCTGGTCGTGGCGATAATATACAGCATGTGCGCCGTCATCTTCGAATCCCTGCGCAAACCCGTCGTAATCATCCTGATGATCCCCATCTCGTTCATCGGGGTGTTCCTCACGTTCGGCTGGTCGGATTTCGTCTTCGACCAGGGCGGGTTCGCCGCTTTCGTCCTCTTGTGCGGCATTGTCGTCAACGCCGGCATCTACCTGATCAACGAGCAGAACAACTGGGCCGATGTTTCGCACCAGCACGGGATCCGGCTCTACCTGAAGGCGTATAACCACAAGATCATTCCCATCATGCTCACCATCGTGTCGACCGTGCTGGGCTTGGTGCCCTTCCTGTACGACGGCCCCGAGGAGGTTTTCTGGTTCGCATTCGCCATGGCCGCCATCAGCGGGACGTTGTTCTCGATCGTAGCGCTGGTCGTCTATCTGCCGATCTTCCTGCCGATGGGTCGTAAAACCGGCAACCTGTCATGATACGGCGCCCCCATCCGTTCCTGCGTTGTCTGCTGGCGTTTCTGTTGGCGGCCGCCTGCTGGTTCCTGCTCGTCCCGGCGCTCGACATGCCCGTACAGGAGTTGCACGGAAATATCCTCCCGTCCCTGCGGGCGACCGCGGCCCTGACGGCCCTGGCGGCCTGCTACTGTCTGTGCTACCGGCCTCGTCTGTATGTGAACCGTACGGATATATATGCAGTCTTATACCTGGGTTGGGTCACGGCAGGCCGGTTCCTGTGGCCCGGGTTGGCTTCGGCGGTCAGGTATGACGAGCTGTTGCAGGCCGCGATGATCTATGTCGCCTTGCGGATTGTCTTTACGGCCGAACGGCGGACGACGACGCTCCTGCTCCTGCTATTGTGCCTGCTGGGCATCTACGAGGCATGGGTCGGCATACGCCAGATCTACGGATTCGCGCAGTCGAACCACGGACTGTTCAAAATAACCGGCACGCTTTTCAACCCGGGCCCCTATGCGGGGTTCATCGCCCCCGTATTCGTATGCGCCGCGGCTTGTGTCGCCAGATACCGGTTCGCCGAACGGGCATTGCGAACGTGGGGCTCGCTGCGGCGCCTGCGTTCGGGCGTCCTGCTGTGGGGCGTGGCGCCTTACCTGCTCGGCTGGGGCGCGGCGCTCATGACGGTCGTAGTCCTCCCGGCGTCGATGAGCAGGGCCGCGCTGATCGCCGTCGCCGCGGGCTGCGGGGCGTTCGCATTCCGGGAGTGGAATGTCAGGGATCGCTTCCGACGCGTATCCCGTACGCATCCATTGCGCGTGGGGGTGCTTTCGGGGCTGGCCGTACTGCTCCTTGCGGGCGTCGGCGCCGGGGCGTACCATATCAAGCGTCCTTCGGCCGAAGGACGCCTGCTGATGTGGAAGATCGATACGCGGATCATGCTCCGCCATCCGCTCTGCGGGGCCGGGATCGGGAATTTCGCAGGCGCATTCGGCGAAGAGCAGGCACGTTACTTCGCCTCGGAAGAGCGTCCGAAAGCCGAGACCCAGGTCGCCGGATGCCCCGAGGCGGGATTCAACGAATTCCTGCAGACCGGAGCGGAAACTGGGGCAGTAGGCCTTGTGTTGCTGTTGCTGATAACGGGAAGCGCAATCGTGAGCCAGCTCAGGCGCGGCGCGCCCTTCGGTTACGGGCTGCTGGCAGCGGCAGTTTTCGCCTGCTTCTCCTATCCGTGGGACGTGTTGCCATTGCGGCTGCTGTTCGTCGTATTGCTTGCCGGGACGTGCTCGAAACGGGTTGTCCCGATCCCCGGGCGGGGGCATGTTGTCGTGTTGCTGGCACTTGCGGGATGTCTCGTATGCTGGACGGGATTGTACAGCCGCTATGCCCGCCGTGTGGAAGCCCGGCGGCAATGGAGCGAGGTTCGCGTCTGGCCGAATTCAGGGAGGTACGACTACCTGGTCGAAGACGGGCCCCGTCACCATGACGCCCTGCAGGGCGACTTCCGGTTTTTATACGACTATGGCTATGCGCTGCACAAAACGGGCGACTACCGGCAGAGCAACGAAATTCTCTGCGAGGGCATGCGGATCAGCAGCGACCCGATGTTCTGGAATATCGCGGGGCGGAATTACGAAATGCTGGGGGATGTCGCGGCAGCCGAGGAAGCCTACCTGCATGCGCACCATATGATCCCGGATCGGGTTTACCCGCTCTATCTGCTTGCGAAACTCTATCTCGCAGACGGACAGACGGAAAAGGCATACGCCGCGGCACGCCGGGTTATTGCGCATAAGCCCAAGGTCGAATCGGTGCAAACACGGGAGATGCAGGCAGAGCTGCGCAAATTGTTCGGCATGTCCCCTGCGGACGAAATACGGGAGTAATATGCGACGGGTTTTCAACTATATCTTTTGGATATGCGCAAGCGCCTGCATGCTTTTCGCGGGATGGCTGTTCCTGCGGATTTTCATCTGCGACCAGTTCGTCGTCCCGTCGGAATCGATGATGCCGACCTTGTTGCCCGGGGATCGGATCCTGGTCAATAAACTGCTCGCCGGGAGCCGCATTTACAGCAAACTCGAGTTCCGGCAGGGTGTTCCGCTCCGTTCGTTCCGCATACCCGGCCTCAGAGGGGTGCATGTCAATGACGTGGTGGTCTTCAATGCCCCGCACGGGTACGACCGGGATCGCATAGAGTTCCGGATCAACTATGTCTATGCCAAACGTTGTGTCGGGACGCCCGGCGACAGCATTGCCATCCGGAACGGGTATTTTTGCAATAATCGCTACAAGGGGATTATCGGCGATGCCGGAGAACAGGGACGGCTGGCTGCGATGCCGGATTCGTCGTTACCGCCCAATGTACTGCGCGCCTTCCCTTTCGATGACCGGCGCTACGGGTGGACGATCAAAAATATGGGACCTCTATATATTCCCCGTGCCGGCGACAGGATCGAACTCGACTCACTGAATTATGAGCTGTACCGACTTGTCGTGGAATATGAGACAGGCGGGGAGCTGACCTGCGACGGGAACCTCCCGCGGCTCAACGGCGAAGCGGTCTCAACATACGAATTCCGGAAAAACTATTATTTCTTCTGCGGCGACAATGTAGTCAATTCTAAGGATTGCCGCTATTTAGGGTTCGTTCCGGAAGATTTCGTCATAGGGATCGCCAGGCGTATTACATACTCCGAAAATCCGTTCGGGACAAAGCTCAAAAGTCGGTGTTGGAAAAGAATCATATGATTTTTACAATGCCACCGACAGGCCCGCTTGAAAATCCATCCCCGCGCTATCAGCCGCACCACCGGCCCCGAAGGCTCCGGCTCCGGCGGGAAACGCTGGGAACGCACAGGTTCAAACCGGCTCCGCATATGGGTCATTTACCCCTATCTTAGTATCATTTCACCCGCGCATGAGAGCCTGTATTTGGATTATTTTTGTTTAAAAGATTCGACGTCATGAGATCAAAAGCCTTTAAAATGTATCTGAAACCGGGCATGGAAGAGGAGTACCGCAGACGGCATGAAAAGATATGGCCGGAGCTGGAACGGCAGTTGAGGCAGGAAGGCATATACGACTATTCGATCTTCCTGGATCGGGACACCAACACGCTGGTAGGCGTGCAGAAGAACAGAGGGGAAACCGGATCCCAGCAGATGGGCGCCAACGAGCTGGTGCGCAGGTGGTGGGATTATATGGCGGATATAATCGACGTCAACCCGGACAACTCGCCCGTCTCGGTCGATCTGCCGGAAGTATTTTACATGGAATAGCCGCCGGAATTACTCGGAGCCGGACGGCACGTCGCAGCACGCGACCCGGTATTCGGACGGCGGGCATCCGACGTATTTCCTGAAGATCGCTGAAAAATAGGCCGCATCCTCGTACTTGAGGTAAAACGCGATCTCCTTGATGCTCAGGGGTGAGTTCAGTAACATCAACTTTGCCTTTTGCAGCTTCAGCTGGGTGATATAATGCGCAGGCGAGACGTTGGTATACTCCTTGAACGTCTTGCGAAACCACGAATAACTCATGTTGATCTTGTCGGCCACCTGCTCGGGCGTGATGTCGGTCAGCATATTCTCGCGCATAATGCTGCGGGCCTGGTCGATTTTCTCGGCCACCGCATCGTTGGAAGAGTAATCGTTGCTGTCGTAGTAGATCACGTAGGCCAGGATACTGTTCGCAATCGACGCCAGCACCTGCTGGCAGCCGGTCTTTTCCTTGAAGGCGATCTCCAGCGCCTCCTTATACCGGTCGATAATGTGCTCCCGGAAACCGATAGGATGGATGACCTTGTTACGGACGAAAAAGCCGTTGTTATAACGGCTGTCGATATGCGCCCCGCGGAAACCGATCCAATATTCCTGCCAGCCGCTCTTCTTGTCGGGGTAATAGCTGTGCCACGTATAGGGCGGAATGATGAGCATGGTTCCGCCTTTGATCTCGACGCGCTTTTCCGGCGACTCGTGGTACCAGCCCCTCCCTTTCGATATGTAAATCAGCTGGTAATTGTCCAACACGCGTCCATTTCGCGTATTAAAGTAGTAATCAGCAGGATGTCCTGCTGAGGGGGGGGGTAAAAGCTGTAATCGGGTTCGATATAGTACTCCCCGACGTTGTCAACGGTTATTCCCCAGGACTTATCCTGGTCACTGCATACCATGTATTTGAACGATGCCTGTTGTTGCGACATATCCGTATATTTTTATCGCAGATCCCGATTTAAAATGTTAAAATTCCAGATAAAGGTAAACATTTTTTCAGAATAGTGAGCCATCTGAAATAACAGAATCTTTTGCAAAAGCCAGACCCCGCTCATTTCAGATAATACAGTTATAATAGGGCCGCCGCTCCGAAACAGATAAAAGCCGCATAAAAAAATAGCAGCCGAATACGTCATCGACTGCTATTTCCTGTTTGACAAATCGGATTGTCAGAACCTGAACTCATAGGTTCCCGAACCTACCGAATAATGCGTTTTGCCATTGCCGGCCGTGATCAGCGAAATTGCCGGAATATTCCGAATACGGGTATTATTCACCCGGAGGTTCCCCCCGATCATTTCCGACGGAAGAATCAGTTCGGCCACAGAGTTAGCCGGAACCCGGATCGTCAGGGTTATTCGATCGCCCCGTTTTTTCCATGCCGATACGATCTCCCCGTAGAGCGAATGATAGGATGTACAGGCTTCTTCGAGCCCGGAGCCCAATCCCGGTTCTATAATAAATTCCCGGAAACCCGGCTTGTCTTCATCGGCCCGGATTCCCCCGAGGTATTTATAGAGCCAAAAACCGATATATGCACCGTAGGGATGGTGGCCGCTACCCGGCCCGTTCAGGTTTATGGATTCGGACATCGTGCTCTTGGAACTCCGTACCATATGGAGCCAGCCGGGGCTTTCGGGTTGGGTCAGCATTTTATAAGCCACGTCGAAATATCCGTTGCCGGGCAGGTAGTCCATCGTAAAATTACCGCCGATAAACCCGGCGCTAATATGTCCGTTTCTCATATCTATCGCATTGAGTAACCGTTGCCGGACTTTCTCTTTCATTTCATCGGGAACCAGCCCGAGCGCCAATGGCAGGGCTTGTGCCGTCTGCGAATTTTCCGCATAGATTCCGGTTTCATAATCGAGAAACTCACGGTTGAATTTATCCTTTATGCTGTCGGCGAGTTCCCTGTAATGCTCCGACAACCTCTTGTCATAACCGAGGATTTGCGCATAATCGGCCAGCTTCCGGCTCATCCAATAATAGCCGGCAGTCGATGTCTGCGCGACAGGCGTCAGATTCGAAGCCTGGCTGTTGGGATCGGGATTGAGATCGAGCCAATCCCCCAAAGACCACGAGATGATATGATCCTCGGCCGTCGAGCTTAAAAAATCCACATATGCTTTGAGTGAGGGAAACGCAGACTCCAGCACGCCGGCATCCCCGGTGTAAAGGTATAATTTATCGGCCAACAAAAATATGGATCCGCCCCACCACGGATCGTCCCAATAATCGAGGCTTCCGTCTTCATGGACATATCCCCACCCCACCGACGGCACTGTCGACGGAATATGCCCCGCCGGGGACTGGGAATCCTGAAAATCCCGAAGGGCCTTTTTATACGTATTGAGCGCGTCGAAATTATACAGGTAAGATTCCATGACGACCGCAGCATCGAGCGTCCAGCCCATCTTTTCCCGGGTAGGTTCCTCGCCGGGGATGCCATGGACGGCATTGAGCAGCGTGCGGCAAACCGCAGCATTGAGATCATTCAGTTTATCCATGGAACAACTGAAATTCCCTGCGCGCTGCAAATCGGTATGGACGCATTTGGCCGTAAAATCTTCCGGGGCCGGCTTATAGGCAAGTCCCCGAACCTGCATATACCGGAATCCGTGGTAGGTGAACCGGGGTTCGAATGTTTCCTCTCCGTCGCCGCCCAGTATCAGCAACTCGGTCTGATAGCGCCCGCGCGTATGCCATGTACTGTTCTGCGTATCCAGGGAGCCGTCGGCTTTAAGCACTTCGTTGAACTGGAGCTCCACGGTCTGCCCCCTGCTGCCCCGTACACGCGTTTCGACCCAGCCTGTAAGGTTTTCACCGAAATCCACCAGATAGACACCGGGGCCCGTTTCCGTAATCCCCACGGGTTTCAGTTCCTTCGCCACACGCATCGGAGGCATCGGATCCGCCGTCAATTTACCCAGAGGCGCTGGGACATGGCAGACATTGCGCCACAGGCTATCGCAGAAACCCGGTTCGTTCCAACCGTGCACGGACTTGGTATGGTCGATCGTTTCCCCCGAGCGAACGCTGTTATAGACGATTTCACCATGCCCCCATTTCCACGTCCTATCCGTCACGATCACGTCGCGCGCTCCCGATTCGTATTCGACGACGACATTGAGCCGGACTTTCGGCGGCGTATGCCAATTCGCATCGTGCATCCCGAAAACATCCCGTGTCGGCAGGCTGTACCAGCCGTTCCCCAACAGGATACCAAAGGCATTGCTTCCGGTTGAAAAGTAATCCGTCACATCGTAGGTCGCATACACGACCCTTTTATCGTAATCGGTAAACAACGGATCCATCACCCTGTCGCCGACTTTGCGGCCATTGATATACAATTCGTAATACCCCAGGCCGCATATGAATGCAGTCGCCTTGCGAACCGGCACCGGTATCTCCACCTCCCGGCGCATATACACGGCAGCGCTGTCCTCCATAAACCAATTTTCATGCTCGACCCGCCGGTTCGATTTATACCTGCGGTGCGGAAGCAGTTCTGCGAATTTGGACGAAACCCATTCCCCTTCCCAGTCGAATTCCTCGAACAGTCCGGTTCTCCACGATGCAACGGGGCTCCAATCCGATTCGAGGCCGGACACATCCCATACCTTCACTTTCCAATAGTAATCGCAACAGGGCAACAGCGGGGTTCCTGCAAATTTCACATGCTGGCTTTTACCATCCGCAACAATCCCCGAGTCCCATATATCGCCGCAATCCGCGTCCAACAACGCCTTGTCCGAAGCGACCAATACCCTGTAAGATCCCTGGAGGTATCCGGCCCGGTCGGTATCGATACGCCAGCCCAGCAGAGGCTTCTTGTCTCCCATACCGATGGGCTCTTCCACATAATTACATGTCAGGCCCAGCAGTTTCACGTCTCGGGTAACAGCAGACATCCCGGGCAATGCGACCGGAAGGAGAAATGCAAGGGTGAAGAACAATCTTTTCCAATAGTCCATACAATATCATTTTAGGTTATTCGCCGCTCGTTCTTATGTTACGAAATTACAATAACGTATGCCCCCGCCCGTAATAAAAATTGTTCTAACAACATGGCAAATTGACATTATCGGCACATCGGGAACAATGCGGCGTTTCATGTCCGCAGTCCGATCAGAATGCCATGCCGAAAAATCAAATCCCACAGGCGGCAATCCGCAATTAAAAGGCACATTTGTAGCACAATAACCCAAACCAATAAAACCTATGCGAAGAATCGTTATCGTAATGATCGGGGTGCTGTGGGCGAATGCCATGGCGGCAAAATCCTTCGAATTAAAATCTCCGTCCGGGGAGGTCTCCGTCACCGTCGACATCGGGGAACAAATACGTTATTCGGTTTACGGAGGCGGCAAGCCGCTCCTGACGGACAGTTCGCTGGCGCTTTGCCTGCGGGAGGGCACCTTGGGCGACAAGCCGCACCTCACCGGTCATAAGGCAAGCCCTGTAAACCGTACCTTCCGCCCCATCGTGGCATTCAAGTTCGAAGAGATCCGCGACCGGTGCAACATGCTCCGCCTCGACTTCCGGGGTGGCTGGGCCGTGGAATTCCGTGCCTACGACGACGGCATGGCATACCGCTTCGTCACCGCCCTCGGGCACGACATCGAGGTGCTTTCCGAAAAGGTGGCCATCCGCTTCCCGGATGACTACACCGCAGTGGTGCAGCAGCCGGGCGGTTTCAAGACCGCTTATGAAGAGCCGTACAGCCTCATCGAGACCAACGGGTGGAAACCGGGCGATCCGATGTCCGTCCTGCCTGTGCTTATCGACACCCGGCAGGGCTACAAACTCCTGCTGAGCGAATCGGCGCTGTCCGACTACCCCTGCATGTTCCTCGAAGGGGACGGCGCCAACGGCATGAAGGGCACCTTTCCGAAGGTTCCCCTGGCCTATGAAGAGTCGGGCGACAGGAGCATGCGCATCCTGCAGGAAGCCGATTACATCGCCCGTACAAAAGGCACGCAGGCATTTCCCTGGCGCTATTTCGTCATTGCGAAAGACGACGGGCAACTCATCGAGAATACGATGACCGCACGCCTCGCCGAACAGCAGGCCATCGCCGATGCCTCGTGGATCGAGCCCGGGCAGGTCAGCTGGGAATTCTGGAACGCCGCATCGCCCTACGGCCCCGACGTGGATTTCGTCGCCGGATTCAACACGGCGACTTACAAATACTACATCGACTTCGCCGCCGAGTACGGCATCCCGTACATCATCATGGACGAAGGCTGGGCCCGCAGCACCCGCGACCCCTACACCCCCAACCCGGCTGTCGACGTACACGAACTTATCCGTTACGGCAGGGAGAAAGGCGTGGGCATCATCCTGTGGATGACATGGCTCGTCGTCGAAAACCATTTCGAAATGTTCGAAGAACTGAGCAAATGGGGCGTCAAAGGCGTGAAGATCGACTTCATGGATCGCAGCGACCAGTGGATGGTCAACTACTACGAACGGGTGGCGGCCGAAGCGGCCCGGCACAAGATGGTCGTCGCGTTCCACGGCTCGTTCAAACCCGCCGGGCTGGAATACAAATACCCGAATGTGCTGGCCTACGAAGGCGTACGGGGCATGGAGAATATGGGCGGCTGCACCCCGGCCAATTCGGTCTGGTTCCCGTTCATCCGCAACGCCGTCGGCCCGATGGACTATACGCCCGGCGCCATGCTCAGCATGCAGCCCGAATCGTACTGCGGCAACCGGCCCAATGCAGCCAGCATCGGCACGCGCGCCTACCAGATGGCACTCTTCGTCCTGTTCGAGACCGGATTGCAGATGCTGGCCGACAACCCGACCCTCTATTACCGCAACGATGAATGTACGCGGTTCATCAGCCGGGTACCCGTCACGTGGGATGAAACCCGGGCACTGAAAGCCGTCGCCGGAAAATTTGCCGTCGTCGCCAAACGGAAAGGCGACAAATGGTATGTCGGTGCCATAAACGGCAGCAACGAGGGGATCGAACTCGAAATCCCGCTCGACTTCCTCACGCCGGGCAAAAACTATACGATGACCGTCTTCGAAGACGGAATCAACGCATTCCGGCAGGCGATGGATTACCGCAAAACGCAGCGCCGGGTCGACAGCACAGGAAAAGCCACCCTGAAGATAGCCCGCAACGGCGGCTGGGCGGCGGTGATCGAGTAATCCTCCCGCCCGGCTTTGTTCATCCCCGGGAGTTTTGAATGCTCCCGGGGATAATTTTTTCCGCCCTTGGTACGAACTGCGCAAACCGGCACATGCCTGCAAACAGGTGCATCCGGAAGCAAACCGGTGCCGACACACGCAAACGAACGTCAACCAGCACGAACCTTCACAATGGACACGGGCCGGAACCCCGACTCGGCAAACGGCTGTGCAGCGATCAAAAAAGCCGGCCGCGGGGAATCCGCGGCCGGCATCCGGAGGCCCGGCGAAAGAAGCCTATTCCAGCTTCACCCGATCGGGCACAGACCTGAAGACATCCACGCATAGCGTATCGGGCCTGTAGAGCGTAGTATATTCCACAGCCGTAGCCATGTCGTAATCCTCGAGCACCGTCTTTTTCTCCTCGACGGGAACCAGTTTTTCCACGACGGCATGCTGCTTGTCGGTATATACCACCTCGGTCGCATAGGGGCCCTGCGTCGCGTCGATATCCCACCATTCGATGACGGCCTGACCGTCCTGTAGGGTAAACGACTTTACCAGGCGGTTCGTGAGCGATGCCTTGTATTGTTCGCCGTAACTTTTACCCGTCACATTGACCGGAATGGAGCGGTTGCCCTCGGCATCATAAGTGTAGATGTCGAAATTGTAGGAATTTTCAGGCAGTGCGATTTCCCGCCGAACCCGGAACGGGCCGCCGGACATATCCACCGGCACTTCGACATATTCGCTGCCGAGCCCCCAGTAAACACGGCAGCTCACGATCTTGGGATCCGATTTGCAGAGCCCCTCCACGACGACCCGTCCGTCACCGGTATACACGATCGCCTCCTCGATTTTACCGGGATAGACGATCTCCTCGTCGCCGGAGATCTTCTTGTATTCATCCATATCCGTGCAGGCCAACATCCCGCATGCGATGCAGCCCGACAGCAAAACGGATATCACAGTATTCTTTTTCATGTCAATCACATTGTTAGATAATAATTACCGGTTTCATTGGGATTTCACCTCGGGTCGCCGAAGAGGTCGATCTCCTCGATGCCGAATTTCGTCGTGCCGTCCCAGCTTTCCAGGTTCCGGATTCGCACATACCGGACTTTCGGAATGTCCTCGCTGACCGGGAAGAGGAAATCGAACCCGGCGACCGCCGTATCGAAATCCTCCTGCGACTGCTGCCCATAGGGCAGCTGCGAGGGTTTTTTGTTTTCGAAGGTCGCCAGCTTGATCCAGCTGTCGAGGCTACCGTCCGGGTCGGGGCTCATCGTACCCCATATCTCGAAGCGCCGCATATGCTCGCCCGTATAGAATAGACGATCACCCGCACCGCTGCCGTACGACATTTCATATCCCCAATTGAAGAGCGTAAGACGGCTCAGCCTGGAGGGCGTGCCGATATCGAACGTACTGATCTGGGGTTTGCCCGCATTCTCCCCGATCGGCGTGGCAATCAGCCAGCGTTCATGGTTGGTGTAGGTGTAAATGTTGTTCCACATACGATCCATCTCCAGCCACCCGGGCTGCTCGGCCGTCGCATCGCCCGGCAGGTTATAGGCCTTGAACTTGGACTTGTCGAGCATCCGTTCGAAGAGGGGCTTGACCGTGGTGTAAAGCGTATCGGTGTAATTCAGGAAACGGTCGCGCACCGTAAACCGGAATTCGTATTCCAGCGTATCCAGCCCGCGTTTGGCGAATTCGATAGTAGGGCTGCTCGTCTCGTAACCCTCGACGTTCTGCCAGTTGCCGAGCGAATCCTTACGCATAATCTCGATGGCGACGGTCTCCCGCGCCGGATTCTCGGCCTTGACATGGACACCCGAAAAATCGTTCGACACGACCATGCTCCGCCGCACGTCCCAGATCGGGTTCTCCTGCGGCTGCACCTGTACGGTCACCGGGTCAGAGGCGACCTCGCTTCGGTTGACCGCATAGACCTGCACGTCGTGGACATTCGTGTCCCCGAAACCGTCCAGAGTCATCGTATTGGTGTAATACGAGGCCTTGATCTCGCGCATCGCGCCCGAGTTGAGCCGGTACACCGCCTTGACATAGAGCAAATTCGGGTCTCCGGGCAATGTATAGGTCAGTTTTACCTTGCCCGGCAGGCTCTCGACCCCGACGTTGGAAACCTGGCCGGGAGGGGTCGAGTCGTGCCCCATCGGTTCCAGCCGGTCTTCCTTGCAACCCATAAACAGGATTGCCAAAAGTATAATTCCAAAGATATTCGTTTTCATACTGTTTAATCGATTTTCCCAGACAATTACCACCCCGGATTCTGAACCAGGTTGCTGTTCACATTCATTTCGCTGTTCGGAATCGGATTGAAATAATCACGCGGTGCCACGAACGACCGGTTGTAAATCGTCCTCACCTGGTAGTATGCCGCCGCATCGGACTGCGAAACGTCCCACCCCGAGATCGGCTGATTGAAATAATCGGGCGCAAGTTTCCAACGCAATATGTCCCAGTAACGGTGGCCTTCGAGCGCCAGTTCGATCAGCCGCTCGCGCCGGATGATCTCACGCATGCCCTCCTTTGTATCGGGCTTGGCCGGGTTCTTGGAATACTTCTTCCACGAATCCTCGACCGTACCCAACCCGGCTCGCTTCCGGATCTCGTTCAGGTAGTGGTGTACGTCCGAAACGGGGCCTTCGGCCTCGTTGAGCGCCTCGACGTACATCAGGTAGACCTCCGCAAGGCGGATTTCCGGCCATGCATATTCCACTACCCCGGTTGTCGTATTACCGAAACCCGACTCCCAGTGGACGAGTTTTTTGGTGAAATAACCGGTCGAAGAGGTCGCCCCCTGCACTTGTCCGGCTCCCAGTTGCCCTTTCTTGGCCTGCAACACGTATGTATCTACGTCTGAACGCGAGGGATGATACTCCATGATCCATTTCCCCCCGTCGAACCCGATGTCGGCATAGAAGCGGTTCTCACGGTCGAAGTTGATACGCGCCGACGTATACCCCTCCTGGAAATTATACCGCTCGTCGGCCGTCGCCACGCGCAGCTCGTTGATTTCCGAAAAGTCGAGCGTCTTGTCCTCGTCGATGGGCACACCGTTCTTCGAATAAAACTCCTTGACGACGGCCAGGGTCGGCGCCACACAACCGCGTACGGTATTGATGTTCATCCCGGCGTCGAGCAGCGGCATACATCCCTGCTGGAGCATTGCCCCGGCGCGGCCGCGGCCACCGGAACGTCCCCATACGACCTCGTCGTTCCACCGTTCGCACACTGCCTGGCGAATGCTCAACTGGGTCTTAGTCGTCTCGGAGATTTCGAACGGGGCGTCATCGTAATAGAAGAGCTCGTGCCCTGCACCTTCGGCGCTTTCGATCGCCTCCTTCGCGGCATCTGCCGCCAAAGCCCACTTGCCGGCATCGTATTCGGAATTGAAAAGCAGTACGCCGTCGTTATCCCGGAAATTGGAGAAATCGCTGTTGCCGTTGAAGAGCGGACTGGCCGCCAGCAACAACACCTGCGCCTTAACCGCCCGGTTGATCGGCTTGGTGATGCGTCCCAGCTCGGACTGCCGGTTGGATATCACGGCGGGCAGGCCCGGGTTACATTCGTCGAGCAGGCCGACGATATACTTCACGCAATCGTCGAACGGCTGGCGCTTCACCTGCACCGCCTCGGGCGATGCCGACACCGGCAGGTTTTTGTCGACGATCGGGATCGGGCCGTACGTGCGCAGCAGATAGTAATGATAATAGGCTTTCAGGAACTTGGCCTCGGCGATCCAGCGTGCACGCTTGTCCACCGTCAGATCGGCCACCTTCGAGGTATCCTCGATGTTTTCGAGGAATGTATTGCAGTCACGGATCCCCATGAACAGCGAAAAGGCATAATCGCTACCCTTCCACCAGTCCGGCTGCGACCTGTCGGCACTGCGCACGCCCTTGGCGATATAATCCCAGGCGGGCGAAGGCACGTGGTTAGGCATATTCAGCCATATCTCATCGCCGGCCGTCATGCCGATATTGCCCGACGGCTCGCCGGTGCCCGGCAAGTAAGAGTAACACGTAAACAGGTATTTCTCCGCCTCCATCGCATTCGAAAAGGCATGGTCGATGACGGCGACATTGTCGGGTACGATATCCAGGAAGCTGTTGCACGATGCGGACAACAAAGCGCAGCATGCGACCCAGCCTCCGATCTTTATTTTCCTCCAAACGGGAAACTTGTATTTTTTCATAGTTCGCTCAGTTTTAAATTCCCATTTATAATCCGATAGAAAGGCCGATATTGAATACGCGTTGCAACGGGTATCCCAGGCCGTTGGCGCCCATTTCGGGATCCCACAACTTGAAATTGCTGATGACAAAGAGGTTCGATGCGTTAACATAGACGCGCAGCTTGGTCATACCGATCTTGCGGGCGGCCTTTTCCGGCAGGTTGTAACCGAGTTCCAGAGACTTGAGGCGCAACATCGCGCCGTTACGCATCCACCATGTCGAGACCTGCGTGTTGTTCTCGTTGGCGCGGTCGCTCAGACGCGGCCAGAAAGCGTAAAGGTTACGGTTATCCTCCGACCAGTGGTCGTTCGCGACCACGCGCAGCAGGCCGTTCTGATTGCCGGGCTGATCGGTCTTCATCACGAACGGCGAAATGGCCCCGGCATCGATGAAGATCGATGAACGGGCGGATCCCTGGAAGAAAAGGCTCAGGTCAAAATTCTTGTAGCCGATCGTACCGCCGAAACCATAGTTGATCTCGGGTGTCGTGGGGAAACCGATGGGAATCTTGTCGGCCTCCGTGATCTGCCCGTCGCCGTTGATGTCACGGTACTTGATGTCACCGGCAGCCACCGGGATATCCCCGAATTTCTGCGACGGCGAGTTGGCGACCTCCTCGTCATCGACGAAAAGGCGTTCGGCCACGTAGCCCCAGGTCTGGGCGAAGGGATAGCCCAGGCGCGAACGGTAGTATTCGTTGGCGGGATAATTGGGCTCGTCATACACCGTGATCTCGTTGGTGGCATAGGTAAAATTCCCGCGCAGCGTCGTCCAAAGGCCGCTCCGGAAGAACTTGTTGTAATCGACCGACACATCGACGCCGTGCGACTTGGCCTTGCCCGTATTGGCTTTCACCTTCGCCGACAAACCCATCGTCGCAGGAATATAGGTGCGATCCAGCAGGATGTTGGAGCGTTCCTGCCAGTAAGGCTCGACGATGATATTCACACCACCGATCTTCATATCCAAACCGAGGTTCAACTGGCGCGACTCTTCCCAGCCGATGTCGTAATTAGCGTAACGCGTCGTTTCCACACCGGGACGCCCGTAGAGGAAGTTCTCGCCGAAAACCTGCGAGCGGTCGCCCGTCTGGTTCAGGTTCACGTTCGAAAGGTAGAAGAAACGGTCGTTCACATCGCCGATCTGGTCGTTACCGATCAAACCGTAGGAAACACGCAGTTTCATGTCGGAGATGACCTTCTTGAGCGGGGCGAAGAATTTTTCGTTGGAGACGACCCAACCGCCGCCGATCGAGGGGAAGAAACCCCACCGCTTGTTGCTCGAAAAACGCTCGGAGCCGTTGTAACCGAAGTTAAACTCCAGCAGGTAGCGGGAGTCGAAGCCGTAAGTGAAACGCCCCGAGAGCCCCAGGTTGCGCGACGGCAGCGACCCTTCGAGCGTGCCGGCATTACCGACAATCGAATGGCGGATCGTCCCGATAAGCATACCCGTCACCTGGTGCTTGTCGGCGAAGGTGCGGTCGTAATTGATGACGGCTTCGCCGTAATAGGCCGTGCTGACCTTCTTTTCGCCTTCGTTGTAATTGAGGTATTCGGTACCCGGCGTCCCGATCGAAGCGTTCCCGCCATCGTTGAACGGGGTCAGCACGACGCCCTGAGACGTGAGGTCTGCCTTGTAATAGAAAGGATTGTACTGGCGGGTAGTCGAGAAGAAGGAGTACCGCTGGGTATATCCCATGGCACGTGCCGTAAGTCCGGGCACCCAGAACCCGAAGTCCTGCTTGAACTCGATCTGGGCATTGATGGTCGAGGCATTGTTAACCTGGTAGCCCGAAACCATCTGCGCATAGGGGTTCGTGTAAAGCTGGCCCGTCGAATTGGGGGTCAGCGCGCTGCCGAACATCGGGTGCGTGGTCGTCGGCGAATAGCTCTGCGGATAGACGGCCGGGAAGGCCACTGGGTTGGCGGCCATGGCTGAATTGAAGATTTTTTCACCTCCGCCGATCGGGCCGTGATAGTCGTCGAACTGCGCATAGACGCGCACTGTCGCCACCGTGGTTTTGGTCAGCTGCAAATCCGTATTCGAACGGATCGAATAGTTCTTCAGGCTGATGTTATTCTTGAAATCGTTTCCGTTGTCGTTCCGCAACACACCGTTGTCGATGTTGAACGTACCGGCCAGGTAGAAGCGTGCGACACGCCCGCCGCCCGAGATATTCGCATTGAACCGCTGGTTCATGGTCGAGGGTTTGATCAGCTGGTCGATCCAGTCGTTGTTCGGGTAGAGCACCGGGTTGTCCCCACGGCGGGTATGTTCGATCTTATCCTTCGAATAGGTCAGCGGCGACTGCGGGTTACGCGTCAGCACGGCCTCGTTGGCCAGTTGCATGTAGGTAATGTTGTCGGCGAAACGGAAATTGCGGGTATTGGTCGAAATGGAGTTCTCGGCGCGGAAGTTGAACTGCGTCTTCCCCTCGCGGCCGCTCTTGGTATTGACCAGCACCACGCCGTTGGCACCCCGGGCACCGTAAACCGCCGAGGCCGTTGCATCCTTCAGCACCGAGAAGTCGGCGATGTCGTCCGGCTGGAGACGGGCCAGGTCGGTCGATGACGATTCGATGCCGTCGATCAGGATCAGCGGATTGACCTTACCGGCACCGAACGAACCGACGCCACGAATGAAGAACTCGGCATTGTCCTGCCCGGGTTCACCGCTGCGCTGATAGGAGATCATACCGGCGACCTGACCGCCGATCATCGTCGTAAGGTTGCTCGTCGGGCCTTTCAGCTCCGAAGGCTTGACCGTGGCGATGGCACTGACGAGACTCTCCTTCTTCTGGGTGCCGAAGCCTACAACCACGACATCCTCCATCTCCTGTGCAGCCGTTTTGAGCATAATGGAAAGGATACGGCGGTCTCCGACAACCAGTTCCTGGGGTTCGTAGCCCAGGAACGAGAATGCGAGCACGGAATTCTGGTCGGGAACATGGATCGAAAACTCACCGTTACTGTTCGAAACGGTGCCGTTGGCCGGGTTCGCCTTCTCGACAACGGTCACACCAGAAACCGGGTTGCCGTCTTCATCCACGACCGAGCCCGAAATGGGAAACCCCTTTTGCGGGGAAGGTGCATTTGCGAAACCCGCACCGGAAATGTCGGGAAGCGGGTTTGCAGACATTTTTTCAAACGGGGTGGCGGCCGCGAACGCAGCGGTCAGGCCAAAAGCGAACGAGGCAAACAATAGGAGTGCCCGTTTGCCCCAGGCACAATCTGCCGGGCGGAAAATCATACCAATATTCGTAAACCTTTCACCATAAATGCGATTTTTAAACATAACATTGATAAGGGTTAGTAATTAAATAGGTTAGTTGTAAAACAGACAGACACAACCGGGAACGCTTCCGGGAACAAAGCTTATTATAATAGGTAATAGGTCATAGGCATCTGATTTTAAAGTAGTTGGTTGTTGTATACAAAATTAAATCCAAATGCCCGGCGGCCACGCAGGTCAAATGATCGTAATGAATAAGAAAATGATATTTTAAAAAGGCGCGCGAATATCAATTTACTATAAGTTAATCCCAAATTCTATGCTATCCATAATGGATTTAGCCTCTAAATTTGCCTCAGACCAACGGAGCGCTGCCGGACAGCCGTCGGATTCCCCCGACGGCATGACGATTTATCGTCCCTCCTCATTTCAGATTCACCCAAACTATCAACCAACATGAAAATCATCGACTTGACAGGCAGAATCCTCGTCCTGCTGCTATTTTTCCTCGGCATCGGGCAAACATGCCCCGCCGTTCCCTGGGAACCGACCATCAACCAGGTGGTCTGGCAAGGGAACGCCAAACGGCTCATCCTGCTCGTGGAAACGAAAGAGAGGCCGTTTTACACACCCAACGCCAATGAAGAGTACGACCGGATGCTCAACGGCGAGAACTATACGGGCCTCGGCTGCGCAGGCAGCGCGCGGCAGTTCCTGATCGACAACTCCGGCGGGAAATTCAGCCCTGAATTCATCGTCGTAGGCCCCCTCACGCTGTCGAAATCCATGGGATATTACGGAGGGAAGCCCCAGCCCGGCGAGGGAAACGACGGCGACGTAGGCAAGATGGTCATCGAAGCGTGCAAGATGGCCAAGGAACTGCACGGCATAGACTTCTCCCAGTTCGACTACAACAACGACAACAAAGTCGACAACGTATACCTCTTCTACTCGGGGCCCAACGATACCACGATTCCCACCCCGTGGCCGCATGCGTCGGGCGTAGCCGGTGGCGGCCTGGTGCTCGATGGAAAGCTGGTCGACAGTTATGCGATCTCGCAAGAGATGGCGTCCGAAACGATCCGGGGCGGTTATACCACCTTCCTCCATGAATTCGGACATACGTTAGGGCTCACGGACGATTATTCGGGCCGCCTGGGACGCTTCTCGATCTACTGTGACGGAACGTTCAACGGCGGGATCATCCCGGTCAACTTCAACGCCATGGAGCGATTGATGCTCGGCTGGCTCGACTACGAGGTGATCGACCGGGAGGGCGAATATACGCTCGAACCGCTGGCTAAAAACAAGGGGTTGCTGCTGAAGACCAACAACCCGGACGAATATTTCCTCTTCGAGAACCGGAGCAACAGCGGCGACATCACCCCGTGGGACTCCTATTTCGAATACGGGGGAATGCTGGTGTGGCACATCGACCGCTCCCAAAACATCGTGACCTGGTCGGACGGCAGCGGCACACACTCGAATACCGCCATGGGCATGTGGGGCATGAACGCCCCGAACGGCTCGCCTTCACACCCCTGCCACGAGCTGATAGAGGCGGACAACGACAACAACCCGTCATCCTACCGCGCCGGCATGTATTTCCCGGGCACCCGGCAGGTCACAAAGCTCAGTTCACAGACTCATGCGGAATTCAAGACCTGGGCCGGGCTTCCGGTCGGGATCGAAATCGACGACATCCGGCAGCAAGCCGACGGCAACATCACTTTCACGGTGAAGAAATCCGACGCGGCATCGCTCAGCGTGACAGTAAAAAACAGCGCAGGGAAATTGCAAACCAACACCTACATCAGCCTCACGCCCGTCGACGAGGTCGAGCGTCAATCGGTCATGGTCACCCGGAGCCTGGTAGCCTCCGGAAAGAAAATAACCGGAGACACGGGACTGAGCGGGATATGCCTGTTTGCAGAGATACCCACAGGCAAATACCGGATCGAAGCGGACAAGGAAGGCTACCTGATATACTCCGGATACGTAGAAGTAATGCAGGGTGACAATACCTGCGAAATCACTTTGCAGGCAGTCGAGGAGGCCGGCGGGACGGAGCTCAAATGGCATACGGGACAAAACCTGCAAGGCATATTTTTCGTCCCGGGACAGATCCGGGCGGCGGGCTGGGACAGCAGCGATCTGGCCCCGTATGTGGGACAGACCCTCCGGAAAGTAAATATCCAGCTGGGCGGAGACAACAATGTCGCCGACCTGTACGTCTTCGTCGATGACCAGATCGTATACTGCAAACCCATGGAAAATATCGTCGCGAATGGCGTGACGACCATAGACCTCTCGGCCGAAAATATCGTCATCGAAGCGGGCCGAAGCCTCAAGACGGGCTACCTGCTGCATTCTGCCGCGGACTGGCCTTCGACGGCCGACGGCGGCCCGCAGGTTGACGGCAAGGGCGGCCTTATCTCGACTGACAATGGCAAGACCTGGTACCTGTCGAACGACCTTGGGGTCAATTGGGTAATCTCGATCGTCCTGCACGAAGAGGTCGACGTTCCCGTGGAAAGCGTCGGATTCGACGAACCCGAGATCGAACTGGCCGTGGGTGATGAAATGACCCTGCATGCAAACGTCCGGCCTCTCGAAGTCGCCAACCGCAAAGTGACCTGGGAGAGCAGCGACGAGGCCGTCGTATCGGTCGATGCGACCGGGAAACTAAAGGCGCTTGCCACGGGCAATGCCGTCATCACGGCGACCTCGGTACAAAACCCCGAGGTATACGGCGAGTGCCGGGTTCATGTGAAAATGAGTTCCGACATGGTCGACATCATTCCCTACCAGCGGGAAGTGAAATTATCCTGGCCGGGCTACAACCCCGACTACCGATGGCTGGTAAGCTGGCGGCAGAAAGGAGGCGAGGATTACGCCTCGGCACCCGCGCAGACCGAGACCTCGCTCTATATCAGAGGACTGCAACCCGACACAGAGTACGAAGGGAGCATCTCATCCTCCGACAGCGAGGAAGCCACGCCCGTCAAGTTTGTATTCTCGACGAAGCCTCTAACATCGAAGTATGCCGTAATCGCCCTCGACAAAAAAAGGTTTGCCGTCGGGGAGGCCGCACCGCTGGTCGTCTCGAACATCGCCTGCGACGACTACACAATCACCTGGAAACTGAACGGCACGACGCTCGACGGGGACGAACACGTATTCGCAGAACCCGGCACCTGCGAGTTGCGTGCCGAGGTCACGTTCGATGACGGCACGACCGACGTATTAATCAAAGAATTGGAAATCACGAAATAAAAAGAGACGGCCATGCTCAGAAGAATCCTCATCCTCACCATGCTCTTCGCCGTGGTTACGGCCTGCAGCAAGAGCGACACCGACAAATCGGGCCATTCGTACGCCCTGTTACAAAAGGATGTGCCGGGTGTATACGAAAACGAAAACAGCCTGTTCATCTACGACAACGACCTCTACCAATACGCCTACAACACCAGCCGGCACAGTTTCCGGATACAGAATACCTCCCAAAGCCGTTACATGGCGTGCATGCTGGAAACGGCCCCCGTGGTCGACCGATACGTCAAGGTGACGGTGGAAACACAGGGAATATCGAGTATCCCCTCGCAGGAATTGCAAGCCTTAGTCCTGAAAATATCTCAGGGCAAGGTCTGGCTATGGGACGAAACGAAAAATACAGGCCTCATCATTCGGCTCGAATAACCCTCCCCGGCAAATACGGAAAAAAGGTTCCGGCAGCCATAGCTGCCGGAACCTTTCCATTATATTGTCAGATATTTCCGCACAATCGGCCGGCTCGCGCCACGCCCAAAATTGCACAAAGCACTGGTTACAATTCCTTTCCGACATTTATATGCACAGGCCCGAGAAGTCCGCTTTCCCGCAGCGGTTCATCGGCCGAGGGCCAGCGGATCACCCAGGTTTTGCGTGCCGCGGGCTCCTGCGCCGCATCGTAGACCAGCCTGTTGAACCAGCTCCCGGTCACTTCGACCACAACCGCATTGGTTCCGGGACGGACATAATCGCTGATGTCCGTACGGTAAGGCGGCGCCCAAAGCGTCTGCACAGGGCGGCCGTTCACCGTCACCGCCGCAATCATCCCGACACGCCCCAGGTCGAGCGTATATGTGGCACCCGGCTCCCGGGCTTCGAACGTCGTTTCGTAAACCGCCGTGCCGGAGAACGCCCGCCCCTCTTCGGACAGGCCGAGGTCTTTCCAGGGCTTCAGCTCCGACAGTTCCAGCCTTTCGGGGGCACCCCAACCCGCCGGGAAACGAAGCGTCCAATCCCGCAGGGGGATCGCGGCGGCTTGCGCCCCCGCGGCGACGTGCGGCTGCGGCAGATCGGACTCCGGGACATCCCTCCGGAATACGACGTAGCACGACCCTGACTGCGGCAGTTCGAGCGACACGCGGGTGCGATCCCCGCAGGCGACGGCCTGTGCCCGCGTTCTGCCGCCCGTCGCGGGATCCCACACTTCGACGATGCCGCTGCAACGGAAATCCAGCGTTCCGGCGAAGCCCGCACCTTTCGGAGGACACACGAAATACCAGTCCGCCCCTTCCGTACGGCGGTGCGCCCAAAGCACATCGCCCCGGACGTCGGGCGTTATGCCGGCGGCAGCGAGCGCCTCAGGAATCGCCAGCCCCGAAATCACACGACCCCTGCCGACTTTCCGCACGCCTGCGGTACGCCTTCCCCAAATCGCCTTTACGGCTTTGTCAAAACGCCGTTGCGCCTGCATCCCGCCGCTGAGCGTCGCCAACCCCTCGGGGGCCTCGCCGATAACGGTGGCGCCCGCCCGGACGAAGGCGAGGATCTTCTCGAGTGTTGCGGGCAGCATCCGGCAGTTGTCGGGCAGCCACAGCACGCTGTAACGGATACCATCGGGCGTCACGAACATTCCCTCCTCCACGCGGAGGCGGTTCATCAGGATATCGGGGTTGCAATAGTCGTATTTGTATCCTTGCAGGAAGGCGGGATCCTGGTCGGGCTTGGGGCTCAGTTCGTCACCCAGGTACCAGATGATGTCGGAAACGGGCCGCCCCCGCTCCATCATATAGCTGCAACGGGCAAAATAATCGTTGATGACGGGCATGTGTTTCCACCAGGTCTGCCCGCGCAGGAAAGGGGTGCCGATACCCGGCCCGCCGAACGATGTCCCGGGAGGCAGGAACGGTCGTTGCGGGTTATGCGTATAGGTATGGTATATGAGGTGCGTGACGCCCTCAGCCAGGTTGGTATTGGCGACCTCCTTGAGCATACTCCACTGTTCGTCCCACGTATGGGTGAACGAGGTAAAGGCTTCGGCCGAAACCCGAGGCTTGCCGTAGAAACGGGCAGCCGAGGCGGCCGGTTTTATGGGCTTGAAATTCAGCGACCCGACGAAGCCGTCGGTGAAAGGCTGCCAGAATTCGCACATCGGGACATCGGCATATTTGTAATATTCGAGGATGTCGGCCGGGAAAACGTCGCCGGCGGCCGTTTCATACGAAATAGTCAGGCCCTTCTCCCGGGCGAGCGCAGCCATCGTCCCGTAGAAATTCTCGGAAAAAAGTTTCGAAATCGTCGCACGCCAGTCGCGCAGGAACCGCGCCGTGGTCTCCTGGTCGTCGACCACGAAGCCCATGACGGCCGGAAGCCAGCTGCGCAGCGCATAGTCGTTACGCCCGGCGAACTCGGCTTCCATATCGTCCGTCCAGGTCTGGGTCTCGCATTCCCAGCTGTCGAGCAGCATGCCATCGAGCAGCCCGCCGGACAAAGGGCCGTCGTGCAGGCGTCCGATGTAGCCGGCGAACTGCGCCCGGGCCCCGTCGGGCGACAATTTATTGCACTCCCACCCGGTTCCTTCGGGAGGGGCCGGTGAATTCCGCCGGCCGGTATTGACATGGCCGATGCGCAGGATCGTCCAGCGCCCCTCGGGCACCGTCCACTCCAGCGTACCGTCTTCGCGCATCGCATCCGTGATGTCCACGATCCGATCCCGGGCAACATATGCGGCAGGGTTCTGCTGCGGGTGGGCGTTCGCCCGCTCCAGGTTGCGGAGCGTCCATCCCGCCTCGGACTCCCAGCAGTTTTTCCGGGCTGCCGTATACAGTTTGAGCGACCAGAGCGTCATGTCGTATTTGTTTTCGATCGTAATACGGTACCTGGCGGTTGCGCCGCCGTCGGCACAGGCGAACGAGACCGGGGTATTATCCTGCGAATTGGCCGAGGGCACCGCACCGTGCATGACTCGCGTGGCATGCCCGTCAGGGGCTATGGCTTCGACGCTGAGGGTGATGCCAGGCTCGTAACAGCGGGGATGGTTGATGCTGTTCATGCTCGGCAGTTCGATGGTGCGGATCGTGACTGCCTCGGGGAACGTGACCTCGATCCGCACGGGTTCGCCGTCGCCGCACGGCGGCAGGTGCACCGGGCTGCGGTTCGTACCGGAGAGCACCTCCTTCCACGGCAGGTCGCGGTTCCCTTCGGCCGAGAGGGGCTTCAGGAAATCGCCGGTATCGTCCAGCGGCGTGGGAAAGGCCAGCACAGCAATGTCGCGGTAATCGCGCCATGCCTCCCGCCCCGTCTGCGGAAGGGGCAGCACCACGCCCCTGTCCCCTGCCGAGGCATCCGTGCGGCTCCAGGCCAGATGGCGCATCGCATTCGACGGTTCGATCCACGGGCCGCCCGAGGTCGCCCATCCCGAGCAGTTCTGCATCGTAAAGCGCAGCCCCAGCCGGTGCGCCTCTTTTGCGGCATGCTTCACCACGTCGTCCCACATCGGGCTCAGCGCCGTGATCTGGGGTTCGACGCCCGGCCACGGGCCGCCGAACTGCCCGTGGAACAGCTGCACGCCCGAAATCCCCGCTCCGGCAATCGCCTCGAGGTCTTCGGTAATTCCCTCGGCAGATACATTGCCGCCGATGAAATGGAACCACGTCTGGGGATAGTTGATCCGGGGCGGCGTCCGGAAATTGGAAATATCGTCAGCCCCGAAGGGACGGCGCAGCTCTTCCGCATCGGGCACGGCCGCCACCTGGCCAAAGGCCGCGCGGGCGGCCATGACGGAGAGCAATAAAAAGCAGGTTTTATAGATGATTCTCATAAGTCCGGGTATTAGCAAACAACACGTTACGGAAGGGTTAGCGTACCAGGGGGAATTCCGAGATGCGCAGCGTCGTACAACCGTAGGGTATCAGTTCGATCTCCTCCTCGGGGCAGGGGCTTGCGCAAACCGAGTACGGCAGGGGCCCGGCCATTTCGTTATACAGCGTCCAAGTCGGGATCTCGCGCGCCCTGACCCGTATCCTGACGGGTGCATTTTCGGGATTCCAGAAAAAGCGTCCCTGCTGTTTTTCCTTGTCCAAAGATACGGAAAAATGTTTTTCGGGTTGTTCCGCGGCACGCGCAAGTATCCCGTAATTCCACTTGTCGGCGGAGGTCACCTCGTAATATTCGTCGCCGAACTGGGCTGTCTCGCCGTCGCCGAACGGTTTTTTCTCCCAAGTCTCCCGCATGGCGAGGGCATACACCAGCGGGCCGCGCTCGACGGCCACGGAGTTTTCGTACCAGCGGCTCGTGGTCACTTCCATCGGCAGGCGCAGCACGAGCCGGTCGCCGTCGCGCCACTCCCGGTCGAAGACGGCCATGCTCCCGCCGCGGGGATTCCCGATCACCGTCCCGTTCAGGCAGACCTCGGCATCGCGGCACCAGGCGGGAATGCGCAGGTGGAACGGGAATTTGCAGGCTTTTTTACCGGACATCCGGATCGTGAAGCGGATTTCGTCCTCCATGGGATAGGCCGTATCTTCGCCGATCGTGACCGCATGCCCGCCGCCGACCTTCAGCGAAACTTCGGAAGGCGAATAGAGCATCGCCGCCACACCGCCGCCGGGCGCGGCATACCACAGGTTCTGCGTGAACTTGGGCCATCCCTGGTGCATGTTCGAGAAACAGCAGGGGTATCCCGAAAGCATCCCGAAAACGATGTCCGTGCGGGCGTGGTTGGCGTCCTCGTAGAAATTATGCGTATGGCGGGTCGCCATCACCTGGTTGGGCTGCTGGAAATACTGCTTGTGCATGAAGTCGTCGGTGACCTGCGTCGGCAGGGCATTGAACGCGATGCGTTCGAGGTGGTCGGCAAAGGCGACGTCGCCCGTGATTTCGGTCATCTTTTCGAGCGAATACATCAGCTCGACGGCCGAACACAGCTCCGAGCCCTGCGTAGGGTTATTCCCGTGCAGCCCCTCGTCCCCGCCGAACATTCCCTGGGGCTGGCCGTGCAGCAGCCGGATATCGGACAGCCCCTTTTTCACGGCGTCGATATACTCCCGGTCGGGATGCTGCTGGTAATAGATAACCGGTTCCTTGAGCCCCTGCGCCAGGTTTACGCAGTGGATGGAGCCGAAGCGTTTGAGGTCGTCCGAGCGAAGGAACATACGGGTGAAATCATGCCCCTGGCTGTGGAGCAGGTCGCCCAGTTCCAGCAGGAATCCGTCGCCGGTCAGGTTGTAAAGCCAATAGACGGCCTGCAGATTGTCGCACACCCGGTAGCGTGCCCAGAATGTCCAGTGGCCCAGCGGTTTTTCGGGCAGGGTTTCCAACTGGTACCGGAAATAGCGGGTCATAAAATCGACGATGCGCCGGTCGCCCGTCGCGGAATAGTACTGCTGGAGTATCTTCAGCACCACCATCCTCGGCCACCAGTCGGCCGAGTTGTCGCGTTGCAGGCCCGCCTCGTAAGGATAGTCCTGTGCCGGGCCGAAATAACCGTCTTCGCGCTGGCTTTGCAACGCCCATTCGACCCAGGGCTGCACTTTTGCCTTGAGCTGCCCGTCATCCAGGATATAGGCCAGCGGCAGCAGCCCGTCGATCCAATAGGGGCCGCGCTCCCACTGGTCGCCGTCGCCGCCCAGCCAGCCGTTACGCGGGCCCATGACCTCGGGATAGAGCCTGTCCATCTGTCCGGTCGCCCCGGAACGCTGGCGTTCCAGCATTTCGAGCAGCCAGCCCTGCGCCCGGATCGCACCCAGCGGCAGCTCGGCATAGGCTTTGGGCGCCAACGGCGCCCGGTTGTGCGCAAAGGGCGCCCCGGAATCTTCGCCGCCCGCGAACCCGGCGGCAGGCGCAAAGGCGAGCGCCAGCATCATACATATTTTCAGATATTTCATGTCCTCTCAATTTTTATCCTGCGGAGTAATTTTCACCCGTTCGAAGAATTTGACCCGTACCGGCCCCAACAGGCCGGAAACCCGCATGTACTTCTCCGCATCCGGGGCGTCGTATTTGCTGATGTTGCTTCGGGTCATCCGTTCCCCCGGGGGCAGCTTGCCGTCTCCGATGAGCCGGTTAGGCCAAAGGTTGACGACGTCGACCGACAGGCGGTTGCGCCCGGCACGGACATACGGGGTGATGTCGACCTCATAGGGCGAGCACCACGAAACGGGGAATTCATGTCCGTTCACCCGGATCACGGCCACATCCTGCACATTTCCCAGGTCGAGCAGCACCTTCCGCCCCCGGATCTGATCTTTATCCAGATCGAAAGCGTTTTCATAGACCGCCTTTCCGGAATAATAGCGGATCAGGGGCTCCGGGGATTCCGTCCACGAGATCAGTTCCGGAAAGACAACGGCCTCTTTCGGGCCCCAGTCAGGGTCGAAGCGCACGCTCCAGTCGCCGCCGACGGTGATTTCCGACGGCAGGCGTTTCGCCTCCGCGACCGAGGTGCTTCCGTTCGACCAGTACACCGTGTAGTGTCCCGGGTCGTAAACGGCGGCATAGACATCCGTCCCCGCATATTCGAACCCGACCTGCGGATAGCGGGGCGAGGAGGACTGCGCCGCGGAAAGCGGAGAACCGCTGCGGTCGACCCGCACGATGTGCTCCGCCTGCCCGCCGCCTTCGGTGAACACTACGAACACGGCTCCTTCGGGGGCAAAGTGCATCGGGATATGCGTGTATCCGTCCTTCTCGTAATAATAGGCCACCGGGCTGATCCTGCCCGTGAGCGGATCCCAGAACTCGGGAGTCCGCCCCGTAACCCTGAAGCGGCATTCGACATCCTCGAAGCGGTCGTAAGCGACGGGCGTGTAACGGTAGTAATAGTCGTCAATGCCGTTCAGGGCGAAACGATTTGCCACGAAATAGATATCCTGCCGATCCGTGGCGCGGTGGATATAGTCGAGCTTCGTCGCCGGGTTATCGGAGACATACGAGAAATCGGGTGGTGCCGAAAGCGACCTGAGCACATGGCTCAACTTCTGCCCGCGGATGACGCGCCCTTTGCCGTAGAGGTTTTCGGTGCGGTTGACGCCGTCCAGCCAGCTGCCCGCATTGCACCGCCACATACGGTTCACGATGTCGTTCAGTTCCCTGTCCCCATCCGGATAGCGGGACAAGCCCGTCGTCCGCCGGGGCGGCTCGCCGACGAGCACCATGCCGTCCAGCACCAGGCGCTCGATCCTGCGCATCACGTCGAGGTCGATCTGTTCGAGGCGGGGCAGCACCAGCACCCGGTACGACATGCCGTCGGGCAGCACGAGGCGCCCGTCCTCGACCGAAAGACGGTTCAGGATCACGTCCTTCGAACATTTGTCCCAGTCGTAACCGGGACCCAGATCGGTCACCTCCTCTTTCAGGAAGACCATGTTGGGGACGTCATCGCCGTTGTAATAGAGCGCATCGGCGACGAACAACCCTTGTTGGAGCAGGTACGAACAGCGGCCGATATACCCCACGAAATCCCCGGCCTGCTCCCACCACGTCACGTTGGGGTTGAGATGCGTACCGGCGAAATACTCGATGCCGGGCTTGCCGTACTCCCCGGGCGAAGTAGTGAAGGTGTGCCATACCAGGCGGTTGACGCCCGAACAGAATATCCGGTCGATCAGTCCTTTCAGGTCACGGGGCGACCGTTCCCAGTGCGGGCCGATGCTGGTCGGGCCTTCGGCTTCGACGAACCGCTTACCGTTGGTATGCGCCGCACAGGCGCTTTGCCGCACCGACAGGCGCGCCTGCTCGGAGGCGACGTGCGAAGTGGAGCGCGCCCAGTATTCACCGTGGGGAATATCGCATGCGCCCATGACCTCCAGAGCGTCGACCGGCGTGTAACAGGGCCCCCCGGCCTCGGGGTCTATCAGCATGCCGTTCGCGTTGGCGAACTCCCGGAAAGGCTTATAGTGGTAGTTGAGGATGCAGTCGCTGACCGTCCTGCGGATGTCCTGCAGAAAACGGTTCGACACCTCGGGGCTGTCGACGACACGGCCGGTCATCACCGGCAGGTAGGCCCAGAGATCGTAGCCCCGGAATTTCCGGAACTCTTCGGGGAAACGGTTCGTCCAGTTGACGAGCCCCATTTCCCAGCTGTCGGTCAGCAGGAACTTAACGCTGTTCCCCTCTTCCCGCGCAGTCCCGACCAGCGGTTGCAGCACATGCTCGCGGAACGCATCGAAGGCGTCGGGATTCAGGTGGTCGAGCGACAAGCCCGCCCATCCGTCGCTCGAAGTCGAGGTATGGGCTCCGGTGCATGTCCAGCCGTAGCGGATCACCGTCCACTCCCCTGCCGGGGCGTCCCATTCGAGCGTCTTGCCGTCGTAAAGCGCCGTCAGGTCGAGTATCTCCTCCCGGGGGAGGGGCTCGGCACCGGAATCGTAATAAAAGTCGGCGCTCAATCTTTCAAGCGGAAACATCTCCTGGAAACCCAGTCCGCTGAAAAACGCCTTGGCCGACCAGTTCGGGATAGCCTCATCGCGCATCGGAGTGCCCTCCGGAGCCTTTTTCACGGCCTGCACACGGACATCCTCATACATATACCATGTCGGCGGCTGCGGCAGTTCCAATTCGACCCGGTGTCCTCCGGCGACGTCGGTTTCCGACCAGGTCAGTTTTTTCAAGGCCAGTTCGGGCGTGATATACGGCCCGCCGGGATTCCAGCCGCTGGTCACGTTGACGGCGAGGGCGATCCCCAGCCGGTCGGCCTCGCGCACCGCATGGCGGTAAAGCGCCATCCAGCCGGGCGAGAGGAACACGTTGCCCGGCCCGGGCTTTCCGGTCACCTGGTTGAATCCCCCGGCGTCGATCAGCGAGGCCGACCCGTAGCCTTTGGCCTTCATCTCTTCGAGGTCGCGGGTGATCGACGCCTCGGTGGCGACCCCGTTCAGCCACCACCAGTAACACGACATCCCGGCCTCGCCGGGAGGCGAAGCGAATTTTTCGGCCAGTTCCCCGGGCGAAACCTTCGTTACGGGCGCCAGGCTGAAATCGGCCTGCGCAGCGGCACGCTGCCCGGCAATCAGGGAGAGGAAAAAAACAATCGGTAAAAAACGCATATCATCGGTAATTTCAGGTTATGGCTCATCCGTCTGTCAGAGGGCCTTGTGCAACCCCTCGTGTTTGACCACCCATCCTTTCGAGGGAAATCCGGGGGCATTGCCCGACGGCGCACCGTCCCAGCCGGCAGCCATCATCGCCACGGCATAGAGCAGCCCGCCGTTGCCCGGAAAATAGGGGAACGGCGCACGTCCGCCGCCGACCAGCCCGCAGGCATCGAAGTCGAAGGCCGGGTAATCCAACAGGTAATCGACCGCCATTTCGGGTTTCCCGAGCCGGGCGGCGCACATGGCGAGCATGGGGAAATCCCAGCCCCAGGTCTCGTGCAGCTTCCATTCGCGGTGCACCTTCATCAGCGTCCGCTCCATCGTGGGGATATCCACCCCGTCGCCGGGCAGCATACCGTAGGCGCCGATAAGCGCCGGATGCTCCCAGTTGTAGCGCGTCCACATCCCGTCGATATTCTCCCACGAAACGTATACGCCCTGCTGCACGGGAAGCGGCGACAATTTATCGCAGACCCGTCCGTACTCCGCCTTTGCCGGCAGGCCCAGCCGCTCGCGCCACAGGCCGGCGATCCGCAGCCCGGTGAGCCAATAGCTCAGCTCGAATGTCGGGTTGATGGTCGTCCGCGGGTCGGCATTCTCGCCTACGACCTGCAACGGGTACCCCAGGACATAGCGATCCGCCGCCACATCGTAATGCGCATAGGAAGCCATGAAATCGGCGGTTTCGAAGACCACGTCACGCCATTTTTCCAGCGTTTCGCGCGTGGGATGCTGCCGATATTCGAGTTCGGCGTAGAAAATCGGGTGCGGCTGTTGCCAGATGAGCAGCGCCGTGGTTTCCAGCGGCCACTCCCACCACGCATGGTCGCCGATAGTCTTGGGCCAGCGGGCGCCATCGTATCCCTGCATGGCGGCTTTGCGCCTGTACGTGGCAAGATTGTCCGCAAAGACCTCCATCATCCCGGAAGCCATCTTCCAACGGCCCCACAGGGCATAGTGGGTGCAGTGCCACCAGATCATCTCGTGGTGGTACTTGCCGTACCAGCCGTTATTGACAAGGCCGCTCTCCTGCGGCGGGAGGGATCCGGCCTCGTTGACGGCCATCACGTATTGGGAGAGCACGACCCGCCGTTCCAGCTCGCGCCAGCGAGGATCGGAACTCCCCGAGAGGTCGATGGCACCGCCGCCCTCCCAGAACTCGCGCCAGTGCCGGGCGCTGGCGCTTCGGGTCTGGGCGAAGGTAGGCACGGCGGCATTGCCCAAGATTTTGTCGAAGCAAACCACAAAACTGATCTCCCGCGCATCGGTGGCGGGAATCAGTTCGTAACAGTGCTCCTGCGTCCGGCGGAGCACTGCCCCGGCGTCCCACTGCACGTGGACATCGTAATTCGTATCGTCGAGCTGCCTGTGGAAGCTGGCCATATGTGTCCCGGGCGAAAGCTCCGTAAGGTGCCTTCCGGGGCTGTCCCAATCGGCGGCACTGCCGAATTCCGTGTTCGACGGGAAAGGAAACCGCAACGAGATGCCGACCGTTCCGTCGGCCACTTTTTCCGACTCGATCCTCACGGCCACGGCGTCCTTCTCCGGATGCCCGACAGTCGTTACGACCACCTCCCGGCCGTCGATGCTATAACGGCTCGTCGCCGTCCCCGTCCACAGGTCGAGCCGCTGCACGGGATCGGTCAAATCCCCGATCCCGGCCCGCGAGCCGTCGTCCTTTATCAACACCAGCCCGATGCGCCCCAGGTTGATCCGCTGCGGGTTGCGCACCATCCAGTCGCGCAACGCCCCCTGCTCGGGATTGGGAATGTCATAGCGCACCATACGGCCCTGCGCCTCCCATTCCGCGCCCCTGAAATCTTCGGGGCGCTGCCCCTGCGGCAGCGGGAAACGGTACCAGCCCCAGTTCGACATCGTATTGGCATTGTCCGAAAAGGTCTGCATACCGCTGATATCGAACCCGAAGGCGAACTCCCCGTTGCCGACCTGCATCGGCCCGCGCAGATTGCCCTCCCGGATTTCGGGGTTATGGCGCGTTACGACCGCTTTGCGGTCTATTTTCCTGGCCGCATACGCAGGATGCGAAAGCGGCAACAGGGCTGCACACAAAACGAGGGCGGCAGCCCTGGCGGGCCGGGACAGATATCCGGCCGGGATTTCAGCATTCATATCGGTTCGGGTTTGGGATTCGTATTCCATCTAAAAAGTTTGCGGTACCGGCCGAGCGGCAGGCAACCGCAGGCCGTGCATCGGGAACCGTTTTTTCCGTATTACAAAATTGCCCCTTATTTTCAAAACGGCAGGCGGATAAATTGATTTTTAGCCTGTGTATTTTGACCGAACGGGGTTCGGCCATCTGACGGAAGCGGTTCCGGCACAGGAGTCTTCGGGAAAGGAATTGCCAGAAGGGAAAGGGCCGGAATTCCGCTTCCGCCCGGAAAAGGCAGGGGCGGAGCCGTTACAGCCTCCGCCCCGCCCAATCTTACCGTCATCCGTCAATACACCTCGAATTCATAGATTCTGGCGGTATTTCCTTCGCTTTGGTCAGGTTTTGAGACCACGAGCCTCACGTATCGGGCTGTTACGGGCTGCGGAAGAACCCTGTCGGTTTCAAGGGCCGTGTTGTCGTAGACCGTGTCCACCGTTTTCCACTCTTCGCCGGTGCTCCGGCGCACCTGCAGGGAGTACTCCTTTGTGATGTAGTCCAGGGCTTCGAGCGCAGCGTGCATGACATACCAACCCCGGATCGTGGTCTCCCGTCCGAGATCCACCCCCAGCAGCTTGGGTTTGGCATCGCTGTAATCGCACCACTTGGTGGATACGTCCTCGTCGGTGGCGCACTCGGCCCTCTCGGAGGCGTTGACCTCCCCCGACCTTTCCACGACGGGTTTGCCGTAGAGCAGGTTTCGCCGCCCGGCCTGCGAGGCGTCGGCGCCTTTCACGGGCAGCTGCACGCGCAGCAGGTCGCAGGCCGCACCGATACCTCCGGCGGGGTCTTCGGCCACCGTCGCCGCGAACACCACGATGCGCGGGTCGTCGGGCAGTACCAGCTGCCGTGCCCCCTCGGGGATGTCGAGGCCGATGCGGAACATGTAGGTGAATTCGTAGGGCCTGTCCTCGTTGCGGATCATATCATGCTTGTGCGTGCCCACGAAGGCCACCTGCGCATCCTTGAGGTAGGGCTCGGTATGCCCCGTATGGCCCCACTGTCCGATGAAGCCGCCATAATAGGGTACCAGTGCCGTGTGCTCCTTTCCGTCGACGGTGAATACGGCCTGCGTGTCGTTCATGGTCGAGGCGGCCAGCAGGTAGAGCTTGCCGTAGCGCCCGCGGGGCAGGTCGATGGTGTCGCGGCGGCATTTGACGCCGTTCTCCGCGGCGGGATCCCCCATCTCGAAGCCGACACCCCCGTACACGATGCGGGACGGCAGCAGCTCGGCGGCGTAGGAGCAGCCCTTGCCGTCGAAGTTGGCGTCCGAGCGGAACGGGTTGTAAGAGGCCGTTTTGACGTTGTAAGGCAGCTCCACCGCCGCCTCCGCGGCGGGCGTGAGCGCCCGGGCGGGCTTGGCGAGTTTCACGCGGAAAGTCTTCATGCCGAAGGGCCCGACCTCGAAGCGCAGCTCGCGGCCGCAGAACTCCGCGTCGCCCACGACATCCTCCACGCCGTTGAGCTCCCGGGCATCGACGATCTGCGCCGCGAAGCCCACCACGGCCTGCTGCGACCCGAGACCCGAGGTCTCGTAGAAACGAACCACATATTCGTCCGAATCCTCGGCCTGTTTGAGCGCCCGCAGCGCCACATTGGGGTTTTGCGAGGAGGCCAGTGAGAAGCTGCGGCCCAGCGCCCCGCCGTGGCGAGGCGCGACGAATGCCCGAAGCGGCTGGTTGAGCACCTCGGCCTTGCGCACGGCACCTCCCGCGCGGTAATCGCCCGCGTGCCCTACGATCGAGTAGGTGAACGTATGGTGTCCGAAGTCCTGCTTGTTCTGGTAGGCGTAGCCGCCCTTGGTCGCAGGCGTATGCAGCAGCGTAAGGCGCAGCGTGTTGTCCGCGGGTTTGTCCCAGCCGTACTTGCTGTCGTTGAGCACCGAGACCCCGTAGCTGCCGTCCGCGTCGGTGAGGTCGGCCCACTGCTGCGCATAGACCTCGTAGGCGGTCGCGGTGTTGTTGCCCCGCGCCACGGAGCCCACGCCAAGATCATAGACCGCCTCGGGGTTCGAGACCGAAAGCGGGAACTCGGCCTTCAGCAGCGCATTGGACGACTGCCAGTCGATGTCGTTCACAAGGTCGATCCTGTCGGCCTGGGCGCCTTCGCGCAGCGTGATCCACTGCCGGAAGCGGGAATCCCCCAGCGTGCGTTCCACGCATACCGAGGCGCGCAGGGGCCCCTCTTCGGCCACGGAGACCTTCACCTCGCCCGTGATGGCCTGCGGCGATGCGTCCACGGTCTTCTTGAGGATCTCCCAGGCCGGCCAGCTGTAAGACTCGTTCTGCGGGAAGAACGCAAGGCGGATGGACTTGCCGGCGGCCACCAGTTCGCGGCCATGACGCTTGTCGACGATCGACGAGATGTCGCCGTTGGCGTCCAGCGTAAGTTTATAGACGCTGTTCTCCAGCCCCCATGCGCCGGCCTTTATCGCCGGGGCCTTCGGCTGCCCGCCCTTGCGGATGTCGTAGACGGCATACCCCGCAGCCGGGACGGTGGCCTCGACCAGCAGCCGCGTCTGCCCCTGCTGCGTGCCCAGCACCTGCGAGGGAACCCGGACGCCCTTGTCGTCGTAGACCGTGAACTTGCTGCCTTCGAGCGGAAGCGTAACCTCCACCACGTCCGAGACCTCGAACCCCGCAGCGTTGTAGAGCACCACGGGGAGCCCTTTGACATCGGTATCCAGACCCCGCGAAACCGCGCCAACCGAGGTCGTGAGTACGTCCCCGAACTGTTTGAGCGAGATCAGCTCGTCGTTCCACGAGAACTCGTAGGCACGGGGGAGGCTCGTACCCGTAAGGTCGTCGTGAAACTGGTGCCAGATAAAGCGTTTCCAGGCCTCGGTGAGAACCTCGCGCGGGTAGGGCACGGCCCCGAGCCAGTCGGCGGCAACGGCGCTGCGCTCGGCAGCGTCCGCAAGCTGCTCGTTACGGCGGTTGTAGAGCTTCATCGCGGCCTGCGAGGTATAGCAACCCGTGGCATGCACGTCCATCAGCAACTCCCCGTTCCACACCGGAAGCTCCGGGTGGGAGGAATAGGGAAGATAGTCCTTGTAGAGGCGGTCGCTCGTGGCGCTGATGATCTCCACCGGCCCGTCGCCCTGCAGTCCCAGTTCCAAAGCCCGAACCGACTCGATGGTCGGGGCGCCGCCCGTGTCCCCCGTACCATAGTAATGGTAAACGGCATTCAGAGGGTTGCTCTGGGCGATGTCCTGCAGGTACTTGCTGTGGCTGAGGTCTTCGTAACGCCACTTGGTCGTATAGTTGTGCGCGTCCATCACGGCCATGATACGGGAGCCGTCGACGCCCTGCCACAAGCCGATCTCGAACGGAATCTTGCTCGTACCGTGGAACGGGCGGTGCCGCCACATGAGTTTCTGAGTCGAGAAACCGATAAGACCGCTGTGGGCCGCGATCGTCGGAAGCGTCCACCCGAAACCGAAGCAGTCCGGAAGGAAGATGTCCGTGCCTTCGACCCCGAATTCCCGGCGGTAGAAGTGCTGCCCGTACAGGATATTGCGCGTGAAGGACTCCGCAGAAGGGATGTTCGGATCCGTCGCGTCCCACGTGCTGCCCGTGACATGCCAGCGCCCCTCGCGGATGTAACGCTTGATCAACTCGTACTGGTGGGGGTAGTACTCCTTCATCCACTGGTACTTGATGCCCCCTTCGAAATTGAATACATAATCCGGGTAGGCATCCAAGAGGAACAGGTTCTGATCCAGCGTCTTCGGAATGTACTCACGGATCGAACGCTGCACATCCCAGTTCCACTGGGAATCAAAATGGGCGTTCGAGACTAAATAGGCCCGAACTCTATCCTGTGAAAAAACCGCTGCGGCGATAAACACCGACATTAACAATAATAAAATGCGTTTCATGGGCTGGTTGGATTAGACTATTTCTGGGTTAAAGAATTTTATATCCGTATCGGGTTCCAAAATTAGCCGGAAACGCCCCGCAAAAAATATTTTTAAATGACATATTAGTATGACCTTTTGACATAATTCGTAAAAAAGCACAAACGACGCGGATATTTCGCACTCCCGGCACAAAAACAGGGCTGCGGGGCATCCGGCAAAAACGGGGACACCATGTCCGGGATACAAAAACAGGAATGCGGAAAGCGCCCCTTGGCCTTCCGCATTCCAGCTCCCGAATCCGGGGGCGGGGGCACCCCCGGATGTTCAATCGAAACACTCCGGACAGGGGCGCGGCACAAGTTCGAATTCGAGCACACCGCCCTGCACGATCTGTTCGTGCGTGATGAAAGGACGGGTGAGCCGCTCGCCGTTGAGCCGTGCCGCACGGATATACTTGTTCACTTTCGACGCCCCCGGGGATTTGATGACAAAACTGCGGCCTCCGGGCAGGGCGATTTCCACCCGTTCGAAGATCGGAGAACCCAGGGCATATTCCCCCGAGGCCGGATTGACCGGATAAAAACCCATCGCCGCAAAGACATACCACGCCGTGAGCGCACCGCCGTCCTCGTCGCCGCTCAGCCCGGTCGGGCGGTCGTCGAACCAGATGTCGGCAATCTGCCGGACACGATGCTGGGTTTTCCACGCAGCCCCTGCGTAATTGTAGAGCCACGGGACATGGAACGCCGGCTCGTTGCCCGCCGGCATGAGCCCCTGCAACCCAGTAGCGTCGGGCATCCGCCCCATGAATTTCCACTTGTCGATCTCCGGCCCCCGGTTATAAGCCTCGTCGAGACGGCGGACGAAAGCCTCCTCTCCACCCATCAGGGCGATCAGTTGCGGAATATCGTGCTGTACATGGAAGACATGGACGCAGGCATTGACCTCGGCGAAGTAACTCCGGGCTCCGAAGCCATCGCACAACTGCGGGTCGAACGGCTCGACCCATTCACCCCGCTCGTTTCTGGGGGCGAAATAACCGATCGCCGGATTCCAGAGATTCAGATAGTTGCGCGAACGCCGCAGCAACAGTTCATAATCGTCCATGCGCCCCAGGTAACGCGCGACCTGCGCCAGGCACCAGTCGTCGTAGCTGTGTTCGAGCGTCACGGAAACCGCCTGCCTCTTTTCCCAGCCGTCGTCGACATACGGATATTTCTCCGGCTCTCCGGGAGCCAATGCCGGGAAATAACCGTGTTCGGAATAAAACCTGTCGGGCTCGCGCGCCGCCCCCGCACGCCAGGGGATCATCGTACCTTCCAGCGCATTCTTGCGGAGCCCCTCGTAAAGTTTTTCCACATCGAACCCCGTGATTCCCTTGCGGATGGCCTCGGCTGCGAACGAGGCCACATGGTTGCCGATCATCGGATCCCCGTGCCAGTCGGGGCCGCCGCCTTCGAACCAGTCGCCGCCCCACTCCGTCAGTTCGGGAAAAGAGGGCACCCACCCCCATTGCTCGTAGATGCGGGCATACGACTGCAGCTCGTCGGCCTTGCGCGCAGGATCAAGCAGGATACCCAGCGCATGGAGGTTCCGGTAGGTATCCCACATCCAGTCATCGTTGTAAAACGGCCGCGCATCTTCGTGGACACAGCGGTCGAAGCCGCTGTAATACCGCCCGTATTCCGACTGGTCGACCATCCGTTCATACGTACGGTAAAGCGAGGTATAGAATATCCGGCGTTCCCGGTCGGTTCCGCCCTCCACGCGTATGCGCCCGAGCGCCTTTTCCCAAATGTCCCGGCTCCGCTTCTTAACCGCACCGAAAGCAAGTCCCCCGGTTTCGGCTTCGAGGTTGGCACGCGCCTGGTCCACGCTGATATAGGAGATACCTACCCGGAAGCACACCTTGCCGAACCCTGCCGGGGCAGAGAACCAGGCGCCGACATCGCGGCCCGACGCCGATCCCTCCGCGGAAAGCCGCTCCCCGCAACGCGTGCCGGAGCTATCGAAAGGCCGGTCGGCGACGGCATAGAAATATTGGCGGGCATAATCGACCGCTTCCCAGCCCGAAACGACCCGGTCACCGCAGACATCGACCTCGCCTTCGGATGTGAGCCGGAAAAGCACGTTCGCCTGCCGCCCTGCATCCGTGAAGTCGAATTCGTAAAGGGCCGTCCGCTCGGCGGTCGTCCACTCGGCCCATATCCCGAAATCCTCCAGCCACACCCGGTGCGACCAGGGATGCAGTTCCTCCAGGTCATGGTCGTACCACGAAGAGGAGCGCGCCGGGTCGAACGAGATGTCGCCCGCCGTGGGCATGACCGAACCGGCGATCCCGCTCCGGTAGCGGGGCATATTGAGGGCGATGCCGTATATCCGGTCGGAAAAATAGCGGTCATTGAGTCCGGGCTCGGTTACGGGGTAGATCCGCACCATGGAATGGGGCCGGTGCACCTGCGGGGTGACGGTCGTCAGCAAAGGGGCCACGCCGCCGATATTGGGATCGACCCAACGGCCCACGCCCTCGTCGCGGCAGGCGGCCAGGGCGGCAGCGAGGCCCGCGGAAAAGGCCAGGAGTAAAATTCGCGGTTTCAGCATTATTCTATGTTTTTATCAGATAAGAAAATTCGTAAAAAATCGGTTCCGGGAGCGGGAATTACGGGCAAAAATCCCTATATTTGTTAAGTAAGCCATAAGCCATGAAGTACATTCTGAAGGAGATCACCCCGCTGGGAAAAAACGACCTGTTCATCGCAAACTACTGGCCCGACAACCAGATGGATTTTCCCCTCCATTTCCACGAGGACTACGAATTGTGCCTGACGCTCAACGTGCGCGGGAAACGCATCCTGGGTAACCTGGTCGAGGATTTCACCGAAAAAGACCTGGTCATCACCACTCCCAACGTACTCCACTGCTACAAACGCGACGACGCCTTTCTCAACGTCCGCTGTGAGGTCGTCGTGATCCAGTTTCCCAAAGAGCTTCCCTCGTGGGGCATTTTCGACACCGACCAACTGCGGAACATCCGCAACCTGCTCTGCCAGCCTGCCCCGGGGCTCAAATTCTCGGAAGAGACGGCCGAAGCCGTCCGGGAGCGATTGCTGCGCCTGCCCCGAACCGAGGGGTTCGAGGCCGTTCAGCTGTTTTTCGGGATACTCCACGAACTGGCCTGCGCCGACCGCACACAGGTTGAGCTGATCGGAGTCCAGAGCAGCGACAGTACCCTTCCGCACAGCCGCCGCATCAACAAGATCGTACAGTTCGTCGAGAAGAACTACCACCACAAAATCTCGCTGGAAGACGTCGGCGAACTGGTCGGCATGTCCGCCTCATCGGTGAGCCGCTTTTTCAAACAACGCACCCGCCACAATTTCTGGGACTATCTCAACGGGTTCCGCATCGACCGCGCCGCACAAATGATGATCGAAACCGAGCACACCATCTCGGAAATCAGCTATGCCTGCGGGTTCAACAATATCTCCAACTTCAACCGCGTATTCCGGGAGCGGATCGGCACGACGCCGAGCGACTACCGCAACAAATTCAAGGAGTCGATCATCCCCGACCGCTGACCTCCGGCACCGCGCACACCCGGCAATTACACCGGAACCGCCGTACGCCACAGGCACCGCCCGGGCGTACGGTCTCTATTCCGGGTCAAGGGAAATCCGGGCTATTCGCCGTTCCACAACTCTTTGATGGTCTGTTCGATGTCCATGCCGTAGGGAACCTTGTCGCTTTTGGCGACGGCTCGGCTCAGGAATACCGGCCCGCCGGCCGTGAGCGATACGACGCGCGCACCGGGCATCTCGAGATGGCCGTGCGGATCGTTTTCGTGCAGCCAGTCATAGGCATAGCGCAGCCATGCCCGGCGCGCGGGGACATCCTGCATATAGAACCAGGTGATCTCGTCATATCCCCACACGTAATGGTCGTTGAGATCAGCCACCCCGGGGTGGTCGCTGACCCCGAAATTATCGAACTCGACCAGATAGGGCAAGGCATCGCACCGCCAGCCGCTCGGGGTGACACAGGCAGGGCTCTTGCCGAAAATGGCATTGAGATGCCCCTTTTCCAGCACGCACCGCATCGGCTCTTCGGGAACTTCCTTGATGCGCAGCGGGTATGAGTTGAAATCGAGAAGACTCCGTTCGCCGACCATCATGCCCTGGCTGCCCGCATGGGCGTCGAAAAGCACGAAGTGGCGGCGGGCACGCGGATAAACCCATGCGCGGACTTTCTTCAGGAAACTGTCCCACGACTGCCACTCGTGGTCGTTCATGCCCATCAGGTAGACCTGCCCCAGGTGCACGGCCTCAACACCGATATCCACATAGGAGCCGATCAGGTACATCAGCCACAGCTGCGTCTCGACGCGCGTGATATCGGGCACGCTGCCGCCCGGCCCCCACAGGTCGACATACTTGCCGTCGGGCGAGAGCATCTGCGAATAGTCGAAATTACGCTCCTCGACGGGCAACCCCAGCGCCTCGAACGCCCAGGCCGGCACGGGGACTTCGTTCACGTCGCGGTAAACGGCCTCGAAGGCCGCAGCCTGGAAGATCACGTCGGGGTCGAAGGCATGTACCTCCCCGACCAATGCTTCGGCACCGGCCCAGAACCCCGGCTCCGTGAGCACTTTCTCATCTCCCCAGCGATAAATAGCCCGCCCGATGAACTTTGCACCCGTATTCCGGATAAACGCCACGTCGGCCGCCTTGTCCGGATAAGTCCCGTCGTTGCAATAGGGATCCACCGTAAGGAACTCCGACATGGTGACGGCACGTGCCAGATAGCGTTCCAGCACGGCCTGCGAAACCGAACCGTCGAAATAATAAGGGTTTTCGGTGCGGCTGCACGAACCGGCCACGCACAAAAGGCTCAAAGCCAGCGATAAAATCAGTTTTTTCATAATCGGAATCATTGGTTGCTCCATATTTTTTTGATGGTCTCTTCGGTCGAACGCCCCGTCGGGGTGGCTTCACTCTGCGTATTGCACCGGTAAAAGCGCGTGGCTGCGGAAACCGATACGCGGCAACCCGGCATCTGGATATATCCGACGGGATCGACGCGGTTCATGTAGTCCACGGCATATTCGAGCCAGTAACGGGCATATTCGTCGTCGCACAGGCTGAACCACGAAATCTCGTCGTAGCCCCAGACGAAATTGTCTCCCCAGTTGTACGACCCCGGATGGCTGCTCTCCCCGAAGTTATCGAATTCGAGGATATACGGGATACGGTCGGCTGTCCAGCCGCTCGGCGTCTCCCCACCCTGCGTATATCCGATCACGGAATCGAGGTAGCCCTTTTCGAGCTTCGCCTTGATAGGCTCGCCGACAATCTCCTTCGGACGCAAGGGGAACGACACGAAATCGAACAGGTGCCGGCCGTCGACCACGATACCGCCGTTGGCCAGGTGGGCGTCCATGATAACCGTCCCGCGCGCCGCCTTGGTCTTGGCTGCCTCCCGGATCTTGGACAACAGGTTCCGGTAGCCCGCATAACCGTTGTCCGAATCGCCCATCGAAGCCATCAACCGCACCTGCCCGCAGTGGAACGCCTCGATTCCGGCTTCCATGTATTTCACGGCCATGAAGTAGAACCACATCTGCGCCTCCTCGCGCGACATGTCGGGCACACAGGTATTCTCACCCCACTGTCCCAGATAAAGGCCGCCCTCGTCACGGATGTCGTCGAAACGGAAATTCCGCTCCTCGGGTTCCTTGCCGAATGCCCGGAACACCCACTCGGGGACGGGAATGTCGTTGACCCGGGTGGAAACCGTCTCGAACATAGCCCCCTGGAAAATCAGGTCGGGATCCTGCTGGTGCATCCGGGCGATCCTGGCTTTGGCATCCGCAAACCAGGCATCGTTCATGAAATAGCCCTCCTTGTTCCACTGGTACATCGCACGCCCGATGAATTTGGCACCGACGTTGAGCAACATCCGTTCATCGTCCTCCGTCCCGTAGACGCCGTCGGTCGAGGTCTCGGGGCCGGACAGGAACTCGGTCTGGGTAATGGCCCGCGAAAGGTAGTTATGCAACACTTCTTCGGACATCACACCGTCCGAAAACTGGTAGTTGCCCGTGTTGGGTACGGCATCTGGCCGCCGGGGGATCTCGGGCCACTGGCTTTTATCCCACTCTTTTTCGCACCCTGCAGCCGTGAGCACAACGGCTGCGGCGCAAAGTATCATTTTAAAGGTTTTCATCGTATTTCAAGTTTAAAACCCCGGCCGGCCCGCAACCGGCCGGAGCTCCGTTCACATTCCGTTACAATTCGTCGATCTTATAGGTAATCCCTCCGGATTCGATCGTAAAGACCGCACCGTCCGCGAATACGCCGTCCCGGTAAAGTTTTCCGAGCAGATCCAATCCGACTTTATTGGATGTCGAAACCACCGGGATACCTCCCTCCGAGGTGCCGTTCCCCGTAACCGTCAGGTCGCCGCCCACGCTTTTGAGCGCCTCGAAGCCGCCCAGGCCGTTGAACCGTGCATTATCGGAGAGCACAAGACTACCGCCGATAGTCTCGAGCTTCATCACGTCGAAATTCCAGAAGTTGCCGTTGCAGCCCGTAACGATGAAATCGCCGCCCACACTCTTCAGCGAATTGAACGTCACACCGCGCATCGGCGTCGTCACGCCCGTCAGCCTTACGCTGCCCGCCACGCTCACGATCTGCGAAAGACAGTTCCCTGCGCCCCAGTCCGTGGCGATCTTCGGGCAGTTCTCGAAGACAAGGTCGCCACCGATCTCAGTCATATCCTTCATCCCGTTCAGGTTAAACAGCTCGGCACAGTTGCGGAAGACGATGCCGCCTTCGACCGTAAAGCCGCCGTTCAGGAAAAACAGCTCCGTCGAGGTGAGGCTGCTCCCTTCGAGCGTCAACGTGCCCATGACCTTTTCCACGCGGGTCTTGACGAAGGACAGGTCGTTGTCCGACATCGTATTGCCTGTGTCCACGATCGTCAGATCCTGCACCGTCTCCTTCACTGCGGAACCGTCCTGCGGGGCAAAAGCCAGCAGTTCGTCCCTGCCCGTGATCGTATAGCTCTTATATTCGCCGGGTTGGGGTATCTCCGAGAATTCGACGGACGTCCCGTCCGCATAGCGGCAGTCGATCGTAGCGCCGGGCTGTACGATACCGCCCGTAATCCAGTTTTCCACCAGGTCGAAGCCCACCTGTCCGGCTTTCGAGGCATACGGGATGCCGCCCGATGCGCCCGGCGCCGTGCCGTTGCCGGTAATGGTAATGTCACCGCCGATATACTCGACCTTTTCGAAGCCGCCCAGGCCGTTCTGGTGGTCATTGTCCGTGAGCGTAAGGCTGCCGCCCACATGACGGAGGTCGGTGGCCAGGTTCCAGAAGAATCCCGTATAGAGCTCGATGCAGTTGTCGGCAAGGGTCAGGTCGCCCCCGACTTTGTTCAGCGAAGCGAAAGCCATCTGCTGCATACCGCAGCTGCGCACCGTCAAATCGCCGTCGATCTCGGTGATCTGGGCGAACCCGCTGCCGCGGCCCCAGTGGATCAGATAAGGTATATTTTCGAGGACAAGATCGCCGTAAATACGGGTGATATTCTTGAAGCCGTTGGTATTGAAGAATTTATTACTGCCGCTCTCATCGTACGTGGTGATATTGCGCAGGATGATGCTACCCTGGCAGTCGACCTTGCCGAAAAATGTTTCGGTCGTTTTGAGCGATGCGCCGTCGACGGTCAGCGTACCCTGCACGACGGAGATCTTCGAAGCCAGCAACGCCATACCGTCGTCCGAGACATTCGGCCCAGTGACCGTCAGGTTCTTGACCTCCTTCCCGCCGGGGCTGAAGGCAGCGGCCTCGGCATCGGACTTGATCGTATAGCTGTAAACGCCGCCCGATTCGCCGCCCTGGCCGATGAGCGACGGATCGGTCACGGCCAGCGGATGGTTGTTCGACAGGGTCACGCTCTCCGCATCGAGCACCGAATTGGAGATCAGGTATTTGATGACATTGAAGCCATAGCTGTCCGGTTCGTCGGGTTTGTCTTCGCCCAGCGAGGAGTTGCCCGTAACATAAAGTTTACCGGTCATCTTCTTGATCCCCAGCATGCCGCTGATGTCGGTCAGCTGCGGGTTATCCTCGATATGGATATCGCCGATGACGAACTTCACGCCGAGGTCGGCGACATCCGTAAGGGATTCGTTGCCCGAAATCTCGAGCATGGTCGCAACCGACGTCGTATGGGGCAGTGCGAGCGAGACGATCCCCGTATTGCGGATGACGAGCGTACCGACGGCTGCGACGTCGAGCGACGAAATGTCCGTAATACCGGCCCCGGTGACGATGATGCTGTTGGCAGTCCGGCGTGCGGGGAAGGCATCGACTTCGGCCTGTGTGGACAGCGTGTAATTCCCGCTGTACGGGTTCGCGGGATCGGTCGTATCTTCGCTGCACGCGGCCAGCCCCGCGCAGCAGAACAGTGCGGCGGCCGAAAGCAGGTATCTGTGAAATAGTTTCATGGTCTGCGGATTTTAAGTCGGTTATTTCTGCGGGTTGAGATCCAGCTCGCGCTGGGGCGCAGGATAGAAATAGGCATAGGTAGGCTTGAAGGCCTTGTTGGTGATATGCTGCTCGTCGACGCGGTTCAGGCGGCGCAGGTCATAGATGCCGTGCCCCTCGAAAGCCAGCTCCTTCGTCCGCTCCTCGATCACCGCCTCACGGAAATCTTCGATCGGGAGCCCTTCGGGCAGTGCTTCCAGCCCGGCACGTTTGCGAACCTCGTTCACCCATTTATACCCCTCGTCGGTCGGGCCCACCGCCTCGGCATAGGTAAGCGCCACCTCCGCGAAACGGATCAGGTAAAGGTTGGCCGACGTCCGGTTGGCCTTCGACTTGGGGTCGGTATACTTGCGGCAGAAAGGATAGAAGAACTTGTTCCTGATATTGTCGCTGCTGGTGAGGTTGGAGGGATCGTAGGTAGCCAGCACGCTGCCGTCCTCGTTGTAGATGGTCGTAACCATCAACTGCTTGCGCAGGTCGTCATCGTCATAGGTGTTGCGGAAATCGTTGTCCACGCGCATCACCTGATAGCCCGACTCGTAATCCAGGAATTTCATCACCTCGCGGCTGTTCTTACCCAGCGACGAGGAGATATAGACGATGCTCCCGGTCTGGATGCTGAACATCTGGGGCAATTGCGAATAAGTACCCTCCATGCCGCTGGCCTCGCGGTTCATCGAGGTCATGAAGATGTGCTCCACGCCGTCGGCCTGGTGCTCGACGTCATAGACATTGCCCAGGTCGGGATCGAGCCGGTAGACCGTCTGGTTATTGAGCACGTCGCCGGCATACCGGGCCGCCAGGGAGTACATTTCATCGGCGTCCGACACCCAGTCGTAGCCCGGCGCCCCCGAAGCCTTTGCCGACGCGAGGTACAGGTAAACACGCGCGAGCAGCGCCTGTGCGGCGACCTTGTCGGCACGCCCCTGCACCTTGTTCACCGGCAGCAGGCCGATGGCATCCTCTAACTCCCCGATGATGAAGGCGTAAACATCCGAGATCGGGGAAAAATCCTTATAGGAGTCCGACGTCGAGGAGACGGTCTTCGAACGGATGGGCACGCTGCCGTAATTGATGACCAGCATGAAGTGGTTGAAAGCGCGCAGGAAATGGGCTTCGCCAAGAATCTTGTTCCGTGCCGCAGCCGAAATATCGGACATCCGGGCGACATTGTCCAGCACCGAATTGGTACGGGCGAGGCTTACATAGGCCGACTTGAAGAAATAGATGGCCTCGTCGCTGGTCGGGGTGATATCCCACTGGAAAAGCGGACTTTCGTCAGCCTTGCCGTAGGATTTGTACTGGTTGGTCGGCACATCGCCCAGGTAGAAGAGGAAACGGCCGCAGTAATCAATATAGTTGAGGGGCACATAGGCATACATCAACGCGGATTCGGCGTCAGCCTCCGTATTGTAGAAGGTCTGGTTCGAATAGGTGCCGTACGGAACCTCGTCGAGGCACGAACTCAACCCGGCGAGCGTCCCCAGCATTGCAAAAAAGAGGAATATCTGTTTCATATTCAGGTTTACTATTGGTTAGAATTTGAACTCCGCGCCCGCGGTGATGACGCATACCTTGGGATAGGCCACATTGCCGATACCGTTCTCCCCGACTTCGGGGTCGTATTCGCTGACCTTCGAGAAGGTAAAGGGGTTGCTGGCGCTCACATAAACACGCAGGTTCCTGATCCAATTCAACTTTCCGGCAGGCAGCGTATAGCCGAGCGTGATGTTGGAGATACGCAGGAACGACCCGTCCTCGACCGACCACGACGAAGCGTGGTACTGCCGATTGTAACGCAGGCTGGGCCGTTCGTTGTTGGGATTCTCGGCCGTCCACCGCCCCGCCTTCAGCGCCGGGGACTCGAGTTTGCGGTAGGAGAAGATGTCGTTGCCGTAGACGGCGTACATCATCACCGACAGGTCGAGGCCGCAACGGTGCGAAAGCGAGAGCGAAAGGCTCGAGGTAAACTTGGGGTTCGGATTGCCGATAATCACGCGCTCATTGGGGTCGAGCGTGCCGTCGGCATTCAGCCCGACGTAATTCAGTTCGCCCGGGCGGGTATTGGGACTCGACCCGTCCCCCTGCGGAGTCTGGATAATGCCGTTGACCATATAGCCGTAGAACGAATTGACAGGATAGCCGATAGCCAACACGTTGAGGAAAGCATCGTTATAGACGCTGCCGCCGTACTGCGTATAGCAAATGCCGTTGGCATCGACCGTAGCCCCCGAATTCTCGGCCGTGCCGATCGAAACCACCTTGTTGCGGTTGAGGCTGAAGATTCCCGTCGCCGAGAAATTCCAGTCCTTGGTCGAGACGATGCGCCCCGTAACGGCGACCTCGAAACCCTTGTTCCGGATCTCCCCGTCATTGACCCATACCGTATCGAAACCGGTGCTGGGAGGCAGGTACTGTTTGCGCAGCAGGTCGGTCGTTTTCTTAATGTAATAGTCGAGCGTGACATTCAGGCGTCCCCTGAAGATCGAGAGGTCGAGGCCGATATCCATCTGCGCGGTCTTCTCCCACGTCAGTTCGTGGTTGGCCATGCCCGCATAGGTCACGAAGCGGTTGCCCAACCCTTCGCGGCCATCCTGGTAACCGATGCCGTAAACGGTGTACTCCTTGCCTCCCGACCAGTAGTAATCGAACCCGAAGCGCTCGAAGGTCTGGTACGGGGAGATCCCCTGGTTACCCGAGACCCCGTAACTGGCGCGCAGCTTGAGCTGGTCGAAGAATCCGAGCGACTTGATCCAGGGCTCCTCCTCCAGCTTCCAGCTTACCGCACCCGACGGGAAAAAGCCCCAGCGGTGTCCCTTGGCGAATTTCGAAGCGCCGTCGGCTCGTGCCGTGAAAGTCACCAGATAACGGTTCTTGAACGTATAGTTCAGGCGGGTGAACCCCGAAGCGAGGATCTCCTGGCTGCGCGACGTCGAAGTTATGACCTTATCCGCGCCGGAAACGACCTCGTCCTTGAGCGCCGCGTTGGAGAACCCGCGACCGGTAATGCTCGAACCGCGGCTTACGCTGTTCTCGTAGCTTCCGCCCAGCATGGCGGAAAAGGTATGGTCGCCGATAGTTTTGTTGTAGGTGAGGTAGGCATCCCCCGTCAGGTTGACATAGGTCGATTCGCTGTTCCCCCCTTCGCCATTGTAGTTATCCCCGGCAAGGGTATAGAGCGGGGGATTGAAATAGGCCGACCGGCGCTGCTCGGCGCGGGCGTTGCCCGACACCGACATGATCAGTCCCGGGATGATCGTCCAGTCGGCCTTGACGAGTGCATAACCCGACATGTTGTCCGACTCGTTCTTGATCTCGTTGTTTACCATTACGGGGTTCCCGTAATCCTTGGGCTGGCTTTTGAAATAGGAGCCGTCCCCGTTATAAACCGGCCAGAGGGGATTGCGCCCGTAGCTCGTTCCGTTGTTATAGGTGCGGAAGCCGCGCACGAAGCCCGCTTTGGTCTTCAGGTTGATATTGCGGGCGACCTGGTGGTCATAGGACATGTCGACCGTATATTTTTCGAAGTCGTCCTTGTACTGCATGCCTTCGCCGTCGTAATAACCCAGGCTCACGTAGTAGCGGTTCTTTTCGCCGCTGCCCTCGATCCCGACGCTGTAATCCTGCGTGACGGAGGTGCGGAACACATGGTCTGCCCATTTGGTGCGGAAAGGCCACGCCCCGCTTTCGATCTCGGCGATAGAAGGATAATAGGTTCCGTCCGACCAGATCTTCCCGGTATACGGCCCTTCGGCGCCCCCGTTCTCATAGGCCTCGTTTTCCAGCCGCGCCATCTGCACGGGATCGCGCCAGTAGTCGAGCCTGTCGCTGAAAACGCCGACCCCGACCTTCCCCGAGAACCAGACGTTCCGGTGGTCTTTCTGTCCGTTCTTGGTCGTAATCATGATGACGCCGTTGGCGCCGCGCGAACCGTAAATAGCGGTCGCCGAAGCATCCTTGAGCACCTCGACGGATTCGATGATATTGGGGTTCACACTCGTCAGATTACCGGCATCGCCCATCGGCACGCCGTCTACCACCACCAACGGCGAATTGGAACCGTTGATGGAGCTGATTCCGCGCACGCGCATCGTCACGCTCCCCTCGGGGCTGTCGTTCGAATTGTCGATTACCGTCAGGCCCGCCACACGGCCCTGCAAGAGTTTGTCGATCGACCCCGCCGAGACTTGTGTCACGTCCGAAGCCTTCACGGAAGCCACGCTGCCCGTCAGGTCGCTCTTCTTCATCGTACCGTAACCGATCACGATCACTTCCTCGACCAGTTCGGCATCTTCCTGGAGTTCCACATCGACCGCCGTGCGGCCGGCAACGGGCACCTCCTGCGGTTTGTAGCCGAGGAACGATATGACAAGCACGTCCCCCGTACCCGCAGCGACCGTATAGGCCCCCGAAGCATCCGTCGTCGTGCCCCTCACGGAGCCTTTGACCACTACCGATGCTCCCGCAATAGGTTTCCCGTCGGGGCTTCCCGTCACGATCCCCCGTACGGCCGCGTTCTGGGCAAACAGGCCGGTGCCGCACAGCAGCAAGGGAATCAATAGCATGAATAGTTTGTTTTTAATCATTTTGCGAACAGGTTAGTTGTTTAGGTTTTGGTTTCTCGAATCCGGCTATAATAAAATAGGTGTCGTCCGACCGATTTTTTTAATAAATACGTCCGAATCGACTATTACAAATATAGACGAAAGAAAAACATATACATGGTGATATTTTGACAAAAAATAACAATATTTTCACAGTATGAAATTTTACCCTCACGCAAAAACAGCCTCAAATAGCAATAAAAAGAATATTTATAAAATAAGGAGTGTTTTGGCATTCCAAATTATTGCACGATAATGTCAAAATAATACATACATATGCAGATATTTCACCAGATTATCCCGTACGAACACGCTATCTTTGACTATCGAAATTTCCATTATCCGGCTTAAATTTTTAAATTAATTTAATTATGCTAACCCCTTTCCGAGAAATCATACGGGATGCCCATCGACGCCATTATGCCGTCGGGGCATTCAACTGCCTGAGCGTCGAGAATGTCATGGGAGCCATAGCCGCAGCCGAAGAGTTGCGGGCGCCCGTCATCCTGCAACTTGCGGAAGTGCAATTCCCCGGGGCGCCCATGGAACTGATGGCCCCCGTTTTCCTGCAGGCCGCACGCGATGCGAAAATCCCGGTCGCCGTGCACCTCGACCACGGGCAAAGCCCCGAAACCTGCATCCGCGCCATCCGCGCGGGCTTCAGTTCGGTGATGTTCGACGGTGCCGGCCTGCCGCTGGAAGAAAATATCGCCCGGACCCGCCTCGTCGCAAGGCTCGCCCATGCCGCAGGCGTCGATGTCGAAGCCGAGCTGGGGCGCGTGGGCGACACCGGATCCGGAGGCGAGGGCACGGGCGACGCGACGACGGCGGACATCTTTACCGATGTCGAAGAGTCGGCCCGCTTCATCGCCGAAACCGGTACGGATGCGCTGGCCATCGCCATCGGCAACCTGCACGGCCGTTACACCGCCACCCCGCGCCTCAACATCGGCCGGCTGCGCGAAATCAACGCCCGCAACGGTATTCCGCTTGTTCTGCACGGCGGCAGCGGCACGAGCGAAGAGGATTTCAAAGCCTGCATCCGCAACGGCATCTGCAAGATCAACGTGGCCACGGCGATCCAGTTGGAGGCGACGGATGAAATACGCAGTTACCTCGCCGCCGACGGCGCCCCGAATTACATCGACCTGAAAAGCCGCATCACCGAAGCCTCGAAAAAGGTCGTCGCGGCACATATCCGCCTCTTCGAGAGCGACGGCAAAGCCTAAACCGCCCCGACTATGGACAGACGAGGAATCATCTCGGCCGGCACATGGCTGGTCGACAACGTAAAAATAATCGGGCAATATCCCGCACGGGGGAACCTGACGACGATCACCCGCGTAGAAACGGGGCTGGGCGGCTGCTCGCACAACGTGCTGGCCGACCTGGCAGGGCTGGGGCTCGGCGCCGCATTACCGCTGTACGCCGGCGGCTGCATCGGCCGGGACGCCTTCGGCAGCTACATAGAGCGTGAAATCGAACGGCTCGGCATCGACGCGGGCAACATGCTCCCGCTCGCCGATGCCGCGACCTCGTACACCGACGTCATGTCGGAATACGACGGGGGCTCGCGCACCTTCTTCCACCTCCGGGGAGCCAACGCACGCCTCAGCGCGGAGCATATCCTGCAAATGGAGTCCCCCGCACGGATTTTTCACCTGGGGTACCTGTTGCTGCTGGACGAACTGGACAAACCCGACCCCCAACACGGCGTCGTCGCCGCCCGCGTACTGAAGGAATTACAGGCGAAAGGCTACGAGACATCGGTCGACGTGGTTTCCGAAGAGGGCGGACGGTTCCGCAGCATCGTGGAGCCCTGCCTTCCCCATATCGACTATTTCATCGTCAACGAAATCGAGGCCGGAGCCGTCTGCGGCACGCAACTCCGCAGCCCGGAAGGCGTACTGCTCCGCGACCGGGTGGAAGCGGCGGCCGAAATGCTGATGCATCGCGGAATCGGCCGTCTTTGCGCCATCCATTTCCCCGAGGGCGGCTACGCCCTCACACGGAAAGGCGACACCTGCTGGTGCGACGCCATCCCGGTCGCGGCAAAAGCAATCGTTTCGTCGGTAGGCGCCGGCGATGCCTTCTGCGCCGGGATGCTCTATGCCCAGCACGAGCGGATGCCGCTGCGCGACGCCCTCCGGCTGGCCAACGCATCGGCCCGCTTCAACCTCTTCAGCGCCACCAGCACCGGGGGCGCCCCGACTTTAGAACAGTTAACCGAATTCATCCGATTAAATTACCAAACCCAATGAAACGCTCCGAAATAAACCGATCAATCCGCGAAGCACTGGATTTTTTAGCCGAGCACCGTTTCCCGCTACCCGAGTGGGCGACATGGACTCCCCCGATGTGGAACAGGCACGGCGAAGAGTGCCGTGAAATACGCGACAACGCCCTCGGGTGGGACGTCACCGATTTCGGCAAGGGAAACTTCAGCCGGGAAGGGCTGACGCTCTTTACGATACGCAACGGGAACCCCGCCCGCGATCGCAAGACCTATTGCGAAAAAATCATGTTCGTACGCGAAGGCCAGGTTACACCGATTCATTTCCACTGGCATAAGATGGAGGATATCATCAACCGCGGCGGCGGCGACCTCTGCATGAAATTATGGAAGGCAGACCAGAAAGAACGCATGACCGAAGCCCCCTGCACGTTCCAGGTCGACGGGATCACGACGACCCTGCGCGCCGGAGAAATTTTGCGTCTGAGGCCGGGCCAGAGCATTACTTTCGAACCTTACATGTACCACACGTTCTGGGCCGAGGGAGGTGACTGCCTGGCCGGCGAAGTCTCGACGGTCAACGACGACACCGCCGACAACCGTTTCCACGAACCGCTGGGACGTTATCCGCAAATCGAGGAGGACGAAGCGGCCGAATACCTGCTCTGTAACGAATACTCTCTCCAAAAATGATCCGAAACCGTGACATATCGCCCCTTGCCTGGGAACTGGGACACGCCCCGGACAAGGAAACCATACCCGGAACTTTCTGTCCGGCGGCTGTCCCGGGGGCTGTCCAGCTCGACATAGCACGCGCCGAAGGATACCCCGACTACAACTACGCCGACAACTACCGCCGCATGACGTGGATGGAAGACCGTTTCTTCACCTACCGCACGGAATTCGAGCCCCCGCGGCTCGGGCAGGGGCAGCGGTTGTGGTTCGTCTCGAAAGGGATCGATTACCAATACGAGATCCGCTTCAACGGGCACCTGCTCGCAGCAGGGGAAGGGATGTTCTCCCCCGTGGAAATCGACCTGACGGAATACCTGGAGCCCAGCAACCGGCTCGAAGTCGTGATCTCCCCCATCCCCAAGCGCCACCCCGAGCCTGCCGACCGCACGCAGGCGTCCGACGTCGTGAAACCTGCCGTAGGATATGGCTGGGACTGGCATCCGCGCCTGGTACCGCTGGGAATCTGGGATGACACCGGACTGCAGGTTCGCAACGAATCCCACGTGGCGGAGCTGCATGTCGGCTACACACTCGACGACGACCTGCAGGGGGCCGACCTTCGCATCGAAGCCGAAGGTCGCGAGTGCGGAGGGTGCCAGAGCGACTGGGAACTGCTCGACCCCGAAGGGCATCCGGCCGCCAGGGCCCGGGGCCCGGCCGGGAAGCGCCTTACCGCCCGGGTGGAACACCCCCGGTTGTGGTGGACGCATGACCACGGGAAACCCGTGCTATACACTTCGCGCTACCGCCTGCTCGACGCACAAGGCAAGGAACTCGAATGCGTGGAACAGCAGATCGGCTTCCGCCGGATAAGGCTCGTAATGAACGAAGGGGCATGGAGCGAACCCAAGGGTTTCCCGAAAACGCGGAGCGCCGCCCCGGCGCAGATCGAACTGAACGGCCGCCGAATCTTCGCCAAAGGCTCCAACTGGGTCTGCCCCGAACTTTTCCCCGGCACAGTCGGGGAAGAGCGCTGCAAAGAACTGATAGACATTGCCGTAGCAACCAATTTCAACATCCTGCGTTCGTGGGGCGGAGGCATCGTCAACAAAGACTGCTTCTTCGAATACTGCGACCGCAGGGGCATTCTCGTTTGGCAGGAGTTCCCGCTGGCATGCAACTGCTACCCCGATGACCCGCATTACCTCGCCACGCTGGAGCAGGAGGCCACGGCGATCATACGCCGCCTGCGCCGCCACCCGTCGCTGGCGATCTGGTGCGGGGGCAACGAACTGTTCAACAACTGGTCGGGCATGACAGACCAGTCGCTCGCACTGCGCCTGCTGAATGCACTCTGTTACCGGTTATCGCCGGAAATACCCTTCAACGCCACATCGCCCCTGAACGGCATGGCACACGGCAACTACCTTTTTTACTGGGAGGGCCGCGATATTTTCCAGCTGATTAACGACAGCCACTTTACGGCCTACACCGAGTTCGGCGTCCCGGGCATTTCGCCGCGCGAAGTCCTCGAAAAGATCATTCCGCCCGAGGAGCTCTTCCCGCCCCGCCCCGGGACGGCCTGGGAGGAGCACCATGCCTTCGGCGCCTGGGATGGCAGCCCCGCGACATGGCTCGGGGAGCCGACGATAGAGCGGTATTTCGGACGGGCACAAACACTCGACCAGCTGATCGAGCGCAGCTCGCTCATGCAGGGAGAAGGATACAAAGCCGTTTTCGAGGAAGCCCGCCGCCAGAAACCCTATTGTGCGATGGCGCTCAACTGGTGTTTCGACGAGCCGTGGCCCGCGGCCGCCAACAATTCGCTGGTGGCCTACCCCTCCGTCCCCAAGCCTGCGCTCGACCAGGTGCGCCGCGCCTGCCGGCCGCTCTGCGCCAGCGCCCGCATCGCGAAGTTCGACTGGACGGAAGGCGAGCTGTTCGAAGCGGAGGTATGGCTCCTCAACGACCGTTTCGCAGCCGCCGGGCCCTTCTCCTTTACCGTGACGCTCCGGGCTGCCGGACAGACCGTCGAGATACTCCGCTGGGAAAGCCCTGCCGCCGGGCAGAACCGCAACGTCGCAGGCCCCACGGCGCGCGCGGCACTCCCGGCATGGGACACAGACCGTTTCCGGGTCGAAATCACCGTCGAAGGCCATCCGGAAATGGATGCCTGCTACACGCTGGCCTACCGCCGCGCCGCCTGCAAACAGGCGGGCACGGCACCGATGAACATAACCGAATAAAACGATGAAACGCATCTTATTCCTGCTGCTCGCGTTATGTCTCGCCCAACCGGGAACGGGGCGGGTACGGCTGCCTTCGCTCATCGGCAGCGGCATGGTGCTCCAACGCGACTGCGAAGCCCGCATCTGGGGATGGGCCGCGCCGGATGCGCGGATAAAACTCACCGCTTCGTGGGATACGCAAACGCACAACGTGCGCGCCGACGGGGAAGGACGCTGGGACGTACGGCTCCGGACACCCGGAGCCGGGGGCCCGTATACGCTGACTATCGACGACGGGGAAAGGGTCACGCTCGACGACATTCTCATCGGCGAAGTCTGGCTTTGTTCCGGACAATCGAACATGGAGATGCCCCTCAAAGGCTTCGATTCGCAACCCGTACACGGAGGGCTCGATGCGGCGATGCGCGCGGGCGGCTATCCCGGGATACGGCTCTTCCAGGTAGCCCGCGCTACCGCGTCCGAGCCGCAGCAGGACTGCACCGGGAAATGGGAAATCTCGTCCATGCGTCCGGCCTCGGGATTCAGCGCTGTCGGCTATTACTTCGGGCTCTGGCTGCACCGTGCCCTCGGGATTCCCGTCGGGCTGATCGAAAGCGACTGGGGCGCTACGCGCATCGAGGCATGGATGAGCGCCGGAGCGGCACAGAGCGTCGACGAAAAGATACTTGCGACCGACGCGGCATACGACGCCCAGAACCGGGTAGCAGCGCTTTACAACGCCATGATCCGGCCGCTCACCCCCTATACGCTGCGGGGGTTCATCTGGTACCAGGGCGAGTCGAACAAGGGATACCATGCCAAATACCCGTACGACATGGCGGCGCTGGCGGCTAACTGGCGGGCGGCATGGGGAGGCGGTGAGCAAATGCCGTTCTACTACGTACAACTTGCACCGTTTGACTACGACATCCCGATGCACCGCTTCCGGGGCGAGGAAAATCCGATCCTGCTGCCACTGATGGTCGAAGCGCAGATCCGGGCCCTCGACCTGATCCCCAATACGGGCATGGCGGTAAACACCGACCTGGGGGATGCGACCCAGATACACCCTCCGCGCAAAGACCTCGTAGGGCAGCGGCTGGCCCTGCTCGCTCTCACGGGGACTTACGGATGCGAGGGGATCGACAGCCGGGGCCCGTTGTTCGAGCGTGCCGATTTCGGCGACGGGCGCGCGGTGGTAACCTTCAGGAGCAATTCGACGCTGATCCCGACGGACACTCCGCTGCAAGGGTTTGAAATCGCGGGAAAAGATCGTATATTCCATCCGGCGGAAGCTTTCGTAATACACCGGGATTACGATTTCAGCCGCCAGGTCGAAGTCCGCTCTGACGCCGTGGCAGAACCCGTCGCCGTTCGTTACGCTTTCCGCAACGTCGTGGAGAGAGTCAACCTGACCAACACCATCGGGCTGCCGGCCTTCCCGTTCCGCACGGACACATGGGACGACGCCGGGTTCACACAATAAACGCACAGACAGTATGGATACACAAATCAAATTCCGCGAAAAGGTCGGCTACGGGCTCGGCGATGCCGCTTCCTCGATGTTCTGGAAACTTTTCGGTTCCTACCTGCTCTTCTTCTACACGGACATCTTCGGGCTCCCGGCCGCGGCCGTCGGCACGATGTTCCTCATCACCCGTTTCTGGGACTCGTTCGTCGATCCGGTCGTCGGGATACTGGCCGACCGGACACAAAGCCGCCGGGGGAAATTCAGGCCCTACCTGCTGTGGTTCGCCGTCCCCTTCGGCATGGCGGGCGTACTGACTTTCACTACTCCGGGCTTCGGGATGGCCGGGAAGCTGGTCTACGCCTATATTACCTACGGAGTGATGATGATGATCTACTCGCTCATCAACGTCCCCTACGCTTCGCTGCTGGGAGTCATCTCCGACAACCCCAAGTCCCGCACGGCACTCTCCTCCTACCGGATGATCTTCGCCTTCGGCGGCAGCATCCTGGCACTGCTGACCATCGAACCGCTGGTGGGATGGTTCAGCCGGGGCAGCGACCCGCAGACGGGCTGGCAGGCGGCCACGGCCGTACTGGCGGCGATAGCGGTCGCATTTTTCTTCTGTACGTACGGCTGGACACGCGAGCGGGTGCAACCCGTACATGCCGAACGCCATCCGTTGCGCGAAGACCTGAAAGACCTGTTGCACAACCGGCCGTGGTGGATCCTGCTCGGAGCCGGTATCGCAGCTCTCATCTTCAACTCGATCCGCGACGGGGCCGCCGTCTATTATTTCAAATACTATGTCCAGGCCGCAGCCCCCGCCGAAAGCACCGGCACGACGCTTTCGCTCACCACGCTCTTCCTCGTACTGGGGCAGGCCGCCAACATCGCGGGCATCCTGCTCGTGACACCCGTTTCGAACCGCATCGGCAAGAAAAACACCTATCTCGGAGCAATGGCGGCGGCAACGGTGCTGAGTGCCGCCTTCTGGCTTCCGGGTGCCCGCGACATCTGGGCCATGATGCTCCTGCAGGTGCTGATAAGCATGTGTGCGGGCAGCATCTTCCCGCTGCTGTGGTCGATGTACGCCGACATCGCAGACTACTCGGAACTGAAGACGGGACGCCGCGCCACGGGGCTGATCTTCTCCTCCTCGTCGATGTCCCAGAAATTCGGATGGACGCTCGGGGGAGCCCTGACAGGTTGGCTGCTGGGGCATTACGGTTTCGAAGCCAATGCCGTACAGGGCATCGCGGTACAAAACGGCATACGTGCCATGATGAGCCTGCTGCCGGCAGCCGGGACGATCCTTTCGGTCGTGTTCATATGCTGCTATCCGCTGGGCGAGAAGCAGGTCGCGGAAACAGGACGCAGGCTGAACGCGCTGCGTACCGGGCACAAACGACAGGACGAGGGGGAATAGCCCGGATACACGACTACGGATAGACGGGTAAGCAGCCGGACAAGGGCGGAGCCGGGCAATCCGGCGCCGGGAGGGGTCAGCGGCAACTGAACGCGACGCTCTGCGAAGCGCCGTGTTCGTCGATCACGGTCAGGCGGTGCTTCCCCGGCGCCGGGCGGACGGAGACCTTATGTTCGAAAGAGGTCGAACCGATATAATCGTCGTCGATATGCCAGAACAGCACGGCATTGCGGTCGCGGTGCACGGCCGTAAAGACAAGGCTCTGCTGTTCCCCTTCGAGCGACCTCGGGGCGACCAGCACACGCCCCGACTGCGGGTAGATGATGTCGATGGGATTGTTTTCGGCCCGGTTACCCGGCAGGCCGGGATGCAGCGGGGGCAGCGGTCGGTAGTCGGGATGCTGCCGGCGGTAATACCACTCCTGCGCAGGCGGGAGGATAAACATCGGCATGCGGACGATCCTGGCCGGGTCGTAGCAATCCGCCGTCACACGGTATTTCAGGTCGGCGCTCAGGTTGACGATCCGGTGGTAGGGGCACACCTCCCCGAGGGCGGCCGCACGGGGAATCATCACCGTATCGCGGTCGGGGCAGATATGGGACGCCAGATAGCCGCTCTGGCGGCAGACCACGGCGGGTTCCAGGTCGCCGAGGGGCTCCGCGAACCACTCCCCTTTGGGCAGCAGGCCGAAGACCTCGAACAGGACAGGCGCGGCATACCCCACGCCCGTCATCAGCGGGCGTCCCTCGCCCGTGCAGTTCCCCACCCAGACCCCGACGGCATAGTCGGGGGTCATGCCGACAGCCCACGCATCGCGGTTGCCGTAGCTGGTACCCGTCTTCCAGCCGATCTTCTTCGACGACGAGAAATACTGCCATTCGCCCTCCTCCTCGGGACGGGCCACGTGGCTGATCGAATTGGCCATCAGCCATATCGCGCCCCGTGAGAGGGGAATATCCCCGGCATCGACCGCCGTACCGCCATCGGGGTCGTAATGCGGGGTGCGTATCGTCTGCCGGCCGTTGAGTTTGGCCGCCAATTTCATGTAGGCCGAGGTCAGATCCCACAACGAAATCTCTGCGCCGCCCAGAATCAGCGAAAGCCCGTAATGGGCGGCGCTCCGGTCGATCGTCCCGAAGCCGAGGGCACGCACCAGCGCAAGGAAGTTCTCCTTCCCGTACTTGTCGAGCATCCTCACCGAAGGGACGTTGAGCGAACGCTCGACCACCCGGTCGGCAGGCACCGCCCCGTCGAAGGTACGGTTGTAATTGTGGGGTGTGAAGTCCCTGTAATAGGTCGGCACGTCGGGGAAAAGCATCGCAGGCAATGCCGTCCCGTTGTCCAGCATCGCAGCATAGAGCAGGGGCTTGAGCACGCTGCCGCTGCTGCGCGGGGCGGGAATCACATCGACGCTCGTACCCTCGGTGCGGTCGGCGGGGTCGTACACGTTCCCTACGTAGGCGAGCACTTCGCCGCTCCCCACGTCCATGACGACGATGGCCATGTTGTTGATCTTATTACCCCGGTAACGCTTGTTGTAGCGCCGGGCGAGGTCGTTGACCCGGCTTTGCAGGTCGTAGTCGAGCGTCGAGCGGAGCGACCCTTCGCGCATTTTACCCAACAGGTACATCGCCTCCATCGGCATCGGTTCGGGGGCGTCGGGCAGATGCTCCTGTTTTGCGAGGGCGCATGTCAGCGAGTCGATACGGCCGTCGTGCCAAATCCGGTCGAGCAGCCCGTTACGCTTCTCCCGCAGCCGTTCCCGGTTGCGGCGGATATGGATTAGCGACGGGGAGTTGGGCAGCACGGCGAGCATGGCACATTCGGCCCACGAAAGCTGTGCCGCACTGCGGCCGAAATAGTACCACGCGGCACTTTCCAGCCCGACCACGTTGCCTCCGAAAGGCGCATGGGAAGCATAGAGGGCCAGGATTTCATCCTTGCTGCAACGCAGTTCGAGGCGCGTGGCGAGCACCATCTCGACGAACTTTTCCCGGAACGTGCGGGGTTTCCCGCCGCGGCTCAGGCGGATGGTCTGCATGGTGAGCGTGCTCGCCCCGCTCGTGATCCGCCCGGCCGCAAGGTTCTGCCGCACGGCACGCCCCAGCGCCAGCGGATCCACCCCGAAATGGCGGTAAAAACGTTTGTCCTCGTAGGTCGTGATGGCGACCCGGAACTTTTCGGGGACGCTGTCCGTGGGAAAGAAACGCCACTGGCCGTCGGAGGCGACCTTGGCCGACATCAGGCGGCCGTCGCGGCTCCACACGGTCGCCGAAAAAGGCTCGTCGAAGAGCGTCCGGGGCAGGAACAAACAATACCCCGCGGCGAGCATGGCAACGACCAGCATCGCGAAAAAACATATTCTCTTTTTAGCCGGTTTTTTTGCCATATTTTTACGTATCTTTGGCAAAGTTACCTAAAATCCCCCATTATGAAAACAATATGCCATGCTTTGTTTGCGCTGTCCGCCCTGCTCATCGCCTCGTGCAGCAAGCAGACGTCCGACATCATCGAATGGTCGACCAACGGAGTGACGGGCGTCAGGATGCCTCTCCACGTGACGTTCGTCGAAAACGTACAAGTCGAGGAAAGCGCCATGCAGGATGCCATATCGATCACCCCGGCCGTCGGTTTCGACGCCTACCTGTCGGGGATGCGCATGATCCGCATCGTCCCCAAATCCCCGCTGCAATACGACACGCAGTACAAGGTGGCCATCGACGCCGCGAAACTCACCGGCCGGCAGCACAAGGGCATCGCGGAGTTCAGGTTTGCGACCCCCAAACTGCGGTTTACCTACAACGACAACTGGTTGCAGCAGAACGACGAGATGACCGGCTATGTGCTCATCGGCGAGATCGTCTCGTCGGACTATGCCGAGGGCAGCTACATGGAACGGAACCTCAAAATAAGCGGCGCGGCGGGTACCGACGTCAAATGGACGCATTCGGAAGACGGGCTCACGCACCAATACACCGTGGGCAACATCGTCCCCCGGGGCGATGAGGGCTATACGCTGACGCTCGATTTCAATTACGACGAAAAGCAAACCCTCCGGGTGGAAGTCCCCCGCAAGGACGAATACGCGGTCATCGACCACAGTGTAAATCCGGAACCGCTCGCCATCGTGGTCACCTTCTCCGAACCCATCCGGCAGAACCAGGATCTGAAAAACCTGATCCGCTTCGACACCAAGTTCCGGACTTCGGTCGACAAAAACAGGCTCTACATCTATCCCGAAGCACGCCCCACGGGAGCGCATAGTGTCACGATTGGCCGCGACGTAGTGAGCAAGAACGGGCAGAAGCTCAAGGAGAGCTATTCGTTCACGGCTACGCTGCCGTCGCGCACCCCCTCGATCCGCTTCACGGGCAAAGGCTCGATCCTTCCCTCGTCGAACGACATGTCGCTGCTGTTCGAGGCGGTGAACTACCAGAAAGCCCGGGTGCGGGTACGAAAGATATTCGCCAACAATCTGCTGCAATTCTTCCAGCAGAACTACTACGACGACCAGTACTATTCATCCATGGATTACGTGTCGCGCGTCGTCCGCGACACGACCATTGACCTGGGGGCCAGGTCTTCGACCAGGCTCGACCAGGGCAATACCTATTCGCTCGACCTGAGCCGCCTGATCACCGACAGCCGCAAGTCGATGTACCTGCTCGAAATCCGGGGTGTCGACCCGCTTACGCCCGTCGACGACGAATACGACTACGACTATTATTTCGGGGATTACAGGACTTACAAGGAGCGGTCGAAAGTGGTCGTGCAGTCCGACATCGGCCTCATCTGCAAGAGCAGCGGCAGCGACCAGTACGTCGTCTACACGACCGACCTGGTCTCCGCCCGCCCCAAAGGGGGCTGCAAAGTCAGGGCCTACGACCGGCAGAACCAGGTGCTGGCCGAAGCGAGCACCGATTCCGAAGGGCGGGCCGTGCTGAGGACGAAGGACGAGCCTTACATCGTCACGGCCGAAGCCGGAGGGGACGTCACCTTCGTAAAGGTAGAACCGGGCACGGCCCTGTCGCTGAGTAATTTCGACGTGGGCGGCACGGCAAATCCCAAGGGGATAAAAGGCTATATCTTCGGCGAACGCGGCGTATGGCGCCCGGGCGACGACATACACCTCACGTTCATCGTCACCTCGGACAATCCGCTGCCCGAAAGCCACCCGGCATCGCTGGAATTCTTCAACCCGAACGGGCAGTTGGTGCAGTCGCTCGTGAACAACAGCTCCTCGGACGGCATCTACACGTTCAGCCTGGGGACGACGCCGGCGTCGCCGACAGGGCTATGGCGGGCCAAGATCACCTTCGGCGGCGCACAGTTCGAAAAATCCGTCCGGGTGGACGCGATCAAGCCCAACCGGATGAAAATCGAGCTGAAACTCGGGGACGGGCAACTGGTCGACGCCGCGCATTTCACGGGCAGCCTGACCGCCCGGTGGCTGCACGGCGCCCCCGCGGCCGAAGCCAAGGCGGTGCTCCAGGCGCAGTTGTCACAGACCGCCACTCGCTTCAAGGGCTACGAGGGCTATTCGTTCGACGACGCCTCGAAATACTTTGGCACCGAGGAGCGGGAAATCGTCACCGGCACCACCGACGCCCAGGGGTCGCTGTCGCTCTCGACCGACGAACTCTCCTCGCTGGAAGGGCTGAGCCCCGGTATGCTGAGCGGCAAATTCACGGTGAAGGTCTTCGAAAAGAGCGGCGACTTCAGCGTCGACCAGCAGGTCGCGACCGTATCGCCCTATGACACCTATTTCGGGATCGGGGTCGCCACCCAGAAAAGCGACTGGGGCGACGAATACCTCGACAGCAGGAAGGAGCATATCATAAAGGTCGTGATGCTCGACGCCAAGGGCAAGCCCGAACCCGGCAGTGAAAACGTGCTCGTATCGGTCTACAAAATGGATTCCTACTGGTGGTGGGACGCCTCAACGCCCAATTCCCAGGCGCACTACGCCAAAAATGCGCTCAACTCGAATTACAAGACCCTCCAGGCAACCCTTTCGAACGGCACGGGGCAGGCCACGATGCGCTGGAGCACGGGCGATTACGGCTATTACATGATCCGCGTCACGAGCCCGAACCGGGCACACTCGGCGACCCGGATCGTATGCGTATCCTCGTCCGATTGGCGGGGCGACGTCACTTCGGTGACGGATGCCGCCACGCGGCTCGCCCTCACCCGCGACAAGGCCAAATACGTCCCGGGGGACAAGGCCAGGGTCACCATCCCCTCGTCGCCGGGCGCACGGGCGCTGGTCGGCATCGAAAGCGGCAGCGTCGTGCGGGAAAGCTTCTGGGTGGAGTGCACCGGCAAGCAAACCGACATCGAGATCCCCGTCAAGGAGGGGATGGCCCCCAACATCTATGTCTCGGTAACGCTCGTCCAGCCCCATAACTCGACGCTCAACGACGCACCGATCCGCCTGTTCGGCGTGACGCGGCTCGACGTCGAGGACGCCGCGCGAAGGCTCACCCCCGTGGTCGAGATGCCCGAAACGGTAAAACCCGAATCGGAGGTGACGATAAAAGTCCGGGAGAAAAACGGCCGGAAAATGAGCTACGTGCTGGCGCTCGTCGACGAGGGGCTGCTGGGACTGACGCGCTTCAAGACCCCCGACCCTTACGGTTATTTCAACGCGACCGAGGCACTGGGCGTCCGCACGTGGGACATGTTCGACTATGTCATCGGCGCCTATGGCGGCAGGATCGAACAGATGTTCGCCATCGGCGGCGACGCCGAGCAGCCCAACACGGGGGCGCTCAAGGCACAGCGGTTCAAGCCCGTCGTACGGTTCATCGACGCACAGAAGCTGGGCGCCGGGAAGACGAACACGCACAAAATCACGCTCCCGCCCTACTTCGGCGAGGTTCGGGTGATGGTGGTCGCCTCGAACGGCCGGGCGTTCGGCGCCGCGGAAAAGGATGTCGCGGTGAAAAAACCGCTGCTGGTGCAGGCCACCATGCCCCGCGTAGTTTCCACCGACGAGGAAGTCGAGGTGCCGGTCACGGTCTTCGCCCTCGAAGACGGGGTCGGGAAAGTCGACGTGAAGATCGCCGCGAACGAATCGTTCTCGACCGTCGGGCCGTCCAGCAAGAGCATCACGCTCGGCCGGAGCGGCGAGGAGGTCGTATCGTTCCGCCTGAAGGTCAACACCAGAACCGGCATCGGAAAGGTGCGGGTCACGGCTACGTCGTCGGGCGACAGCTCCGCGTCGGAAATCGAACTGGACGTCCGGGAGCCGAACCCCTATGTGACCCTGTCGAAGGACTATGTCATCGACCCGGGCAAGACGGCCGAGATAAGGCCCCTCAAGGAGAACGGCGAGGCCAAGCTGGAACTTTCGTCGATCCCGCCCTTAGACCTTTCGCGGCGCCTCGAATACCTGGTGAGGTATCCCCACGGCTGCATCGAGCAGATCACCTCGGGCGCCTTCCCGCAGCTCTACCTGCCCTCGGTCGTGGAGTGCGACGCGAACATGCTGCAGGACATCGACCGCAACGTCAAGAGCGTGCTTTCGCGCCTGGGCAGCTACCAGCTCTCCGACGGCGCATTCGCCTACTGGAGCGGCAACACGTCGGGTTCGGAATGGGGGACGGTCTATGCGACGCACTTCCTGATCGAGGCTGCGAAACACGGCTACGGCGTGGACAGGGCGATGCTCGACCGGGCGCTCAAATACCTGCGCAGCAACCCCTCGGACTACTACCTGACCCAGGCCTATACCCAGTATGTGCTGGCGCTGAACGGGACTCCGACCCGGGGTGCCATGAACCAGCTCCGGGAAAAGGCCGCCTCGCTGAGTAGCGACGCCAAGTGGCTGCTGGCGGCAGCATACGCACTGGACGGCAACCGGAAGGTCGCCGAGGAACTGATCTCGCTCTGCGTGGACAACGCGGAAAAGGCCAACCCCTACGACGGCACCTACAACAGCGACGAACGCCGGATGTCGATCTCGCTCATGACGCTCACGATACTCGGACGCCGCGAAGAGGCTTTCCGCATGGCGCTGAAGATGTCGGACATCCTCAAGAAGGACAGGTGGCTCAGCACCCAGTCGACGGCATGGATGCTCAGCACCCTTTCCAATTTCGCCGTAGCGGGACAGACCGGCATCGACGCCACAGCGGGCAGGGAGATCGTCAAGACCGACAAATCCATCGAGAGCATGCCCCTGGCCGCACCGACTGAGGTGAGGAACAACGGTTCGGGCAGCCTGTACGCGGTCGTCAGCCAGAGTTATACCCCCGGCAAGGGCGAGGAGACCGAAGCTGCGAGCGGCATCCGGATCGACGTGCGTTACACGAATATGGACGGTGCCGCCATCGACCCTGCCTCGATCCGGGTATCGACCGATTTCTACGCCATCGTGACCGTTTCGAACAAGAGCGGCTACGAACGGTACGCCGACCTTGCGCTGACCCACATCTTCCCGGCAGGATGGGAGATCACCTCCGAACGGGACTTGTCGTCGCTCACCTACCAGGATATCCGCGACGACCGGGTGCTGAGCTACTTCGACCTGAGCAGGGGCGAAAGCAAGGAGATCCCCGTCAAGCTGACGGCAACCTACAAGGGACGCTACTACCTGCCTTCGGTCTACTGCGAGGCGATGTACGACAACTCCGTCCGCGCCCTGAAAAAGGGACAGTGGGTCGAGGTGGTCGATTAATGCCGCCCCGGCAGCCGGGAAAACGCAGCGCAACCGGCAAAAGATCCCGGCGACACCTGAAAATATATGGAAAACGGCTTCGGGCATCCGAAGCCGTTTTTATTTCCGGATTCGGACTCCCGGAGGGAAAACGCCGCTAAATTCGGGTATAAGAGGCACTTTCCTCCGGTAAAATAGGAATTTAGAAAATATTTTTAATATATTTGTTGCCAAGGTTAGTTAGATTAGTCATATTATGTGCGAGAAACTGTTTATTTTCGACACCACGCTCCGTGATGGCGAGCAGGTGCCGGGCTGCCAATTGAACACCACCGAGAAGATCGAAGTCGCCAAGTTGCTGGAAAGCCTCGGCGTGGACGTCATCGAAGCGGGGTTCCCGATTTCCAGCCCCGGAGACTTCAACTCCGTACTCGAGATTTCGAAGGCCGTTTCGGCCCCGACGATTTGTGCGCTGACCCGCGCCGTGAAAAAAGACATCGACGTCGCCGCCGATGCCCTGCGACTGGCCAGGCACAAGCGCATCCACACGGGTATAGGCGTTTCGCCCCAGCACATTTACGACAAACTGCGCTCGACGCCCGAGAAAATCCTCGAACAGGCCGTCGAAGCCGTGAAATACGCCAAAAGCTATGTCGAGGACGTGGAGTTCTACGCCGAAGACGCCGGACGTGCCGATCCGGCATACCTCGCCCGCGTGGTCGAAGCCGCCATTGCGGCCGGGGCTACGGTGGTCAACATCCCCGACACCACGGGCTACTGCCTGCCCCACGAATACGGCGCGAAGATCAAATACCTGGTCGACCACGTATCCAACATCGACAAGGCGATCATCTCGACCCACTGCCACAACGACCTGGGCATGGCTACGGCCAACACCCTGAGCGGCATCCTCAACGGTGCGCGGCAGGCCGAGGTGACGATCAACGGCATCGGCGAACGCGCAGGCAACACCTCGCTCGAAGAGGTGGTGATGACGCTGCGCTGCCACAAGGAGATCGCCGTCGACACCGGCATCGACGCACGCCTGATCACCAAAGCCTCGCACCTGGTGTCGAGCCTGATGAACATGCCCGTGCAGCCCAACAAGGCGATCGTCGGCCGCAACGCCTTCGCCCACTCGTCGGGCATCCACCAGGACGGCGTGCTGAAAGACCGCCAGACCTACGAGATCATCGACCCGCAGGACATCGGCCTCAACGAGTCGGTCATCGCCCTGACGGCCCGCAGCGGCCGCGCGGCGCTCGTACACAGGCTCGAACTGCTCGGCTACGACCTCACGCAGGAAGAGCTGGACGATACATACGGCAAGTTCCTCGAGCTTGCCGACAAGAAAAAGGAGATCCACGACTACGACCTGCTATACCTGGTGGGCGACATCGACCGCATGAAACAGCAGTCCGTATCGCTCAAATTCCTGCAGGTGACCACCGGCACGCTCGTCCCGACGGCGACCGTGGTGCTGAAGTTCGGCGACCACGAGCGCATGGCCATCGCCACGGGCAACGGCCCGGTGGATGCCGCCGTGTCGGCGATCAAGACCCTGATCAACGAGAAGGTCGTGCTCATGGAGTTCCTCATGCAGGCCATCACCAAAGGTTCGAACGACGTGGGGCGCGTACACGTACAGGTACAGTGCGGCAGCCGCACCGTCCACGGCTTCGCCGCGCACACCGACACCACACGGGCGTCGATCGAGGCGTTCCTCGACGCGCTGCGCGTACTGAACGTAACCGAACGCAAGGAAAAGGAGGAGTAAGATGGGCAGGACACTTCTGGACAAGATATGGGATGCGCACACCGTGCGCACCGAAGACGGCGGACGTTCGGTGCTCTACATCGACCGCCAGTACATCCACGAGGTGACGTCGCCCGTGGCTTTCGCAGGCCTGGAACGGCGCGGCATCGGCGTGGCACGCCCGGCACAAATCACCGCCACGGCCGACCACAACATCCCGACCGTCGACCAGCACCTGCCGATCGCCGAGGCCGAATCGCGGCGCCAGGTCGAGGCGCTGGAGGCCAACTGCGCCAAATTCGGCATCGAACATTTCGGCGTGGGCAACCCGCGCCAGGGCATCGTGCACATCATCGGCCCCGAACTGGGATTCACACAGCCGGGCATGACCATCGTCTGCGGCGACAGCCACACCTCGACGCACGGGGCGCTGGGCGCCGTGGCATTCGGCGTCGGCACCTCGGAGGTCGAGATGGTCTTCGCCAGCCAGTGCATCATCCAGTCCAAGCCGCGGAGCATGCGCATCACGGTCGACGGGACACTGCGCCCGGGCGTCGAAGCCAAAGATGTCGTGCTCTACATCATCTCGCAGCTCACCGCTTCGGGCGGCACGGGCTACTTCATCGAGTTCGCCGGCGAAGCGATCCGTTCGCTCTCGATGGAGGGGCGCATGACCGTCTGCAACATGAGCATCGAGTGCGGTGCGCGGGGCGGCATGATCGCCCCCGACCGGACGACGTTCGACTACCTGCGCGGGCGCGAACGTGCGCCGCAGGGAGCGGCGTTCGACCAGGCCGTCGCCCGCTGGGAGGCGCTTTACAGCGATGCCGACGCCGTATTCGACAAGGAGTACCGGTTCGATGCCGCCGACATCGAACCGATGATTACCTACGGCACCAACCCCGGCATGGGCATGGCCGTCGATGCGCAGATCCCGGCCGAGGCCGACCCCAAGGCATTGGAGTACATGGGATTCGAAGCCGGGGAAAAGCTGCTCGGCAAACCCGTCGACTATGTCTTCGTGGGCAGCTGCACCAACGGCCGCATCGAAGACCTGCGCCGCTTCGCCAAGCTGGTCGAAGGCCGGCGCAAGGCCCAGGGCGTGACGGCATGGATCGTCCCCGGTTCGAAAGGCGTCGAAGCCGCCGCACGGGCCGAAGGGCTCGACAAAGTGCTCGCCGCCGCCGGGTTCGAGCTCCGGCAGCCGGGCTGCTCGGCGTGCCTGGCGATGAACGCCGACAAGATCCCGGCAGGCAAATACAGCGTTTCGACCTCGAACCGCAACTTCGAAGGGCGCCAGGGGCCCGGTGCGCGCACCATGCTTGCAGGCATTGCGGTAGCCGCCGCGGCCGCGGTATGCGGCAGGATCGAGGATCCGCGCAAGGTGTTTGAAATGTAAAAATTTTTAACTTCGGTTTGGATCGGCCGGTCGTTGCCGCCGCCTTCGGCGTCGTTTATAATTCCGGCCCACCCCCAAACCCCCGCCTCAGGCAGGGGCTTACATGCCGCTTTGCGGCAAAATGGCCGCTGCCGAATGCCGGAAAAAACAAAACCAATATGTCCATACCCAAATTCGAAACCTTCACTTCGGGGGCCGTGCCCGTGAGCACGGAGAACATAGATACCGACCAGATCATCCCGGCACGTTTCCTGAAAGCCACCCAGCGCAAAGGATTCGGCGACAACCTCTTCCGCGACTGGCGCTACGACGCCCGGGGGCAGCGGATCGCCTCGTTCCCGCTCAACGACAGCCGTTATGGGGGCAAAATCCTCGTCGCAGGCCGCAACTTCGGCTGCGGCAGTTCGCGCGAGCACGCCGCATGGGCCATCGCCGACTACGGGTTCCGCGTCGTGGTGTCGAGCTTCTTCGCCGACATCTTCCGCAACAATGCCCTCAACAACGGGCTGCTGCCGATCACGGTAAACGGAGAGTTCCTCGCGGCGGTCTTCGCGGCGATCGACGGCGACCCTGCGACGCAATTCACCGTAGACCTGGACAACCAGACGCTGACGATCTGCGCCACGGGCCGCAGCGAGCGCTTCGAGATCGACGCATACAAGAAGCGGTGCCTGCTGAACGGCTACGACGACGTGGACTACCTGCGCAGCATCGCGCCCCAGATCGAAGCGTTCGAACAGGCGCACAAATAGCAGCGCGATGTATCCCCGCGTAGAAATAATGGATACCACGCTGCGCGACGGCGAGCAGACGTCGGGGGTTTCGTTCAACGCCCGCGAAAAACTCTCCATCGCCCGGCTGTTGCTGGAAGAACTGTGCGTGAGCCGCATCGAGATCGCCTCGGCGCGGGTTTCGCAGGGCGAGCAGGAGGCCGTGCGCCGCATCGCCGAATGGGCTGCCGCGAAAGGTTATACCGACCGCATCGAGGCGTTGGGATTCATCGACGGCGGCGTGTCGCTCGACTGGCTCGGCCAAGCCGGGTGCCGCGTGGTGAACCTGCTGGCGAAGGGGTCGCTCAAACACTGCCGCGAACAGCTGCGCCGCACCCCGCAGGAGCACCTCTGCGACATCCGCGCCACGATCGGCGGGGCCGTCGCGCGGGGCATGAAGGTGAACGTCTACCTCGAAGACTGGTCGAACGGTATGCAGGATTCGCCCGGGTACGTCTACACGATACTCGACGGGCTGGCCGACGCCCCCGTGCAGCGCTTCATGTGCCCCGACACGCTGGGTATCCTCGACCCCTATGCCACCGAACGGTTTTGCCGCGACATGGTGACACGCTATCCGCAGCTTAGGTTCGACTTCCATGCCCATAACGATTACGACCTGGCCGTGGCCAACACCGCAGCTGCGGTGAAAGCCGGGTTCCACGGGGTTCACGTAACCATAAACGGGCTGGGCGAACGCGCAGGAAACGCACCCCTGTCGAGCACGGTGGCCGTGCTGCACGACCGGCTGCACTGCCTCACGGGCATCGACGAAACGCAGATCAACCACGTCAGCCGCATGGTCGAGACCTACACGGGCATCCGTATCCCGGGCAACCGCCCGATCGTCGGCGAGAACGTCTTTACGCAGTGTGCAGGCATCCATGCCGACGGCGACAACAAGAACAACCTCTATTTCAACGAGCTGCTGCCCGAACGCTTCGGACGTGTACGCGAATACGCCCTGGGCAAGACCTCGGGCAAGGCCAACATCCTGAAGAACCTCGAAGCGCTGGGCATCGAGCTCGACGAAGCCTCGATGCGCAAGGTGACCGAACGGGTGGTCGAACTGAGCGACAAGAAGGAGCTGGTGACGGCCGAAGACCTGCCCTACATCATCGCCGACGTACTGCGCTACGACCAGGTCGAAAACCCCGTGCGGATACTCAATTACAGCCTGTCGCTGGCACAGGGGCTGCACCCGGCCGCTACGCTCAAGATCGAGATCAACGGCTGCGAATACGAGCAGACCTCGGTCGGCGACGGCCAGTACGACGCCTTCATGCGGGCGCTCAGGCAGATCTACAAGCACCAGCTCGGCCGCGAGTTCCCGATGCTGCGCAACTACACCGTCTCGATCCCGCCCGGCGGACGAACCGATGCCTTCGTGCAGACGATCATCACGTGGGAGACGGGCGGCAAGGAGTTCAAGACCCGCGGACTGGATGCCGACCAGACCGAAGCCGCCATCAAGGCGACGATCAAAATGCTGAACATAATCGAACCAACATACAACGACCATGGATGTTAACATAGCCCTTTTAGCCGGCGACGGCATCGGCCCCGAAATCATTGCCGAGGCCACGAAAGTACTCGACCGCGTGGCGGCGAAATTCGGACACCGATTCGACTACCGCGAGGCGTTAGTGGGCGCCTGCGCCATCGACGCCACGGGCGACCCCTATCCCGACGAGACGCACGCCATCTGCCAGGCTGCCGACGCCGTATTGTTCGGTGCCATCGGCGACCCCAAGTACGACAACGACCCCAAGGCCCCGGTACGTCCCGAGCAGGGACTGCTGCGCATGCGCAAATCGCTGGGACTGTTCGCCAACCTGCGCCCCATCGCATTGTTCGACACGCTGGCCAGCCGCTCGCCGCTCAAGGCAGAGGTGGTGCGCGGCACCGATTTCATCTGCGTGCGCGAACTGACGAGCGGCATCTATTTCGGCCGACCGCAGGGGCGCAACGAAGCCGGGACGGAGGCTTTCGACACCTGCACCTACACGCGCACGGAGATCGAACGTGTGCTGGACGTCGCATTCCGGCTTGCCATGAGCCGCCGGCGGCGCCTGACGGTCGTGGACAAGGCCAACGTGCTCGAAACCTCGCGCCTGTGGCGGGAAGTCGCGCAGGATATGGCGCCCCGGTACCCCGGGGTGGAGTTGGAATTCATGTTCGTGGACAACGCCGCGATGCAGATCGTACGCCAGCCGACCCATTTCGACGTGATCGTCACCGAGAACATGTTCGGCGACATCCTCACCGACGAGGCCAGCGTCATCAGCGGCTCGCTCGGCATGCTCCCCTCGGCGAGCGTCGGGTCGGAAGTGGCGCTCTTCGAGCCGATCCACGGCTCCTATCCGCAGGCTGCGGGGAAGAACATCGCCAACCCGATGGCCACGATCCTCTCGGCCGCCATGCTGCTCGAACACCTGGGGCTCGACAGGGAAGGCAGCGCCGTGCGGGCCGCCGTAGACAAGGCGCTCACCGAAGGCGTCGTCACCGAAGACCTCGCCGCACAGGGCGAACGCCGCTACTCGACCTCCGAGGTCGGGGACTTCATCGCCGCGCATATTTAGGCATGCCCCGCTCCGGGGGCTCCTATCCGCAAAAAAGGGGTTGCAACCTTTGCGGTTGCAACCCCTTTTTCCGTGCAGGCCACGAGGCGCACCCCGCCCGGACAGCAACGCCACGGCCCGGCAGCCGGTTTATATCCCGGCCACGAATTGCTCGAGTGCCCCCAGGTCGGCCGCCATCGGTTCCGAAACCCGGGGCAGGCGGGCGAGCCGGGCCAGCCGCGGCGGCAGCGGAACCGCAGCCCCCGTGACGGGGGAGATGACCTCCCCGAATTTGGCGGGATGCGCCGTAGAGAGGTAAAATCCCGGTTTCCCGCACGCTACGGAAGCGGCATATCCGATGGCGCTGTGCGGGTCGGAAAGGTATCCGTAATTGCGGTGCAGCCCGTCGATCGTACGGCGGATCATGGCATCGTCGCAGCGGAATCCCTCCAGTTCGTTACGCAGGGCATCCAGCTCACCGCCGCAGAGCCACAGCATACGTTCGAAATTGCTCGGCGCCCCGACGTCCATCGCATTGGCCAGCGTCCGCACCGACGGCCTCGGACGGTACTCGCCGCTGCGCAGAAATTCGGGCACCACGTCGTTGCTGTTCGAAGCCGCGACGAATCCGCCGAGGGGGAGCCCCATGCGGCGGGCGAGCATCCCGGCCGAGAGGTTTCCGTAGTTACCGCTCGGCACCACGACCACAGGCCGCCCGCCGCCCGTCTGCTGCCGCCACAGGCAATAGCCGTAGAAATAATAGAATGCCTGCGGTATCCAGCGCAGCAGGTTGATCGAATTGGCCGACGACACGCGGTGTCCCGCACGGAATTTTGCGTCGGCAAACAGCTCCTTGACCAGCCGCTGACAATCGTCGAACGTCCCGGCCACACGCAGCGGGTGGATATTACCGCCGAGCGTGGTCATCTGGCACTCCTGCAGCCGGCTGATCTTCCCTTCGGGATAGAGCAGCACCACCTCGACGCCCGGCACGCCGTAAAACCCGTGCGCCACGGCGCTGCCCGTGTCGCCCGACGTAGCCGTCAGGATCACCAGTTTTTCGCCGGCACCGCCCATCAGGCCGATCATCCGCCCCATGAAGCCCGCACCGTAATCCTTGAATGCGAACGTCGGGCCGTGGAACAGCTCCAGCGTATAGCGGCTGCCGACACGGCGAAGCGGCAGCGGAAAGTCATAGATCCGCTCCATCTCCCGCCGCAGGAGGCCGGGGTCGATGTCGTCACCGAAAAAAAGTTCCGCCAGGTATCCGGCCAGCGCGGCATAGGACTCCCCGGCCAGCCGCTCCGCGACGGCCATATCGGCCTGCGGGATACGTTCCGGAACGAACAACCCGCCGTCGGGTGCCAGCCCCGCCTGCACGGCCTCGCGAAGCGAAAAGGCGCGTGCGCATGCTTTGTCTTTCGTGCTGTAATATTTCATCTGTTTGTCGTTTTATACTATTCCACAATCCTTGCCCCGCAGTTCGACACGCGGCCCGCATATATCTTGCAGCCGATACCGGGGCAGGCGAAATGCGCCCGCATCCGCTGCGCGACCCGCTGCGCGACGGCCTCATCGGCGGCCAGGGCGAAGATCGAAGGCCCCGACCCGGCAATGTTCATCGCCAGGGCGCCTTCGGCGAGCACCCCTTCCTTCAGTTGGTCGTAACCCGGAATGAACCCCTTGCGGTAAGGCTCCGCCACCACGTCGTGCATCGACCGGCCGATCAGCGCCACGTCGCCCAGGGCGAACCCGGCCACCAGCCCGCCGACATTGCCCCACTGCGTCACGGCATCGTGCAGGGGTACCTCGCGGGGAAGCACTTCGCGCGCCTCCTTGGTGCTGACCACGATGTCGGGATGCACCACGGCGTAGAAAAAGCCCTCGGGGACGGGCAGACGCACGATGTCCAGCGGTTCGTACCCCCGGATCAGCACCACGCCGCCCAGCACGGCAGGGCCCACGTTGTCGGCATGGGGCGTACCGCCGATGAGCGCCTCGCCCATCATCGCAAATTCCACGAGCCGCTCCCCTGAAAAGGGACGTCCCAACAGTTCGTTCACGCCCCAAACCGCTGCGGCCGACGAAGCCGCACTCGACCCGATGCCGCTGCCGGGAGCGATCTTTTCGAGGATCGTAACCTCGACCCGCACGGGTTTTTCGTATGCCCCGAGCAGTGCCATCACCGCCGGGGTAATCACGTTGTCCTCGTTTTTGGCGGGAAGTTCCTTCCCGCTGCGGTTGCGGATAACGAGCCCCCCGGCACCTTCTTCGATGCCGACCTCCAGCAGGTCGCCCACGCCGTCGAGCGTCAGCCCCATCACATCGAAGCCGCAACCCAGGTTCGCCACCGTTCCCGGGGCGAAAACTTTGATATATCGCATGATAAAATCTCCTTTTGAATGAAACCACCTTTGATCGAACCGGGCTTTCCGTTCCGGCAGCCTTGGCCGGAAAATGCATAACGGGTATGCTCGTGACGGAAAAATAACAACTACACCCCCACAGGGGTTGTCGTTGTCGTCGTCGTTGTAGTGGCGGTAACGGAGATAAGGACGGTGAAAGAAACGGCGCACGCCACCGGGCTGCAGGCTACCCCGCACCCCCCGGTCATCGTATGGTTCCGTTTCATATCCATCGGGGACAAATATAAAACAAAAAAATTTAATATCCAAATCCGGGTAACAAATCGTAAGCCGCCCTAAAAAGCACCGGCGGCCGCTTTATATATATAGGAGCATTCCGGAAAGGCTGAAAACATCGGCATTGACGACAAACCGTAAGATATTAGGGGTTCCCGGAAGGCCTGCTTTCCTCCGAATCGGGCTAAAAGCGGTTAAAAGGCCAAAAAATACGGTTTCAAACTGTAAGATAAAAAGCTTCTATCCGGGTCGTCATAAAGCGCAAGAGGGGATATAGGTTCCGGATTATCACATTATTAAATTTTTTGCAAAATTATTTTGACGAAACGATTTTATATCCCTATCTTTGAAACGGAACAAATACGAAAATTCCGGACATGAACGCCCAGAACCATTCGAATAATAACGTCATTAATCTGCTGCTCGTCGTCTTTGGCAAGATAACGGGAGAAAGGTGATGTGTATATCCGAAAGATGATAAAAAGGCCTTTCTCCCGATGGAGAAAGGTTTTTTATTATCCGGGCAGATGGCAAAGGCACAATATGCAGAAAACAAGAAGAAGATGAAACACCCACTCAGAAGTGCCGTCACGACGACGGGCCGGCGCATGGCCGGAGCCAGGAGCCTGTGGCGTGCCAACGGCATGCGCGAAGAGCAGTTCGGCCGTCCGGTCATCGGCATCGCCAACTCGTTCACCCAGCTGGTTCCGGGACACGTGCACCTGCACGAGATCGGACAATACGTCAAGCAGCGGATCGAAGCGCTCGGCTGTTTCGCCGCGGAATTCAACACCATCGCCATCGACGACGGCATCGCCATGGGGCACGACGGCATGCTTTATTCGCTGCCCTCGCGCGAGATCATTGCCGACAGCGTCGAATATATGGCCAACGCCCACAAGGTCGACGCACTGGTCTGCATCTCGAACTGCGACAAGATCACCCCGGGCATGCTGATGGCCGCCATGCGGCTCGACATCCCGACCGTCTTCGTATCGGGCGGGCCGATGGAGGCGGGGCATCTCGGCGAGCGGGCGCTCGACCTGATCGACGCCATGGTGATGGCTGCCGACGAAAATTGCAGCGACGAACAGGTGGCTCGCGTCGAACGCGCCGCATGCCCCGGCTGCGGTTCGTGCTCGGGGATGTTCACCGCCAACTCGATGAACTGCCTGACCGAAGCGCTCGGACTCTCGCTCCCGGGCAACGGCACCGTCGTGGCCACGCATGTCAACCGCCGCCGCCTGTTCGAAGAGGCCGCAGCGCTGATCGTCCGCAATGCCGAACGCTATTACTTCGAGGGCGACGACTCGGTGCTCCCGCGCTCGGTGGCCACGAAGGCAGCCTTCGAGAATGCCATGTCGCTCGACATCGCCATGGGCGGCTCGACCAATACGGTGCTGCACCTGCTGGCCGTGGCCCACGAGGCCGGGGTAGATTTCACGATGCAGGATATCGACCGCCTTTCGCGCCGGGTGCCCGTACTGTGCAAGGTCGCCCCCAACTCGCATTACCATATCCAGGATGTCAACCGTGCGGGCGGCATCCTCTCGATCCTGGGCGAACTCGCCCGCGGCGGACTACTCGACACCTCGGCCGGGAGGGTCGACGGGCGCACGCTCGGCCAGGCCATCGCGGCCTTCGACCTGCGGAGCGAAACAGCGAGCAGCGAAGCCAAACAGCGCTACCTGAGCGCCCCGGCCGGCCTTTACAGCCGGGAACTGGGCACACAACGGACTTATTACGACACACCGGACACCGACCGCACGGCAGGCTGCATCCGCGATCTGGAACACGCCTATTTCCGCGACGGCGGGCTGGCCGTACTGACGGGCAACATCGCGCGCCGGGGCTGCATCGTCAAGACGGCCGGCGTCGACGCGTCGCTGTTTGTCTTCCGCGGGCGCGCCCGCGTCTACGAATCGCAGGAGCAGGCCATCGGCGGCATCCTCGGCGGCGAGGTGCAGGCCGGCGACGTCGTTGTCATACGCTATGAAGGCCCCAAGGGCGGCCCCGGGATGCAGGAGATGCTCTACCCCACGTCGTACCTCAAATCCAGACACCTCGACAAAGCCTGCGCGCTGATTACCGACGGCCGCTTCTCGGGCGGAACGTCGGGGTTGTCGATCGGTCACGTCTCGCCCGAAGCGGCTTCGGGCGGGGAGATCGCCGTCATCCGCACGGGCGACGAGATCGAGATCGACATCCCGCGGCGCTCGATCCGCCTCATGGTCGGCGACGACGAAATCGCCGCGCGCATGGCCGCACAGCAGCATTTCCGCCCCGCGGCACGCGACCGCCGCATACCCGCGTCGCTAAGGGCCTATGCCAAGCTGGTCAGCTCGGCCGACAAAGGGGCCGTACGCATCGTCGAAGAAGAATAAAACCGGACAACACCATGAATACGAACACGACAACCAGAACCGAAGGACAACAGCCCGGCCCTTGTATCACAGGGTCGCAGGCCCTGCTCGAATCGTTCCTGCGCGAGGGTGTGGACACGCTTTTCGGGTATCCCGGAGGAGCCATCATCCCCGTTTACGATGCGCTTTTCGACTACCGCGACCGGCTGCGCCACATCCTTGTCCGCCATGAACAGGGCGCCGTACATGCCGCGCAGGGCTACGCCCGCGTCAGCGGCCGCGTAGGGGTTTGCCTGGTCACCTCGGGCCCGGGGGCGACAAACACCGTGACCGGACTGGCCGACGCGCTGATGGACTCCACGCCGCTGGTACTGGTGACCGGACAGGTGGGTTCGTCGTTGCTGGGCACCGACGCCTTCCAGGAAACCAACTTCGTGGGCATCACGCAGGCCGTAACCAAATGGAACTGCCAGGTCAAGCGTACCGAAGACATTCCCGGGGCGATTGCCAAGGCGTTCTATATCGCCCGTTCGGGACGTCCGGGCCCCGTGGTGGTGGACATCACCAAGGACGCCCAGTGCGGGACGGCCCCGTTCCGCTACGAGAGGCTGACGTCCATCCGCAGCTACGTCCCCGTACCCGCGCCCGCCGAGGAGTGCATCGCCGAGGCGGTACGGCTGATCAACGCCGCACAACGGCCGCTGCTGATGGCGGGACAGGGCGTGATGCTCGGAAACGCCGAAGAAGAATTGCAGGCCTTCCTCGCAAAGAGCGGCATACCGGTCGCCTCGACCCTGCTGGGGCTGTCGGCCGTGCCGACCTCCTCGCCGCAGTATGTCGGCATGCTGGGCATGCACGGCAACTACGGCCCCAACATCCGCAACCAGGAGTGCGACCTGCTCATCGCCGTGGGGATGCGTTTCGACGACCGCGTGACGGGCAACCCCGAATGTTTCGGAGCGAACGCCAAGGTAATCCACCTGGAGATCGACCCCGCCGAGATCGACAAGATCGTACACGCCGACGTGGCCGTCATCGGCGACGTGAAACAGACGCTCCCGCTGCTCACCCAAAGGATCCGCCTCGCCGCGCACAAGGCCTGGATCGAAGGGTTCCGCGCCTGCGACAAAGTCGAATACGAGGCGGTCGTCCGCAAGGCGATCCGCCCGGAAGGTGGCCGCATCCGCATGGGCGAGGTCGTCGACACCGTAGCGCATGCCTACGACAACGACGCGGTGCTGGTGACCGACGTCGGGCAACAGCAGATGTTCGCAGCGCGCTATTTCGGGTTCCGCCGCAGCCGCAGCCTGGTAACTTCGGGCGGCCTGGGCACGATGGGCTTCGGGCTTCCGGCCGCCATCGGCGCCAAATTGGGCGCCCCCGACCGCGAGGTATGCCTCTTCGCGGGCGACGGCGGGCTGCAGATGACCATCCAGGAGCTGGGGACGATCTTCCAGTCGCAGGTCGCCGTAAAGATCGTATTGCTCAACAACTCCTATCTGGGCATGGTACGGCAGTGGCAGGAACTCTTCTACGACCGCCGCTACTCGTTCACCGAACTGGCGAACCCCGACTTCGGGCTGATCGCCCGCGGCAACGGCATCGCCTACCGCTGCGTGGAGCGGCGCGAGGAGCTGGCCGGGGCGGTGGCCGAGATGAAAGCCTGCAAAGGCGCCTACCTGTTGGAGGTGCGCGTCGAAAGCGAAGAAAACGTATTCCCGATGGTGCCGGCCGGCGCTCCCGTGTCGGCGATCCGGCTCGAATAAACCGAACGAGGTATGGAACAAGAGTATATCATCACCGTATTTTCGGAGAACAAGGTCGGGCTGCTGAGCCAGATCACGACAGTCTTCACGTGCCGCAATGTCAACATCGAAAGCCTGACGACTTCCGAGTCGGCGCTCGCGGGCATCCATAAATTCACGATCGTCGTCCGCACCGGCCCCGACCGGGTCGAGAAGCTCGCGCGGCAGATCGAGAAGAAGATCGACGTGCTCAAGGTCTTCGTCTACACCTCGGACGAAGTCGTGCAGCAGGAGATCGCCCTTTATAAAGTCACGCGCAGCCGCAACGTCGAGAAACTCGTACGCGAGCACAATGTCCGCATCCTGGAGATCGACGACGACTACATCGTCGTCGAAAAAACCGGCCATAAGGCCGAGACGCAGGCACTGTTCCGCCTGCTGCAACCCTTCGGCGTGCAACAGTTCGTGCGCAGCGGCACGGTGGCCATCATCAAATCGCGGCGCGAGCTGCTCAACGAATACCTCGAAGAACTCGAGAGGAACAGACAAAGAACGGATTCATTTTAACTTTTAAAATTCATACAACTATGGCACAGATCAATTTCGGCGGAGTAGAAGAGAAGGTCGTTACCCGCGAAGAGTTTCCCCTGGAAAAAGCACGCGAAGTCCTCAGGGACGAAACCATCGCCGTAATCGGCTACGGCGTACAGGGGCCGGGGCAGTCGCTCAACCTCAAGGACAACGGGTTCAACGTCATCGTCGGACAGCGCGAAGGCTCGAAAAGCTGGGACAAGGCCGTCGCCGACGGCTGGGTACCGGGCAAGACGCTCTTCGTGATCGAAGAGGCCGCCCGGCGCGCAACGATCATCCAGTACCTGCTCTCCGACGCCGGGCAGATCGCCGTATGGCCGACGATCGAGAAACACCTCGCGCCGGGCAAGGCGCTCTACTTCTCGCACGGCTTCGGCATCACCTACAAGGAGCGCACGGGCATCGTGCCGCCGGCCGATGTAGACGTGATCCTGGTCGCCCCGAAAGGCTCGGGGACTTCGCTGCGCCGCATGTTCATCGAGGGCCGCGGCCTGAATTCGAGCTACGCCGTATTCCAGGACGCCACGGGGCGCGCATTCGAACGCGTGGTGGCGCTGGGCATCGGCGTAGGTTCGGGCTACCTGTTCGAAACCGACTTCAAGCGGGAGGTTTACTCCGACCTGACGGGCGAGCGCGGCACGCTGATGGGTGCCATCCAGGGTATTTTCGCGGCCCAGTACGACACGCTGCGCGCCCACGGGCACACCCCTTCGGAGGCTTTCAACGAAACGGTCGAGGAGCTGACCCAGTCGCTCATGCCGTTGGTGGCCGAGAACGGCATGGACTGGATGTACGCCAACTGCTCGACCACGGCACAACGCGGTGCGTTGGACTGGTGGAAACGCTTCCGCGATGCCACCAAACCCGTCTTCGAAGAGCTTTACGGCGAAGTGGCCGCCGGCAACGAGGCGCAGCGCTCGATCGACCTGAACAGCAAACCCGACTACCGCGAGAAACTCAACGAGGAGCTGCGCGAGATGCGTGAAAGCGAGATGTGGCAGACAGGCGCCGTGGTGCGCAAGCTCCGCCCGGAGAACAACTGATCCCCCGGAAGGCCTTGCAATTTTTCAGATTGTTTCGCGCTCCGGCGGGTCGTGTCCGCCGCCTCCGGCACCGCTTGTAAATCCGGCCTTCCCCGAGTCCCCGCCCCGGCGGGGACTTGAGAGGCGGCGACGCGGCGGGATTCCCGCAGCGGGACACAGGCGGCCGGCAATTAACAGTTTTGTAACGTAATATACAACAACAATCAATCTATGTGTGGTTTCGTAGGACTATTTGACATCCGCCGGAAATCGGATGCGCTGCGTGGGCAGGTACTGAAAATGTCGAAGCAGATACGGCACCGGGGCCCCGACTGGTCGGGTGTCTACTGCGGCGAGCGGGCGATCCTTTCGCACGAGCGGCTTTCGATCGTCGACCCCCAGTCGGGCGGTCAACCCCTGTTCAGCTGCGACGGGAAACAGGTGCTGGCCGTGAACGGCGAGATATACAACCATCAGGAGATCCGCGCCGAGCTGGCCGGCGAATACGATTTCCAGACAGGCTCGGACTGCGAGGTGATCCTGCCTCTCTACCGCAAACTGGGTGTCGGGCTGCTGGAAAAGATCAGCGGCATCTTCGCCTTCGCGCTGTACGACATCGAAAAGGACGAATACCTGATCGCCCGCGACCCGGTCGGCGTCATCCCGCTCTACATCGGCTGGGACAGCGACGAGCAATTCTACGTGGCATCGGAACAGAAAGCCCTCGAAGGGGTATGCAGCACCATCCGGCCGTTCCTGCCCGGGCACTACTGGTCGAGCCGCGAGGGGAAAATGGTGCGCTGGTACAAGCGCGACTGGTTCGAGTACGACGCCGTGAAGGACAACGGCGCCGACATACAGGCGCTGCGCGAGGCGCTGGAATCGGCCGTCAAGCGGCAGCTCATGTCGGACGTACCCTACGGCGTACTGCTGTCGGGCGGCCTCGACTCGTCGATCATCTCGGCCGTCGCCAAGAAATACGCCGACCGGCGCGTCGAATCGAACGACCGCGACCGGGCCTGGTGGCCGCAGCTCCACTCGTTCGCCATCGGACTGAAAGGGGCGCCCGACCTGGCGGCGGCACGCAAGGTCGCCGACCATATCGGCACCGTACACCACGAAATCAACTACACCGTACAGGAGGGGCTGGATGCCGTGCGCGACGTGATCTATTATATCGAGACCTACGACGTGACGACCGTACGCGCCTCGACGCCGATGTACCTGCTGGCGCGCGTCATCAAGTCGATGGGCATCAAGATGGTGCTCTCGGGCGAGGGTGCCGACGAGGTTTTCGGCGGCTACCTCTATTTCCACAAGGCGCCCGACGCCCGTGCCTTCCACGAGGAGACCGTGCGCAAGATCAGTAAGCTGCACCTCTACGACTGCCTGCGCGCCAACAAGTCGCTCTCGGCATGGGGTGTCGAGGGGCGCGTGCCGTTCCTCGACAAAGAATTCCTCGACGTGGCGATGCGCATCAACCCGGCGGCGAAAATGGCCAAGGACGGGCATATCGAAAAATGGATCCTGCGCAAGGCGTTCGAGGACATGCTCCCCTCCGAGATCGTATGGCGTCAGAAAGAACAGTTCTCCGACGGCGTAGGCTACAACTGGATCGACACGCTCAAGCAGCTGACCGCAGAGGCGGTCTCCGACCGCGAGATGGAACACGCTGCGGAGCGTTTCCCGATCAACCCGCCCCGCAACAAGGAGGAGTACTATTACCGTACGATCTTCGAGGAACACTTCCCGTCGCATACGGCAGCGCAGTGCGTACCGTCGGTACCGTCCGTAGCGTGCAGCACCGCCGAAGCGCTGGCCTGGGACAAGGCGTTCCGCGACATGAACGAACCGTCGGGGCGCGCCGTGCTGGGCGTGCACAACACCGACCTGACACACGACACCCACCGACCCGAAACCGACTGAACCCGGTAAGGCCCCTGCTTCGGCAGGGGCCTTCCTTTATCGGATCGGAATTCTTAAACGGCATCGCCCCGGCCACAGATACCTGTGACCGGAGCGATTTCTTGCGCCCTGAGTGGCCGGACAGCCCCGCGCCCGGCATCAGCGCCGCGGCTTCTTCGCGTCGGGTTTGCGGCGGGAGCGGCGGGCGGCAGGTGCCACGGGTTTTCGCGCAGGAACACGTTTTGCGGCGGGCTTCCCGTCCCCGGGGTCTGCCCCGGCTGCTTCGGAAACTTCCGCAGCCGGGATATTCCCTGCGGCAGGTGCGGGGACTGCGGGGGCAGCGCCCACCGTCCGGCGCGGCTTCTTGCGCACCGACCAGCCGAAGTGGCCGATGGCCTCGCCCAGGGCGAAATATTCGCCGTGGGAGTAAACGATCGGGCAGGCGCGTTCGAGGCAGAAACGCCCCGTAACAGGGTCGATATAGGCGGCATCGACCTGCACGGCGACCACCTCGGCCAGGAACATGTCGTGCGAACCGAGGGGCATCACCTGCCGCACGCGGCACTCGATGCTTACGGGCGCCTCTTCGACGATCGGCGCCGCGACCTGCAAGGCCTTCCCGGGCGTGAGCCCCATTTCGCGGAATTTGTCATAGTCGCGCCCCGACCGCACCCCGCACCAGTCGGCGGCGCGGGCCAGGTCGCGGGTCGTGAGGTTGATGACGAACTCCCCCGTGCGGCGGATTATTTCGTAGGAGTGGCGTTCGGGACGTACCGAAATGTAGCACATCGGCGGGTTGGTGCATACCGTGCCCGTCCACGCCACGGTCAGCAGGTTATACTCTTCGGGCGTCGCACCGCAGCTCACCAGCACGGCCGGCAGCGGATAGATCAGCGTCCCGGGTTTCCAGCTCTCCTTCATCGGCGGCGTCAGTTAGCCTTCGCAAAGAAATTGCGGAAGAATACGATCTGAAAGTCGATGGCATTGCCCCAATAGGCACCGGTATGCCCACCGGGGCGTACATAGAAATCGTGCATGATGCCCCGGCGCAGCAACTCGTCGTGGAAATCGTTGTTTACCTCGAAGAAGAAATCGTCGTAGCCGCAGTCGAAGACGATCGCCAGGTCGCCGTTCCCGAGCTGCGGGATGAGGTTGATGGGCGTAGCCTCTTCCCAGGCTTCGGGATGCTCCGTAATCTCGCCCAGCAACTGCGGGATCTCCCAGTTCTGCGGGAAAGGACGTATGTCGAGCCCGCCGCTCGTGCTGCCTGCGGCACCGAACAGCCCCTTGTGCTTTATGGCGAGCGACATGGCCCCGAAACCGCCCATGCTCAGGCCCGTGATCGCGCGTCCCGAGCGGTCACGGACTACGGGATAACGCGCTTCGACGGCGGGCAGCAACTCGCGTATCATGAAGGTTTCGTAGAGGCTCTTCTCGCGCACCTTGCTATCGAGGTACCAACTGTTCCCCACGCCGGGACAGATGAAGGCGATCCTCTCGCGGTCGGCGATTGCGGGCAGCGAAGGCTTGATCTTCAGCCATGCCGTCTCATCGCCCGAGTAGCCGTGCAGCAGGTAGACCACCGGACAGGGCTCAGCGGCGGATACGCCCTCGGGCACGATCGCCACGACGGGTACGTCACGATCCATCGAGGGACTGTGCACGGCAAGCGTGTCGACCGTAGCCGCAGAAACGACCCGCACCGCCAGCAACAGCAAAAAAGTAAAAATAAAAATCCGTTTCATGGTATATGGGTTTAGTGAAGGCAAAAATACGAAAAAAACGTATCTTTGCCATATGCTAACGGAATTCATCCGATACCTCAGCGCCGAACGGCGTTACTCCCCGCTCACCGTCCGCAATTACAAACACGACGTCGGGCAGTTCCTGGCATGGCTGGATTTCGACGAGGCGCACTCCGACCCGCGCAGCATCACCGCAGACCAAGTGCGCGAATGGATCATCCACCGCACGGAGGAAGGCAAGATCGGCGCGGCGTCGATGAACCGCGAAATCGCCTCGATCCGCACCCTCTTCCGGTGGCTGCTCCGCACGGGGGCCATCGAAAAAGACATCTGCCGGACGATCCCCTCGCTCAAGACCTCGCGCCGCCTGCCGGCTTTCATCCCCGAGAGCCGCATGACGGCCATCGTCAGCGAATGCGAAGAGGCGGACGGGGATTTCGAAACGGCACGCAACTCGCTCGTCATCCTGATGTTCTACGCCTGCGGCCTGCGCCTTGCCGAGCTGGTCGGCATCGACCGCGACGACTTCTCGGCCGACTACGCCTCGCTGCGGGTACGGGGCAAGGGAGACAAGCAGCGGATGGTACCGATCCTCGAATTCGTACGCGAAAAGATTTTAAGTTACCTCGACCTAATTGCGAGGCAAAATATTTGCAATTCTGCGGAAAAAGCACTATTTTTAACACACAAAGGAAAGCGCATATCGCGGAGCGTCGTTTACCGCATGGTACGGGCGGAACTGACCCGTGCGGGCGTACAAGGCAAGAAAAGCCCCCATGTGCTCCGCCATACGTTTGCGACGCACCTGCTGAACGGCGGAGCCGATATGCGCGAGATCCAGGAGCTTCTGGGACACGCTTCGTTACAGGCCACGCAGGTCTATACGCACAACAGCATCGCCAGGCTCCGGGAGATATACGCAAAGGCCCATCCCCGGGAAAAGGGAGGGAAGTGATTAACTTTTATAAACTGTAAGGCTATGAACGTACAGATTCAATCCGTGAAATTCGACGCCGACAAACGGCTGGTCGAATTCGTCGAGAACAAGATGGACAAACTCGACCGCTTCGCAGAGCGTTCGACGGGTGCCGAGGTCATTCTCAGACTCGATAAAGACTTTGAAAAGGGAAACAAGATAGCAACGGTCACACTCCACATGCCGGGCGAAGACTTGGTGGCATGCCACCAGTCCAGATCGTTCGAAGAATCGGTGGACGAGGCGATCGACGCCATCAAGCGCCAGCTGGAGCGGAGCAAGGTGGGGCTCATTGTGGCAGAATGCGGCTCTGGAAAATCTAAGATTGGAGCGGTATCCATCGCCGCAACGGCTGCGGGACTTCTTTCCCACCAGATGTCCGTCAAGGTGAGCAAGACTTTTAACCTGATCCTGTGCCCCTCCCATGTAACCGAGAAATGGGTGCGTGAACTGGAGGAGACCGTACCGAATGCCTTCGCCGCCGTAGTCCATACCCCTGCGGAGCTGGATCACCTGTACCAGATGTTTGAGCGGGGGAACAAATTCTGTTTCGCCGTCCTCTCCAAGGAAAAGGCCCGGGATGGCTACATGAGGGCCCCGGCGGTCATTTACCGGCCGTGGAATCGCGAGGCGCTTCCCATTGAGCGCAATCCTCCGCTTCACGATGGGGCGGACATAGACGGCAACCCGCACAAGCCGGTGTTCTGCTGCCCGGAGTGCGGCGCCGTGGTCATGGCCGAATTTACACAGTATCCTATCGGGTCCCGGCCAAGTCCTACTATTTTCGGCGGGAGCACAGCGGCAATCACAAATGCGCCGCCTGCGGCGCCCCTCTGTGGTCAGCCCTGAATCCGGATGCCTGGCGTAGGCAGAAAAAGTGGGCCAAGATCGGGGATTACGGCTTTGTTTACCGCCCGCTGGTCTATGAGCACTTCAAAAAAGCCGGCGGAGAGGGTCAGCTCCAGAAGCTCTATGAGATTCAAGACCACCCGGACGCCTGCTTTCCGGCCAGAGGCGCTTACCGCGCTTATGCGCTGAGCTCCTACATCAAACGCAAGTACAAAGGCAAAATCTATGGCCTGATTGTGGATGAACTTCACGAATACTCCAATAAGTCGGGCCAGGGAGAAGCCATGGCCGAGCTCTACGGCACGGCAAAAAAGGTGGTAGGCATGACCGCCACCCTGATCAACGGGTACAGCTCGGGGATATTCCATCTCCTCTACCGGATCTGCCCCGCACAGATGCGCAAGGACAACAAACGGTATGAAAATCCCTCCAAATTTGATGCGGAGTACGGCGTGATCCAGAACACCTATGTGGAACAGGAGCCGGAATACAATTCCAACCGCCGTACCGTGCAGAGCAAGAAGAACTCCCGGCTTCTGCCGGGCGTCTCGCCGCTGGTCTATTCCCGCTTCCTGCTGGACAAGGCCGCGTTTCTTTCCCTGACCGACATGGGCAAGGACCTGCCGGAGTACGAGGAGATCCCTGTTGCGCTGAAGATGCCCGCAGCGGTGGAAGCAGAGTACAAGGAAATCGAAAAAGAACTCAAATTTGTCCTGAAAAATGACAAAAAGGCCGCAAAGAAAATTTTGTCCGCCTATCTCAATCTTCTGACCGCCTACCCGGATCAGCCCTATGAGCAAAAGCCCGTTTATCATCCTTTGGACGGCCACCCGATTGTAACACCGGAAGACACAGTGGCTCCCGGTACAATCCTCCCTAAGGATGAAGAGGTGCTGAATATCGTGGAGCGGAAGATTGCCGCAGGGGAAAAGGTGCTCATCTACACCAACTGGACGCGGCTGGACAGCCAGATGAGGCTTCAAACGCTGCTAACCGCCCGTGGGTGGAACACCATCATTATGCCGGCCAAGGTCAAACCGGCAAAGCGGGAGCAATGGGTAGCGGACCGGCTCAGCGCCGGGCTCCAGGTCCTGATTGCAAATCCGACCCTTGTGCAAACGGGCCTTGACCTGAACGCTTTTACCACGCTGATCTTTTATGACACCGGCTATAAGCTGTTCACACTGAGGCAGGCCAGCCGGCGGAGCTGGCGGATCAACCAGACTGCCCCGCGGGTAGAGGTCTATATGTTTTACTATCGGGACACCATGCAGCACAAGGCGATCAAGCTCATGGCCTCCAAGCTGGCTGTGGCGGGAATTATCGAGGGCTCGTTCTCAGAGGAGGGCCTTGCCGCCATGTCCGAGTGCGAGGATATGACCACCCTGATGGCCAAGGAGCTGATGCTTGGCATCAAGGACAGCGTGGAGGATGTTTCCGCCATGTTCAAGCGCATGGCAAATCTCAAACCTCAGGCCGCCGCATGGTCTATTTTCGCGGAGGCCCCCACCGCCCAGGATGAAACGGTACTGGTAAAGAAAGCAGTCAATGAGCCAATCGTGGAATTCACCTTTGGAAATCCAGTCCCGCTCCAGACGCCAAAGCCGGTTATCGCGGCAACACCTGTTTCGACACCTATGCCGAAGGCCGCAGTCAAGCCCCACGCAAAGCGCAAGTCGGCCAAGGCTGTGATCAGTGAGGACCAGATCCCGCTGTTCAAAATTGCATAAAGGAGAATGACCTATGAATGATAATCCTTTTGAAATCAAGGAGGAAGCGTGCGCTTCCTCCCCGGACCACCGCCGCTACCTGCTGATCCAGGCCGTAGACACGGAGACCGGGGAAATTGTTTGGGCCGTGGGCGACGACCAGATATGCGCCGTCACGCGTGCCGACTTTATTACCAGAGATGAGGCCGTCACCCGTTTGGGCCGCCTGGACTACCTATCCGGTATCGCCAGGAGTGCATTTCACTTCACAGCCATGCGTATCACGGAGGACGGGAAAGTAATCCTGTTCGACTCGTCCAGGCTGTTTGGAAAGGAATAGTACAATGGACAATCCATACTTAAAAGCTCAATGCCAAAACATGGTCTCCGCCCTCGCCGCCTTTTCCACAGCCTGCGAACTGGCGGCCTATGAAGATGACGGGTCCCTTTCCAAAGAGGAACTTCGTCAACTGCGGAGAATCCACGCCGCTGCCGCCCGTTTTCAAGCGGAGCTTCAGCGAGAAATGGAGAAGCGCCATGTCCCAACCGCCAAGCGCCTCTCCGCTGGATGCAGGTCACAGAAGGACGGTGAATACGATGCTCTTATCTGAGCCTGGAAAAGTCATCCGCTGCGCAGATCACCTCCAGGTTTTACTGGCGCTGCCCGCGGAGACCATAGATTTGATTCTGGCCGCTCCAGGCAAGCAGGAGTTTTTTCAAAAAGGCCGGCCATCCGATTACCTGTTTCGGAGGACTGCGGTTGAGCTCTTACGGGTTTTGAAGCCGGGCGGGGTGCTGGTCTGGCATGTCCCCAATGAGCGCGGGGAGGCCACCTTTTCCACCGCGCAATTCCGTCAGGTAGTCTACTTTCAATCAATCCAGTTGAGACTGATCGACACCATCCTTGTGGAAAAGGAAAGGAACACGCCGCCCACCCCTGTCCGATATGGAGACGCTTTTGAGTCCATGTATATCCTCGCAAAGGGCAAGCCCAAGACCGTTCATATTTTGAAAGACAAGCCCAACAAGTGGGCAGGTACAAAGACCTGGGGATGCCTCACCAAGCGTGAAGTGAACGGCACGCTCACTCCAAAAGGCCGAAAGACGATTCAGAAATTCGGCGCCCGCACAAATGTCTGGCACTACGGCACTGTTTTACCGATGGAGAGCGAGCTGTTCGGCGGCAAAGCTGTGAGCCTATCAGAACGGCTGG